>Ga0181530_10001070_pt1 | contig 34804 bp, 15 predicted proteins | sample PEATcosm2014_Bin_42_FD_119769 | JGI IMG/M metagenome (GOLD analysis project Ga0181530, IMG submission 119769) | Peatland microbial communities from MTU Mesocosm Facility, Houghton, MI, USA - PEATcosm2014_Bin10_60_metaG | ecosystem: Environmental > Terrestrial > Soil > Wetlands > Peat | place...
CGTCACCAGCGTGTCGTTCGACATTTCGGTGCTCGAATTGCTCTGGACGCTCACGCGCGGGTTTACGGTTGCTGTCCACGGCGACGAAGGCTCGGCGACCATCGCCGATGAGATCACGCGCTATCGCGTCACGCATCTGCAGATGACGCCATCGCTGGCGCGTATGCTGACGCTCGATCCGCGTGCTTACGCCGCGTTGGGCTCGCTCAAACAAATGCTGCTCGGAGGTGAGGCCGTTCCCGCGGCACTCATCCATCATCTGCGCCAGGTCTTCAAAGGCGAGATTCACAACATGTACGGGCCGACCGAGACCACGATCTGGTCCACGACCTGCCGCGTCGAGGATGTGGATACGAGCGTTTCCATTGGGAAGCCCATCGCCAACACGCAAATCTACATGCTCGATTCCGATCTCCATTCCGTTCCGGTTGGCGAGATCGGCGAACTCTTCATTGGCGGCGACGGCGTGGCTCGCGGCTACTGGCGGCGGCCCGAGCTCACTGCCGAGCGCTTCGTTGTGATTCCGGGGCTTGGGTCAGATCGCATTTATCGCACCGGCGATCTAGCGCGCTTTCGGCATGACGGGAACATCGAATTCCTCGGCCGCGCGGATGATCAGATCAAGCTGCGCGGACATCGCATCGAGCCCGGCGAGATTGAGGCGCTGCTCGAGAAATGCCCTTGCGTCCGCCAGGCGGTTGTGGTTCTGCGCGAAGACCGCGAAGGCGACAAGCGGCTGGTAGCGTATCTTGTGGCCGATGCAACAGACTCCGTTGCCGCTCTGCGCGCGGCGGGCGATTTGCGCGCGGCGGCCGGCGCCAAGCTGCCCGAGACCATGGTTCCTTCTGCATTCGTGTTCCTCGATGAGCTGCCGCTCACCGGCAACGGCAAGATCGATCGCAAGGCGCTGCTCAAGCTGCCTCCGCCCAACCTCGCTTCCGCCGCGGCTTCGCACACCGCCGAACCTGCCAGTGAGATGGAACGCGTCGTCGCGCGTGCATGGCAACAAGCTCTAGGCATTCCCGCGGTTGGATTGAACGACAATTTCTTCGATCTCGGCGCACACTCGCTCACTGTTGCCGAGGCGCATGCCAAGCTGCAGGAAGCACTGGGTCGCGAGATTGCTCTGCTCGATCTGTTTCAGTTCACGACGGTCAGCGCGCTGGCCGCACATCTCGACGCGCAATCCGGTCAAGCGCAGGCAGCGGCCAGCCAGATCTCGGAGCGCGCCGCGCGCCGCAGAATGGCGCGCCAGCGGGAAACCACAACGCCATGAAGCCCTCCACCATCGCGATCGTCGGCATGGCGGGCCGTTTTCCCGGAGCGCGCAATACGTCGGAGTTCTGGCGGAATCTGCGCGACGGCGTCGAATCCATTCGCGATTTGACGGACGCCGAGCTGCGCGCCGCCGACGCCACGGCTGAGGATCTCGCCGACCCCAACTACGTGCGCCGCGCCGCGATTCTCGACGGTCTACCGCTCTTCGACGCGTCGTTCTTCGGTCTCAGCCCGCGCGATGCCGCCATCATGGATCCGCAGCACCGGCATTTTTTGGAGTGCGCGTGGGAGGCGCTGGAAGACGCGGCGCATCCGCCGCAACAATTTTCCGGCTCCATCGGCGTCTTTGCCGGGTCGGGAATGAATACCTACCTGATCCACAATCTACTCGCAAACCGCCGACTGGTTGCATCCGCGGACCTCTTTCAGCTCAAGCAAACCGGCAACGACAAAGACGTGCTGGCCACGCGCGTCAGTTATCAGCTCGATCTGCGCGGACCCAGCATCAATGTGCAGACCGCGTGTTCCACTTCGCTGGTCGCGGTGCACCTGGCCTGCCAGAGTTTGCTCAATTTCGAGTGCGACATGGCGCTCGCGGGCGGCGTCACCATCGAGATTCCGCACGGGCTCGGCTACAGGTATCGCGAGGGCGAGATTCTTTCGCACGACGGTCACTGCCGGAGCTTCGACGCCAGTTCCAGCGGCACGGTGTTTTCCAGCGGCCTCGGAATTGTCGTTCTGCGCCGGCTTGAAGATGCGCTCGCCGATCACGATCACATTCGCGCCGTCATTCTCGGCTCGGCGATCAACAATGATGGCGCGCGTAAGGTAGGCTATCTTGCGCCCAGCGTGGAAGGCCAGGCCGAGGTGATCCGCGAAGCGCTGGATTACGCCGGCGTCCCTGCCTCCAGCATCTCCTATGTGGAAACGCACGGCACCGGCACGCGCGTGGGCGATCCCATTGAAGTGCGCGCACTGATGCAAGCTTTTCGAGACTCTGGCGCGCGCGGTACGACGGCCATCGGCTCGCTGAAATCGAACGTCGGTCATCTCGATGCTGCGGCCGGCGTCGCAAGCCTCATCAAGACCGTGCTTGCGCTGGAGCATGCGCAGATTCCCGCCAGCCTGCACTTCGAGAAGATCAATCCGCACATCGAGCTTGAGGGCGGTCCGTTTTACGTAAACAGCAAGCTTGCCGATTGGCCCTCCGCGGCCACGCCGCGATGCGCCGGCGTCACTTCGCTCGGCATCGGCGGCACCAATGCGCACGTGATCCTGGAAGAGGCGCCCGCGGTCCCGCTCACCCGCGAGCAGAAGCCGTACCAGATCCTTACCGTTTCCGCAAAGACCGAAGCCGCCGCCGATCAGGCCTTTGCGAATCTGGCCGCGCATCTGGCCGCGCATCCGGAACTGAATCTTGCCGACGTTGCTTTCACTTGCCAACTCGGGCGCACGGCATTTCCGCATCGCCGTGCCGCCGTCCTCGAAGACACGCGCGAATCCATTGCCGCGCTCGCCGGTCTCGACCGTAAGAAACTTATCGCCGGAACTGCTGAGCGCGCCGCGCCCGTGTTTCTCTTCTCCGGACAGGGTTCGCAATACGTGAACACGGGTCGCGAGCTTAACGAAAACGAAGCGGTCTTCCGCGAGGCGCTCGACCTTTGCGCGAATCATTTGCGCGAGCCGCGCGAAAACGTCTCCACGTTGCGTTGCGCGCTGGAAACTCTAGGCCGACTTTGGACACTGGGCGTCAATGTGGATTGGTCGAAGCTCCATGCAGCCGGCTCCGTACAACGCGTTTCCCTGCCCACGTATCCTTTCGAGCACCAAGAATTCTGGATTGAGCCGGACAAAGTTGCGGAGGATAGGCAACCCGCACCGGTGGCGGTGTCGCCACCCGTCAGCTCCGATGAGGCCATCTCGCTCTATCGCCCCACGTGGAAACCCGCGCCCCTGCCCGAAACCTCTGCAGCCGAGCCAGGCGCGTGGCTGCTGTTCCGTGACGCGTTCGGCGTTGCCGATGAGATTGCCCGTTATCTCAAGGCTGCGAAACAGGAGTTCGCCGTTGCCGAACCTGGTAGCAGCTTCAAGCAACTCGGGCACGGCCACTATGCGCTGCGCGCCGCCGCGCGCGCGGATTACGATGCGCTCGTTGCCTCCCTGCTCGAATCCGGCGCAACTCCGCGCAAGATTGTTCACCTCTGGTCTCTCGCAGCGGGAGTGAGCGAGGCGCCGCTCGAAGAAACTCTCGAGCGCAGCTTCTTCAGTCCTCTTTATCTGGCGCAGGCGCTCGCGGCACGGGATCTCCAGCGCATAGAGTTGGCGCTCGTCTCCAACCACATGCAGCAGGTGAGCGCGGAGCCTGTGCGCAATCCTGCTCGCGCCTTGCTTCTCGGACCTGCGCGCGTAATTCACAAGGAGCTTCCGGGGTTCAACTGCAAAGCCATCGATCTCGACTTTGATGCCGGCAAAACCGCGAAGAGCGCAGCGCAACTCGTCTCCGAGATGAATGGCGCCCACGAAAACTTCACGATTGCATGGCGCGGCGGCGAGCGCTTCACTGAAACGATCGAACCGCTCGAGCTTTCGGCCGCGCGCGAATATTCGCGCCGCGATCATACACGCCCCGGTCGGGCGCGTCTTGACCGTGGCGGCGTTTACTTAATCACCGGCGGACTCGGCGCGCTCGGCCTCGCGGTGGCCGAGCATCTGGCGCGCGAGTTTCACGCACGCGTTGTGCTTGTGGGCCGCTCCGCGCTCCGGCCTGAATCACAATGGGAATCTGCGCTGCAGGACGGCGCGCGTTCCGAGGCCGAAAAGGAACGGCTCCGCAAGCTGGTTGCGATTCGCTCGTTGGCGGGGGGTTTGCTCGTCCTGCAGGCCGACGTGACCAACCTTGACGAAATGAAAGTCGCAGTCACACATGCGCGCCGGCAATTCGGCAAAATCAGCGGCGTCTTTCACGCTGCCGGCGTGCTCGACGACGGCCCTCTGATGCTCAAAACTGCAGCCAGCGTCATGCGCGTTCTCGATCCCAAGGTACGCGGTACGCTGGTGATTGAAGAAGCTCTGCGCGACGAGCCGCTCGCTTGCTTTGTGCTTTTTTCCTCGATCAGTTCCATCCTGCCGCTCGCGGGACAAGTGGACTACGCCGCCGCCAACGCATTTCTCGACGCCTTCGCGCTGAGCCGCAAAGGGCCGGTCACCGCGGTCAATTGGGGTGCGTGGCGCGAAATCGGCATGGCCGTGCGCGCCATCTCGCCGCATCCATGGCTCGGAGAACGCCTGCTCGATTCGCCGAATGAAATCGTCTATGCGGATCGGTTTTCGCAGCAGGGCCGATGGGTTCTTGCGGAGCACCGATTCAGAAGCGGCGTCGCACTGATTCCCGGGACAGGCCACCTGGAGATGGTCGCGGGCGCTTTCACTCAGGGCTCACTGCAAGGCGCCGTTGAGTTCCGCAATGTGTCTTTCCTTGCGCCGTTGATGTTTTCTCCCGACGAGTCAAAAGAAGTGCGTGTGCAACTGCGGCGGGAGCAAGGCGCTGACGTCGCGGAGGGCGCGTTCGGTTTTTCGGTCTTTGCGCGCAACGGTCAATGGGTCGAGCACTGCACTGGAATCATCGCGCCCTGCCGTTCCCAACCCACGGCTGCGGTGGATCGCGCAGCCATCGCCGCCCGCTGCCGCGTGCGCGAGATTGTCTTTGATGAGCAGAATCGCACCCGTCAGGAACGCCAATTCGAGTTTGGGCCGCGCTGGCGCTCGCTGCGCCGATTGCATCTCGGCAAGGGAGAAGGCCTGGCGGAAATTGAGCTCGATGAAAAATTTGCAGCCGATGTCGCCACGCTTCGCCAGCATCCCGCGCTGCTCGACATGGCCACCGGCGCCGCCCTCTACCTTACTGACGATTACGATCACTGCGACGATCTTTTCCTGCCCATCTCATACCGCAGGATGAGCGTTTATCGCAGCTTTCCCGCGCGCATGTATAGCCACGTCCGCGGCCGGAAGGAGAATCAGCGCCGCGGCGAAGTCGAAACATTCGATGTCACCATCTTCGATGAGCAGGGACAGGTTCTGGCCGAGATCGAAGGTTACTCTGTGCGCCGCATCGTCGATCCGGCGCGTGCCCTGGGGGAATCAGGCCCGGCACATGAAGCTGCCGGCTCCGGTGGCGAGCAGCCCATTGAGGTCGTTCGCCGGCCCGGCATTTCGCCGCTCGAAGGCGCGCGCGTGCTTACGCGCATCCTGCTTGCGGATGCGCCCACCGCGGTGGTTGTTCTTCCGCAGCCGCTCGAAGCAATCGAAAGCAGCGCTGCAGCGCCGCCGCATAAGCCAGCAGCCTCGCCTGCTACCGAAGCGGCCGCGGAGAATATTGAGTCGACACTCGCCGGCTGGTGGCAGGACCTGCTCGGTGTCGATCAGGTCAATTCCGACGATGACTTTTTTGCGCTCGGCGGCCACTCCCTGATCGGCGTGCGCCTGTTGGCGAAAATCAAGAAAACTTTTCACGTAGATCTCGAGCTTGCAGTGCTTTTCGAGGCCCGCACGCCGGGCCAACTCGCCGAGGCGATTCGCAAAGCAGGCGCGCCCGCCGGCAGCGAGCAGAGGACATGGTCCGCGCTCGTGCCCATCCAGCCTAATGGTTCGCGCGTTCCCCTTTTTTGCATTCACGCCGTCGGCGGCGACGTTCTCTTTTACGAGCAGCTGGCCAACGCGCTCGGCCCGAGCCAGCCGTTCTATGCTTTTCAGTCTCCGTTGGTTGCCGATCCCGATCGGCGCGACCTTACGATCGAAAAGATGGCCGGGCTCTATATCGAGGAGATGCGCGCCTTCTTTCCGCAGGGCCCCTATCTGCTGGGCGCAGCATCGTATGGCGGATTCGTTTTATACGAAATGGCGCGGCAGCTCCAGGAGCAGGGCGCGACTCCTGCCGCGGTCATCATGTTCGATGTGCGGGTTCCCGATAGCGACCAGAATTTTGGCATGGGCATCAAGCTCGCCAAGTTTTGGCGCAACATTCGGAAGGGCGGGGTGGGTTATCTCAGCAAGAAGATTTGGGAGAAGGGCGAATACTACTGGTCCAGGTTCATGGAGCGCGCCGTGCTTCCCGCGGGCGTAAATACCTACAAGATGATGGGACGGCCGCTTTCGCCGGCATTGCGCTTCCATTGGATCTCGCAGGGACATTGGTACGCGCTTTCGTGCTACACCTTCAAACCCTTCCCCGGAAAAATCACGCTGGTGCGCGCCACGGATCAGGGACCGGAAGTGCTCGGCCGCAGCGAGGATCTCACGCTGGGCTGGGGTGGTCTCGCCCGGGGCGGCGTCGAGATCATCGACGTGCCGACTAAGCACATGTTCATGCTCTTCGAGCCGTATGTGGCGACCTTCGCGGAAACGCTCAAGACCATCCTGCCGCCGTAGCACTTCACTGCAGCGCAATCTTCGCCGGTCAGGGATTCACTCAGGAAGGAAATCGCTCGCGTACCAGTTGCAGCGCTTCTTCCGCAGTCGCGATGCTTCCCTCCAACTGCGCATCCTCAACCACGCGCAGCATTTCGCGAAATCGCGCGCCCGGCGGGTATCCCGCGGCAATCAATTCCCTGCCCGTGATCAGCGGCTGCGGCCGCACTGCTTCCTCGGGCATCGCCTGCCAAAGGTCGCGCGCAAACTCCCAGTTCTCCAGGTTGCCGCTCGCAGCCAGGCAATCCATGCGGTGCAGGGCCAGGTGCTCGTCGAACCGATCGAGCCGGAAGAAGCGCTTGAGCGTGGAAGTCTTCATGCGATGCGCATCCATGAATCGCATGTGATTTTCGACGAGCGCCAGCACCTGCCGCGTCTCTTCGTTGGAAAAGCGGAAGCCCCGGCAGATTTCCGCAGCCATGGCGACGCCAATTTCCACGTGGCCGTCAAAACGGATGCGGTCGGGAGCGCGGCGAAAAGTCGGCGGCTTGCCCACGTCGTGCAGCAGTGCGCCCCATGCCAGCGCCATCGAGCATCCCGGCGGCAATTGCTCAAGCAGCATCAATGTGTGAATCCACACATCGCCCTCGGGATGAAATTGCGGCGGCTGCTCCACGCCCTTCATGCTCGCGATCTGCGGCAGCACTTCGGCGAGCAGTCCGGTTTCGTCGAGTAACTCAAAGGCACGGCGCGCGTGGCCCTCGGTGAGCATTTTCGTCAGCTCGTCGCGCACACGCTCGCGGCTCACGACGTGAATGCGTGGGGCCAGCGAGCGGATTGCGCGTCCTGTTTCAGGTTCCAGCTCGAACCCGAATCGCGCCGTGAACCGCACCCCGCGCAACATGCGCAGGTGGTCCTCTGCAAAGCGCAGCTCCGGACGCCCGATGGCGCGCATCACGCCCGCATCGAGATCGGCGAGGCCGCCGACGCAGTCGATCACTGCGGAGCGGAGGAGTTTCGGATCACGGACACACTCGTCCAAAAGGCTGCCCCCGCGCAGTGGGTCGAGGAGCAGCCCGTTGATCGTGAAATCGCGGCGCTGCGCGTCCTCCTGGGCGCTGGTGGTGTAACGCACCGCGTCGGGATGGCGGCCATCGGAATAGGCCAGGTCCGAACGGAAGGTCGCGACTTCGGTCACAAAGCCGGCATCTTCCACATCGGGCGCAACCAGAACCACTCCAAAGTGCGCGCCCACGGCAAAGGTGCGCGGAAACAAGTCCAGCACCACGTCGGGCGTCGCGTTGGTCGCCACGTCGTAGTCGGCCGGCTCGCGCCCCAGCAACAGATCGCGCACGCAGCCGCCGGCGAGATACGCCTCGAACTTTTGAGCGCGAAGCGTCTCCACGATCCGCAACGCTGCTTCGAACTGGAGTGTGCTGGTCATCGTCGCTGTCTCTATTCTCAACCCGTCCTGCGGCGCGGCGAAGGGCCAAACCCGGCCCGCGCCAACGAATACACTGAGATTATGCCCGGTTCCGGCCTGATACTCGGCATTGAAAGCTCCTGCGACGAGACCGCCGCGGCGATTGTGGAGCGTGGCGCGCGCACGGTTTCTTCTGTCGTCGCTTCACAGATCGCCACGCACGCCCGATACGGCGGCGTGGTACCGGAGTTAGCCAGCCGCGAGCATCTCCGCGCCCTGGTTCCCGTGGTTCGCGCCGCGCTGGCCGAGGCGCACCTTACGCTCGCCGATCTCGGTGCCATCGCTGTCACCTCTGGCCCGGGACTTGCCGGAGCGCTTCTGGTGGGCATCACATACGCCAAGGCTCTCGCTTTTGCGAATCATCTTCCATTGATTGCCGTGAATCACCTCGAGGGTCATATTCACGCGGTGCTGCTGAACGAACGCGAGGAGCGAAGGGCGAGAGCAGCAGAGGATGAGGCAGTTTCCTCGGCCGCGAAGAAAACGGAGGGAGACGCGACGCGAAAAAGCAACCGCAGATCCCCTTCGGCAAGCTCAGGGCAGGCTTTCGACTCGCCCGCCGGCGGCGGACTCGCTCAGGATGACAGCCGTGAGATTGGTGACGATGCGGCGCTGGCGCTAGTCGTCTCCGGCGGGCACACGCACCTTTATCTGGCCCGCCCGGCGCAAGGGACGTGGAATTACACGCTAGTGGGCCGCACCGTGGACGATGCCGCGGGCGAGGCCTTTGATAAGGTCGCGAAATTGCTCGGCCTCGGCTATCCCGGCGGTCCGTGGATCGACGCGCTGGCCAAATTCGGCAATCCCCACGCTGTGCCTTTTTCCTTCGCGCAGATCAAAACCAAGGCGCATCTGGGCGGCAAGCCTGCGCGCACCAAGGCGGCGAAGACCGCGCCCATCGCGCGCCTCGACCCGCATTTTTTGTTCTCGTTTTCTGGAATCAAGACGGCTGTGCTGCGCTACGTGGAGCTGCACGGGTTGCGCGCCGAGGCAAGGGCGCGGGTGAGCCGCGTGCTCAATAATTTTCGCCCACCGCAATCGCGCGAAGAAGCTCTCGCTCTCTGCCCGCAGCCGACATTGGATCTGATCGCCAGTTTTCAGCACGCGGTAATCGGCGACCTGATGAAGAAAACCTTCGCCGCAGCGCAGTCGCTTGGTTCGCGGCGCATCCTGGTGACCGGCGGCGTGGCCGCCAATCGCGAGCTGCGCGAGCGCTTCACGCGAGAGGCTGCAGCGCGCGGCGTGCGCATTTCCTTTCCGACCCTCGCGCTCTCCACCGACAACGCCGCAATGATCGCAGCCGCCGCGTGGCCGCGCCTGCTGGCCGGGGAATTCGCTCCGCCGGAACTCAGCGCCGACCCTTCGCTCGCCTTGAGCTAATGTGGCACGTCGTCACTTTCAGGGAGCAGGTTTCGATGCAGGCAAATAGTTCTTTCGCCCCCTGCAGGGGCTGGCGTTCGCTTGGCAACACACTCCCCAGGCTCACGCCCTGGGGCTATCATCTTTCGCCCGCGTTGCGGGCTTTGTGCTCCAACCATCTCTAATTGTCGAAATGATCGACGCATCACACTATTCGTTACCCCAGGCGACAAGAGAATCTGGAGCGGGCGTGTTAGACTCGTTTCGTTTGGAGGGTGTGCATGAGGAATTTCTTGCGCATTGTTGGGCTGGTTGCTTTGCTGGCGGTGCTGCCGGCGGCGAACGCGGCGGACGCGAATGGAACCTGGAAGGGAGCCTTTGATTTTGAGGGTTCGAATGTACCGTTGATTTTCCACTTCACGGTTGCGAACGGCGCGGTGACGGGAACTGTGGAAGGATTGCCGACCACACCCGCCGAATTGCACGACGGCAAGGTCGATGGCGGCACGGTCACGTTTTGGGTGAACACCGACTACCAGGGACAGACTTACAAGCTTGTGTTCACGGGAACGATTTCTGCGACCGGGGATCAGATTGCATTCACCTTTGGGACGGAGGATAGAAGTTGGAGCGCGCAGATGACAGCGGCCAAGAGCGCGGAGACAGCGCCCGCACCTGCCGCACCGGATATCACCGGAACATGGAAAGGAAGCTTCGATTTTCAGGGCACGAGCATACCGCTGACCTTCCATTTGACGAGTTCGGCCGGTGTAGTAACTGGAACAGTGGAAGGGCTGCCGACCACGCCCGCAGAAATTCATGAAGGCAAGCTCGACGGCGACACGGTGACGTTCTGGGTAAACACCGATTACCAGGGACAAACGTACAAGGTGGTCTACAAGGGCAAAATCTCGGCCGGACAGATCGCGTTCACCTTCGGGACCGACGATGGAAGCTGGGGCACACAGATGACGGCGGTTAAGAGCGCGGAGATGACGACCGTGCCTGCCGGGCCGGATGTGACCGGAATATGGAAAGGGAGCTTTGATTCTCAGGGCACGACCTTTTCGCTGACCATCCATTTGACGAGCGCGGCCGGCGTGGTGACGGGAACGGTGGAAGGGCTGCCGACGACGCCCGCGGAGATTCACGAGGGCAAGATGGACGGCGACACGGTGAGCTTCTGGTTGAACACCGATTACCAGGGCCAGAAATACAAGCTGATCTACAAGGGCAAGGTCTCGGTCGGAAAGATCGCATTCACCTTCGGCGTCGACGATGGAAGCTGGAGCACGGACATGACGGCGACGAAGGCGATGTGAGGGCAGTAAATCTGGATCAACGATCAGAAATCATGGAATGCTGGGCCGCGCTTTGTTAGTCTCTAGTGAACTGGTTCCCCACGGTGCGGCTCAGGAGGTCGTCCATGCTCGACGCCGGCGATGCGCGTGGTGTGTACGTGTCGAGCATTGCGCCGGCGCGTGCGGAGGACGAGGCCATCGGGCGAAGTGCGCAGCGCAAGGCTGCAGTGCACCTTCTGCCGCTGCTCGCCGTTGGCTATTGCCTGGCCTACATGGACCGCATCAATATCAGCTTTGCCTCCTTGCAGATGAATCGCGATCTGCACTTCAGCGCGTCGGTCTATGGATTTGGCGCGGGACTTTTCTTTATCGGATACGCGCTGTGCGAGGTGCCGTCGAATCTGCTGTTGCTTCGCTTCGGCGCCCGGCGCTGGTTGGCGCGCATCATGTTCACCTGGGGATTGCTTGCGGCAGCGACGATGTTCGTGCGCACACCGCTCGAATTCAACGTGCTGCGGTTCCTGCTCGGTATGGCGGAGGCCGGGTTCTATCCAGGGGTTATCTTTTATCTCACGCTGTGGTTTCCCGCGCGCATGAGAGCGCGGGCAGTGAGCCGGTTTTACATTTCGCTGCCGCTGAGCTCGGTGGTGATGGGCTCGGTGGCCGGATGGCTGCTGGGACTGGGCGGCAAGCTGGGGCTCGCGGGATGGCAGTGGCTATTCCTGGTAGAGGGTTTGCCGACTGCGGTTTTCAGTCTCGTGATTCTGAAGATGCTGCCGGACGGTCCAGCCAAGGCGACATGGCTGACTGTGGAAGAAAAAGCGTGGCTCGAGAGCCAGCTCAAGGCCGACGGCGAAAAGGCGTACCTCGGACACAGCACGGGCGTAGCGCGGGCGCTGCTTGAGCCGAAGGTGTGGATGATTGGCGCCTATTTCTTTTTCGCACTCCTCACCAGTTACGCATACGGTTTCTCGGCGCCGGCGATTTTGCAGGGAGCGACGGGATGGAGCGTAAAGAATGTCGGGTTCCTGGTGGCGTGCTTTGGATTGACGGGCGCCGTAGGGATGCTCCTGAACAGCGCGCACTCCGATCGCAAAGGCGAGCGGGCGTTCCATTGCATCGTTCCATGCGTGGTGATGGCGGCCGGCTATTTGACGGCAAGTTATGCAAAGGAGCCGTGGCTGGTAGTGGCTGCGCTGGCCGCGAGTTTCGTTGCGTTCGTGTCGATGCTGGGTCCGGCCAACGCAGTCCCCATGCAGTTTCTGGCCGGACGAGCCGCAGCGGCGGGCATCGCGGCCATGAACACGATCACCATGTTCGCCGGATTCGCGGGACCGTACTGGATGGGCGTGATGAGGGACGCCACAGGGAGTTATGCGGCGGGATTGAGAGGGCTGGTGCTGCCTTGCCTGCTGGCGGCGGGAACGATGTATGCGCTCACGCGAAGCCTGGCGCGGCGGCCCGTTGCATCTGGGGCGCAACTTGCGGAAGAAGTAGTGTGACGGAGCAGCGCCCGGCAGGGATTGAGAGACCAGTAAAACGAGGCGGCGGGGTCAGAGATCACCGTTGGCCAGCGGGCGTGCTGCGACGGAACCGGTATTTTCTGAAGCGCCAACCATAGATACCGAGGTTGAGGGCGCAGACGGCGACGCCGACGGCGGTGATGAGCCAGTCGGGAAAGTTAGGGTAGACGATCGCGTCAAGCGCGTGGAGCAGGAAGCTGCCCTGGTAGGCGGCGAGCCCGGCGCGAGTTTCGAAATATTGTTCCGCGAGCGTAAGCGGGCAGGGCCAGGGACCGGCTTCCACGGCGATTCCCCACAATAACGAAAGAATGTGCAGCGTGGTCCAGGCAGGGCGGCCGCGGGTCCAGAGCGCGCCGAAGATCACGAGCGCAATCCAGAGTAGGTGAACGAGCAGAACCAGAATGGCAGCTGTCGTCATTATGCGCGCAACCTGATGGAATAGTAGCGCGTGAATTGAGCGCCGGGAATACTTCGTTGCCGGGACTGACACAGGTCGCGAGGGGCTCTGGCGCTGCGAGCGGGTCCAAAAGAAATCGCTTGACGGTTACGAACTTACGGCCGCAGGCAGGATGTCTTCCACGTCGACCCATTGCGTGGGATAGTTGCCGGTGTAGCAGGCGGTGCAGTAGCCCACCTTGTTTTGGTCCCGCACGCTCTGCAGCAGTCCATCCAGCGACAGATACGCCAGCGAGTCCGCCTCGATGTAGTGGCGAATCTCTTCGACGGAATTATTGGCCGCGATGAGCTCTTTCTTGCTGGGCGTATCGACCCCGTAATAGCACGGCGAAATGGTGGGCGGGCAGCTGATGCGAAGATGCACTTCCGTCGCGCCGGCGCCGCGCACCATACGCACAATTTTTCGGCTCGTCGTTCCGCGGATGATGGAGTCGTCAATGAGGATGACGCGCTTGCCTTCAAGGAGATTGTGCACGGGGTTGAGCTTGAGGCGGACGCCGAAGTCACGCACGCGTTGCTCGGGCTCAATGAAGGTGCGGCCTACGTAGTGGTTGCGAATGAGGCCGAAGCGGAAAGGGATGCCGGCCTCTTCAGCGTAGCCGAGCGCGGCGGTAACGCCAGAGTCGGGCACGGGCACTATCACATCGGCGGGCACGCCGGACTCGCGCGCCAATTGACGGCCCATTTGATCGCGCGACTCCTGCACCCAGCGGCCGAAGATGCGCGAATCGGGGCGCGCAAAGTAAACGTGCTCGAAGACGCAGCTCGATTGCGCTGCGCCGCTCGCGTACTGGCGGCTGGTAACGCCGTCTTCAGAGACCATGACCAGCTCGCCGGGAAGAATGTCGCGCACGAATTCGGCGCGCAGCAGATCGAAGGCGCAGGATTCCGACGCAAAGACAACCGTGTCGGGTCCGCCGGGATTTTTCATGCGCCCCATGGAGAGCGGCCGGAAGCCGTGCGGATCGCGTGAGGCAAAGATGCGGTCGCGCGTCATCATGACAATCGAAAAAGCGCCTTCAACATGGGAAAGCGAATCGGCGATGGCGTCGACCAGCGAACCGGCGCTGGAGTGCGCGATGAGTTGCACGATGATTTCGGAGTCCGAGGTGGTTTGGAAATATGCGCCTTCGCGTTCCAGGCGGGAGCGCACGTTGCCCAGATTCACCAGGTTGCCGTTGTGCGCGATGGCGATGAGGCCCTTGGTGGAGTCGACGCGAATGGGCTGCGCGTTGAGCAGCGCGGAATCGCCGGTAGTCGAATAACGCGTGTGTCCGATGGCCATGCGACCGGGAAGCTTGGCCAGCACATCGTCCGTGAAAATCTCCGAAACCAGACCCATGCCTTTGATGTTGGCGAGGCGGTGGCCGTCGGCGGTGGCAATGCCGGCTGACTCCTGTCCGCGATGCTGGAGTGCGTAAAGGCTGAGGTAAGCTTCGCGCGCCGCATGGGGATGGCCGTAGATGGCGACGACGCCGCATTCCTCGTGCAATTTGTCGCTGTTAGCGACAAATTGCAGGGACTGAGGGACTGAGGGACTAGGGACTAAGGGAAAAGCAAATGCAGGTCCTTCGACTCGTCCTCGCTTCGCTCGGACTCGCTCAGGATGACAACGAGTTGAAATGGTGCGCAAAAATTCAGAAATATCGGCGACGCCGGCGACCCCCTGAAACAACAACCGGCTCATGCGGGGACCTCATCATGGAGATTGGCTTCAAGCGCGGAGGCCCAGAGGGTGCGCAGCTGAGCGAGCGGCGCGGAGATGAAGGTCTCACCGTCGACCAGAACTTCAAGCCGATTGCCACCTGTGGTTCCAATGCGTGCGGAAAGGAAGTTGTACTGGTTGGCCATGGCGTCGATCTCGGAAAGATTGCTGGGATCCGTGGTGATGAGGATGGTGGAAGCGGGCTCTGCGAAGAGGCCGAAGAGCGGGTGCGCCAGAAGCGATGGGTCCTGCTCGATGGTGGCGCCGATGCCTTTGGTGAATGCGGCCTGTGCCAGTGCAACGGCAATGCCGCCGTCGGAAATGTCGCGCGCGGAACGAATGAGTTTGCGCCACGCGAGCACGGCCAGCATATTGTGCAGGTCGGCCTCGGCATCGAGATCGAGCGCGGGCGGAGCGCCCCAAAGGCAACCGAGGACGGCCTTGGCAAACTCCGAAGAGCCAAATGCGATGAGATTCGCCGCGGCTTCAGCGTCGGATGCGTCCGCCTCTGCACGCGCTCTGGGTTCGCGCTCCAACGCTGGAAGCGGGTATTGACTGATAGGCGGAGGATTGAGGGGAACCTTGAGCTTCGGATCCGGCTCCTGGCCGCGCGGAATCGGCCAGAGCAGTACGATGGCGTCTTTCTCGCGCTGGAAGTGCGCGGGGACGGCCTTGGTCGCGTCTTCCAGAATGCCGACAATGCCCAGCACCGGCGTGGGATAAATGCCTTCGCCGCGCGTTTCGTTATACAGGGACACGTTGCCGCCGGTAATCGGCGTGCCCAGCGCCGTGCAGGCTTCGGCAATGCCATCGATGGCGGCGGAAAGCTGCGCCATGATCTCGGGCTTTTCCGGATTGCCGAAGTTGAGGCAGTTGGTGGCTGCGACGGGCGTTGCGCCGGTGCAGGCGACTTTGCGCGCGGCCTCCGCGACGGCGTGCATGGCGCCGAGTTTGGGATCGAGATACGCCCAGCGGCCGTTGCCGTCGAGCGCCATCGCCAACCCGCGCTCGGGCTTTTCTGATCCCTGATCCTTGCTCCCTGTGCCCTTAACCCTCATCACGCCGGCTTCGCCGCCCGGCCCCTGCACGGTGTTGGTCTGCACCATCGAGTCGTACTGCTCGTGAACCCAGCGCTTGGAGCAGACGTTCGAGGAGGCTAGAAGTTTCTTAAGATCCGCCAGATTGTCGCGGTCTTTGGCCAGTTCATCGAGCGCTTCGGCCGGAGGGTCAAGCGAGATCGGCGCTTTCCACGTGCCTACGGGCCGATGATAAAGCGGCGCGTCGTCGGTGAGCGATCGATTGGGAATGTCTGCGACCAGCACGCCGTGATGGCGGATGCGCAAGCGCGGCTCAGGCTGCACGGCGCCGACAATCACGGCGTCGAGACCCCACTTCGCAAAGACGCGCAGCACTTCGTCTTCGCGGCCATTTTCCGCAACCAACAGCATGCGCTCCTGGCTTTCCGAAAGCATGATTTCGTAAGCGCTCATGCCGGTTTCGCGCTGCGGAACCAGATCGAGTTCGACTTCGAGACCCACGCCGCCGCGCGCGCCCATCTCGCACGTGGAACAAGTGAGACCGGCTGCGCCCATATCCTGAATGCCCACGATGGCGCCGGTCTGCATGGCTTCAAGACACGCCTCGAGCAGCAGCTTCTCCATGAACGGGTCGCCCACCTGCACGTTGGGGCGCTTCTGCTCGGAGCCTTCCTTGAATTCTTCGCTGGCCATGGTGGCGCCGTGAATGCCGTCGCGGCCGGTCTTGGCTCCGACGTAGATCACGGGATTGCCCGTGCCGCTGGCCTTGCCGTAAAAGATTTCGTCCTTACGGACCAGGCCGAGCGCAAATGCATTGACCAGTGGATTGCCGCTGTAACAGGATTCGAATTTGGTTTCGCCGCCGAGGTTGGGCACGCCAAAGCAGTTGCCGTAGCCGGCGACGCCGCTCACCACGCCTTCGACAATGGCGTGATTTCTGTGCACCAGTTCGTGATCGTCAGCGTCCGGTTCGATGGGTCCGAAGCGCAACGAATCCATCACCGCCAGCGGCCGCGCGCCCATGGTGAAAATGTCGCGCAAAATGCCGCCCACTCCAGTGGCCGCGCCCTGGTAGGGCTCAATGTAGCTGGGGTGATTATGGCTTTCGATCTTGAAGGCGCAGGCCCATCCGTCGCCCACGTCGATAATGCCGGCATTTTCGCCCGGCCCCTGCACCACGCGCTCGCTTTTCGTGGGCAGACGCTTCAGGTGCACGCGACTCGACTTATAGGAGCAGTGCTCGCTCCACATCACGCTGTAAATGCCCAGTTCGGTGAGCGAGGGCGTGCGGCCGAGAGCCGCGAGAATGCGGTCGTACTCCTCCGCAGTGATGCCGTGCTGGGCCAGCAACTGCGGGGTTACGATGGTTGGCTCGGGAACGACGGCAGAGGAGGTGCTGGTCATCGTTGATGCCTCCATTGTCGCACGGCAGTCGAGAGCGCGAACCAGAATGCGGATGTGGAAAGCCGGCCGCAATGGGGCAATTGCCCGCGGCGCCGTGGTTGGCCGTTGCGGGTTAGGCACTTGCGGATGAGCCTAAGGATGTTGCGTGGACGTTGTGGATCGTGTCCGCGTTGAACGAGCCCAGCAGCAGATTCTGCGGCCTCATGGACGAGCCAGTCTGTGGCAGATAAGGCAAGGCCTATGCGATACTTGGGAAGCAGAATGCCTTCCAGGCCGGGATGGCGGAACTGGCAGACGCAGCAGACTCAAAATCTGCCGACCCTTGTGGTCATGGGGGTTCGACCCCCCCTCCCGGCATTCAAGTTGTTTATTATCAATAGTTTAGCGACACTATCTCTGCCTGTCTTTGTCATGTGCGAAAGTCACGGTAAGACCTAGTCAAGGGTAGTGTCACATCATTCAGCGCGCTAAAACCCGAGACTGCTCGCAGCATTTCCACAGAAGACGCGACTCAGCCTGACGCACCTATCCAGCGATTTCACACTCTTGTGTGCGACCGTTTGATCTTGTGTCATTACGTGCCCCATCCTTTCGCCTTTTTTCCTGGCGAAAGGGTGAGAAACCACCAAAGCCAAAAGTACGAATTCATACGGTCAGAGAACTAGTTTCCATTCACTTTGGAATTTATCTTCGCAGACTTAGACGAAGCCGACAGGATAAACGATTGCAACTGCCAAGGCATTGCGCCGATTTGCAGTTCTCCGTTTGTCACTGTTTTTGGCCTGAAGTCCGTTTCAATATGCGTGATGGAGGAGGCCTTTTGCAACCCACCATTGACGCTGAGCGTGAATGTCTCGGGTTGGGCTGACATGTTCCAGAACCTGGTTACGAATCCTTTGTCGATTCCATCTTCCGCTGGCTTCAGGGTCCAAAGGATAGCATTGGGATTCGATGTTGCGAGGAGCGAGAACTGCGTCTCGGGATAGGCATTGCCACCCGTTACGGCCCCTGCGACCAGCGGGTTCTGATCTTCCAAGGCAAAGCGCATCGAACTTGCCGCGTTGAATTTGTCTTGCACACGGAGCGCAAATCGTTGAAGAAAGAAACTGTCTCCTCCTTGCGCTGGGATGCCGAGGCTCGGCCCGTCCACCTGTCCCCCGGCAAGAACAGAAATCTGCGGCGTCGTAATGTCCAATTCCGATTTGCCATCGGTAATCTTGCTATGACCGAGTTTCATGAAGGCGTCATCGGAGTTGGAGAGTGTGATTCCAACGCCGTCAGAGCCACTCATGGCGACAAAGTGGTTCAGCGTGAGCCAATCAAGGCGGGAAAAAGACGCGGCATAATCGCCCTCCGGCTGCAGTCGAGCATGGTTGATGGCCCCAATTTCTTCATGCCAAACGTCGGGCGAACGAAGGTTGAAGCTAAAAGCCCATGTCTCCACATCAGCAAAATTGGCCGTTATCTCGTTACGAATCTCGATCCGGTCAGAATGGTCGAACAGCGTCACTTCCGTCGTATGCGGAACTGGCAGGTTGGTCTTCGCCCGCAGGGTAATGGATACGGGACCTATGTTCGTGGTGGTGATTGTTCCCTCACCTGGACCCAGGTCGTTGAGTGAGCGTCCATCGACCATTGCAGCGATCTCTCGTCCAGCGAGCCTCTTGTCAATGAGACTTTGAATTGCGCCGCGACCGCTCAATTTTAGCCGGTACTTCGCATTCTCCATTGAGCCATCCCCGGCCTTCAATGTTGTGGGGAAATCGGCGCCCTTCCCCGGCTCCACTTCGAACACCTTATAACCGACCGACGGGACATCCTTTGCGAGAATACGAAGAACGCGCCTTGGAGTTCCATCGTCAGCGGCGACGTCAGCGAATTGCGACGGCACCGCCTTACCAGTTGTCAGGTCCACCACATGAACATCCTCGGGACCATCGTAGGGCAAATCCGCTGCATCGGTCCGAACCCAGTTGAGTGGATTGAAGACAAAGTAACGAGGCCGAGCGCCATGAACAGTGATCAATGTCCCCAAAGCTTGAACAGATTCGGTTGAAAGTTCATTTAGGTAGGATGTGATGTTCTTAGCAATCCGTCGCTGCCAGTCAGAGCGAATCGAACGCGGCAATGTATGACCATCCGCAGTCCAATCGTGTTCCCAAAACAGCCCGTAGGAGGTCCAAGCACGATCGCGAGCTTCAACGAATTGCTTTGGGAAATCGGTCTGCTTGAGACTTATAAGTGTCTCAAGCGCCTCTGCGGATCGCAGATTTTCCGTGGCCCTGCGAACACTCGATGAGACTTCCTGCATCGATGCGGAGTACATGTCCCATTCATTGCCGAACGATCCTGACACTGTCGGCAGCTTCGAGCCATAGTGTTCTTCAAAGTCGTGAAAGAAGTCCTCTTCGTTGGAGACAATCACCTCTCGACCCGGTCGCGAGAGTTCTTTTGCCGCCCGCACGAAGTTGTCGTTCATGGTGCTAAGGTTATCGCCGCCTTCTCCGAAAAAACCGTAGATATTGTATGGATAATTAGCGCTGAAACTTGGATTCCTGAGGAAGAAAATGTCGTCTTCTGCCGACGGATCCCGCGCCTCCAGATAAGTGCCCGGAAAGTATGCGCCTGTCCTCCTGAATTCGTTATGTATCGAGTACCACTTCATGAGGATCTTGCTGTCGTCAGGGCCCTTCCACCAATAGATTTCGTGCGGACGTTGCTGAAAGATGACCGGGCCCATTTTTGTCGCACATCCACAAATTCCTCGCCAGCTGTACTTGGCGCCGGCGCCGGACCAAAGAGCCCCTAGTCCGTTTGGCAGAGTCTGGTCTTCCATCGCGATTGCCATTGGAAGTGTGAGCCCATAGCGCCGCTCGACGGAGCCGGCATAGTACATTCCCCGGAGAACAGCTTCCGTGGGCATTCCGCCGTAGGTTGAGACTGCAAAATTGAGTGGCATGCTGAAGTGGCCATCCCGCAGGCGCGATACAAGTCTGTCAACCTGCTTCTGGTCCCGATTGTTTTCCCATATCCACATCCAGATGCTTCCGTCGAGATTCCATCGACTTTGGAAGTCCCTTGGCTCGTTACCAGTTTTATCGCTGAGATCCAGATAGTAGTCCGTCATCTGAAGGATGGCTTGCCGATAGGTCTCTTCGTCCCCCGTCCACATGTAATCGGTGTGGTCGTCTGGTGCGATGTAAATCCTGTCCTGCTGTGCCTGAATGATCGACGTCGTGAACAAGGACGCAAGAACTACCAGGGCCGTCCAGTTGACCTGACCCCAAATTCCGCCTATTTCGGTGTCTGAAATCATAACCCACATTCTTCTGTTTCGTTTTCCTGAAAAGCATCGTTCGGGCCGGACCGCAAACCGAGGAGCGGAGGAGGTAAGCCGCGAACCTGCAGAGGCCAGGTTGTCAATTTAAATAAGTGACGCCGATTCACAATCTGGCCGAGTGCGGGTACAGTGTCTCGATCCTTCCCCCCGGCCCTTTCACGCGATCATTTCCATTGCGTTTGGTTTCCGGGGGATGTTGCAACGTTACGGAAACGGAATCTGTCGTTGGTGACAAGGTGACGATTCCCTCCTCGGAATTGACGGTACCCGCATCAGCTGCCGCAATGTTGCCCTTGAAGGCAGGCAAGTTGAACAAGACGTCTCCGTTCCGAACGTCTCCCCAAATCCGCAGCTCAATTGTGGATCGACTCGAGGTGATCCTGAAGCTGATCCTCCGGCCTTCATTCACATTCACATTTGCCCACTCCACCACACTTCCCGGTTCCAGCCAGTAGTCTGGGATGCCGCGGCCAATGATGACCGTGCCGTCGACCTTGACGGAGACGCACATCTGAAGCAACGCCTGCTTCGTAAAGCTGGCTCCCCAGCTATCAAGATTTCCATAGCTCACGGGTGGAACATACATCCCGACCCAGGCATCCCTCCCCTTGTATTCGAATGCCTCGGACCAGTTGTACGGCGCGCACTGATTCTCAAGCTGAAACTCAAGATTCTTAGCCAACTCCGTCCTGTATGTGTCGGAGTGGAGGCACTGCAGTCCGGCACTGCAGTTGTAGGCGGTCCCGTAAGTCACTTGCCCCCACCACGTGCCCCAGCTGCCTTCAGGAATTCCTTTTCTATCTCGCACCGCCAGGGTGTGACGAATCGATTCGTCAAACTTTTCCTTCCAAAATCCGCCGAGATCAAACCCTTTCAAATAAGCGCCCCAGGGAAATGTGCTCAGAGCTCCTGAGTAAGGAACCCAGGAATAATCAGAATCACCATACCGCTCTAATGTGACATCGTCGAACCCGCCCTCGTAATAGTCAGTATGCCGGCGTGCACAGGTCTGGCTCAGAGCCCGGTTCACGCTCTCGTTCAAATCAGCCATCTCGCTGGCCGCCCATTCCGCTTCGTCCATCTCGCCCAGACGCTTGCATATATATTGATATGCCTGAAGCCCATGAAGTGCCGACCAGTTGTCGCAGAGCAAATAGTCTCCATCATCCGCCCAATTCTCGAAATCCTGCGATTTCTTCATGAGCCCATAGTGCTCTTTGTCGCCGAATGACCTCAACGCATGAATGTTGCGAACGGCTTTTTTAAGTTCTTCCCGAACCGAGACGGTGAAGTAGGCGAGGTCTCCGGTGCACCGCAGATACTCGGCGTACGGAATCAGGTACTTTCCAAGCGTGTCTTCGTAGATGGGATCCGTCGCCTCCCTGCCTCTCCAGGTGGTGCTGTTTGAGGCTTTGAAATACTTGCTGGCCAACATCCTTTTCGCAATGTCGAAGTCTCCTTCTCTCATATATTGATCGACGTAATTTGGAGCATCGTGGGAAAAGGGCTGGTCGTAATTGTCATTGTTGAAAGGATTCCGCGGAGCCGCGTGAATTTCATAGTCCTCTCCATTCTTGACCATATTTTCCCAGGTCGTGATTTGAATGGATTTATACATTTCGACCATTCCGGTAACGGGAAGGCTGATTGGCTCCGCCAGCCCTGCCATCCGGCCGTTCCAGTACTTCTCCATCGCCTCGTAGTTGGAATCGAAATCACCTGCCGCTTTCAACACGGCAGGCTCAACAGGAGAACCCGCGGCAAATGCCACGAAATCCCTCGTAACCGACTCCCCGGCATTGACGGAAATATCGAAGTACATGTCACTAGTGCTCTGGCCCGTGCACTCTCCTGAGAGCGGTATCTCTATGTCGGGCCTTGAACTGACGTTGAGCCGAACCACCTTAGGAATCGAACCCGTGCTTGTGACACGGACGCGTGAGTATACCGCGGTCAAACGGTCGGCAAGGACACGATTGGCGAAATGCTGAATTTCCACGCGAAACGCCCCCGCCATCCACTGGGAGATGGGACATGGAAGGTATCCATCTCTCAAAGACCACTTGATACGCGATTTACGGTCCAGGGCGAACTCGTCTGGGATATAGGTCGTTCCATCGACTGTCACCGTGTACTGAATAACGGCTCCCAGTCCCGGCGCCACTCCGCCCCCCATGAACGTCCACGATTTTGGATGATCGTTCTCCCATCCGATGTACAACCATTTCAGAAGATCAAAGTCGTAATATTCCGTTCTGACTGCATGATTGCGCTCTTTCTGACCAGGATCTGCAAGAGCGCTTTCAGAAACTGCATTGGCGCGTCGAGACCGGACGACTAGGCCAGCCGCAATGGTCTGTAGCCCGCACTTCACGAATCCGCGTCGGTTCATTCCAATTCTCCAAATGGTGAAAGTGACTTGATCACTTTCGTAAGTTCAGGCAAGCCGGTTGACGTTTTCGGAGTGGTTTCGATCTCAGCTGCGCAAAAAGCGTTCATTGAGCGTGCGATGCCATTGCACGTCCTTCCAATTTGCGAATTGCGGTTGGGCGTAGTTGAACGGAGTCCAGCCCCAGAAGTTGCAGTCAATTGCATCGTCTACAGACCACTTTGCCCAATCCAGCAACCAACCCCAGTCCAACCTGCGATCGTCGATGTAGTACCACGTTGCCCAGGATTCAGAAGTCGTCAACGGCATGCCGCGCCGCTCGGCCCATCCGGCAAACTCCGACGCCTTGAATCTCTGGCGCGCGCGCAACATCGGTGCCATGGCCGCTGCGGTCTCGATCGAGCGTTCGGAAAACTCTCTAAACCAGCGGTCATTTCGGAATATTCCGTCATCAACAAACTCATCGAAGCGCGTTCGCTCGGTCCAGCGCGGGTCGGCGTCAGCATAGAAGTGCACATCGAGGCAGTCGAGTTCAAGCGGCACATCGAGCCAGCGCAAGTCCCCGTGAATCGACGTGGTGAAGCGCAACTCTGGAAACTCCCGCCGCAACAGGCCCAACGCCGAGTTGATCTCGCCTGCGAGGAAGGAAGTTTGGGCTGGGGAGAAGATGTCGCCCTCATTGAAGCCTGCACCAGTCTCTTTTCTCAATCTTTCTTGCAAATCCGGGAAGAAGTAGGGAGTTTCGTTGGCTATGTCGACATAGATGATTCGATCCAGACCGAATCGCTTCTTCCACTCCGTCAACGTAACCGCCCACATCTCCGCCCCTTCCGCCATGTTTGCGGGCTTGCGCAGAGCCGCAGGCACAGGCGGAGATGTTGGTGATCCAGGCATGAACCACCAGCCGCTTAATGTGTAGTGAAGCGAGCTGCGCTTCTGCAACTTCTCGATGAATTCCATGACCCAAAGCGCCACCGGCCCTTTCACCCCTGTATTCCAATTCCATGGCATATAGGGCTGCTGTGGATCGGACCACTCTAGGATGCGCTCGGGTTTGCTGAAGTCGAGCCACTGGGGCATGGGATCGATGCGCAGGGTGTTATAGCCGCGCTCGACTGCCTCATCCAGAACGCGATCGTAATTCGCAAAGCTGCCACCGGGCTGATGACGTAGCGCGTATGCCACATCCCACATGGCAATCGTCAACCGCCGGGGATTCAGGTGATCGCGCATGTCGTAGTTACCGAGTCCACCTAACGCGGGGTGCGAAGGCCTGTCAGTCGCAACTTGCATGGGCACTTGAACTGGCACCGGAGGGCTCTGCGCGGCCCCTTGAGGAATAGCCGGCATGCCATTGCTCATCGCCGTCAACGCGCCAGCCGTTCCATAGGCAATGAGATCACGCCTCGATACGGGCATTTCCTTGTTCCCCTTCTTTCTCCAGAGTGTTCCTGCGAAATAATGCGGATCCAATGATTGTCGTTTCTATCCGAGTTCTCACACGGTCTCCCAGAGGTTCAACGACTTGATCAACCGCGAGCACCGCGCAATTTAAACAGGCTGCGGCCTTACTGTAACCTTTCCCCCGGTAGACGAAATGGTGTAAAGCCTGCCGCCCGCTGGCACGTTGCGCAATTCCAGGTTTTCGGTCAACATCCCGTTCTGCAATCCAATCGGATGTCCGTTGGCGTCGATGTCGTAAAGTGCCTCGACACCGATCTGGCAGAGTAGTGCTCCCCAGGTGTAATGAGGATGATCGTCGCCGGTTCCGTCTGTGCTGCGGTAGTTCTCATTGCATGTGCCGCGTGCTTCCCAGTTGCGCATGAAGAGGCTGACGCTGCGACGGGCGAACTCGGCTTGCTGCAGCGGCGTGCCATAGCGCCGCAGTCCCTGCCAGATCAGGTAGTTCACCGGCCCCCAAACGTGGCCCTTCCAGTACTCCTGCGTAGCGTAGTCAGGATCGTCATAGGGCAGAGTCGGGACCAACCAGGGTCCCCAGAATTTCCCGGGATCGGTGAGCGTCTGCAGAACGCGCTGTGCCCGATGAGAATCGGGGGCGCCACAGATGAGTGGATAGAAGTTCATGGGTGTAATGCGAGTCAAGAAAGCCCCCGGCTTGCCGTCTTCACCCCACAGGCGCGTGCAATACAGGCCCAGCTCATCATTCCAGAGTGAGGCGTTGATGCGTCGATTCATTTCCAGATGCTCGGCATGAAGCCGCTCCGTATCTCCCGGCCGGCTGAGCACAGCAGCCATTTTCGACAGGATCTCTGCATCGAGCGACCAGAGGGAATTCAAGTCCACCGCATCGGCCGTCATCTGTCCGCGCTCAAACCCAGCACCATCGAAATGCGGCGTGTCATCCCACCCGGTCGCCAGCCGGGCCAGCCTGAAATCAACCTTTGACCCCCACTCCAGCAGGCCGTTCTTATTTCCATCGCTGTGTACCGGCCACCAATCATGCCAGCGCAGCAGTGAAGGATAGACCTCCTGTAGAAACTGCTTATCACTCCAGCGCTGATAGAGTTTCCATGCGCAGAGCGACGTAACGGGAGGATTGGAGCATGCTGAGTTGACGAACGATCCGGTACCCGTAGGCCACTGGGTTACCTGCGAGATCATACCGTCGGGCAGTTGATACCGAAGTACGGTTCGTATCGTCTCCATGGCTGTCGATGGATCTTCGATGGAGGCAAGAAGTCCATTGAACGAGCTGTCCCATGTGAAGTAGGGGAGAAAGTCGGGATCTTTGACGAGCCAGCCGCTTCTCCCGATGACATTGCCGACCCGTTTAGTCAAACTACTGTAGAGTCGGCTGTTGTTCAGATTGTCTGTAATTGCGCCGACGAAATCTCCCCAGGCGCCATGCGCCTGGGCGCGATGGGCAGAATAGCGGGAGCAAGCAAATTCGATGGTCGCGTCGACTGTACTGAGTGCCGGCAAAGCTGAAAAACCCGCAGCAAAACAGGCGGCGTGATCTGGCGTTATCTGCAATTCAACGGACGAATCTCTGTCCAGATGAACTGCGTGAAGGGATTCAGGGTCGATCCGGAAACTCCACAGGATGTACTCTCCATCGCAGGTGATCGCATAAGCATCCAGGCCATCCGTCGCGGCACGAACGTCATGAAAAAAGGGCCGCCACGGATTCGCGGGGATTTTCATCTGGAGTTTCGCATTTCGATCGGCGCGAATGCGAAACACGGCAGCCTCCAGGCCCACTCGTCCCCATTCGACAATGAGAATGGCGCCGTCCACTTGAATGTTCCATTTACAGTACGAAAAGTCCGGCGCAGCAGAGCCGGGGCGGCCCGTACTGTCGGATCCGATGTCCAGCACAATTCCTGCCTTGTTGTCTCGGATAAAGGCAACAGCTCCGGGAAGAAGCGCATGGACATTGCCAATGAGTGTGCGATCTGTTACCACGAGAGGCGGCTGGTGAACGTTCCCCTCCATGTTCTTCGCGACAGGTTCCTGAGCGGCAATTGCCGAAGGCTGCACTTTGCCGAAAAGCCGCTGCGAAAGCAACGCAACGGCTGCACCGGCAAGCGCTGAACCGAGAAATCCACGCCGTGACACTCGTTCCAACGTTCTTTTACTTGCCATTTAAATCCCCTTGCAGGTCATAAGAGATTTGCAGGGATTGGCCGCAGGAGGTTTATACGCCAATCGATACATTCTTCTCTAGCGCGCGAGCTCAAACTCCACCAGCCGCCAGTGTGAGTTGCGATTTCATTTCCAGAGTTGAACCTGGGTTGCTCCCGCTGGGAGAGAAACGTCCTCGAGTCCATTGCGCTCGGCGCCAGCAGTCCCCCACAACGTTTTCGGGTGTAGCCCGGCGGGGACATTCATGACACAGTTCGCGGGCTGTCCCCCGCTATTTGCGAGAATCGTCAGATAGCTGCTCTGATTCTTCAGAACACGCAACAGGCAGTTCGGCTGCGGCTGCACAAAATTGAACGGCACGGCGGCGAGCGTGGGCTGCAGTGTCGAGTGAAGATAGTTGGCCAACGGTGCTGTGTCCCCCAGCCACGCGCCCAGTCCAACCAACGATGGAATCCAAATCACTCTGCCACCCCCGGCTACGCTGCGAACCGTTGCCGTTGTCTCTCCCTGCCAGGTTGCAATTGGTTTGGCCTCGAGATTGTGAATCGTCCCCAGCCACAGATGTGCCGGCAGGGATGGTTCCGCATTGTTCCAATCAATCTGCGGCGCAGTCGGAAGCAAAACCTCCTTGAGCTCCGCTCCGGTTATCTCTGCCAGCTGAAAGCCTGCCAGCGGCCATGCCTTTCCATATGGATCGTAGAAGCCGGTCAGCCCGGTTACGATCAGAGTGTTGCCATTGTGAACAAAGACGTTCAGTTTATCTATTTGTTCAGTTGAGAGCGCCCGCACGTCGGGCAGGATCACGGTTCGATGAGCTGGCTCTACCTGGCTCCAGGCAACGTCGTCGAAGTGTTTGATGCGCGGGGGCACGCCAGACTCGGCAAGGGCCCGATAGAGACCCAGAGTTTCCAGCACCTGCGCATTGCGGTCTCTCGCCGGGTCGGCACTGTGGGCAAGGTTGTCTTCCAACGTCATAGTCTCAAGGCTCAGCACGAGCGTCACGTCAGGCCGAACGGCCTGGCTGCCATCGAAAAAGTCATGGTTGTTTTCCAGGATTTGAGCAATCTTCGATGCGGTTCGCAGCCGGGCGCTGGGCTGCTGCTGAAAATCAAGCAACGACCACTCTCCAGCTTCCACACCGCTGGTGCGGGCATTCAAGAGCCAGAACAGGACGCGGTCTGCGCCCGCGCCCAGGCTGGTCCACACCCACTGGGCCACATCGTCCGCCGTTGGATCGATTGGCCGAGTGCCGCTGGCGATGTTCGTGCCCCCTTGTAGTTCCGTAACCCAATGGCGTTTCGGCTCGATGCTCCCGTCGACCAGATCGTTGACATAGGAAACCCCGAGAGCGTATTCGTCGGGATTCAGAAGTTCGAAGTGCCACGCAGGATGTATCGAACAACCGAGAGTGTCAAGGAAAGACCGCCATGCGGGGAGATCGTCCGAGGACTTGGCAAGATTCCCAACCAGGGAATGCGGGTTCATGTGCAGCGGATGCTTGGCATCGTTGATGCGCACCTGTTGCGCAAGCCATTCCAGTTGCTGTGTCTGATAACCCCGCCAGAAGGTCATCCAATCGATTGAGACCGTCTTGTTCCAGGAGTTCGGTTCTTCGTCAGGAGTCGCCTGCTGACACGAAGAGTAGTTTGTTCCCCATGCAAGATTCAGTCCATCCACTGTCTTGTAGCGATGAGAGATCCACGATCGAAATCCGGTAATGGCAAGCGGCTGTGGCGAAGCAGCCTGGCCAGGCTCATTCATCAGTATCCAAGAATCAAGCGCCGGGTTGTCGCGATAATGGATGACAACGTGTGCGATGTAATCGGTCGCGAGGCATTGAGCTGTTTCGGAGCCGGTGACGGAATATCCCTGAGTGCCATCGCCGCCCAGGAACGGCGGGGGGCCACCCGGCGTCAAAGTTGCGACAATGCGCACGTGATACTTTTCTGCCGCCCTGAATGCCTCGTCATAAAGAGTGAAGTCCCAAACATCCTTCTTCGGCTCCAGATCGGGCCACATCAGAAAGAGCCTCGCCACTGGCATATGCGCATCCCTGAGCGTACGAAACCACCCGTCAATCTGCGCTTCTGTCTGGCCAGGCTCGATCCAGATTTGGGCACCGATCAGAGGCGTCTCCGCTGTCCCCGTGACGGTGCTCAACCATACCGCCAGCACTACAGCGATCCATTTGCCGGACACTCTTGCTAAGCGCACAACACTCATCGAAAGATTCATCGGACACTGTTCAATCTTCCACAATTTGATTTACACCTGAGCGTGGATTGGAGGTGTCTCCGCCGGTCCCGTGCTGTACTCCAGGGCGGCCGAAAGGGCACGTGCAGGCGAGAAGCCTGCACGTTTCACGGTTCGGGGTCATGCGCGAACTAAAACTCAAACCGCGCACCAACCTGGCCTCTGCGATTCCCAGAGACACCCGTAACATTGCCGAACTGCGGGCTCGTATAACTTTCGTTGATTCCTGAGTACTGGTGACGGTTGAGAAGATCAAAGAACTCAGCGCGAATGCTGGCCTTGAAACGGTTGTCCGTGCCAAAGCCGAAGTGCTTCACCGCCGAAAGATCCTCGTTATAGCTCGCAAATCCACGCCAGGAGTTGAAGTAGGGCAGCTGATTTCCAAGTTGCCCATACAGCGGATTGCTGGTGCTCAGTGTCTGGTCCGAGAACGCGGCCGGGCTGAAGTACTGGTTGCTGACATCGTTCAGGTTGGCAAGGTCCAGATGCTTGAAGTGATTGGCAAGCGACACGCCGGTGGTGTTTCCGTAAGTCATAGCCCAACCGGGGTACGCGTTTGCGGCTTGAACAGCGGGCATTGGCAGGCCGCTGTGGTAATTGATATCGCCACTCATCGTCCAGCCGCCTACCAGGTAATCCAGTTTTCTGCTTTCCTGCAACCAACGTCCATCCCTGCCGAACGGTAGGTTGTAGGAGACATAGCCTTTCACCTGATTCCGCACATCTCCCGGCGAAACCAGATTCTTGAACTGGCCGTAGCTGTATGGATCTTGAAACTCGGAGCCGCCTCCCCCAACGACGTACTGGCCCCACTCGTCAACCTGATTCACGCCAAGGACATTTCCCTCTGCCTTGGACAGGGTGTAGCTCAGATCCATGGACAAGCCGCTTCCGCCCCTCTTTTTGACTTCGACAATGGCAGCGTTGTAGGAAGAGCTGCCAACAGGGTTGCCTGTCACCTGCAACGCGCTATTCCAGCAAGCGTGCGTCTGTGGATCGAGATCGATCGCGGACACAGCGGAATATCCTCCACAGCCGCCGTTCATCGCTGGCAGGAACGGATACCAGGTTACCCCTGCGGCAGCGGCGGACGCCTGACTGTTAATGTTGTCCCCAGCATGGCCGCTCATAAGCAGCGGATGGTACTGGCTAAAGGTGGGAAAGTTCTGCGGGAACAAATTTCCGTCGTGCAGATCGTAGCCCACGTTCCCCATGTAACGTGCGTCCACTACTGTATTCGCATTGATTCCGTATTCGACACCCAAGTTCCAGTTCTGCGTGCGGCCAAGCTTGAGCGTGTCTGGAGTGGAATAAACCTGCCCCCAACCGAAATCGGGTGCATTCGCGTTTTTAGCCGCCGGGATCGGTACGCCGGGATAGATGTTTTTGTCCCACTGGAACGAGGGATCGACATTCGAAGCGCCGGGCGCCGATTGGTTGGAACCAAAGCAGTTGAAGCAACCCTCATTCTCATACGGGACTCCGCCCCACATGTTCTGGCCGATCGGAACGTAGAACAAGCCCCATGCTCCGCGAAGCACCAGTTTATGAGAGATCTGATATGCGGCGCCCACGTGCGGGCTGTAGAGGTGGTAATCTTCCAGCGTCTCGAAGCTGCCCCCCGGGCCGGCCAGATAGGAAATGTTGCCTAAGAGACCTGGATCGCCGCCGGAAGCTACCCAATTCGGATTCTGCGCGTTGAAGTCCCAGTTCGACTGATTGCCGTTCTTTTCATGAAGCCTGCCGTTCAAGTCCCAGCGCAGGCTGACGTTCAGCGTCAACTTCTTGGTGACCATGAACTGATCGGAAACGAACATGTCGAAGCCCGTGCGGGTGGTGTTCGATCCTGTAGTGACACCCTGACTGGCCGAAGCGGCATCCCCGACCATCATGTTCGCAAGGCCGTATCCAAGGCTATTCGAGACGGTGGTGTTATTTGCGACGTTCTGAGGCAGACCGGTAAGGTCGTTGAAGTTGTAAGTGAGAATTCCGCCCGGATTTTTATTGAGCTGGTCGTAGGCGGTATACTCGCCGCCGAACTTCACGACGTGCTTGCCATGCACCCATGACATACTGTCCTTGAAACGCCACTGCTGCCAACGTATGTCGTCGTTGAAGTCCTGGCCGACGGTGCTTTGACCGACGCCCAGAGATGAAGCATAGCTGAGGTTGGGGTAGGTCGAACCTATGACGCTGGAGAAGCTGCCACCGGCAGGCGCGGGTGTAACGTCGGCTTTGTTGTTCCAGTTAAAGGCAACAATGAAGGTATTAAGCACTGTCGGGCTCAACGTGTAATTGTCCGTGAGGTGAATGGTCGCGAACTTCTGCGGCGCTCCCTGCGCGTCGGCAAACGGGCCGCCGGTCGATGATCCGCGCTGCCAAAGATCGCCGCTGTTGTGGTTTCCGAGGCCGACGCTTTCGCTCTTTGCCCAGTTGATGGAGCCGCTGACGTGGTGCTTCTCTGAGAAGTTGTGGTCAAGCTTGGCGTCGAGGTTTTGCACCTCGTTGGTGCTGCCGGAGAACCCCCAGTAGTTGTTGATCAGGTTTGAATTCGTGGGAGCGTAATCCTGCTTGTAGATGTTGATGACGCCCTGCGCCTGGGGGCTTATGCTGCTGGAGGGAATCTTGTTGCCCGGAAAAACCGTGCCGGGCATTGCGGGGTTGAAGATGGCTCCGTAGTAGATGGGATTGTTGGCGGCATCAAGATAGCCGGTGGGGCAGGGTTTGCCGGCAGATGTGTACGAAGCGCACGAGCCGGTGCCGCCTGTAGCCTCGTTCGCCGTAAGCCCAGCGACACCGGCATAGGTGAGTAGCTGGCTGAAATCCCCAGCCAGCATGTTGGTTGTCGGAACCGTGGTTTCATTGGCTCCCCATGCCATGGTGTTCTGGTGGTAGCGCTCATAGGCGCCGAAGATGAAGGTATGCCGCTTCCAGATGGGTCCGCCTCCACTGAAGCCCCAGTCCCTCAGACGATCTGTCGGCCTGCGATACAGCTGTTCGTAGCCCTCCACAGACGGGGCTGTCGAAGTTGCCGGCACGGCGGCTGGGCATTGCGCACTGGAACCCGCGCTCGCTGCATTGCAGTAAGCCATCCAGTAATTGTTCGACCAGCTGTTGGCATCGAATGCCTCGTTCGTCAAGAAGCCGAAGGCGCTGGCGTGCAGCTTGTCGGTGCCGGACTTGAGTTCGTACTGGAGGGTGCCGCCGCCTGTCTGCGACGACTCGGCATCAATTCCGCTGGTTTGCACCTGCACCTCGCGGACGGCCTCCACGCCAGGGGATGCACTTCCCCAGCCAGAACTGGCGGCCCCGCCGCCTTGATAACCCGCATCGGAATCGACGCCATCGACCATGACGTTGTTGGACTGCGACAATGAGCCGCCAATGCTGATACCCGACGATGCGTCCCCGTTGACGCCCGTACCGACATTAACCGAGGGTACAACCATGACTGCGAAAGCCTGCGCATTGCGGCCACCGGCGATCGATAGCGGCAACTCTTGAATGGCCGAACCTGCCACGCTTGTGGCTTCGGTGCTTGTGTAGCTATCCAGCGCGGCGGCGTCGCTGGTGACGGTCACCGTCGCTGAAGTGCCGCCGACCTGGAGATTGACATCAACCTTGGCTTCTTGTGACGCCGAAACGGTGACGCCGTTCCGCTCGTACTTGTTGAAGCCTTCCATCTTGAACACGAGCGAGTATTTGCCGACCGGGAGATTGACGATCTGGTAGACACCGCGGTCATTTGTCGTGCTGCCGGAGTAGCCGACCCCCGTAGCCGTGTCGGTGACCGAAACCTGGACGCCAGGAAGTACCGCTCCCGTTGCATCGGCGACCACGCCGCTGATGGATCCCCTGTCAGCCTGTCCCCAGCCATTCCTTGAGAACATGCCCCCAAATATCACTACGATTGCGATGATGGCAATCGTAATTTGCCTTCTGATCTGCGCCCCTTGTCTCTCTAATGCCATTTCATCCTCCATTATCGTCCCGTTGAGGTTCTTCTCGTCCGCACCGAAGTGGTGCAGTCCTTTTTTGTGTCTCCTCATTCGCCCGGACTGCATCCTGTCCGGCCTTTTGGCTTCAGAAGAATCCTCTCTCCCGCCGCATCGCATTGATACGCACTTGCTTCCGAACACCGCAAGGTCCGATACGGTCTTTCACATGACGTTAAGATCCTAAGCTATTGAAAGGATGGATGGAGTTGCCGCATTTCTTCACCGTATAGCACCGTCGAGCGTCACCGGTTTCATTGACATCGGCAGAAAGGCAAACTATAGTTTCACTGGATCGCGATGGATCAGTGCTAGAGAGTGGCCGACTTCTCCCAGAAACAACGGGAAATCGCACTGGAAGTGCTCGCCCACATCCTGGAAAGCGAGTATTTCCGTGGTAGCCAGAGGTGTTGCCATTTCCTGGAGTATTCCGTCCGTTACGTTCTGGACGGGAGGCCGATTGAAGAGCTCAAAGAACGCACTCTCGGTATAGAGGTCTTTCACAAGGCAGGCGATTACGATACTGCGCAGGAAAACATTGTCCGCGTCACCGCCAATGAAGTGCGCAAGAGACTTGCCCAGTATTATGGGGACGATCATTGCAATCGAAAGCTGGTCATTCAGATTCCGTCGGGATCATATGCAGCCAGCTTGCATTGGACTGAGGAAGATTCGCCCGCACTGGTTCCTGCCGCTCTAGCAAATAAGTCGAAAGCTCAAGTCCTTGAAGAGAATCCGACTCGAGGCATTCGCCGGCCGCGGATAGTCTGGCGAATCGCTACGGTGTCCGTGCTTGTGGTTGGCTTTGTCGCGACCGCGATTTTCTACTGGCAGATGCGTTCAACAGATACCCTCCGTGGTGTCTGGTCCCCTGTCCTCGATAGTCCAAAAGTGGCAGTCATATGCATTTCCCAGCCGGTCGCTTACCGCCCAATGTCAAACATGGACGTTCCAATAGGATCTGGGGACCGCATGATGCCGGTGCCAGATGCGTTTGTGGGCACCGGCGACGCATTCGCTCTGGCCGATGTCGCCGGCCTGCTGAGCAAGCTCGGTAAAGATTGGCAGTTATTCCCTGGGAACTCGACACCTTCCAACACGCTGTTAGCGGGCCCGATCATTCTCATCGGCGTACACGCGAATAAATGGACTCCAACCATTACGAAGAACTTGCGCTTCTTTTTTGGCGTCGAAAACGCTATCTATGATCGGTCGGATCCAAAAGTCAAGTGGTCGCTGGACCAGCTCACTCCGGACTGGAAGACCAACGAGGACTACGCTTTGGTGTCGCGCTTCACCAATCCCGGTAGCGGACAGCCTGTCATTGTGATCGCGGGACTGACAAACTTCGGCACCCAGGCAGCTGGAGATTTCGTTACCAATCAAGGTCTCCTCTCGGAAGCGATGCAAAAAGCCCCGAAGGATTGGAAGCACAAGAACTTTCAGTTCGTTCTCCATACTCAAATCATCGGAAACTCTCCTGAGCAGCCAACCGTGATCGCAGCCAACTTTTGGTAGCATCTTGCGCGCCGGCCAAATTCAATCCGAGAACATTATGGACCTGTTTTTTTGACGTGAAGGGCAGATCGGAAACCGATTGCTGGCGCGAGCAAGAGTGCACGGTGATGGCGTATCGCCGCAGAGTTGCCATCGTGCGAACAGTGAGTACTTAACAGACACTTTTATCCTTTCCGTTAACCTCGATTTTGCTCAGAATTGAGCTGAGAACGGGCTCAGGCGGCCGAGTCGTAGCGATGAGTCCGCCGAGACGAGACAATGAGACTGCTTTCGCAATCAGCGCTGCATTCTTTGCAGCCTTTCACCGCAGCATTTCCCGTAACTTCATCGCCCGCTCCGCCGCGGTCCTCGGATAGATCTCCATGCTTTCGCGCGTGGTTCCAACCGAAGCTCCGCACCATGGATCACGATGGTCGAAATCGAGACTGTTCGTCTTGAATTCCGTGTGTGTAATACGTGTGTGGAAACCGCGTTTCCTGCGTTTCTGCGGTTTTGAGCGTCTATAAAAATCAACAACTTATTTAGAATCAACACGGACCGGCAATCCGCCCCCCCACCAGGCACTTAACTTGTGTATAATCAATAACTTACAGTTCCATTCTGACTATCCTTATGGCGTGCGAACAGATCAATCGGAACCGCAATAACATCCGAATCACACGTCCCACACGTAGCAGACGAATTGGATCTCGTCTCTGTCAATTGTTCATTGGGTTTCCTCGATGAGTGAATCGTAAGCGTACGCCGAGTC
>Ga0181530_10001071_pt1 | contig 34798 bp, 39 predicted proteins | sample PEATcosm2014_Bin_42_FD_119769 | JGI IMG/M metagenome (GOLD analysis project Ga0181530, IMG submission 119769) | Peatland microbial communities from MTU Mesocosm Facility, Houghton, MI, USA - PEATcosm2014_Bin10_60_metaG | ecosystem: Environmental > Terrestrial > Soil > Wetlands > Peat | place...
CGGATGAACCCGCCTGTAAAGCGACTTTCACATCATAAACATGGGTACAAATCGCTGCCCCAAACGCCTACTACCTTGATCCGACTCGCCTTTCGGCTTTGGGCACTAAAAACTTCTGCCTAACCGACACCACCACCCGCCCGCGCTCGTCGCATTCGCGGCACCGCATCCGCGCGCCTAGGTCGAGCACCTTGCGCTCAGGCGCGATGCCGGCCGGATTTCTCAGCGTCCCGCTAAAGCGCGGGTAAACTCGACAAACGCCTCCTGATGCTTCTCGTTCTGGATATCGCCAAAATTACGGACGACGTCGAGCAGCATGCGCTGGCGGAGAAGAGGTCGCCTCTCATCCTGTTCGAAGCCTTGAAAGAAGGACTCGAGCGGGATGTCCAACTCGTGCGCGATCACATATAGCCGGCCGGCCGAAACGATGTTGATGCCGTGCTCGTACTTATGGACCTGCTGGTAGGTCACGCCGATCAATGCGCTGAGCTGTCGCTGGCTCAGACCGCACCTTATCCGGCATTCACGGATGCGCATGGCGATAAACTGATCGGGGCGCGCTTTGCCCATGCACGGGCTCCGCTTTCTGTATAGGCCAAACCCCAAGACGAACCGTACCAGCGAGCATCGCCGCCGTGCAAGCGCGCGCCAAACTACCCATTGAGCCGACGATGCATCGGCTGGCCTGTCTTGAACATGGCGTAATGCTTCTCAGGAACGTTGACGCTGGCTCCAGTGAGCGGGTTGCGACCTCGCCGGGCACCGAGCTGCCTCACCGAAAACGAGCCGAAGCCGCGCAGCTCGACCCGGTCGCCCCGGGACAGCGCAGCGGCGATCTCGCCGAAGATCGTAGCAACAGCGATTCTGGCCTCACGCCGAGTCAGGTTTGGGTTGGCCCTGGCCAGCTTTGAAACGAGCTCGGTTTTCGTCATCGGCGCCTTCTTGCAATGACCACGCCGGGCCGTCGCGGGTGTGGCCGCAGGTGCGAATCGGGTGCAACCGGCCGAGCCCGTTTTCACGGGACCGCTGAGAGGAGATCGGCCGCTAGCCTCGAAAAAAGGGCCTCAGCCTTGCGGCGTCGGCCCAGTTGTGCTCGTCAGAGTCAGGAACGAAACTATGTTATCACAAGCGGGGCCGCCGGTCAGCGTGGCCGCAGGCGCACTCGACCTGGACCAGGTCGCCGGGGCCGAGGTCGGAGATGCGGGCGTCGTAGAGGGGGGCGCATTGGTGACGTTCGCGAGACGTTCTCACAGAGAACAGCGCATACTACCGTATCTCGGGCGCGCGTAGATTCTCGCGCCGGTCGAACGGAATTTGATCTAACCAAATAGCAGAGGGCGGCAGTTTACCGCTCGCACCACCACCGCCCAAAACCAACAACAAAGGCCCCGGCTAAGGCGAATATAAGTACGTCCGGCAGCGCCAGCATCAGCTCATACCCGATAGAGGGCAGCACGAGGGAGATCAGCGCGGCCCCCGCAGCCATGCCGCCCCACATGAACGCGAAGAAGCCCCTAACCGTCAGATTGCCGTCCTGATCCGCAAGGTGCCAGCGCCGTAACAGCGCTTCGAAGCGTTCCGTGGTTGGCGTCAGGTGTGGTCCGTGGTGGTCCATCATGGCGACCGAAGTTTAGCGCGCCGCCAGCTATTGCGCTATCCTAGACGGCGTCGCTGGCAAGCGGCTCACTTACGAGGATTTGATCGCATGAGCGATCCTCCGAAAATGCCCCCCGAACTCGATGCCATCGCTCGAATTGATGCTGGCATACAAGCCGAAGCCGAAGGCTGCAAAGAAGCGGAAGGCTGCAAAGAAGCGGAAGGCTGCAAAGAAGCGGAAGAAAAGCTCGCGATCATTTATCGCCTCGATGTCCAAACAGTCTGGCCACAGCGAGAACCCCTAACGCCAGAAGTGTAACGTATCCGCCGATGGATTCGATCCTCAAATGTCTCTGTGATATTTCTTTTATCTCTTCCGGAGAGAATCCTGATCCTTCGCGGTTAGACGCGCTTTGGCGTTGCCAATCGACACTCGATGGCTGGTTAACGGTAACTATTTCTGTAACGGTAATAGGTCTCATTTTCGAGTTGCTGGAATGGGTTCCACCGAAACGCATGCGACTTCGGATTGCTGCGCGTATACCTAAACTTACTCCGTCAATGCACTGGTTACGCCATAGTACGTATTGTATTGGCGAATTTCTCGTGATTGTTGGAGTTGCGGGCGAAGTAGTGCTGCACGTCAATTCTTCTAGCATTGGAACCGAAATTCGCGGCATCCAAGATGCCCGCGCATCTGCACAAGAACAACTCATAGCTGATACCAATAAGAAAACAGCCACGTTAACAGCTGAAAATCTACGAATACGCCAACAACTGGCCCCGCGCAAATTATACTCATACGAACGAGGTGATTTCCACGCATGTGGGCTCGAACGCTCCATGTTTTCAGAACTATCAGCGGCACTTGCCGGCATACCTATAAAGATACAAGCAGCGCCAGATTTTGAAGCTGCGAGTTTAGCGGATGATCTTCTGTGGCTTCTCAAGGGGTGCTTACTATTGAATGCCATAAAAATTGAACCAGCAGATTCAGACGTAGACCCCCTAAAGATTAGATCAGGAGTAGCTGTATATTGGCCATGTACAGATAATTGCGGCATGCCACTAAAGGGCAGCCCCTTGAAAGGTCCATCGGAAACATTAGCGAAGGTATTAGCCGATAAAATTGGACAAGCTACGGCTGAGGTTTTTATCCCTAGCGATAGACCGTATATGCCACCAATAGTATACCCTTGGCCAGTGTGCCGATCATCACCGTGTTCGGATATTTTTGTTTTGATTGGCCTTAAGCCAGGGGAGTTAGCGCCACCATAATTAACTCGCTCGACGGTGCGGTGGTAGCGAGACCACGCCGCAATGTCGCCCGGCGCGAACGGTGCGGGGGGCGACACTGGGGGCAGCCGGTGCCGCCGCTGACTGGCTCGAAGCGGCTCGCCGCCCGCCGGCCGGAAGCGCGCATAGTGCGGATTTCTATTTCTCACGCGACAAAGGTCCGCACGGCCAGCGTCGGCCGGTCGGCGATGGTCATCAATTGCCCGCGCCAGCTCCCGCCGCTGGCGGCGACCTCGACCTCGACCTCGCCGGCCCGCATCGCGGCGACAAAGGCGCGGCCGAGCGGCAGCAGATCGGCGAGCATCGCCCGCTCACTGCGGGGCTGGCCGCGCTCGGCACGCCGCGCGAGGGCGTGAAGGCCGACGACGGCGCACATCGTCATCTTGTCGGCGAAATCCGGCGGCCGGATCGCGACATGCCGGATGACGATCGCCAGCGAGGGCTCGTCCTCGTTCCAATCGGGGAACGTGACCGACACCGGCACGGCCAGCACCTCGATGATCCGCAGCCCGGCCTCGCGGTCGAAGCCGGCGACGCAGCGCAGCCGGCCGGGCGAGCGCAGGGCGCGCCAGGACCGGGCGAGCGATCGCAGACGCTTATGTCGCGGCATCGGGGAGAAGCCGTCGCGCGGGCGCAGCGGGACAAGCAGCGCCTCGCAGGCCGCGTCGTAGTCCGGGTGAGCCGCGGCGATCTGGCGGCGCAGCGCGCGGGCGCGACCGACGAATTCCATCGGCACGCGGCCGGGTGGCGGGGCGAGCCTAGGCGGCGGCCGCAGCCGGCTCGGGATCGTCGCGGGGGAAAGCATCGGGCAATGGCGCGCTACCATCCGTCAGCAGCGCGGCCAAGGCGACGCGCCAAGCCGCGAGGCCCGCACCGGTGCCGGGCCGAATGACGACGGCGGTGTGGTCGAGATCTCGTTGCGACAGTCCCGGCAACAGGCTCAAGACGCTGCGAAGATCGGTGACGCGGTCGAGTGCCTGGTCAAATTGAGCGAAAAGCGCACCGAGGGCCTCGGCGCGAACGACGGCACCGACCGCTTCGCGGCGCTGATCGACGGCAAATCGCAGCCGCGATTCCAGGCGTTCCTGCTCGCCGTCGAGCAGCGCCTGCGCGCCGCGGCGGCGTTCCATCTCGGCCTTGACGTCCGCGAGCGCGGTTTCGCATTCGGCGACTGTCGGTTGCGTGTCGCCGGCGCGCCCGAGCGCCTCGTCGACTAGCCTGTGCGGTTCGCGGACACGTGCGTTAGCGAGCGCGGCCTCGGCGTCGTCAATCGCGTCGATCTGCGGGCGGCCGATCGCCTCGCGGGCCGCGGCCAGGCGGTCGAGCTCGGCCTCGGCCTGCGCGACGTGGTCGATTACCTGCGCGAGGCGCTGGCGCTCGACTGAAAGCGGGACCGGCATGCTCATTCCCAGCCCGACGCGGAAACGCGCGCTGCGATGCCGGGGAACCGCTCGTGCGCCGGCCGAACGCCGTGCGGCAACGCCGCGTCGCCGGCGTGCGCGGGGCGAGTGGGGCGGTGGAAGTCGCCTGCGCCGTGGGCGCGCCGTGCGCCGGGAACGCCACGATGGGCGCGGTCGACGGCCTGCTCTCGCTCATGGTTCGCCTTAATTTCCAGCATGCCCTCGAGCAGCTCGTCGGCTTCATCCGGTGCCATATCCACGAGCCATTCTCGAACTATTTCGAGGAGATCGGCGGCGCTGGCGGGCTCATTGTCGAGCTCGCCTTCGCTTGGTTCGGCGTCGCGCGCGCGGCGACGGCGGATAGCCGCATCTGCGGCGAGGTAAATGCCGCGAAACGTGTTGTGGTGTCTCACTGTGTTGCTCCTTCCCATAAAAAGCAGAAATCGCCGACTAAGCGTCATCCCCGCCTCCGCGAGCGCGAGGCGAAAAACGCGGCCCAAGTATCTCGGTCGGATTGCGTGTCGGATTGGCCGCCGCGCGCTTCGGCGTCGGAGGCGGCAGCGAGTGCGCCCCATGCCCCTCCAAATCCGGCTGCGCCGCCGCCCGCCGCGGCGTTGGCGCTGGCCGCGGAAAGCTGCGGGCCGAGAACGTTCCAATTGATCGCGGCGCCCTTGGCTGCGAGCTGGTAGACGACGCCGCAGATCACGTTCGCGAGGTCGTCGTGCTGGCCGGTGGCGTGACCGACCGAGTCGCGCCCCGCACGCGCCGTGCGACGCTCTAGTCCGGCGAGCTGGTTCAGAGACTTGCGGTGGCCGAGCAGGCGCACGCGGCCGTTGGCGAAGCTCGCGGCAGCTTCGAGGTAGACCTCGCTGCGCGGCTTGTCGCAGCGGGTGTAGGTGATGCCGCGCTTGGTAAAGGCATCCTGGACCCACAGCTTGGCGAAGTTGTCGCCGGTGGTCTTGCGAACGCCGTAAGAGCGGAAGACCTCGACGATCTGCTCGGTCGACTCGTCGGGCGACGAGCCGGGCAGGTATTCGAGTAGGCAATCGATGATAACCAGCCCGTCCTTGGTCCGATGGCCGATGGCGGCGGCGTAGGAGTCCGGGCCGCCCGCGGCGGCGTCGGTGAACGAGGTGTATTGAACGCCCGGCTCGGGCGGGCGGACCTGCGCGCCCAGCTCGACCAGCGCCTCAAGCCGGTCGCGGTCGAGGAAGTTCTGCACGTCGTCGCGGAACTGTGCGTCGTATTCCGCCGCGGCCTTGGCGGGGTCGTCGACCCGCTCCTCGGCGATCTGCGCCATGGCCTCGGGGTCGTCGGCGAGGCTCGGGTGCATGTCGAGCGTGGTCGCGTGCCACACCAGCCGCCGGCCCGGTTCTCCCCAGTGGCGGCGCCGCGCCTCGTACAGCGGGCCGCGCTTGGCGTAGGGGCTGCTGCAGACCATGAGCAAGCCGCGGGTCGTCAGCATGGCCGGGCGCAGCGCGGCGACGATCTCCTCAATCGGGTTGGCGCTGGCGTCGCCATCGAACCAGAACGCGGCCTCATCGCAGATCGCCGCGGCCGTCGTGCCGCCGCGCACGGCACGGAATGAAGCTGTGGCGACGCGCGCGACGACGCGGTTCGCCAGGGTGATCTCGTCGGCGCCCTCGGCGACGATCAGGTCGACCAGGGCCGGGTGGTCGAAAACCGACCGCAGGAACCGGAACGCGTGGCCGGCTTGGGTGCGGTCCTTGGCGAGCAGCAGCACCTCGGCCCATTCGCGCGGCGCCAAGTACGGGCGCCAATCGACGAACGCGGACAGGTAGGCTGCGATGAACGACAGCACACGCGTCTTGCCGCCGCGGCGGCCGACGATCGCCCAGACCTCCCGGGCTGCGGCGCTCGGGGCCTCGGCGCGGCCGGTGTGCGTCTGGAAGAAGGCGAGGTCGGCCGGGTCGGTGATCGGCAGGCCAAACACGCCGGCAGCGAACACGCGCCAGGGACGCCAATCCTCGCCACCGAACCAGCCGCCGAACCACCGTGGGTCGGTCATGGCGGCGACGATGTCGCGGGGCAGCGGGGTCATTGCACCGCCTCGTGGAGCGATGCGTCCCGGCGCCACGACGCGAGCCGCGCGCGGTATTCGAGGGCGCCCGGATCAAGCAGGAGCGACAAGCGGTGCCACAGGTCGGCGAGCACCGCCGCCGCATCCTCGTGCGCCTCGCGGGCGGCGCGCTGCCGGGCGCCGAGGCGGGCGGCGCGGGCGCTGATGTCGGGATCGTCGGGAAAGCGCCAGAGCCGGTAACGCGTGTTCCAGCGGTATTCCAGATCGGCGAGCCGACACGCCTCCTTCAGGGCGGCTTGCTCGGCAGCGAAGGCGTCGGCGAAGGTGGTCACGCCGCGGCCTCTCGCGAGCGGGCGGCTATTGCCTCAAGGAACGCGTCTCGGTTGCCGGGCGGCTTCGCGGCGGCGGGTTCAAGGCCGAGCGCGTCAAGCAGCCGACGCAGCGTGTTGGCCCAGGCGAGATAGACGTTGCTGTCTTGCTCGGTGAAATCGCCGGTCGCGACCTTCGCGTCCATCATCGAGCAGCGCAGGTTGACCCAGCAAGCGCGCTCGATGATTGCCGCCTGCGCGACGGTCGGCGACCCGCCGACGTGCTCAAGCAGCTTGGCGTGAAACTCGTCGTAGAGCTTGCCCTCGTGCGTCCTGCGATCGAGGTGGCCGAGGCGGTGCCGGCGGCTGTGGGGGCCTAGGCCGCGAGACTTCATCCGGGTATCTGCGCCGAAGTAGTGCGTAAGCGGCGCCTATTATATAGTTTTTGCTTGGCTGTTTAAAGCGTTATTTGCAGAGTGGTCGAGGGTTTTAGTTAAGGCTTTGGATATTTTATTTATAATAGGAAGTAATCTGGCGTCACCGGGTACCGCGCGAGTTACGAGTAAAATCGAGCCGATTTCTGGCGCTGCGGGCGCGGTTCGGGTTATTTGCTCCTGACGCTTGAAATTAAGTGGTTGACATCAATAAGAAAATGGCGAGCGCTGCCGCTATATCGAGCTTAGCGGTAGAGCGGTAGGCGCGCTGGAAGGTTTAAGGTTTTGCTGCAAGGTTTGCGCGTTTCCTTAAGTCAAACTGCCGACCTGCCGATCGACGGCGGGATCGCACAGGCCGTGACCTGCGCGGTGCTAAAAGTATTGGGCGTCGCGGCTGGCGAGGGACGAGCGGGTTGTCTGTTGCCTCAGTTTCTCCTCACATTTTTCTTTGCGAACCTGGGGAATGCTCCGGCCTATAGGGACGCGGGAGACCTCTGCCTGCCGCGATCAAGCCTATTCCCTTCCGGTTCGGGGCTACTCGGGACCGGGGAAAATCCCCTTAGACAAATTTTTATGATCACCTTCGTATTATGATACACAAATAATATATATATATCATATAGTAGACGAAGGTGATCATGTGATCACCTTCGGCGATCTGGTTGATCATCTTCGCGTAGGTTGATCACCTTGTAACCGTTCTAAGGTGATCATCCCCGGTGCGAAGGTGCTCACGAAGATGATCACATGAGGATCTTCGCAAAACCCTAGAATTTCCGCCGTTTTTGTGGCCGCATCGCGCCGAAGATGATCACGATGCTCAAGATGCTCACGTCCCCGTGCCGCCGATCCGCCGACCCTAGTGCGTTGTCGGCATCGACCACGACCACGATCCATTGAAAGTGGTCTTGTCCTTCTTGACGCCGAGCGCGTCGGCGGCGCGTCGTACCGTGATCATGCTGTAGCCGGCGCGCTTCGCGGCCTCTTCCACCCGCCTCATCGGCAGCGGGCCGTCGCTCAGAATGTCCGTCAGCCACTCCTTGACATCCTCGATCTTAGTGTGCCGCTCCCGCGCCGCCTCCATCGCCTCGTCCGCCGACATCGACACCACTTCGCTTAGCCACTCGATGCACGGCACGCTGGTCGACACTGTCCCGTGCCGCGAGCGCAGCGCCACGTCAGCGGGAACCAGGCGATAGGCCAGGCCGGTCTTTGTCGGCGTCAGGTTACCTTTGAGCGGGATGAACAGGCGCTTCGTCTCGTCCTCTCTATCCGGAGTGATCAGGAAGGCCGCCCTCGCCGACGCGACGAATCCCAGACTGCCGCTGACTTGATCCATCGCCGAGCCCGACCCCGCCTTGCGGGTGTGCCGCAGCGCCACGATCGCGATGCGGTGCCGCGCGGCGACGTCCCTCAGCGGCCGAAGCGCGACGCGGACCTGGCCGTCGTTGTGGCTGTCGACCTTGCCGAGGTAGCTCGCCAGCGGGTCGATCACCGCGAGGCCGACGATCTGTCCCCTGGCGCGCAGCGACTCGGCCTTGCGGTCGATGTCGACGCATAGCGCATCGATGTTCGCGGCCTCCGCGCCGATGGCGTGGCACAGGGTCAAGTCTGCCCCGGCGGCCATCAGGCGCGGGACCACCGTGTCGTCGAAGTCGTCCTCGGCGGTCGCGATCAGCACCGCCCGCCTTCGGGCGCGGGCACTATCCGGCCAGTCCGTGCCGGACGAAACGCGGGCGGCGATGTTACAAAGCACGGTGGACTTCCCGAGGTCGGGTGCCCCGGCGAGGATCGTCAGCTTGCCGAGCGGGATGCGATCGGGCCACAGCCAGTTGACGGGCCGGGGCGTGATCGAGGCCAATGACTCCTCGGCGTCGACGCACGGTGATCGGTAGCTGCGCGCGGCCTCTTCGGCCTCATCCAGCCGGCCCCGTTCGGTCAGGTCGCTGATGATCTCAGTGTGCCTGGTCAGCGCGCGCTTCTTGAGGAATTCGGCCGTCTGGTCAAACAAGAAATCGGGCTTGACTTCGTTGCCGTCGCGAAGCGCGTCGGCGCTGACGCCGCGCAATGTGTCCTCGATCAGCTCGGCCTCGGCCTTGCCCATCTCGCCCCTGTCGAGGGCGCTCAGGTAGAGCTGCTCGATGTCGCGGCCCGGAGCCTGTCCGTACCTCTCGTGATAATCAAGCAGCCACTGGGCGATCTTCGCCATCTCCGGCGACTCGATCAGGGCAGGGTCCCATATCTGCCGGATTTTCTTCGCGTACGGGCCGCTGATGATCAGGCCGATTATGATGCGGCGCTCCAATATGACGCCGCTCATCGCCGGACCGTACTGCCGTTTACGTCGACCGCTACTGCCGTCGGGCATCGCGCACCCCCGCCCTGAGGCGGCAGTGCGCGGGACCGTTTACGCGCGGCACGCGCCGCGGTATAAGGGTACCGCGCGAGCCACCGCGCATAGCATCCTGATCGAAGTTGAGATTGCCCCGCCGAGCGCCTGCCAGCGCTGGCGGAGTTTCTCTTTCGATGAAATCAGACAGCATCGGACGGCTCGACGACGTGGCCGGCGACGACGCGCGAGCCCGCCTTGCGGCCGGCGGCGGGGTGCTCGTACTCCGCGGTCGAGGCGTGCTGGCGCTCGCTCAGGAATTCCAACAAAGCGCGCCTGGAATAGCGAATCCGACGCGTGCTAAGGCGAACATATTTTGGTCCCCCTCCGCGGCAGCGCTTGATTTCGAGCCACTGCTCGCTGATGCCCAACAAGTCGGCGGCTTGGCTCGTACTAAGCAATTCATCAGCATCGCCGCTTGCGGCGATCTCTGAGGCGATTTTGGCGGCGCGCTTATCGAGATGAAGCCGCGGCGCCGCCGCATTCAAGATTTCGATTTGGGGAGAAGTCATGATCCTGCCCGGCTAAAAGGTAGCGTCGAGCAGTTGTTTTAGCGACTGTGTATTAGTGGGGTAAAACGGTAAGGCTAGTAAGGCCGGTTTACATTTACTGGCCTTTGGTTGCTTTGATCTTCCTGTTGATCCCGTCAACAACGTGTTGGCGGATCGTTGCCTCGCCGGGGTAGTTGCCTCTTTCTCCTAGAAAGTCGGCGACTGCGCTTTCCAGAGCGGCCTGCTTGCCATCCCCTTTGACGGGCGTACCCTTCATCTTCTTAAGCTCATCATCGATAAAGTTGTCACCGCCCTTTGGTCCACGCCAATAGGGCTTGGGGGATCGTCCGCGCTGTGGCCGTTCCGCCGGGGGCTCGCCGAGCTGCTGCCGGAGCTGCCATTGCAAATCGGCAAAGCGCAGTTCCTGCTGGTGACCCGTAAAGAGAACGTCGGCTACTGTCCGAAAATCCTTGGCCAGCCCAATCTTGATCTTGCCGTCCATGAGGTCAGCCCACTCGCTGTCTACGTGGCGGAGGAGGTGAACGTTATTGGAGGTGATCGCCGCGCGCACGGCCGCCTCGGCTGCGCCCTCAGATAGCGCCCATTTCTGGGCGGCCCACTTGTAGGCGTCCAGCTGCGCAATCCATTCTTGCTCACTCTGGCCCATCTCGCCACCTTCTGATCTAGCTTGCGATGCGCTCGGCGCCCTCGACCGGCGCGATCCCGCAAAGCTCGTCGATGCGGTCGGCGACGATCTGCGCGGCGCGGCGAAGCTGGTCGCGCGTCTTCTGCACGTAGCCGCTGGTTACGTCGCCCTTGGTCGTGTGCGCGACCAGCCGCTTCAACTCGAATGGCGTGATCGTGCAGTTCTCGGCAATCGAGATGAACGTTCGGCGCATGTCGTGCGGGCTGACGCGGATGCCCGTCGCCTCGGTGACCTTATTGAGCGCGACGTGCATCGATTGGTAAGGCCTATTCGGGCCGCCGCCGAAGACGTAGTCGCCATCGCGTCCGAGCGCACGCCGCGCTATCAGCAGGTCGGCTATCTGCCGCGACAGTGGCAGCTCGAAAGCTTGGCGGTTCTTCATCCGCTCGGCAGCGATGCGCACCATCTTCTCGGTCAGGCTGACCTCGCTCCACCGCAAGCCGCACAGCTCCTGCTCGCGCCACCCCGTATAAAGCGCGAGCGTCAGCAGGTCGTACCAGAGACGGTTCTTGCCGGGGCGCCGGTCGTTTTCACTGTCGGGCCGCATTGCATGAATCGCGGCGTAGAAGGCCGGCATCTGCTCGGGCTCGACGTAACGCTCGCGCCGTTCTAGCTCATGCCACTTGCCCGACAGCAGCGCGGTCGGTTCGAGCAGGGTCGCCATCTTAGGATCGCGTTTCTTTTGGTCGCGCCACAGCGAGCGGAAGATCGACAGCGCGGTGTTGGCCGTCGCCGCGCCGGAGATATTGACGCCACCACAGGTCAGGCCCGCCGCGCGGCGCGCCTCGACCTCGTCGGTGATCGCGTAGAAGCGCGCCTCGGCCATGTTGGGGGTGATCTCCGCGATCGGCAGGTCGAGCCAATCCGACAGGTGCCGCTCGGCGCGGCTGCGATAATCAGCCTTGGTCTTCGGCGCGAGTTTCGGGTTCTTAAGGTACTGCTCCAGCGCCTCGCGCACGGTAGCTGGCCTGTGCCTCTTGGCCTTGGGGTCGACGCCACTGTGGATCTCCGCTAGCACCGGCCGAGCTTGTTCCCAGGCCTCCTTGAGCGACAGCACCGCGACCGGGCCGAGCGTTACGCGGCGCGCCACGCCGGTCCTCGGCAGCTTCGCCTGGATGATCCAGCTTTTCGCGCTGGTGGTGCCGCTGACCAAGATACCGAGGCCGGGGTGGTCGCTCCCCTCGGCCCAGTACATCACCTGCTTCCCGCTCGGGTCTGGCGCCGGTAGCTTGGCGATCTTCGCCTTCGTCATCTCCATCGTCGGCATTGCGTGCGCTCCTTCCAAATAACCCGGACCAACGACCAAATAACCCAAATCAGCCTTTGCGGGATCGCTTGCGATGTTTTAAAACCGCCCCTATTATAGCGCTCGTTTTCCCTAAAAATAAAGCAAAACTGCGCGATGATACGAACGTTCATCCCAAATAACCCGTTTGGAGCTTTAGCAAAAAACCTAGGCTCCCCTATCGATAGGATAGCGCTCGTATTTGTCTTTGGCGCGCTGTTGGGTGCAGCGTCCGCTGCCAGCGCCGCGGATGCCACTCAGGCGCCGCTCCCGGATGTAACCGTGACCGCGCCGGCCGTGCAGGATCCGTACGCCGTCGGCGACCCGCGCGCGCCGCGTACCGTGGCGCCGACCGAGATCAACCCTTACTACGGCCGCAACCGGGTCGATGAGAGCGTGTTCTCAGAGAGGCCGTGCAGCGAAACGCGTCTGTCGACGAACGTCAACGGCGGCAAGTGTCTGGAGGGCTACAAGATCGGAGAGGATTCTGCCAGCAGCGTCTGCCACATCCAGCTCGACGTCGTCATGGGCAGGACCGCCGCCTACACATTCGAGGCGGACGTTTTCGTCTTCGACCCCTATCTGGTCACGTCAGGCGGGCCGCTCCCCAAGGGCTGCGCCGTGTCGAAACAGCCGCAATACGATCTGGCTCGGCTGCAGGACATGAATCAGATGACCCGGCGCGGGTCCATTTGGCAAAGTTATGTCAAGAACGACGACACCGGAGAGGTGAACGCCGAATATTACGACGGGAAACTTAACTGCCGAGCGTTCCGCCGGCTCGGCCCCAATTGGCGCGGCGGGGTCATCTGGTCGGTGCACGCCAGCATCTGCCGCCTCGACGGAGCAGCGGTGCAGCCGGCCGATATCCATTCGATGCTCTCGTCGCTGAAGATCCGTGTCTACGACTCGCGGGGCAATCTGCGCCCACCCGAGCAGAGCATCACCTATGTGACGCCGGAGTAGCTTGGCGGACCTGCGTTACACCTGCGCCAGGGCGACCGCGACATAGACCGTCGCCATGCCAAGGATGGTCATCGCCGTCGTCCCGGTGGTCGGATGGTCATGGTAGCTCTCGGGCAGCAGGTCGCTCGCCGAGATGTAGATGAAAAACCCGGCGAACAGCGCGAGGCAGCCGCCGAGCACCTCCGGCCGAAACTTCAGCATGAGCGTCGAAGCGGCGCCAATCACCGGGGCGACGGCATCGATCACCAGCCAGCCGAACGCCGCGCGGCTGCCGCCTTGACGATTGAGCACGACCCCGACCGTGTTGATGCCGTCCGAGAAGTCATGCGCCAGCACCGCCGCCGCGACGATTGCGCCGACCGCCGCGGAGACCTGGAACGCCAGCCCGATGGCGAACCCATCGAGAAAGCTGTGCAGCGACAGGCTGGCCGCGCCGAGCGCGCCGCGCTGCCACAGCCGGTCGGTGCGCTCGCCTTTGTGGCCATGCGGCGCGATCGTCCGGTCGAGGATCATGTAGGCGACAAAACCGACCGCGACGATCGCCAGCGCGAAAGCGATCGAGCCGGTTTTCTCCATCAGCTCCGCGGCCTCGGGTATCAGGTCGAAAAACGCGACGCCGATGACCGCGCCGGCGCTGAACCCAAGTACCAGATGCAGCCGGTCTTTCAGGTAAAGCGCCAACAGCCCGCCGAGCAGCGTCATGAAGAACGTTGCGGCACTCAGCGCGATGGCCATCGCCGTGGCCGGCTAAGGTGAGGCGTCGTCCGTCGGCGCTCTCGGCCCCGTCACCGCGCCTTCGGCCGAGCGCGGGCAAAGCGCTCGGTCAGTTGGGCGGCGACCCGCTTGCTGACGAAATGCGAAACGTCGCCGCCCAGCGCGCCGATCTCCTTCACGAACCGTGAAGAGATGAACTGGAAGCGGTCCGAGGCCATCAGAAAGACGTATTCGATCTCGGTATTGAGGCGGGCGTTCATCCCCATCATCTGAAACTCGTACTCGAAGTCGGAAACCGCGCGCAGGCCGCGGACGATGACGCTGGCGCCGACCGACTCGGCAAAGCTCATCAGCAGGGTTTCAAAGGCGCACACCTCGATGCGGTCCCGCGCCTCCTTGTCGAGCAGGTGGGCGATATCATCGCGTACGATCTCGACCCGTTCGTCGGTCGAGAACAGCGGCCCCTTGGTATCGTTTCGAGCGACGCCGACGACCAGCCGATCGACAATCTTTGCCGCCCGGCGGATGATATCGATGTGTCCGTTGGTGATCGGATCGAAGGTGCCGGGGTAGATCCCGACGCGCAACTTGCTCAACTTACGTCCCCTTCCTCGCTTTCGGCGTCGCCGTTCTCCTCGGCAACTTCGGGCAGCCGCGCAACCGATACCACACGTTCGCCCTCGCCGACCCGGAAGATCACCACGCCGGCGCTGCCACGCCGAGCGATGCGAATATCGCCGACCGGGCATCGGATCACCATGCCGGCGTCGGTTACCAGCATGATCTGATCGTTATGGCCGACCGGGAAAACCGCAACGACGGCGTCGCTGCGGCGGCTCAAATCCATGTTGTTGATGCCCTGCCCGCCGCGCCCGGTGATGCGGTAGCCATAGGCGGAGCCGCGCACGCCGAACCCCTTTTCGGTGACGCTCAGCACGAATTCCTCACGCGCAGCCAGATCGGCGAACAGCTCTTCGCTCAGTACTGGGGCATCCATGATCGCGCGAGCCGACTGGCGAATGTTCTCAAGCGGGTCGACTTCGGCGGTCTCCGGAACCGCTTCTTCCGCGCCGTTCGTCTCGGCTTCGTCGCCGTTCTGGCGCCGCTCTTCGGCGGCGCGCTTCAGATACGCATCGCGCAGCTCGGGATCGATCTGTTCGTGGCGCAGGATCGACATCGAGATGACGGTGTCGTCGCCCAACAGTCGTATACCGCGCACCCCGACTGACGAGCGGCCGGTAAACACGCGCACATCATCGACCGAAAAGCGGATCGCCTTGCCGTTCCGGGTGGCGAGCAGCACATCATTGGCATCGCTGCACGGCGCGACAGCGATCAGCCGGTCGTCGGCGTCCTCACCCTCGAACTTCATGGCGATCTTGCCGTTGGCGCGGACATCGACGAAGTCGCTGAGCGCGTTGCGTCTGACGTATCCCGCCGCGGTCGCGAACATCACGGTCAGCGCGGCCCAGCTCTCCTCGTCCTCGGGGAGCGGCATGACGGTTGAGATGGTCTCGCCTTCCGCAAGCGGCAGCAGGTTGATCATCGGCCGGCCGCGCGCCTGCGGGGTGCCGAGAGGCAGGCGGTAGACCTTGAGCTTGTAGACCCGCCCAGACGAGGTGAAGAAAAGCACCGGGTCGAGGGTCGAGGCGACAAAGACCTGGCTGAGGAAATCCTCCTCGCGGATCGCCATGCCGGCGCGTCCGCGCCCGCCGCGCCGCTGTGCCCGATAGGTCGAGAGCGGCACCCGTTTGATGTACCCGGAATGACTGACCGTGACGACCATGTCCTCGCGCTGGATCAGCGCCTCGATGTCGGCCTCGAACTCGACATCCTCGATCGCGGTGCGCCGCGGCGTCGCGAACTGTTCTTTGATCGCGACCAGCTCGCCGCGAAGCACCTCGATCAGCTTTTCCAGCGAGCGCAGGATTTCGAGGTGCCGGGCGATCTCGGCGACCAGCTCCTGCAATTCCTCGGCAATCTTGTCGCGCTCGAGGCCGGTCAGGCGCTGCAAGCGCAGATCGAGGATCGCGCGCGCCTGCGCATCCGAAAGCTGATAGGTGCCGCCGTCGCCAGCCTCATCGCCGACCAGCGCCAATAGCGGCGCGACATCGCCGGTCGGCCAGCGTCGCTCGATGAGCCCGGCGCGTGCCGCGGCGGGATCTGGCGCGGCACGAATGAGGGCGATGATCTGGTCGATGCTGGCGACCGCAATCAGGAGGCCGACGAGAATATGTGCCCGATCACGCGCCTTGCCGAGCAGGTGCATCGTCCGCCTGGTGATGACCTCCTCGCGGAACGTGATGAACGCGACGATGACGTCGCGCAAGGTCATTTGTTCCGGCCGGCCGTCGTTGAGCGCGAGCATATTGACGCCAAAGCTCGTCTGCAGCGCGGTGTGCCGGTAGAGCTGGTTCAGCACGACTTCTGGATCGGCATCGCGCTTCAGTTCGACGACCAATCGCACGCCGTCGCGGTCGGTTTCATCCCGCAAATCGGCTATGCCTTCGACGAGCTTCTCACGCGCGCACTCGGCGATGCGCTTCTGCAATGTCTCGCCGTTGACCTGGTAGGGCATCTCGGTGAACACGATCGCATCGCGTTCCTTGCGCACCTCCTCGATATGCGAGCGCGCGCGCAGCACGATTGCACCGCGCCCTGTTTTGTAGGCAGCGTGGGTGCCGGCGCGGCCGACGATAATGCCACCGGTCGGGAAATCCGGTGCCGGCACATGTTCCATCAGCCCTTCTACGTTGATCGCCCGATCGTCGAGATAGGCGCAGCAGGCGTCGATCACCTCGCCGAGATTATGCGGCGGAATATTGGTCGCCATGCCGACCGCGATTCCCTGCGCGCCGTTGACCAGCAGGTTCGGGAAGCCAGCTGGCAGGACCTTCGGCTCCTGCAGGGTGTCGTCGTAGTTCGGCTGGAAATCGACGGTGTCGTTGTCGAGGTCGTCGAGCAGCGATCCAGCCACCCGGGCCAGCCGCGCCTCGGTGTAGCGCTCGGCGGCCGGCGGATCGCTGTCGGAGCCGAAATTGCCCTGACCGTCGACTAGCGGGAGACGCATCGAAAAATGCTGCGCCAAGCGAGCCATTGCCTCGTAGATCGCCTGGCTGCCGTGCGGGTGGTACTTGCCCATCACGTCACCGCTGATACGGGCGGATTTGACGTAGGCGCGGTTCCACAAGTTCCCATTCACCTGCATCGAGTAGAGGATGCGGCGGTGCACCGGCTTGAGCCCGTCGCGCACATCGGGCAGCGCCCGGGCCACGATCACGCTCATCGCGTAATCGAGGTAGGAGCGGCGCATCTCCTCTTCGATCGTGATCTGGGTGATATCGGGCCCGATCGGCGGCGGGCCCGGCGGTACGGCGGTGACGGCCAAAGGCGGCTCCGAACTCTACCTGTAACTAAAATCGCGGCAGCCCTGCCCGGCGTCGCCGCGATATCGAGATGAACGTTAGATTAGCGGAACCCGCCTATGTGAACAACGACGCGGCGGACAATACTGCCCTGCCGCCGCGCTCTGGCGAGGGGAAAGCGACTCGCCGGCGACAACCCGCTCGAATCGCTTTCCCGCCGCACCTACTCAGGCGATCGAGGGAGTTTCAATCGCCCGAAAACCCGCCCAATTTCAGCTGCAGCCGCACCCCGTGTAGCGTGTTGCCGGGAGCCGTCGTCGATGGCGACGCTGTGCTGCTCTCCTGTTTCGAGCAATTGCCGCGCCCGGCCGAGCGCCTCATGCTCCTGCGAGAACTCTTCCGTCGAGGTCGCCGGCACAGTCAGCGTCTCGCTGTAGATAATCCGATACGTCATTGCACTTCCCCAATGATGTGAGCCTATCCGTCCACCGCCGCGCTGATGACAACAGCCGTAAATCCGCGCTCGCACGGGACTCGCTCTGCCCTCCTGGCGATGTCGGCTAAGGTGCGTGCTGGCCGCCGGCCAAAGACTTATTGACGTGGCGGCAGGACAAATCCGCGAATGCAATAGACTCGCGATGCCACGCTACATGCCACAATGTTTATGGCCATGGTGTGGCATTGTGAATCATTGGGTAAACCAAGCTTGTCATGATGTTTTAATGACAATGCCTAGCGGATCGATTTCTCGAAGCTTCAAGTGCTTGGCAGTAAGATTGTCAGATGCCGGCCGAAGATTTTCCTCGGCCGGCATCCGCACCATCGGAAAGCTCAGTCCGGCAGCCGGGTCGATTGCCAGGTAACCATCTGCCACTTGCCGCCCTTGTTGGCGTAAACGTCGGTGAAGCGGACGCCGAAGCTGTTGGGCCGCCCGCCCGCGTTGACGCTGATCTTGCACTCGCCAGTGAGCACCACCGTGTCGCCGAAATCCTGCGCCTTGACGTTCGACGGCACCACTGAGGTGTAGACCGTCGACCCTGCTTCCATATTTCCGATCAGGCTCTGCTTGGTGTCGAGCCGCGCCGAGGAATGCGTATAGACGAGCTCGTCGGAGATCAGCTCGTTCAAGGTCCGCAAATCCTTCTCGGCCATCGCGGTCATGCGCTTCTTGTCGAGGTCGATGATCAACTGTCCATTGCCTGCCATGGTTCCCTCCTGTCGAAATCCAATGCCTTCAGCGCACTTCCAGCACCAGCTTGCCCTGTAAGTGGCGCCCCTCGCTGACCCGGTGCGCTTCACCCGCGTCGGCGAGCTTATAGCGGGTGATCGCCGGCGGCCAGACCGCGCCGGCCTCGTAAAGCTCGACCATGCGCTCGAGATGCGCCCGGTCGCGGTCGACCTTGGGCCGCAGCACCTGGACATCGCTGCGATGGGACTTGAACCCGGTCGGCGCGGCGGCGATCCACACCAGGCGGCCGCCCGGCTTCAGCACATCGTAAGAGCAGACCTGCACCTCGCCGCCGACCGTATCGAACACGACATCGCAGATACGGCCGAGGGACGTGAAATCCTCCTTCGTGTAGTCGATCACCCGATCGGCGCCGAGCGCCTTGACGTAATCGTGGTTGCGGGCACTCGCCGTGGTGATCACCGTCGCGCCGATATGCTTGGCGAGCTGGATCGCAAACCCGGCGACCCCGCCTGCGCCGCCCTGGATCAGCACGGTCTCGCCTCGCTTGAGTTTCGCGGTGTCTTCGAGCGCCCAGATCGCCGTCAGGCTGGTCAGCGCCATCGCCGCGGCCTCGGCGTGGCTGAGCTTTGCCGGCTTCTTGGCGATAATCGCTGCCTTGATCGCGATCTTCTCGGCATAGGCGCCCTCGGTGCCGGGGATCGTCACCCCGAACACTTCGTCGCCCACCTTGAGGTCGGCGCCCGGCCCGACCGCGCTGACCACACCCGAGAAATCGCGGCCGAGGATGTGGGGGAATTTCAGACCGCCGGTCTGATAGTTACCGCCGCCGAGCCGCATCTTGTAATCGGCGGCATTGACGCTGGCGGCATGGATATCGACGACGATTTCGCCCGGCCCGGCGACCGGGTCCGGCGCATCGCCGTAACGCAGTGCGTCGAGCCCGCCATGCTTCACCAGCAGCATCGCCTTCATCGCGTCCCTCCTCGATCGTTGCCGCAACACTATATGAAAAAGCTCCCCGCGGAGACCGCGGGGAGCTTTTGCCTTGAATATACGTCGGCGGGTTACGCCGGGTGGAACACCAGCGTGCGCAGCTCGATGCTTTCGCGCGGGAAGGCGTCGGCCGGGGTCGTCGGGTCGGTGAACGAAGTGTGCGGCATGAACCGCGCCCGCCCGTCGGTCTTGCTGTCCATGATTTTGAGCAGCAGCGCCTCATCGCGCCGCAACTCGGGCGCGTAGTACCAGCGGTGCGCCGGGTTGTAGGTGACCGAATAGGTCTCGCCGACCCGGTTCTTGTAGACCAAGTCCGACGGCACGAGATCGTCCTGACCGACCGTGCGCGCGTCGCACAGCGCGAGCGGCGCGTCTTGCAACGGCCCCTTGATCGGACGCCACAGATTGATCACTTGCACTCGCCCCTTGAGCAGCTCATCAGCCTCGTCGGGGATCAGGTCGCGCACCCGCTGCGGACCGGAGCGAGCGGTGTGGTCGACATGCACGCGGGTCGCCGGCTGGCGCGGCCCGTTGCGCGAATAGTCCCGCAACCCGACAACGCGCCGCCGCTGCAGATGGTCGAAGATCAAGACTCGGCTGGCGCCGGTGTGCTCCTTGAGGAACGCCTCGGCCTCCGGGTAGTAGATCCGGCGGACCTCGTCGTCGTCCCAGAAATCCTGGACCGCGGTGCGGTGCTCGATCAGGTCGAACCCCTCGCGGTCAAGGTCCAGCTCATGCTGGATCGGCCGCATGTCGTAGATCGGCATGGTGTGCGGATCGTAGGTCATGTTCGAGCGCGCCTCGCCCGGCTCCGGGTCGTAGGCGAGGTAGCGCGGTCGATCGGCCATCGGGGCCATGTAGTTCAGTTCGGCGTCGACGTGATGAAGCTTGGCACGGTCGGTCATCGATTTGTCCTCCGTGAGCGTTGCGGGGCCGCGCCTAGAATATCGGGAAGCGCGGGTAGATGTCGTCGCGCGACGCCGCATTCGGGTGCCGGTCGTACGAGGATACCATCTCGGCGAAGAATTTGCCGAGGGCCTTGGTGGTCCGGCTCCACAGCCGGGTTGTGCGGTGCTTGCTCATTATTTCCTCCAGAACGGTTTGTTGGCTAGGTACTGGGCCTCGGCCCGGCTGATGCCGATGTCTTGCAGCATCAAGTCGCTGAGCGAGCCGAGTTGATTGCGGTCGCGGATGCGACGGCGCCACTCGCGCAAGAACGGCAGCGGCGAATGGAAGTGCATAGCTGACATATGAGAACCTCTAATCTTGAAATCTCGCCGGCTCGAATGTCCGACAAGCTCTCGATGCTTGAAATGGACGATTCAACGCCGATCTACAAACGAGAGTTTTTCAGCTATCGGATTAGAATTTCTCATGCAAGGAAATTGCCATCTGCCGCCGCTCAGCGCCTTGCGGGCGTTCGAGGCGGCGGCGCGCCTGGAAAGTTTCAGCCGGGCTGCCGACGAACTCAGCGTCACTCCGGCCGCGGTCAGCCATCAGATCGCCGCGCTCGAAGCGGATCTCGGGGTCAGCCTGTTCCGCCGGCGCAACCGCGCGGTCGAGCTGACCCCGTCGGCGCGGGTGCTGCTGCCCGGGCTGACCGAGGCCTTTGCCGGCATTCAGGCCTCGATGCGGCGGCTGCGGGCGCACAACGACACCGGCACGCTCAACGTAACCGCGTCGCCATCGTTCGCCGGCAAATGGCTGGTGCAGCGGCTGCACCGCTTTCAAGAAGCCTGGCCCGAGATCGACGTGCGGATTTCGGCGACCGACACGATGGTCGATCTGGCGCGCGGCGATTTCGACATCGCGATCCGCTATGGCACGGGACGCTATCCGGGGCTCGATGTAGAACTGCTGCTGCGGAACGAGGTGTTCCCGGTGTGCAGCCCGGAGCTGCTGCGAGATGGGCCGCCGATCGACAAGCCCGAGGATCTGCTGCGTCACGCGCTGATCCACGACCAGGCGGGCGATCGCGACCCGTTGGCGCCGACCTGGTCGATGTGGTTGAAGGCGGCCGGCGTGCGCGAGCCGCCGCATTCGCCGGGGCTTTCGGTCAGCACCAACCATCTGGCGCTCGAAGGAGCGATCGGCGGGCACGGCGTCAGCCTCGCCAATAGCACGATCGCCGCTTCCGACGTCGCCGCCGGACGGCTGGTACGGCTGTTCTCGTTGTCGCTGCCGGACCTCTTCGCGTTTTACATCGTCACCGTGCCCGGCGTGCTCGAACGACCGAAGGTCCGCGCCTTCCACGATTGGCTGCGGCACGAGGCGGATGCGTAAGTCGGTTACTGGTACATCCGCAAATGCAGGCTCGGGTGCCAAAAGAGCTTGCCGAGCCCGCCGACCGCCTTGGCCATGAACGGCAGCCAGCGTTTGTCGTTGAACGCCTTCAGCGCCAGCGCCGGCGGGCCGTACAGCACCACCTGGACGAGGCCGCCGGCCATCAGGCGCAGCGCGCGACCGAGTTCGCGCGGCCTCACCGTGGTGCAGACGAAGGTCGTCGTCTGCGCGCCGCGGAACGCGCGCCGCAGCAGGTAATTCGGTTCCAGTCGATCGGCCGGCACGGTTTCCCAGACCACCGCCTCGCCGCACCACACCATCTTGCAGCCGCGCCGGGTCATCTGGCGCAGAAACACCGTGTCCTCGCCGCCAGTGCGGCCGAGCCTCGGCAGAAACGGCTCGGGCCCAACAAAACAGCGCGCCTTGTCGAAGATGCTGTTGCCGATGTTCCAGCGTAAGAGCGGCGTGCCGCTTGGAACCTGCGCGTCGCGGGTATAGACGCGGCGGCGATAGGCGTCGATTTCGGCCCCATCGGGGAAGAGCGGCAGCACCGGACCGACCACTGCGTCCGCCTCGAAGCGCCGCAAGGCGTCGAGGAAATGTGCGAGCCAATGCGGATCCACCACCTCGTCATCGTCGAGAAAGGCGAGGTAGCGGCCCGTGGCCAGAGCAACCCCGGTGTTGCGCGCATGCGAGATGCCGCGCCGCTCGTCACGAACATAGCGGATCGGTACGGCGCTTCCCGCCGCCATGCGCTCGGCAACCGGCGCCGCCGACCCGTCGGGGTCGTTGTCGACGACCAGGATCTCGTACGGCGTATCGACACCCTCTTGCGCCAGCACGCTGGCGATCGCATGCGCGAGGTCGTCGGGACGGCGGTAGGATGGGATGACGATTGTGGTCTCGATCATCAGCCCAGCAGGATGCGGGCGCATTGTTAATTTCTCGCCAAATTCTCACCGGCACCACGGTAGGCTGAGCCGCAAGGCCCCGGCTAGACCGCGCACCCCGGGCTCGATATTCAATCGGGTTCCGTGCATCACCGCGACCACCGCGAGGCCGGCGAGCATCAGCCAGACGACCGGCAAGACCGGCGCCGCGCCGCGCCGCATCGCCGCGTGAAACCCCGCGACCGCGCCGATCCCGATGACCAAGCCGAGCGCGACTTCCGGCAAGTCGTGAAATCGCAGCGCCACCCGGGAGATCGCGATGCCGGCGATCAGCAGCGCCGCCGCCGCAAGCACCAAAGGGCGCCACCGCGCCGGCAGCGACGGGGCGACCAGCAACGCGAGCGACCCGTAAATCGCCGTGCTCATCGCGGTATGGCCGCTCGGGCTGATCACCTCGAGCGTTTCGAGGCGGCCGCCGCAGGCGCCGAAGATCAGCTTCAGCACCCCGATCGCCGCGGCACAACCGGCGACCATCAGCAGCCAGTACAATGCGAGCAGCCGTTCGCGCGCCGCCAGCAGAAAAACCAACACCAGCAGCGCCAGCGGCAGGGTCACCGCCGCGTCGCCGCAATCGGTCACCAGGGCCCAGAGTCTGTGCACGCGCCCGCCCGCTTATCGGACGCGGGTGTCGCGGATCAATCGCCCCACACCTCGCGGGCGGTCTCGACGACGAGACGCAATTTCGCCGTCTCCTCCTCGAGCGTCAGCGCGTTGCCGTCGACGGTCGAGGAAAACCCGCATTGCGGCGACAGGCAGAGCTGGTCCAGCGGCACGTAGCGAGCCGCCTCGTCAATCCGCCGCTTAAGCTCGTCCTTGGCTTCGAGCGCGGGCCGCTTCGAGGTAACGAGGCCGAGCACGACCCGCGGCCCGTCCTTCGGCACAAAACGCAGCGGCGCGAACCCGCCGGAGCGGTCGTCGTCGTATTCGAGGAAGAAACCATCGACCTTCAACTCGCCAAACAGCGCCTCAGCGACATGGTCGTAGCCGCCCGAGGCCATCCACGACGAGCGGAAATTGCCGCGGCACATATGGGTGCACACGGTCATCCCGGCGGGCCGTTTGGCGAGCGCCTGGTTGATCAGGCGGATATTGATCAGGTGCTGGTGCGCGCCGTCGCCGCCGATGCTGTCGACATAGGCGCGCTGGGCAGGGTCGTTGAGATAGGCGAGGCTGGTGTCGTCAAGCTGGAGATAGGTACAGCCGAGCGCATGCAACCCGGCGATCTCCTCGGCATAAACCTCGGCAAGGTCGTGCCAGAACGGCTCCATGTCGGGATAGGCGGCCTCGTCGATCGCCGCCCGGCCGCCGCGGTAATGCAGCATCGACGGTGACGGGATGGTCAGCTTCGCCGTTCCTCCCTGCTCGACCGCCGATTTGAGAAACGCGAAATCATCGCCGAAAATCGTCTTGTCGAGCTTGAGCTTGCCGCTGACCCGATGCGCGGTGGGAGAAAATGCGACCGTGCCGGCCTCGTTCTTGAACTCGATGTGGAGGCGGTGGTCGCTGTGGCCGACCCCGCCGATCTGATAGAGGAAATCCATATGCCACGAGCCGCGGCGCATCTCGCCGTCGGTGATGCCGTGGAGCCCGAGGCCCTGTTGCAGCGCGACCCCATCGCGGATCGCCTGGTCCTCGACCGCGCGCAACGCCGCGGCGTCGATGCGCCCGGCCTGGTGATCGGCCCGCGCCCGCAACAGTTCCGGCGGGCGCAACAGGCTGCCGACATGGTCGGCGCGAAACGGTGGATTGGTACCCGGCATCGCTGGCTCCTATCCGCTTTCCAAGCGAGGTTTTTGAACCTTTGCGGGCTCGCTCGCAACAATTCGGGCGGCGGGAAGCCGACGTAACGATGTTCGTCTTTCGCGCGGAGTACTACCCTGAGCGCCGCAATCCAGCTTCACGCAGATCGGAGCAAGGAAGACATGCCGTTCATCGCGCCGAATGGCCTCACCGAGGCGGGCACCAGCAAGACCATCGCGGTCGGGGGCATGCCAGGGGACATGACTGTGCACTACCACGATGTGGGCGAGGGCGAGCCGGTGCTGTTCCTCCACTCGTACGGTCCCGGCACCACCGCGTGGATCACGTTTCACAAGGCGGTCGGCGAGCTTTCGCGGCACTTCCGCTGCATCCTCATGGACCTGCCGAATTTTTCGAAGACGGGCCCGATCGTCTACCGCGAGGGGGTGCACGGCCTCCAGGCGCGCACCGCGGTCGCGCTGCTCGACGCGCTCGGCATCGCGCGGGCGCACTGGGTCGGCAACTCGCAGGGCGGGCAGTCGTCGATGGTGGCGGCCATCGCCTACCCCGAGCGGGTGACCAAGTTCGTCATGGGCGGCTCGCATATCGGCACTGGCGGCGATCGCTACCTGATGGCCAATCGCCCCTCGGAGGGCAGCCGCGCCACCCAGGCGGCGATCGCCGACCCGAGCCGCGAGAACATCGCGCGGTACCTGCGCGTGCACATCGACGACGAGAGCCTGGTGAGCGACGAGCTGGTCGACTACATCCACCACGCGCACACCTGGTCGAAAGAATTCATCGAGGCGCGCCGGCAATCGGTGAGCCTGCCGCACGACTACACCCCCGACCTCGCCGACATAAAGGCGCCGGTCCTCCTGATCCACGGGCGCTACGACCGGATGGTGGCCTTCGAGGTCTCGATCGCGATCCTCAACCACATCGCCGATTCGCGCCTGGTGCTGCTCAACAATTGCGGCCACTGGGTGCCCTTCGAGAAGCCGGCCGAGTGGACCGCCCAAGTCCTCGCCTTCCTGCGGGGGTATTGAGAGGGACGGCCAGGGTCAAAACCCACCGCTCCGCATCGCCGCGCTTTTAACAGGTGGTGGACCACCTGTAATCCACCTGTTATCCGTTTCCATAACAGGCGGCGCGATGCCTGTTATCCCTCCTGTTACCGGGCTTTCCTCAGGCGTCCCCGCCTCCTCGATCCGGCGTTCGTCGCGATGGAACACGCTGCATTCGCTCCGACAGCGCCATCCGCCATGGTGAGCACGCTAAACCCTAATTGCGGCAATTTTAGCGGCGACGTCATTGTCAGCCATCGTCGGCGGGTGGAGCGCGGCGAGAAACCCACCATCGGGGCCAGGGCGGATTTGGACCGAAGTCGGAGGTCAGTGATGCCTTATCGCCGGATGAACGACCACTGTCGGCGCTGGGCCGTCGATACGCTCGCCAGCGACGCGTGCCCTGACGTGCTATTCGTTCACGTACGTGGTCTCTACTTCTAAAATGGTGACCTGTTCTTCGTCAGCTATTTCCCTCCCGATCTGACGCTTCGCGGCTTGCCGGATGCGGAAGTCGCCGTAGTGATCGTTAAGGTATTCAAGAAAGGGAGACTTTTGAATATGGAGTATCTGAAGTAAGCGATCAGACTCTTCCGGGGTTCGAGCAGTGCCGGTGACAGCAATGATGTCGCGTTGGCGTAGGAAATCAAAACGATTGTCCACCGCATACAGCGTATCCAAACGGTCTTTATAACCGAGAAACCCCTTCAGCGTTTCCGGGTCGAGGTTGATACTCTCGGTGCGGTGAACCCGAGGATTAACGCCAGAGCGGGAAAAGGTCTTCGGAAAGAAATCAATACGGCGCCAGGAATCGTCTACCTCAATCTCTGCACCGTTGACCGAAAGGCGGGTGCGAAAGCCGGAATAGGGGCTTGAGGGGCCTGTGAATTCAACATAGAGATGGGGGCGGTTGTGGTAAGCATCCCCATTAGGATCGACCAACAGGATGTCGGCGTAAGGCAAAAAAGCTTCTATCGCCAAGGTGCCCTGTTGTGATCGAGGCAGGAAATTCCAGACGGCGAACACGGTCTGTTGCTTTCTTGCGTGCTTCTCCCGCTCGGCATTCTTCCTTCTATCAACAAAGGCGAAGAACTCTCGATTATGAATAAAAAGACCGTTTGGGTGATGCTGAGAAACAGTTCGCTCGATCCATCGCGGATTTTTGTCAAAATCCGGATATTCCCCTCTGAAAGGATAATGAATATCATTCGTGTCGCGGATCAGTATGCTTTTTTCAATATCCCCAAGCGGCTCGCCTAGCAACTTATACAGCTTGTTCTTGGTAGTTACCGCTGCGCGGATTTCTATTGTACGAGAGCGCCGCCGGCTGACGAGCGAAATGCCAAGAAAAGTGAACAGGATACGATCATTCTTCGGTAGGTGGAGCATGTCTTCGAGCTCTGGACGACCCCAAAGGTAAAACTCCATCACTCCTTTCTTGCGAAGGTCATCCCGGAAAACGTCGTACGACTTCTTTGAAAACACAGCCGACGCGGCGAGAATATACCCGTACGGCGGCTCATCCCCGTCGACATCCGCCAAAATCCTCCTGACGTCGGAAGGAGTCAGCGTCTTTTCTCGTTTCCCTTGGATCATCCATCGCGGCCCGTCCATGGGGTGCGGCGCCCCGGCCAGCTCTTCCTCGTCATCCGCCGGGGCCAGCGGCGGAACCTTCTCGAAAGCACGGATATCGAAGCCGGCATCGTCCCCGCTTCGGCCGGTCGCTTCAATGCTTTGCCAATCACGAAAATCGTAGATCAGTTCACGGATCAGGTCCTCGAAGCGATGTGGGTCAAGGTCTTCGAAATGAATCGGTGCAAACGTCCGGGCCACTATTGGTTTGCTGCGTGCCATGCCACCCGCCATGTTCCAGAACAGCTACCGCGCATCGCCGATTGGGTTTTGACCCTAGAGAAACACGCTGAGGTTTTTGTCGAGGAGGACGTTGGCGTCGAGCACGATTGTGCGCCTCGCGATCTTCCACGCGCCGTTCGCCTTGCGCAGCACATCCTCGCGGCAGCCGGAGAGGAGCTGGTGATCGGTCTCCAGGTGCGAGCGGTAGACCAGAAACGCGGTCCGGGCCGCGACCTCGCCGTTGTCCAGCGGCGTCGCTTCGAGATTGCCGATCAAGTGGCGGGTGCGCGATGGGGGGTCCTCGGCCCAGGCCATCCCGGTGTCGAGACGGGCCACCCGCATCTCGAGCTGGCGCTTGTCCTCCTCGAGGATCGCCAGGTCGCCGAGCGGGGTCAGCTCGCGGTGCAATTCGCGGCGCAGGACGTTCTTGCGGCGCGGCATGAAGTAGAGGACATCGTCGGTGAAGAGTTGCAGCCACTCCTTGAACTTGCGCTCGTCGAGCAGCCAGGCCTCGCGGATGTAGAACTGCATGAGCTCGAACCACAGCGCTTGTTGCGGCGGCAGCGCGATGGCCTCGTGAACGCGTTTCGTCTTCACCTGACCGCCGCCGATCGTATTGTGCCCTTTGCCGAGCCGCCTTCCTCCGCGGGCGCGTCACCCCCTCCCAACCCTCCCCCATCGAGGGGGAGGGCGTGCGTCTGCGCTCTCGCCTCCTGGGGGGGGAGGGCTTGAGGAGATCGACCTTGAACTCCCTCCCCCTCGATGGGGGAGGGTCGGGGTGGGGGTGACCCGGCCAATGCGTCGGCAATCGTCCGATGGACGCCGTCGAGATTTGCCAAGACCTCGTTGTTCCAGAATCGGAGGATGCGATAGCCTTCGCCCTGCAGGAACCCGCTTCGCTCGGCCTCCCATGGCGACGTGCGATCGTGTTGACCGCCGTCGATTTCGAGGATCAGCCGGGCCTCGTGGCACACGAAATCGGCGATGTAGCGGCCCAACGGTACTTGGCGCCGGAACTTGTACCCCTGCGTTTGATGCGAGCGCAGTATTCGCCAGACCCGCCTTTCCGCGTCAGTCATGTCCTGTCGCAGAGAGCGGGCTCGCGCGTGTGCGCCGCCGGCGGGGTGTTTTTTCATGTGCGCAACGACAGCTAGCCCCGCAGGGTCGCGGTGCCGGCGAAGCGGGCCTCGATCGGGTCGAGCGGGATGTCGGCCCAGCTTCCGGCGTTCATGAACTCCTCCCAGCGCCGATAGAAGAGGCGCTGGTTGTTCTCCGAGATGTAGCGCTCGGAGACGAGTCCGGGATAATCCGGATGCGGCCCCGCGTGCCCCAGGCCCATCGATAGATCCTGGGGGTGCTGGCGCCCGAGGCGGCTGGTGCTCGCGAGGGTCACCTGACGCCAGTTGTCGACGTCGTCCTGCTCGAACATCCCGGCGGCGCCGTTGTTGCTTTGGCTGCCGATACGGATCACGCGCTTGATCTCCTCGGGCGCGTCGCGGTCGAGCAGCACGAAGTGCCAGAACTCGGTCTTGAGCGGGCCGCGCGGCAGGGCCAGCCGAAGCCCGAGGACCCCGTTCGGGAAGATCGAATGGTTGCCGAGCTGCACCCGGCGCGCGCGCAGCGTACCGAGCCGCCGCTCGACCTCTTGCATCGTCGCGTCGTGGTAGTCCTGGAACAGCCGCATCGTCTCCTTCGACACGCCGTGCACGTAGCGCGGGGCGTTGTCGTCCGCGTCGCGGAAGGTGATCGCGTGCCCGTTGACGAAAGCGTGCTTATTGGGGCTCGCGAACTGGTCCTCGTGCGACAGCGGCGGGCGGCCGAGAAAGCGGGTCTGCACCCGGGCGCTGGAGAGATGGCTGGTGGGGACGTGATAATTGTCCGAGCAGTTGTCGACCAGCGTCTTCCAGTTGACCGGCTCGAGCCATTTCATCGGGCCGAGGGCCTGCATGCCGCCGTCGCGCCGATTGAACACGGTGTCGAGATACCAGCGCGCGTCGCCCAAATAGGCCTCGAGGCTCGGGGCGTCCTTGGCCCAGGTCGCGAAGACGATCCCCGCGTAGGTCTCCACGCGCGCCTCGATGAGACCTAGGGACGGCCGGTCGAGCGCGTCGTAATAGGCCTCGGACTCGCCGGGGACGTGTTCGAGCGTGCCGTCGTTGCGGTAGGTCCAGCCGTGGTAGGTGCACATAAAGCGCTTGGCGTTGCCGTCGTCGCAGCGCACCACGCGGTTGCCGCGATGGCGGCACATGTTTAGGAGGGCGTGGAGCCGGCCCTCTCCGTCGCGGGTCAGAATGACCGGATCTTCGCCCATGTAGGTGTGGAAGAAATCGTCGGGCGCGGGCACTAGGCTCTCGTGCCCGATCATCAGCCAGGCACGCCCGAAGATCTTCTCCATCTCGTCGTCGTAGACCGCCTGCTCGCTGAAGATGCCGCGGTCGATCTTGCCGGTGGCGGGGTCGATGACGACGTATTTCCGAGCGGCGCCCATACCCGGGATCCTCCTTCTCGCGGTCATGATAGCAGGAGCCGCGACGGATCATCACGGGGTTTGAGCGTGCTGTGATCCGGGACAAACAACGCCAAACGCGGCTATGAAAACGAGATGAACGACCCGTCGAGCGCCATCAGGAGGGTTTCGATCTTGAGGCGAGGCTGACGCTTTCTGACTTCGCCGCGGAATTCCGCCATCGCCTTGTGATGTGTCTCGGTCTCGACGGTAGCGACGCTCGCATCCCCATAGGCGATCTTGGCGGCGCCGCAATCGCGATGGTCGATCGCGATCACGCTCTTGATGTTGTGCAGCTCGATCGAGGTCGCGAGATTATCCCAGAACGCCTTGTGCCATTCGGCAAAGGAGGGCGCGACGACGCCGATCGCCGCGCCGGCGATGGTGAACTGGCTGTACTGCCCGATGAGCCCGTGCTGGACCGCGAAATCGCGCATCGGCTCCTGGATGCGCGGGTCGATGCAGCCGAGGATCATCGCCTCGTAATCGCCGCTGGCGGCGCGGACCAGCCAGGGCCGCAGCACCAGCGCCGCCGCGCCGGCTCCGAGCAGGAAGCCGCGGCGGTCTACGCGGCAGGCGGCGCAGGGCAATGTTGCGCTCAGAACGGAATCTCGTCGTCGAGGTCGCCGCCGGCCGGGGCGCGGCTGCGGCTCGGGGTGGCGGTGCCGCCGCGCATCGGCGAGTCGCCGGCGCCCCTATAGTCGTCGTCGAAATCGCCGCCGCCTTCCATCGTTCCGCCGCCGCCACTGCCGCGCGCGCCGTCGAGCATCGTCAGCTCGCCGCGGAAGCGCTGCAGCACGATTTCGGTCGAATATTTCTCGACGCCGGCATTGTCGGTCCATTTGCGGGTCTGCAGCGCGCCCTCGATGTAGAGCTTCGAGCCCTTCTTGACGTACTTCTCGACCACCTCGACCAGCCGCTCGTTGAAGATCACGACGCGGTGCCACTCGGTGCGCTCCTTGCGCTCGCCCGAGTTGCGGTCGCGCCATGATTCCGACGTTGCTAGCGCCAGATTAGCGATCCGCGTGCCGTCATTGGTCGAACGAATTTCCGGGTCGCGGCCGAGATTGCCGATGAGGATCACCTTGTTAACGCTGCCTGCCATGGGGGCCTTCCCGGTTTAAAGAGCGGAGGCCCCCATTTTATCAAGCCGGCCGAATGTTCCTACTTTATTCTTGTCCCCGTTATCCACAGGCGCGCGGCGGCTCAGTGACGCGCCGGCGCCTCATGGCCGAGCGAGAGCGCGCGGCCATGCGTCTCGACCCCGAGGAAGATAAAGGCGAGCGTTACCGCCAGCATTGTCCCGCCGAGGAAGACGAAGGCGGGGAACACGGCGTCCGCCGTCGCCTTTGGCGCGATGATGTTGTCGCTGCCGGCGAGCAAGGCCAGGGCGAGCGGGCCGAGAATCTTGCCGACGCCGTTGGCGGCCTGACCGAGGCCCGACGAACGCGAGCCGAGGTTTACGCCGTATTGCTCGACCGTATAGGGCGCGAGGTTGGCAAACCCGCCTTCGGCGAAGAACGCGGAAGCAGCGATCAGGATGATGAACAAGGGGAATTCGCCGATCAGAGCGCCGTTGAAATACCCAGCCATGACCAGGAGAATCGCCGACACCAGCCCGAACAAGATGCCGAGGGACCGCCGCCCCATTCGCGAGGCGATCAGCGCGACGAGGATTTTTCCGATCACGCCGCAGCCGGAGACGTAGATGAAGTATTTCGCCGCTTGGGCGGGCTCCACTTTCAGCGCGAGCGCGACGATGGTCGGGCCCCACAGGTAGTATCCATAGACCGCCGAGGCCGAGCCGCCCCAGATCAGGATCGTTTGCCAGAACAGGCGCGGGTTGACCGAGAAGAGTTCGGTGAGGCTGGCCCGGGGCTGCGCGCCGGGCGGGACCGTGGGCAGCGGAACGCTGGCGGGTGCGAGGCCCAATTGCTTCGCGACGCCGGCCCGCGCCTCGGCGAAGCGCCCCTTGGCGGTCAGCCAGCGCACCGATTCCGGCACCAGCAGCCATACCAGCAAGCCGACGACCACCGCGCCAAACCCGGTCATCGCGACGCCACGCCAACCGAACGCATTTAACAGTATCGCCGAGGTGAACGACGCCAACAGCGTCCCGGCGCTGGCAAAGACGATAAAGAAGCTGGTCAGGCCGGTGCGAAACCGGGTCGGCGTCTGCTCGACGACAATGGTGAGCGCCGGCGTTACGCCCGCGGCGAGACCAAAGCCGACGAGGAACCGCAAGACCGCCAGCGCGATCCAGGCTCCGGTGGGGAGAAGCCCGATGCAGCCGGCGCAGACGCCGCAAATTAGAGTGCCGATGACGGTCTGCGCCTTGCGCCCGAACTTGTCGCCGAGAGAACCCGATACCAGCGAGCCGACAATCGCGCCGACCCCCGCGCCGTAGAGGATCAGCGCGCCCTGGCCATAGGTTAGATGCCATTCCGGCCCGATCACCGACATGACAAACGCGATCAGGAAGAAATCGAAGAAGTCGAGAACCAACACCCCCGACATCACCACGAACGTCACCCAATACCGGGCATTGAGCGGTGCGTTGTCGTACATCGCCAAAAGTTCTTCGGACGTCTGCTGGGCCATGCGTTTTCTCCCGTGCGGCGCCGTGTTTCCGGCGCGTTGTCGTGTTCGGCGTCGCGATTTCACCGACGCTGCGTGCGATAAGCGTATCTGGCGGCAGCGGATCGCGTCAACGCGGGAGCGTCTGTAGTATTGCCGCAGCGCGGGGGAGCAAGCGGATCGAATGCAGGCTGATGTAATCGTTCTCGGAGCCGGGATGGTCGGCGTGTCGATCGCCGCCCATTTGCAAAAGCGCGGCAAGCACGTCGTGCTCGTCGACCGGCGCCCGCCGGGCGAGGAAACCTCCTACGGCAATGGCGGGCTGGTGCAGCGCGAGGCGGTTTTTCCGCACCCGTTTCCGCGCGAAGTCGCGGAATTGCGGCGCACTGCCGGCAATCGCTCGGTCGACGTCCACTATCATTTGTCGGCGCTTCCAGGCCTTGCGCCAGCGCTCTTCGCCTACTGGCGAAACTCCGCGCCCGAGCGCTACGCCGCGATCACCCGGCACTGGAGCACGCTGATCGCCACCTGCACGAGCGAGCACAAGGCGCTCGCCGAGGAAGCGGGCTCGACCGAGCTGCTACGCCCGGTCGGGTTCATCCGGGCCTACGACGACGCGGCGGTGATGGAAGGCGACCTCGCAAAGGCGGAGCGGGCGCGCGCGCTCGGCGTCAATTCCGTGCCGCTGACGCCGGCCGCGCTCAGCGAGATGGAGCCGCATTTGCGCACCGGCTTTGCCGGCGGACTGCACTGGACCGACCCCTACGCGGTCAACGATCCGCAGGCGTTGACCCTGAGCTATGCCGCGCTGTTCGAGCGGCTGGGCGGGACGTTCGCGCTGGGCGACGCGGCGACGCTGGAGCGCCGCGGCGCCGGCTGGCGCGCGGCGACGGCCGACGGGTCGAGCATCGAAGCGGAAGACGCGGTGATCGCCATGGGGATTTGGTCGGGCGAGGTCGCCCGGCGGTTCGGCTATCGGGCTCCCCTCTTCGGCAAGCGCGGCTATCACCTGCACTTCAAGCCCAAGGGCAATGCCGGGCTGACCCGGCCGGTGGCGTCCAACCGGTTCCTGCTGGCGCCGATGAGCCGCGGCATTCGCCTCACCACCGGCGTCGAGTTCGCGCGACCCGGCGCCGCGCCGAGCCCGGTGCAGCTCGCCCGCGCCGAGCCTATCGCTCGCACCCTCTTGCCGCTCGGCGAGGCGGTCGAGCCGCGGCCGTGGATGGGCGTTCGCCCCTGCACGCCGGACATGATGCCGATCATCGGCCCTGCCCCGTCGCAGCCCCATCTGTGGTTCGCCTTCGGTCATGCCCACCAGGGCTTCACGCTGGGTCCGACAACGGGACGAATGCTGGCCGAGATGATGACCGGCGAAGCGCCGTTCGTAGACCCGACACCGTTCCGCGCGGAACGGTTCTGATCGATAGCGTCACGGATAATGAGGCCGTGCCTGAGCGTGGCAAGGTAGGACTCATGAAGCCACTCGGGGCCGTCCGGGGCCTTCTTCCCGAGCGCGAGTTACGGCTTGATCCAGGGATGGTGCACCAAGTGTGACCTACGTCACACATGCGCGCAGCGCACGGTTTTACGGTCTAACTCAAAAAACCGCTCCGGGGAGGATGCCGGCTAAATGCTATCAGCGAAAGTCGGGGTCAAGCGAAAGGGGGGGCTAATGCGAATTGTTCAGATTTCCGACACGCATCTAAGCCAGGTCAAGCCACGTTTCTCCGACAATTGGGCGCCGCTCGCGGCATGGATCGCCGACCAGCGTCCCGATCTCCTGATTCATACCGGCGATGTCACCGTCGATGGCGCCGGAGTCGAAGTTGACCTCAGTTACTCCGCTCAACTGATGGACGAACTCGGAATCCGCTGGCGGGCGGTGCCCGGCAACCATGATGTCGGCGACGCTTGTGATGCCCGCCAACCAGTCAATGCCGAGCGGCTTAGCGCGTGGCAGCGTCATTTCGGCCCAGATCGCTGGGTCGAAGATGTCGCAGAAGGTCCACAGCGCTGGCGCCTTGTCGGACTCGACGCGCTGCTGATGGGCAGCGGCGAGCCGGAGGAGGACGAGCAGGCGCGGTGGCTCGAACAGGTGATGGCCGAAGCAGGTGAGCGGCGGATTGCCTGGTTCTTGCACCGGCCGCTATTTCTCGAGGACCCGAGCGAAGGCGACACAGGTTATTGGTCGATCAGGCCGCGGCCGCGCGGGGCGGTTCTGGCGCTGGTGCGGCAGCACCGGGTTGCCCTCGTCGCCAGCGGCCATCTGCACAAAGCGCGAGATTTCGCCTTTGAGGGCACGCGCTATATCTGGTCGCCGGCTTCGAGCTTTCTGGTCGGCGCGAAGCAACCGGAGATGCCCGGTGAAAAGCGGCTCGGCGCTGTGGTCTATGAGCTCGACAACGCAACATTGACGGCGCGGATCGCTGAAGTGCCGGGTCTGACGCAACATTGGATCGGTAATTGATCGACGAAAGCGCGCGGCACGCGGTTCGATCATGGCTGCTGAAGGTCCGCGTTCGGCGGATTTTGTTGAAAAACTCCCTTTTCGGCGATGTTCGATTTCTGGGAGGCCTAGGGATGCAGCGTTCAAAAAATTGGCTGGGGGACCAGCCAATTTGACGATTAGGCAGCGTGCGAGGTCC
>Ga0181530_10001072_pt1 | contig 34787 bp, 28 predicted proteins | sample PEATcosm2014_Bin_42_FD_119769 | JGI IMG/M metagenome (GOLD analysis project Ga0181530, IMG submission 119769) | Peatland microbial communities from MTU Mesocosm Facility, Houghton, MI, USA - PEATcosm2014_Bin10_60_metaG | ecosystem: Environmental > Terrestrial > Soil > Wetlands > Peat | place...
ACCCCTCGCGCTGCTCGGGTGTTACGTCAATCCGTGACCGACCCGGCATCACATCCCCCACATACGGTAGCTCCGGTTCCGGATTATGCCATATGTGGACCGACCGTGAGAATCTTGCTTAGTGCTGCACACCGAAGGCCGTAAGGTCGCCGAGGACTGGCACACCGACCACACCAACCACGAAAAGCCGCCGCTCGCGACGATGCTCTACGGCGTCAGCGTGCCGTCTTCCGGCGGTGGCACCAGCATCGCCAGCATGCGCGCCGCCTATGACGCGCTGTCTGAGGACGAGCAGACCCGGCTGTGCGCGATGAAGTCGGTCAACGCGCTCGACATCGACCGCCGAGGGACCCGGCAGGAGGACGAAGAGCGCTATGCCAAGCCGGTCGTCCACCCGATGGTCCGCACCCACCCAGTGCATGGCACCCGGGCGGTGTTCTTCCACATCACCAAGGTGCAGTACATCGAGGGCATGAGCCCGGATCTGAGCCGCGCCTATATGGAAAATTTGCTCGAACGGATGATCCGGCCGGAGATCACCTATCATCACCAATGGCGGAAGGGCGATTTGCTGATCTTCGACGACCGCGCGACCCTGCACCGCGCCCACGGCGATTACGACCGGCGCGAAAGCCGCGTGCTGTGGCGGATTTTGGTCGAGGGGGATAAGCCGCGGTTAGTGTAGCCCCTTTTTGAAGCGCTCCCCGGCGAAAGCCGGGGCCAACCAATCGACCGTCTATGGCGCCGAAGAGTGGGTCCCGGCTTTCGCCGGGAAGCGGACTTAATTGGGTGCTAGTGGCACCCGCCCGCGGATCATGTCCGCCGCCTTCTCGGCGATCATGATCACCGGCGCGTTGATGTTGGCGCCGACCAAATCGGGCATCACCGAGGCGTCGACGACGCGCAACCCTTCGACCCCGCGCACCCGCAATTCGGGATCGACCACCGCCATTCGGTCGCCCTCCAGCCCCATCTTGCAGGTGCCGAGGGGGTGGTGCGCGGTTGCGGCGGTCGCGCTGATATAGGCGTCGAGCGCGTCGTCGCTCTCTACCGCGCTGCCCGGCGCGATCTCGCGCGCGACAAAATCGGATAGCGGCGGCGTCGCGCCCATCCGGCGCACCAGTTTCAGCCCATCGCGCAGCGTCCGCTTGTCGTTGTCGGTGCTGAGAAAATTCTGTCTGATGCGCACCGGCGCGCGCGGGTCCGCCGAGGACAGCAAAATCTCGCCGCGGCTTTCCGGGCGCAGCATCACCGCGCGCAGCGAAAACCCATCCGCATAGGCCGGCTTGAACGGCGGCAAATACGGCGCGGCGCGGGTCGCGACCGCGCGGAACAGGAGCTGGATGTCGGGCAGTTCGACATCGGGCCGGCTTTTGACAAACCCGGTCCAGCCGCTCGGCGTCTCGGCCGCCGGACCGGTGCCGAAGCAATAGGCGCGGATCAGCGCGGTCACGACGCGGTCGAGCCGCAAGGTCGCGACAAACGGCCCGGGCTCCCGGCGCGCGAAGTCGGCGAGCACCGAGAGATGGTCCTGCAAATTCTTGCCGACCCCGGGCAGTGCGATCGCGACCGGGATGCCGTGCGCGGCGAGCTGGTCCGGGTCGCCGATGCCCGACAGCATCAACAGCTGCGGCGAGTTGATCACCCCGCCCGCCAGGATCACCTCGCGCTCGGCCTGGGCGATGATTGGCGTGCCCTGTTGCGCATACTCGACCCCGACCGCGCGACTCCCGTCGAGCACGACGCGATTGACCAGCGCGCCGGTCTCGACCGTCAAATTGGCGCGGCCGAGCGCCGGGCGCAGAAAGGCTTCGGCCGCGCTGCACCGGCGCCCGTTGCGGATCGTCTGCTGCATCCGCGACAGCCCCTCCTGCTGCGCGCCGTTATAGTCTTGGGTGTGCGGCATCTGCAGCGCCGCGCCCGCCGCGAGGCAGGCGTCGATCAGCTCGTCCTTGAAGGTTGTCGTCTGCACGGTCAGCGGCCCGTCGCCGCCGCGATAGTCGCCAGCGCCGCCCTCCCAGGATTCCTGGCGGCGGAAATAGGGCAGCACCTCGGTATAGGACCAGCCCGTGAGCCCGCCGCGAGCCCAGCGGTCGTAATCGCCGGAATTGCCGCGGACATAGGCCATCGCGTTGATCGACGACGAGCCGCCGATCACCTTGCCGCGCGCGCATTCGATGCGCCTTCCATTGAGCGCGGCCTCGGGCTCGGTGAAGTACATCCAATCGTGCAGCCGCCGCTCGAGGATGCGTCCCCAGCCGATCGGGATCTTGATCCACGGGTCGCGATCCCACCCCCCGGCTTCGAGCAGCAGCACTCGCGTGCCGGCATCCTCGGTCAGCCGCCGCGCCAACGTGCAACCCGCCGACCCGGCGCCGACGATCACGTAGTCGTAGGATTGCGTGGCCATCGCTGTTGCATCCTCGCCGGTCTCCGAGCGGACAGGGGTAACGCGAGACGCCGCGGATCGCAGCCGCACGCAACGCGTAAAAATTATCAGGAGGCTTACCTCCTGTTCTCCACCTGTTATCACGAAAAATAACAGGAGGAGAAATCGCCCGATCAGGAGGCGCCAAAGGCTCGGCAGGAGGCGGCTGACCGGCCCTTTCACGTTCCCGATGATCCGTGGCTTGTGAGAAAGCATCGCCCGCTTTTCGTACCTGTCTGCAAATATGTTCATGATTTGTTCGGATGCAAGATGCCTTCGTCTTTAAGCGCCAGCGCGCGGCCTTCGCGGGAATGACGATGCAACGCGCGCGGAGACTGCTCTAACCTAGAGCCGAGCGCCGCAAAGCAGGGAGCACGAGATGGGCGAGTTCGCGTTGGGTCAGCCGGTGCCGCGGTTCGAGGATCCGAGGCTCATTCGCGGCGGCGGCCGCTACGTCGACGACATGGCGCTGCCGCGCATGGCGTACGCCTGTGTGCTGCGCTCGCCGCACGCCCATGCGCGCATCCGCGGGATCGACACGAGCGCGGCCAAGGCGGCGCCGGGCGTGTTCCTGGTGCTGACCGGCGCGGATTGGGCCGCGTCGGGCTGGAACGACCTGCCAACCCCGGGCGGATTGAAGCGTCGCGGCGGTCAGCCCTCAGCCAAAATCCGCTTTCCGGCGCTGACCAGCGACAAGGTGCGCTGGGTCGGCGACTATGTCGCGTTTGTCGTCGCCGAGACCTTGCACCAGGCACAGGACGCCGCCGAGTTGATCGAGGTCGATTACGAGCCGCTGCCGTCGGTGGTCTCGACCGAAGGCGCGGCCGAGCCGGGCGCGCCACTGGTCTGGGAAGACCGTCCGGACAACATCTGCTTCGTCCATCCCGAGGGCAACCGCGCGGCGACCGAGGCGGCGCTGGCGAAGGCCGACCGCATCGTCAAGCGCCGGTTTGTGATCAACCGGGTGACCGCCGCGGCGATGGAGCCGCGCGGCGCGGTCGCCGACTACAACAAGGCCGAGGACCGCTACACGGTCTACACCGTGCTGCAGCGCGCCCACGGCTACCGTGCCGATCTCGCGACCATGATGAAGGTGCCGGAGAGCAAGATCCGCGTTGTCGCCGGCGATATCGGCGGCAGCTTCGGGATGAAATCAGCGGTCTACAACGAGGTCGCGTTGACCGTGCTCGCATCGAAGATGCTCGGCCGGCCGGTCAAATGGACGAGCACGCGATCCGAAGCATTTCTCAGCGACGCCCAGGCACGCGACCATGTGACCGAAGCCGAGCTGGCGCTTGACAAGGACGGGCACTTCCTCGGGCTTCGGGTGAAGGTCACCGCCGCGGTCGGCGCCTATGCGCAGGTCGGCTCGAATGTCTTCGTGATGAATCTCGGCACGCTCGCCGGGGTGTACCGCACGCCGGCGATCTTTGCCGAGGTGACCGCCGTGTTTAGCAACACCAACCCGATGCGGCCCTATCGCGGCAACGGCCGCCCGGAATTCGCTTACGTGATCGAGCGCATGGTCGACGAGGCCGCGGCCGAGCTTGGCATCGATGCGATCGAGTTGCGCCGCCGCAACATGATTCCGCCCGAGGCGATGCCCTTCAAATCGGGACTGACCTTCACCTACGATTGCGGTGAGTTCGCCAAGAACCTCGACTTGGCGCTGAAGCTGGCCGATTTCGCCGGGTTCGAGGCGCGCCGCGCCGAGGCCGCTGCGCGCGGAAAACTGCGCGGCATCGGCCTTTCCAATACCATCGAACGCGCCGCCGCCGGCGGATTCGAGGCCGCCGAAATTCGCTTCGATAAAGGCGGAACGGTAACGCTGCTTTCCGGCTCGATCACCCAGGGAATGGGGCACGAGACCGTCTACAAGCAACTGTTGTGCGACCGCCTCGGCATCCACCCGAACGAGGTGCAGTACATCCAGGGCGACACCGACAAGGTGGCGATTGGCGAAGGCACCGGTGGCTCCCGCTCGGCGGCGCTCGGTGGATCGGCGGTGCAGGCCGCGACCGAAAAGATCGTCGTCAAGGCGCGCGCGATCGCCGCGCACATGCTTGGCGCCGCACCGGACGACGTCAATTTCGAGGACGGCATGTTCACCGCGCCGCGCTCGAACCGCGCGCTGTCGATCGGCGAGGTCGCGGGCGAGGCTTGGATCCCCTCCAGCCTGCCGCCCGACATGGAGCCGGGCCTTGTTTCCACCGCTGCCTACAGCGCCAAGGAGCAGAATTTTCCCAACGGCTGCCACATTTGCGAACTGGAAATCGACCCCGAGACCGGCGCGGTCGAGCTCTGCCGCTACAGCGTCGTCGACGATGTCGGCACGGTGATGAACCCGCTGCTGCTCGAAGGCCAGATCGTCGGCGGCATCGCCCAGGGGCTCGGGCAGATCCTGCTCGAGGACATCCGTTTCGACCCGGAGTCCGGTCAGCTGCTCACCGGCTCGTTCATGGATTACGCGATGCCGCGCGCCGACAATTTTTCGCCGATCCATTGCGAGAGCAACCCGGTGCCGACCAAGACCAACCCGCTGGGGGTCAAGGGCGCGGGCGAGGCCGGCGCGGTCGGTGCGATGCCCGCGGTCGGCAACGCGTTGGTCGATGCGCTGAAGCCGCTCGGCGTCCGCGAGATCGCGATGCCGGCGACGCCCGAGCGGCTGTGGCGAGCGATAAGGGAGGCGATTGCGGCGGGTTAGGCGGCGCCATTTGCCATCCGGATCGCCCGCCACACCTTCTCGCTGGTCGCCGGCATTTCGATCGCCGGCGCGCCGATCCGCGCCAGCGCGTCGTTGACAGCGTTCATCACCGCCGGGATCGCGCCCAGTGTCCCGGCCTCGCCGACCCCTTTGACCCCGAGCGGGTTGCGGTCGGTCGGGCTTTCGTTCTTGCCGAGCTCGAAATGGCAGAAATCATCGGCGCGCGGCATGCAGTAATCCTGGAACGAGCCCGACAGTAGCTGGCCGCTCTCGTCGTAGACGATGTTCTCCATCAGCACCTGGCCAATCCCTTGGACGATACCGCCATGGATCTGGCCCTCGGCGAGCAGCGGGTTGAGGATGCGGCCGCAATCGTCGACTGCGGTGTAACGGGTGAGCGCCACCTGGCCGGTCTCGGCGTCGATCTCGACCTCGCAGAGATGCGCGCCCGACGGAAACGTCGCCGAGCCGGCGGGACCGAAATTGGCGCGTTCGGTGAACCCTGTCTCGATGTCGTTGGGCAGCAAATGCGCGTGGAACGAGTGTTTGGCGACCTCGGCAAGGTCGACCGAGCGGTCGGTGCCGGCGATGACAAACCGCCCGGCCTGGAACGTCACATCGTCCGATGCGGCCTCCATCATGTGCGCGGCGATGCGCCGGCCTTTGTCGATCAGCTTGTCGGCGGCCTGCACGATCGCCGAGCCGGCAAGCTGGGCCGAACGAGAGCCGAACGTACCGATGCCCATCGTCACCAGATCGCTGTCGCCAAAGCGGTAGCGGATGAGGTCGGCGTCGATCCCCAGCTTTTCGGACAGCACCTGCTTGAACGTCGTCGCGTGGCCCTGGCCGTGATCCATGCTGCCGGTCATCAGCACCACCCCGCCGGCCGCGTCGAAGCGGATCTCGGCATGCTCGTAGTCGCGCCCGCCGGTCGCGGCGGTCGCGGTCGCGACGCCGATGCCGAACAGCTTGCCGCGCGAGCGCGCCGCCGCCTCGCGCGGGGCGATCTCGCTGTAGCCGCCGAGCGCCAGGCAATCGTCGAGGTTTTTCACGAAATCGCCGCTGTCATAGATTTGCTGCATCGGCGTCTGATACGGCATCGCGCTCGCGGGAATCGAGTTGCGGCGCCGCAATTCGGCCGGCTCGACGCCGAACTGTCTCGCGGCCTTCTCGATCACCGACTCGGTCACATAGATCGGCTCCGGTCGTCCGCCGCCGCGATAGGGCGCGATCGTCATTGTATTGGTCAGCGCCGCGGTGACCTCGACGTGCACCGCCGGGATCGCATAGGTGTTGACGAGACAGCCGAGCGCGACGGTCAGCGGGATGGTCGGCCGGTCGGTCGAGTAATAGGCGCCGATCGACGCCACCCATTTGGCGCGCAGCCCGAGAAACTTCAGATCGGCGTCGAGCGCCAATTCGCTGTCGATGATGCTGCCGCGGCTTTGCTCGTCGCTTTGCAGTCCCTCGGAGCGCTCGGCGATCCACCGCACCGGCCGGCCGGTGACTTCGGCCGCCCACAGCGACAGCGCGTATTCGGGATAGCAGCCGCCCTTCATGCCAAAGCCGCCGCCCATGTTGTCGCACAACACCCGCACCTTGCTTTGCGGCAGCTTGAAGATCTGGTCGGCGAGCGCCGTTCGCGTGCCGTGCGCCGATTGGATCGTGCAGCAGATCGTGTAGCGGCTCTCGTCGGGGTCGTATTCGGCGAGGCAGCCGCGCGGCTCCATGCTGTTGGCGGTGATGCGGTTGTTCACCGTCCGGTGGCGGACGACATGCGCCGCGCGAGCAAACGCGACATCGACCGCCGCCTTATTGCCGGCCACATGGTGAAAGGCCTCATTGCCGGGGTTGTTCGCCCATACCGGAGGCGCGCCGGGCGCGAGCGCCGCCTCGGCTTCGGTCACCGCGTCAAGCGGCTCGTAATCGATGTCGATCAGCTCCGCCGCATCCTTCGCCTGATGCAAATTCTCGGCGACGATGAACGCGATCGGGTCGCCGACATAGCGCACGACCCCGTCGGCGAGGATCGGTTGCGGGCAGACAAAGGCCGGCGACCCGTCGCGCCGCTTGCGCGGCACCAGCGGCCGCAGCGTGCCCAAGCCCCGCGCCTTGAGGTCGTCGCCGGTCAGGATGCACAAAACGCCGGGCAGCGCGGCGGCTTCCTTGGTATCGATCGAGCGGACGCGGGCATGCGCGTGCGGCGAGCGCAGCACGTGGCCGCGCGCCTCGCGCGCGAGCCGCACGTCGTCGACATAGCGCCCTCTGCCGCGCAGCAGCCGCGGGTCCTCCTCGCGCCGTATCGCTTCGCCGATCGCCTGCACGCTCATGCTGTCGGTTCCTGTGACGTCGATCGGTGGTACATACAACAAATTTCGGGCCAAGGAGGATGAGGATGACCGAACTTCAGCCGCTCGACAGCACTGTCTTGCCGCAAGGAATCCGCTCGCGCTTTGTCGAGGCGGTCAACGGACTGTGCGTCCACATCCTCGAAGCCGGGTATGGCAGCCCGGGGCGTCCGTGCCTTCTTCTGCTGCATGGGTTCCCGGAGATCGCCTATTCCTGGCGCGGGATCATGCCGGCGCTTGCCGAGGCCGGGTATCACGTCGTCGCGCCCGATCTTCGCGGCTATGGCCGCACCACCGGCTGGAGCGCGAATTACGACGACGATTTGCGCCCGTTCCGCCACTTGAACGCGGTGCGCGATGCGCTGGGCCTGGTCGCGGCGCTCGGCTATCGCGAGGTGGCGGCCGTGGTCGGGCATGATTTCGGCGCCGGCGTCGCGGCGTGGTGCGCGTTGGTGCGGCCGGATGTATTCCGCTCGCTCGCGCTGATGAGCGCGCCGTTCGAGGGGCCGCCGGCACTGCCGTTTGCCACCGACGGGAAGCCGCCCGAGGTGCCCCCCAGCCCGACGATACATGAGGCGCTGGCCGCGCTGCCGCGGCCGCGCAAGCATTATCAGTGGTGGTATTCGACCCGCCCGGCCAACGCCGCGATGTGGCATTGCAAGCAGGGCGTCCACGACTTTCTGCGCGCCTACTACCATCACAAGAGCGCCGATTGGAAGGGCAACAAGCCGTACAAGCTCGATGGCTGGACCGCGACCGAGCTCGCCAAAATGCCGACCTACTACATCATGGACCTGGCCGACGACATGCCGACCGCGGTGGCGAAAGAGATGCCGTCGCCGGTAGAGATCGCCGCCTGCCGCTGGCTCCCTGACCGCGAACTCGCGGTCTATGCCGGCGAATACCGGCGTAACGGATTCCAGGGCGGGCTCAACTGGTACCGCTCGCGTAGCGGCGGCGCGTTCGAGTCCGAGCTGCAGTTGTTTTCTGGCAAAACGATCGACGTGCCGTCGATCTTCATCTCGGGCAAATCGGATTGGGGCGTCTACCAGCGCCCCGGCGCGGTCGAGAAGATGAACGGCACCGGCTGCACCCGCATGACCGGTGTCCACCTGCTCGACGGCGCCGGCCATTGGGTGCAGCAGGAGCAGGCGGAGAAGGTGACGGAGCTGCTGCTCGACTTTCTCAAGCGATAATCTCGCCGGTATGACCACGCTTGCCGCAGGTCACACCACAGCCGCGCCGGCCCGGCCGCTTGCCGCTGCCTATGACGCATTCATCTCATATAGCCACGGCCAGGACGCGCAGGTCGCCGCAGCATTGCAGTCGGTGGTGCAGAAGCTTGGCAAACCCTGGTATCGCCGGCGTGCCTTGCGGCTATTTAGCGACGACACCAGCCTCTCGGCGACGCCGCATCTGTGGCCCTCGATCGAGCATGCGCTCGGCCAATCGCGCTATCTGATCCTGCTCGCCTCGCCCGAGTCGGCCGCGTCGGTTTGGGTCGACAAGGAGCTCGACTGGTGGCTCAGTCACAACCACGCTGACACGGTGCTCGTCGCGCTGACCGCGGGCGAGCTGGCCTGGGATGAAACGGCGAGGGAATTTCGCTCGCCGGGCGCGGTGCCGCTGCCGCCCGCGCTCAGGCACCGGCTTGACGATGAGCCGCGCTGGATTGACCTCCGACCCTATAGGGGCGCTCGCGGCGATGCTCGGTTCAAGGAATTAGCGGCCGATTTTGCCGCGGCGATCCACGGCATCCCCAAAGAGGATTTGCTGTCGCAGGAGGTGCGGCAGCAGCGCCGGGCATTGAGCCTCGCCTGGTCGGCGATCGCGGCGCTCGTATTGTTGCTGGCGGCGGCCGGCTGGCAATGGCGGGTCGCCGTCACCCGGACCAAGGAGGCGCAGAGCCAGCGCAACAACCTCGTCGCCGAGCTTGCCGCCGCCCAGCTGTCGCGGGGCGACAAGGATGGGGCGATGCGGCTCGCAACGCATGCCGTTCGCTTGCAGCTTGGTCTCGACCCGGACGCGACCGCGTCGTCGATCCCCGCCGCAATCCTCGCGGAAGTTGTCAGCCAGGCGCATTGGCGGGTGCTGCTCGGCGGGCACGAGAAACCGCTCCGCTCGGCGGCGTTCAGCCCGGACGCGAAACGCATCGTCACCGCGTCGGAGGACGCGACAGCGCGCCTCTGGGACGTCGCGACCGGGAAGCAAGTCGGCATATTGCGCGGCCATGAGGATGCGGTGACCTCGGCTTCGTTCAGCCCTGACGGCGCGCATATCGTCACCTCCTCGGCGGACAAGACGGTACGCGTGTGGGACGCCGTGACCATGGCACAGCTCCTCGTGCTTCGCGGCCATGAGGCGCCGGTGACCGGCGCCGCCTACAATCCCAACGGCTCGCGCATCGTCAGCGCCTCCGACGACGCGACGGCACAGATCTGGGATGCCGGCACCGGAAAGCCGATCGCGACGCTCAAAGGTCATGATCTCGGCGTGACCTCGGTTGTCTTCAGCCCCGATGGAGAGCACGTGCTGACTGCCTCGTCGGACGGCACGGTCCGCACCTGGAACGCGGCGACCGGCGAGCAGCTTTCCGAGATCGAGGGCACCGGGATCCCGGTGTTTTCCGCGTCGTTCGATCCCGACGGCGAGCGCATCGTCACCGTCAACGGCGACAACACGGTACGGGTTTGGGACGTCGCGACCGCAGCCCAATCCGCGATGCTGCAGGGCGACGAGGCCGCGATCAGCGCGGCGGCCTTCAGCCCCGACGGGGCGAGCATCATCACCTCGGGGTCGGACGGCTTGGCCCGCATCTGGGATGTCGCTCTGACCCGCAAATCCGTGATGTTCCGTGGCCACGAAGCCGCCGTCGCGACGGCAGCGTTCAGCCCGGACGGAAAGCAGGTGGTCACCGCATCGGCCGACGCGACCGCTCGCGTCTGGGATGCGCAGGACGAGATTGTCGGCGTGGTGCTGCGCGGGCATGACGCCGATGTGCGCGCGGTCGCATTCAACCCGGATGGTGCGCGCGTGGTCACCGCATCGCTCGACAAGACCGCGCGGATTTGGGACGCCGCGACCGGCCGCGGGATCGCCGTGCTGCGTGGCCATGAAGGCGGCCTCGACGCCGCGGAGTTCAGCCCGGACGGGACGCGCATCGTCACCGCCTCGTTCGACGGCACGGCGCGGGTTTGGGATGCCGCCACTTCCGGCGAAATCGCGACGCTGCGCGGTCATCAGGGCTTTGTCTACACCGCCAAGTTCAGCCCCGACGGCAAACGCGTCGTGACCGCGTCGGCCGACAAGACCGCGCGTCTGTGGGACGCCGCAACCGGAAGGGAGCTCCTCGCCCTGCGCGGTCACACCAATACCGTGTTTGACGCCGCCTTCAGCCCCGACGGCGCGCAGGTCGTCACCGGCTCGTCCGATCTGACGGTGCGGATCTGGGATGCGGCGACCGGCGCGCAGCTCGCCGCACTGCACGGCAACAACCAGCAGGGCGCTAACTTCATCCAACGCATTAATTCCGTGGCCTACAGCCCTGACGGAAACCATGTCCTAACGACATCAACCGATCAGACAGCGCGCATCTGGGATGTCGCGACCGGCGAATGGACTGCCGTCTTCAACCACGCCATCGAGGTCAAGCAAGCGATCTACAGCCCGGACGGTTCGCGCATCGCGACGATCACCGCCGACGGCACGCTGCGCATCTGGGATGTCGCGACGCAGCGCGAGATCGCCGCCCTGAGCAACGACGCGGCGCTCAATTCCGCCGCGTTCAGCCCCGATGGAACGCGCATCGCGGTCGCCCGAGGCGATTTGACCGCGCATATCGCCGATGTCCGCTTCGCGACGATGGCGGTGAGGCCGCTTCTCGCCGAGGTGTGCACCCGGCGGCTCGGCCCGCTGGTGTCGCTGACCAGCGACGAGATGCGGCTCGCCGGTTACCCCGGCAACGCGCCGCTGATCGACGTGTGCGCGGCTGTCAAATAGCCCATCATTGCAAGTATTGGGCGAGGAAGCTGCGCGCCTGCGCGTAGGAATCCTGCGTTGCCGCGGCGTTGTACTCGACGCGGTGGCCAAAATATACGGTCGGCGCCCCCGGCCGGTCATATCCGTGAGTGGCCCCGGGATAGATCTTGATCTTCACATTTGCCGAATTCTCCGGCGCGCTCGCGAAATCGGAGCAGCGCGAGGCGACGTTCCAGTCGTCGAGTGCGCCGGCAAGGATCAGGATCGGCATCTCCACCGGCACGCGGCCCTGGTTCTCGCAGTTCGGCGTGACCGCGACGGCAGCCACAACCTTGACGCCGCGCGCGGTTGCGGCGGTTTGCGTCGTGTTGACCGCCTGGATGTCCCGCGACACATACCAGACCAGGCTGTTGCTGCCGAGCGAGCGGCCGAGCGCGGCGATCTTGTCAGGCTTGATCTCCGGCCGGCCGGCAATCGCGAAGGCCGCCCGAAATACGTCTTTCGCCGTCTCGGAGATCATCACCTTCATCGTATCGAGATTGCCGCAAATGTTGCCAAGCCCACGCGAGGCCGTACTCTCGATTCTCAGGGTTGCGTAGCCCCAGCTACGCAGCTGATTGCCCCAGACATTGAGACCGGAGTCCAACTCGGCCGAGCAGCCGGGCAGCAGAATGACGACAGCGAAGGGGCCGGCTCCTTGCGGCTTCTCCAAATCCAAAGCAAGTTGCACCTGACGCCCCTGCCAATCGGCGGGGACGGTGAGCGCCTCGGCCAGCGCCGGCCCGCCGCCGGCCACGCAGGCCAGCAGCGCGGCTAGCGCTCGCCACAGGCGCATCGCGCTACGCGTGGGAACGGAGCTTAGACCTTCTCGATCACTTCCATCTGCGCGCCGTCAGGCGCTTCGAGGAAGCACACGTGGCGGCCGTTATTGTTCAGCTCCTCGAGGATCTTGACCCCGTTTTTCAGCAGCGTCGCCTTGGTCCCGGGATAATCGTCGGTCTGCACCGCGATGTGCTCGATGCCGTAATTCTGCTCGTGGTTCTGGCTGTCGATCTTGACGGTGATGTTGAGCTGCAGCCCGTGCAGATTGACCCGGAAGCCGCGGCCAGGGATCTCCGCCAGCAACTCGCCGCCGAAATTGTCGACATAGAATTGCGCGGTCTTTTTCGGGTCGGTCGTCTTCAAGTGCACATGCCCGATCTCAAAGCTCATGGCCGTCTCCTCCTCGAGTGGACAGCCAAGAGCAGATTCGGTTTGGCCGGCAACGTCAAGCCCGAGTAGGTTCCAGACCAACCCAACGCCAATCCATCAGGGAGAAACCTCATGCCGACCACCCCCGACTTCACCGCCAGTGGCGGCCTTGTCTTTACCGGCTGCGAGATTTCGGCGGGCGCCAGCGCCAGCGCGGGCGGTGGCTCCGCGGAAGCGCATGCACACGCCCACACGCAGGCGCACGGCCACCGCTGGGAGGTCGTCATCGCCGGCAAGCGGATCAAGACGGTCGACGTCCACGCCCATTGCATCGTTCCGGATGCGGCGAAGGTCATCAATCACCCGCTCGAGGCGCCGGCCCTGCTATGGTCGGATGTCGCCACCCGTCTCGCGCACATGGATAAATCGGGCGTCGATGTCGAAGCGCTCAGCATCAACCCGTTCTGGTATCGCGCCGAGCGCGACGCCGCCGAGCAGCTGATCCGCGTACAGAACGAGGCTCTAGCCGGGTTCTGCGCCGGGAATAAGGACCGCTTCGTCGCGTTCGCCACCGCTTCGCTGCAATATCCCGACCTCGCCGCGCAGCAGGTCGAGCATGCGGTGAAGAACCTCGGCTTCCGCGGTGTCGGGGTCGCGGGCTCCTGCGCTGGCCAGGACCTCGCCGACCCGAAATTTCATCCGTTCTGGCAGAAATGCGAGGAGCTGGGCGTCCTGGTCTTCATGCATCCGCTCGGCACCCGCGAGCTGGAGCCGAGCGGCCGCCTCGGCGGCAACGGCCTCTTGACCAACACGATCGGCAACCCGCTCGAAACCACGATCGCCCTGTCGCATCTGATTTTCGAGGGGACGCTCGATCGCTTCCCTGGTCTCAAGATCTGCGCCGCGCATGGCGGGGGCTTCCTGCCGTCCTACGCCAACCGCTCGGACGCGGTGATGACCACTTTCCCCAATCGGGTCGGCCCGTACCCGAAGAAAAAGCCGACCGAATATGTGAGGGGCGGCCAGCTGATCTTCGACTCGATCATGTTCACCGGCGAGGGGATGCGTCACCTGATCGCCGAAGCCGGGATCGAGAACGTGGTGATGGGCACGGATTATCCGTTCCCGTGGAACACCGCGCCGGTCGATCACATCCTGGCGATCCCCGGCCTCAGCGACGCCGACAAGATTGCGATCCTCGGCGGCACCGCGCAAAAGCTGCTCGGGATCGAGCCTTAATCCCTCCTCGTCGCCCCCGCGGAAGCTGGGGCCAGGGGCAACCGGCGCGTCGCTTGCCCCGGGTCACCGGTTTCATGGGGAAGACGATTAGTAGCTGTCTCGCTAGCGAGTTTCCTGTCATGGCCGGGGTCTTCCCGGCCATTTTTCTGTCCGGCCCTAGACGGCTTGCATGATGCAGCGCAAGAGCTTTGGCAACATGCAGTGCCCGATCGCCCGCAGCTTGGAGCGGGTTGGGGAATGGTGGAGCATCCTCATCCTGCGCGACGCCTTTCAGGGGCTGACCCGCTTCGATGAATTTCAGAAAAGCCTCGACATCGCGCCCAACATCTTGTCGCGCCGGCTCAACGCGCTGGTCGAGGGCGGGATGTTGGAACGTCGTCGCTACACCGATCATCCGCCCCGCTACGAATACGTGCTGACCGAGCGCGGTCGCGACTTCCGGCCGGTGCTGCTGGCGATGCTCGCCTGGGGCAACAAGCATTTCACCCCGGAAGGCAAAGCCGTTGTCGTCATCGACCGCAAGACCGGGATCGAGGCTGACCCTGTGCTGGTCGACCGCGCGAGCGGACGGCTGCTCGCCGAGCCCGATTTTGGCACCGCCGCCGGCCCCGCCGCCGACGAGCGCACGCGCCGCCGCCACGCCGCCTTTGCCGTGGCGCGGGAACAGAATGGAGCGCACCATGTCTAGCCTCGCCTTGCGGCGCGCCGCGGTCTTGCTTCCGGGCCGCAACCTGGTCCGCTTGACCCGCAAGCAGCTTGTGCTTGCCTGCCTCGCCCTCCTGATCATCGCGGGAGCGGGCGGTTACGGCCGCTATTGGTGGAGCACTGGCCGGTTCATCGAGCGCACCGACGATGCCTATGTCGGCGGCAATGTCACCGTGCTGGCGCCGCACGTGCCGGGGTTCGTGTCGCAGATCCGCGTCGCCGACAATCAATATGTGAAGGCCGGCGATTTGCTGGTGATGCTCGACGACCGCGACTACCGGGCGAAGCTCGCGCATGCGGAGGCCGCGGTGCAGCGACAACAGGCGACGCTTGCCAATCTGCACGCGCAATATGAACTTCAGCAATCGATGATCGGCCAGTCCGAGGCTGCGTTGGCCTCCGCCAAGGCGCCTATGTCACGACCGGCGCCAACCTGCTGTCGATCGTTCCCGCGCACGGATTGTGGGTCGATGCCAATTTCAAGGAAGATCAGCTTGCTTGCATGCGGGCGGGTCAGCCGGTGACGATCGTCGCCGACGTGCTGCCCGGCCGCAATTTCCAAGGCCGTGTCGTCAGCCTCGCCCCGGCGACCGGCGCGGTCTTCGCGGTGATCCCGCCCGAAAACGCCACCGGCAACTTCACCAAGATCGTCCAGCGCGTGCCGGTGCGCATCGCGATCGCCGATGGCGACGGCACGCTCGGCGTGCTCCGTGCCGGATTGTCGGTGACGGCCTCGGTCGACATTCGCAACGCAGATGCGGCGGTGGACAGCGTCAAATGAGCGCCGACGAATTGCCGTCGGCCCGCGGCATCCTCCCCTTTGCGGTGATGTGCGTCGGGATGTTCGTGGCGTTGCTCGACATCCAGATCGTCGCCTCGTCCTTGCAGGAAATCGGCGGCGGGCTGTCGGCGGCGCAAGACGACATCGGTTGGGTGCAGACCGCCTACCTGATCGCCGAGATCATCGTCATACCGCTCAGTGGCTGGCTGACCCGGGTATTCTCGACGCGCTGGCTGTTCGCCGCCTCGGCTGCTGGGTTCACCCTAGCGAGCCTGCTCTGCGGCCTCGCCTGGAATATCGAGAGCATGATCGTCTTCCGCGCGCTGCAAGGCCTGCTCGGCGCGTCGATGATCCCGACCGTGTTCACCTCGTCGTTCCACTATTTCGATGGGCAGCGCCGGGTCTATGCCGCGGCCGTGGTCGGCACCGTCGCCTCGATCGCGCCGACCTTGGGCCCGGTGGTCGGCGGCTGGATCACCGACACGCTCGACTGGCACTGGCTGTTCTACATCAACCTCGTGCCGGGCCTCGCCGTGACGCTGGCGGTGCCGGCGCTGGTCAGGATCGACAAGCCCGATCTGTCTTTGTTGAAGGGTGCGGACTACCCCGGGATCCTGTTGATGGCGATCGCGCTCGGCAATCTTGAATATGTGCTCGAAGAAGGCGCGCGGTGGAACTGGTTCGATGACCGGACGATCACCGGCTGCGCGTGGATCGCCGGCATTTCCGGCACCCTGTTCTTGGTCCGCAGCCTCACCTACGCGCATCCGGTCGTCGATCTGCGTGCCTTCCGCAACCGCAACTTCGCGCTCGGCTGCTTTCTCTCCTTTGTCACCGGCATCGGCATTTTCTCGACGATCTATCTGACCCCGCTGTTTCTCGGCTACGTGCGCGGCTTCAGCGCCTGGCAGACGGGAGTCGCAATCTTCTCGACCGGCGCCGCGGCGCTCGTCGGCGTGCCGGTCTATGTCGCGCTCGGCCGCCGGCTCGATCTCCGTTGGCTAATGATGTTCGGGCTTGCCTGCTTCGGCCTGTCGATGTGGTCGTTCAGCTTCATTACCCATGATTGGGGTTCGGCCGAACTCTTCGTGCCACAGGTCTTGCGCGGGTTTCCACAGGTGTTCGCGGTGGCACCTTCAGTGACCCTCGGGCTCGGCAGCCTGCCGATGGAGCGGCTCAAATACGCCAGCGGCCTCTTCAATATGATGCGAAATTTGGGCGGCGCGGTCGGCATCGCGGTCTGCGGCGCGATCCTCAACACTCGCACCAACCTGCACTTCAACGACATCGCCTCGACCTTGACCCCCGCCAACCACGCGATGACGGGCCTCGTCCAGGGCATGACGCAGCGCTACACCGCGACGCTCGGCAGCGCCGACGCGGGCCACCTCGCCGCGCTAAAGCAGTTGTGGCAGCTAGCCTACCGCGAGGCCGCGACGATGGCTTACGCCGATGCGTTTCAGGCGATCATGCTCGCCTTTATCGTGGCGACGCTGTTCGTACCGTTGTTGCGAAAGGTGGCTCCGCCCAAAGCCGCGCCGGCGGACGCGCACTGACGCCGGCTATTCGGTCGCCGCGCTTGCCAGCGCCTTGGTGCGGGCGTCGAGCTTTGCCATCAGCTCGGGCAGCCCGCCGTCGCGCATCACCGACAGGAAGGTGTCACGCTCCATCTGCACCAGGCTCGCGCCGGCACTGAAGATGTCGACGATCTGGTAGCCGTCGCTGTCCGGAACGAGCTGCCATTTAACCGATTGCGATCCAAACCCGGATTTCGCGAAGGTGGTCCACACCACCACCGACCCATCCGACGCCGCGGTCCCGGGCAGCGTCTCGACCGACACCGACGGGTCGGACGCCAATTCGAGGCGCGGATAATAGGTTTCGACCAGATAGCTGATCAGGATCGTGCGGAAGCGGCGCTGGAAATCGCTCGGCTCGGCCGTCAACTCGTTGCCGGTGGTGTAGCCGGCAATCCGGCTGACATCCATCTTGGCGCCAAACAGGTCGGCGAGCGCGGCGCGGCGTTGCAGCGAGGTCAGGCTGTTGTCGCGGGCGATGTGGAACGCCTTGTCGAGAAACGCCGACACAAAGCCCACGGCCGGCGTTGATGCCTGCGGATGGGGTGACGCGGTTGCGTTGTCCGGCGGCGGCACATCTTTCGGCAGCGCCGCGAGCTGCGCCGGCGGCGTGACAAGGGCTGGTTGGTCGATCGCCGGGGTCGGCGGCCTGGTCGGCGCCGCGACCCGGGTCACCGACGGGGCGGGCGGTTTCGTCGTTGCTGCGACCAGCTGATCCGCCGCTGGCGCTCCAGTCGGGATCGGCACGGTCCGCGTCGTGGTGACATTGCCGCTTGTGGTCGTAATCGTGTAGGAGGGCGGCGCCGGTTGCGTTGCGTCGACGGCGACCTTCACCGCCTCGGGTTTTTTCTTCGCCGCGGCGATCTTTGGTGCCGGTTGCTTTACGACAGCGACCTTCGGCGCGAATTTTTTCTTCGCCGCGGCGATCTTCTTGACTGGCGGCTTGGGTGTCGCCGGATGCGCTGCGACCTTTGGCGCGGCCGGCGCTGCGGTGGGAGCGACGGCCGGTGCCGGAATGGGCGAGATTGGCGCGCGTGTGCTTAACGGCGACACCAGGTTCTGCGCCAACGGCGCCGCGGCGGGCGCAAAGAGCACCAGCGCAGCCAAACCGCCCCCGAGGAAGTCCTGCCATGCCATCAGACGCATCACATAAATCCCCGACCGGCAGCCCTCAGTAAGCCGCGGTCTCGATGGCTGGATCAGCGTCCCCCGACGCCCAATACGCCCAGCACCCCCGGTTCTTTTTTGACTATAAGCGCGTTTCCGACAATAAGGCGAGAAATTCCGTCGTCTGTTAGCCAATTTGCACTAACGTTGTTTAAAGAAGCTCGCGGCACGGCAAATGTTAACGGAAATGAGGCATGACTTCCGTGGCAATGCGGGCGGTCGATTGCCGTACGATTGCATGCTCCGTCAGCCCACCCCGGTTGAAGTAAACAGATGAATTCGTCGATACCGTATTTCTCGTGGAGCGGGTGCTCGCGATCAATGCAATAGGCCGGGCCGCCAAACAACATCCCGTGTCGCGATCGATGTCTTCAAAGGTCATGCTGTCGATCCGCGCGAGGACCTGGCGAAACGCCTCGAAGCTCTTGAGGTCGCCTCCGCCCAGCGACCGTAACCGCTCGCCCGGCTTGCGCAGGAAGCGCGACAGCCCTTTTTCGCAATCGGCGCACGCCTTGCCGACTGTCAGTACACGTACCGGAAGATCATCACGCAGTCTTGGGTGAGCTGGACGAAAGCGGACAGCAGGCTGATGCATTCCTAGCCAGCGCCAGACAACCTCGGTCTACCGGCGGCTTCCCTGACGCTGCGCGCCGATTTCAGCCTTTGCTTGCCCCGATATGCGCGACGGCCTCGATCTCCACCTTGAGCGACGGGTCGGCGAGCGCCGCGACTTGCACCAGGGTCGAGGCCGGGAAATTGCCGGTGAAAAATTCCTGCCGCGCCTTCCACACCTGCTCGCGGTTTTTGATGTCGGTGACGAAGATCGTCACCTTGACGATGTCGGCCATGCTGCCGCCGGCGGCCTCGAGCAGATGGCGGATTTTTGTGAAAATAGCCTTCGCCTGGGTGTATTCGTTTTCGCCCCGCGCGGTCATCCCAGCGAGATAGGCAGTTCCACCCACCACCAGGCAGTTCGACCAGGTGCCGGGTTGGGGCTCGGGCACTTCGGGGCTGACGGCGCGAATGATGCTGCTCATGGGTTCCTCCGGGCTCGGATCAGGAAATCGTCACCCCGCTGTCGACCGGCAGGACCTGGCCGGTGACCATGCGGGATTCGTCGCTGGCGAGATAGAGCGCCATGCTCGCGATGTCCTCGGGCTCGATGAGCCCGAGCAGGTGCGAGTCGGCGAGCTTGGTCAGCGCCACGTTGCCGGCGACCAACCGCTTGACCCGCTCGGTCATGGTCGCCGACGGCGCGATCGCATTGACACGGACTTTCTGCGACGCGTAGGCGACGGCGAGCGAGCGCGTGATCGCGGCGATACCGCCCTTCGCCGCGGTGTAGCAATCGCGACCCGCGACCCCCATCAGCGCGACATTCGAGCTCATATTGATCACCGAGCCGCCGCCGGCCTTGATTAATTCCGGGATGCCGAAGCGGCAGCCGAGAAACGTGCCGAACAGGTCGAGCTTGATCGCCCGCCAGAATTCGTCGAGCGGCGCGTCGACCGCGGTGTCGTCTCGCGCGGTCGAGCCGCCGGCATTGTTGTGCAGCACGTCGAGCCGGCCGAATTTGTCGACAGTGGCGCGGATCGCCGCTTGCAGACTCTCCGGGTCGGTCACATCGGTGTGGATCGCGACGGCCGCGTTGCCGGCGAGATGTGCGGTTTCCTCGCCTGCCGCTGCATCGATATCGGCGATCGCGACCCGGGCGCCTTCGCGCGCGAACAGGATCGCGGTGGCGCGGCCGATCCCGGTGCCGCCGCCGGTGATGAACGCGACCTTGCCTTGCAGCCGTGGCATCGGGCTTTCCTTCCGGGGAGAGGTCTCGCACGATAACCCTGTCCGCCGAGGAGGAACACCATGACCGACACGCGCCCGTTCGACCCTGATCTGTTCAACGACGCGGCGATCGACGCCGAGACTGCGAGTCTCAACGCGCAGATGATCCAGCTGTTGACCGGCCAGCCCGAGTGGTGGATCGCCGGTCCCGCGGCGTTCCGCGCGGCGCGCCGCCGCGGCGAAGGCCCGTTTCCAGCCCCGGTGATGTCGAGCCGGGCGCGGACCCTCACCATCGCCGACAAGGACGGCAACCAGATCCCGTTGCGGGTCATCGCACCGGCGGCGCCGGCGCGCGGCATCTACCTGCATCTCCACGGTGGCGGCTGGGTGCTCGGTGGCGCCGACATGCAGGACCCGATGCTCGAACGCATCGCCGACAACACCGGTCAGGCCGTGGTCGCGCCGGAATATCGGCTGGCGCCCGAGCATCCCTACCCGGCGGGCCCTGACGATTGCGAGGCCGCCGCCCTATGGCTGGTGCAGAACGGGCAGCGGGAGTTCAGCACCGACACGCTGACCATCGGCGGCGAGTCGGCGGGCGGCCACCTGACCGCGGTTACCATCCTGCGGATGCGCGACCGCCATTCCTATACGGGCTTCCGCGGCGCCAACATCGTTTACGGCGCGTTCGATCTCGGCATGACGCCGAGTCAACTGCAGTTCGGCAACACGCGGCTGATCCTCAGAACGATCGACATGCAGCAGTTTTACAACGCGTTCCTGCCGACGATCACCGATCGCCGCGTGCCCGACATCTCGCCTCTTTACGGCGATCTGAAGGGCCTGTGCCCGGCGCTGTTCACCGTCGGCACCAAGGATGCGCTGCTCGACGATACCCTCTTTATGCACGCCCGCTGGGTGGCCGCCGGCAACGCGGCCGAGCTGGCGATCTATCCCGGCGGCCCGCACGGCTTTACGCTGTTCCCGAGCGATCTGGCAAAATCCGCGATGGCGCGGATGGACGCGTTCCTAAACCGCGTCCTCGGCTGATCGCCGCTATCGGCGGCACGCGGGCGGCCGCGCCCGGGTTGGCCGGGGTTTTGCTTGTCCATCGGGAGGCTGCAGGAGCCCCCCATGCCGCTGATCGAAGCCGAGCCCTACGAATTCGCATTCGAGCCCGCGACGGCGGCGCTCGTCATCATTGATATGCAGCGTGATTTCCTCGAGCCGGGCGGGTTCGGCGAGTCGCTGGGCAATGACGTTTCGCAGCTGCGCCGCACGATCGAGCCGACGCGGCACCTGCTCGAAGCGGCGCGCGGTGCGGGGCTCGCGGTGATTCACACCCGCGAAGGGCACCGGCCCGACCTCGCCGATCTCGCTCCGGCGAAGCAGGCGCGCGGCAACCCCTCTCTCAAGATCGGCGACCGAGCAGCGATGGGGCGGCTCCTCGTGCGCGGCGAGCCCGGCCACGACATCATTCCCGAGCTCTACCCGCTGGCCGGTGAGCCGGTCATCGACAAGCCGGGCAAGGGCGCGTTCTACGCGACCGACCTCGACGCGATCCTCAAGCATCGCGGCATCAAGCAGTTGATCGTCTGCGGCGTCACCACCGAGGTCTGCGTCAACACCTCGGTGCGCGAGGCCAATGACCGGGGCTTCGACTGCCTGGTGCTCGAGGATTGCGTCGGCTCGTATTTGCCGGAGTTCCAAGAGATGGGCCTCAAAATGATCAAGGCTCAGGGTGGGATCTTCGGCTGGGTCGGACGGTCGGGGGCCGTCATCGCCGCGCTGCGCGCCAGATAGGGGGAGGAGAAGAAATGAGCGTCGCTTCCGCCGATACGTCGTACAAACCGCTCTGGTGGGTGCCCGGAGACTGGAACGGGTTTTTCGGCCTGTTCACCAATGTGGCGCTCAACGTCATCGTGCTGACCGGGTTTTGCCTCGGCGTCGTCAAGATGCCGGAAGACATCGTCTTTGGCCGCGTGCTCCCAGCGCTCGGCATCGCCTTGCCGATCGGCAATCTGTTTTACGCTTGGCTCGCTTATCAGCTGTCGAAGAAGGAGGGGCGGGGCGACGTGACCGCGCTGCCCTACGGACCGAGCGTGCCGCATGTCTTCATCGTCGTCTTCCTGGTGATGCTGCCGACCTATCTGAAGACCAACGACCCGGTCCTCGCCTGGCAGGCGGGGCTCGCCTGGGCCTTCATCATCGGCTGCGTGATCCTCGTGGGCGCGGTGGTCGGCCCGACCCTGCGCAAATACACGCCGCGCGCGGCGATGCTCGGCGCGCTCGCCGGCATCTCGATCGCCTTTATCTCGATGCGCCCGGCGTTCTTGAGCTGGCAGATGCCGTGGCTCGCCTTCATCTCGCTCGCGATCATCCTGATCAGCTGGTGCGCGGGCGTGCGGCTGCCGGGCGGCGTGCCGGGCGGGCTCGCCGCGGTGGTGATCGGAACGGTGCTCGGCTGGATCGCGACCCTGACCGGGATCGACGCGGTCATGGATCCGCATGTCGTCGGCGGAGCGCTGGCGAAGTTTGGGGTGCATTTGCCGATCCCGTCGCTCGATTTCATCGCCGGGCTGCACGATATCGGGCCGCTGTTGGTGATCGCGGTACCGCTCGGCATCTACAACTTCACTGAGGGCATGAACAACGTCGAGAGCGCGAGCGCGGCCGGCGACCAATTCGATCTGCGCAAGGTGCTGCTCGCCGATGGGGTCGGCGCGCTGGCCGGCGCGCTCCTGGGCTCGCCCTTTCCGCCGGCGGTTTATATCGGCCATCCCGGCTGGAAGGCGGTGGGCGGGCGGATCGGCTATTCGCTGTTGACCGGAATTGCAATTTCGATCGTGTGCTTCACGGGACTGACCGCCTTGTTGCTGGCGATCGTGCCGCTGGTATCGATCCTGCCGATCCTCCTTTATATCGGCCTGGTGATCGGTGCGCAGGCGTTCGAAACGACGCCGGCCCGCCATGCCCCGGCGGTGATCCTGGCGATGCTGCCCAACATTGCCTCATGGGCGCAGACCCAGATCGATGGCGCGCTAGGCGCGGCCGGCACCACGGCGTCGCAGGTCGGGTTCGACAAGCTCGCCGGGCACGGCGTCATCTATCATGGACTCGAGCTCTTTGGCGGCGGCGGCACCTTGACCGGGCTGATGCTCGGCGCGACGGCCGCCTTCATCATCGACCGCCGCTTCGAGCGCGCCGCGATCTATGCGACGGGGGCCGCGATCCTCGCCTATTTCGGGATCATCAACGGCACCGCGCTCGGCATCGGCAACTCGATGGGGGTGGCGCTCGGCTATGCGATTATCGCCGCGATCTGCCTCGGCTTCTTCATGCAAGGTCAATCCGCCCCGGTCAATGTACTGGGCGATGCGGTGGCCGAACCGGGCGAGTGAGCGATGGCAGAGGATGACGACGACAAGGATCTGCCGCTCCGCGAGGACATAAGGCTTCTCGGCCGCATCCTAGGGGACACACTGCGCCAGCAGAAGGGCACGGCGGCATTCGACACGGTCGAGCGCATCCGGCAAAGCTCGATCCGCTTTCGCCGCGACGAGGACGGCGCCGCGCGCGACGAGCTCGAACGCACATTGAATGGCCTGCCGCGTGACGAGGCGATCCACCTGATCCGCGCCTTTGGCTTCTTCTCGCATCTCGCCAATATCGCCGAGGATCAGCACCACATCCGTCGTACTCGCGCTCATGCTTTCACGCCCTCGGCGCCGCGCGAAGGCACGATGGCGCATGCGCTGGCGAGCGCGCGCGAGGCCGGGGTCAGCCCTGAGGGGCTGCGGGCGTTCTTTGCCGGCGCGATGGTCGTGCCGGTGCTGACTGCGCACCCGACCGAAGTGCGGCGCAAGAGCATGATCGACCGCGAGATGGAGGTCGCCGATCTCCTCGCCGAGCGCGATCTCCATCCGCTGACCGCTGCCGAAGCCGCCGCCAACGAGACCGGGTTGCGCCGAGCGATCTTGACCCTGTGGCAAACCAATCTGTTGCGCGGCAGCCGGTTGCGCGTCGTCGATGAGGTCAATAACGGGCTCGCCTATTACGACTACACCTTCCTCAACGAGCTGCCGCATCTCTACGCCGATCTCGAGGCTGAGCTCGAAGCGCAAGGTGTGAAGGCCAACGGATCGTTGCCGTCGTTCATCCGCATGGGCAGTTGGATCGGCGGCGACCGCGATGGCAATCCGTTTGTCGATGCGAGCGTGTTGCGCGAGGCGCTGCGGCTGCAAAGTTCGAAGGCGATGCAGCATTACCTCGGCGAGTTGCGCAAACTGGGTGAGGAGCTGTCGCTCGACGGGCGGCTGATCGATGTCGCGCCGTCGCTCTCCGAGCTCGCCGCGCGCTCGCCCGACCGCTCGGTCTATCGCCGCTACGAGCCGTACCGCCGGGCGATCACCGGCATTTACGCGCGACTCGCCGCGACGGCGCGCACACTCGATCACAGCGACCCAATGCATCAGCCCGTCGCTTCCGCCCCACCCTACGCCAATGGCGGAGAATTGCTCGCCGATCTGACGATCATCGCCAACTCGCTCGTCGCTAACGGCTCGGAGCTGCTGGCCAAGGGTCGGCTGCGCGATTTGCGCCGCGCGGTCGATGTTTTCGGCTTTCATCTCGCCGCGATCGATTTGCGGCAGAATTCGGATGTGCACGAGCGGGTCGTCGGCGAACTGCTCGAGCTGGCGCATCCCGGCACCAACTATCTGGGTCTCGACGAGGCGGCGCGGGTCGCGCTGCTGCGCGCCGAGATCGCCTCGCCGCGCCCGCTCGCCTCGTCGTACCTGCCCTATTCGGCCGAGATCGCCGGCGAGCTCGCGATTCTGCGTGCGACCGCCGACGCGCATGGCCGCTATGGCCCAGCGTCGGTGCCGCGGTACGTGATCTCGAAGGCGACGAGCGTCTCCGACATGCTCGAAGTCGCGGTGTTGCTGAAGGAAGCGGGGCTGCTGCACCCACGCGAGGGGGTGGTCGACCTCGACATCATCCCGCTCTTCGAGACGATTGAGGATCTGCAGAACTGCGGCGAGGTCATGGAGGCGGTGTTGAGCCTCCCGGACTATGCGCGCCTCCTCGAAAGCCGCGGCCGCGTGCAGGAAGTCATGCTCGGCTATTCCGACAGCAACAAGGATGGCGGCTTCCTGACCTCGGGCTGGGAGCTCTACAAGGCCGAGATCGCGCTGGTCGAGGTCTTCGCCCGCCACAATCTCGGCCTCCGGCTGTTCCACGGCCGGGGCGGCTCGGTTGGCCGCGGCGGCGGGCCGAGCTACCAGGCGATTCTTGCACAGCCGCCCGGCGCGGTGCAGGGGTCGATCCGCATCACCGAACAGGGCGAGGTCATCGCCAGCAAGTATTCGAACGCTGAGCTCGGTCGCCGGAACCTCGAAATCCTCGCCGCCGCGACGCTCGAAGCGACCTTGCTGCGGCCCGAGGCGGCGGCGCCCCGCCCCGAATACCTCGATGCGATGGCGCAGCTCTCGGACGACGCCTACCGCGCCTATCGCCAGCTCGTGTACGAGACCGACGGGTTTGTCCGATTCTTCCGCGAGTCGACGGTGGTCGGCGAAATCGCCAACCTCAACATCGGCAGCCGGCCAGCGTCTCGAAAGGCTTCGGAGAAAATCGAGGATTTGAGGGCGATCCCGTGGGTCTTCAGCTGGGCGCAGTGCCGTCTGATGCTTCCCGGCTGGTACGGGTTCGGCAGCGCCGTCGCATCATGGCTCGAGGCGCATCCTGGCGACGGCATGGACACGCTGCAGGCGATGTACCGCGAATGGCCGTTTTTCCAGATGCTGCTCTCCAACATGGACATGGTGCTGGCCAAGAGCGATATTGCGATTGCCTCGCGCTACGCCGAACTGGTGGCGGATGTCGATTTGCGCCAGCGCATTTTCGCGAAGCTGCGCGGTGAATGGAGCGCGTCGATCGAGGCGCTGCTCGCGATCATGGGGCAGAACCAGCTTCTGGAAGGCAATCCGCTACTCTCCCGCTCGATCCGCAACCGCTTCCCGTACATGGATCCGCTCAACCACATGCAGATCGAGCTCTTGAAGCGCTACCGCGCCGGCGACGCCGACGAAGATGTCGTGACCGGCATTCACCTGACGATCAACGGCATAGCCGCCGGGTTGCGGAACAGCGGGTGACCTTCTGGGCCGGCGCGCAGGATTGAACCTTCCCCCTCGAGGGGGAGGATTAATCGTTTCGTGGCGCTGGATAATGCCCCAGCGCCAACCCCGCCGCCTCGTGCAACTGCGTACCGACCGCCGCGAGCAGCGGGTCGTGAAACGCCGGTGCCACCAACGTCACGCCGGCCGGCAGCCCATTCGTGCGAAATCCGGCCGGCACCGCGAGCGCGGCCAGATCGAGCAGATTGACGAAATTCGTGTAGTGGCCGAGCCGCAAGTTGAGTCCGATTGGGTCCGCCTCGATCTCGCCGATGCGGTAGATCGTGCCGGTGGTCGGCACCACCAGCAGGTCCATCGCATCCCACACCGGCCGGGTGCGGCGCTTGAGATCGGCGCGCCGGTGCCAATCGCGGAACGCGTGGGCGCCCGATATCGCGGCGCCGCCCTCGATGATCCGGCGGGTGACCGGCAGCAGCATCTCCCGCCGTCCGCCGGTCGCGTCGTCGATCGCCGCCAGGCGCTCGGCGAGCCATGCGCCGCGATAGACCAGCGCGGCAGTCTCGATGAATGGCGCCAGATCGATCGTCACCGCGGTGCCGCCGAGCGCCGCGAGCCTGTGGATCGCGGCCTCGTAAAGTCCGGCGTTTTCGCTGTCGCCAAAAAATTCGCGCTGCTCAGGACGCGGCACGCCGAAGCGAAACCGCGCCGGCATCGGCGCGGGCCAGGCAAATCCCGACGGCGCCACGCGGGAATAGGCATCCTCGGGATCCGGACCGCGGATCACATCCAACACCGCCGCGGCATCGGGCACGTTCAGCGCGAAGACCGAGACGCAATCGAGCGTACGGCAGGCCGGCACCATGCCCGACGCGCTGACCAAACCGCGCGTCGGTTTGAGCCCGACGACGTTATTAAACGAAGCCGGCACGCGCCCCGAGCCGGCGGTGTCGGTGCCGAGCGCGAAAGCGACCAGGCCCGACGAAACCGCCACCGCCGATCCCGAACTCGACCCGCCGGGGATATACGCCGGGTCGAACGGGTTGCGCGGCACACCATAGGGCGACCGCGTGCCGACCAACCCGGTCGCGAACTGGTCGAGGTTGGTCTTGCCGACCAGCAGCGCACCTGCCGCGATCAGCCGCTCGACGCACGGGGCGGAGCGCGCCGGCGCATAGGCGAAGCCGGGGCAGGCGCAGGTCGTCGGCAACCCGGCGACATCGATATTGTCCTTGATCGCGAATGGTAGCCCGTAGAGCGGCATCCGGTCTTGGCCTTCCGCCGCGGCGCGCCGCTCCAACGCCTCGGCTGCTTGGCGCAGCGCGTCGTCCGGCACTCGGCTGACCCACACCGCGTCGTCGCCCGCGGTGGCGATCCGCGCCAGCACGTCCTCGGCGACCGAGGCCGGGCTCGCCGAACGCTCCAAAAAAGCGCGGTGCAATGAAGGAAAATCGAAGCTCAGCGACATTTGCTTTCCGACAGTGCCGGCGTTCTCTTTAGGCTGGAATGCAATTGCCCCGCCAGTGGGCTAAAACCCGCTGGCACGCGGGTTGCGATGGACGACGCATGGCAGAACACAAATTCGACGCGCAAGCCTATGTCGATGCCGCGGCCGCGCTCATCGGGTTGACCCTCGACCCGGCGCACCGGCCCGGGGTCGTGCTCAACCTCGAGCGGATCGCGCAGATGGCCGCCCTGGTGATGGAATTCCCGCTGCCGGACGAGACCGAGCCGGCCCCGATCTTCGAGCCGTGAGCCTCGCGACGCTCGACGGCCTCGCCGCCGCCGCGGCGGTGCGCTCGGGGGAGGCGAGCGCGGTCGAGATCGTCGAGGCGGTACTCGCCCATATCAAAAAGCGCAACGTCGCGCTCAACGCGTTCACCGCCTTGACCGCCGCGCGTGCCCTTGCCGACGCGAAAGCGGTCGACCACCGCCGCGCGCGGGGCGAGGCGGTGGGGCCCCTCGCCGGCGCGCCGTTCGCGGTCAAGAATTTGTTCGACATCAAAGGCCTCGTGACACTTGCCGGATCGAAGATCGATGCGGAGCGCCCGTCGGCCGCCGGAGATGCCTTCATCCTGCGCAAATTGACCGAAGCCGGCGCGATCCTCATCGGCGCGCTCAACATGGACGAGTACGCCTACGGCTTCACCACCGAGAACACCCATTATGGCGCGACGCACAACCCACACGATTTGGCCCGTTCGGCCGGCGGCTCGTCGGGAGGGTCTGGCGCGGCGGTCGGCGGCGGCCTGGTACCGATCGCGCTGGCCAGCGACACCAACGGCTCGATCCGCGTGCCGGCGTCGTTTTGCGGCACGTTCGGACTGAAGCCGACCTATGGCCGCCTCAGCCGCGCCGGCACGCGCGGCTTTGTCGCGAGCCTCGACCATCTGGGGCCGCTCGCCCGCACCGTCGGTGATCTCGCCGCGTCATACGACGCGATGCAGGGGGCCGACCCGAACGACCTGGCCTGCGCCGGCCGCCCTTTAGAGCCGGCGTCGCCCAGCATCGAACAAGGCGCGCGGGGCTTGCGGGTCGCGGTCGCCGGTGGGCATTTCACCGCCTCCGGCATGCCCGCCGAAGCCGTTGCGGCCGTGGCGAGCGCGCTGGGCGCGACCGAGACGGTCGAAGTGCCCGAGGCTGCGCGGGCGCGTGCCGCGGCTTATGTGATCACCCCAGCGGAGGGCGCCGATCTGCACCTTGCCGACCTCAAGTCGCGTGCGCAGGATTTCGACCCGATGACCCGCGACCGTTTCCTGGCTGGCGCTCTGGTTCCGGCTCTCTGGGTGCAGCGCGCGCAGCGTTTCCGCCGCTGGTATCGCGAACAGGTGCTGGCGTTGTTCCACGATGTCGACATTCTGCTCGCTCCGGCGACCCCGTGCCCGGCGCCGAAGATCGGCCAGGAGACGATCGAGATCGACGGCGTCACCGTGCCGTCGCGTCCGTTCATCGGCGTCTATACCCAGCCGCTGTCGTTTATTGGCCTGCCGACCGTCGCGGCGCCGCTGCGCAAGCCCGGCGAATTGCCGATCGCGGTGCAGATCATCGCCGCGCCATGGCGCGAGGCCGACGCGCTGCGGATCGCCCGCGCGCTTGAACGCGACGGGGTCACCAACGCCGAGCCGGCGCTTGGCTGAGGTCGGCTTGGAAGCGGGCCCCGAAATCAACCGGCCGGAAGTCGTCGCCGAGGTGGCGGCGGCGTTCATGCGCTATGAGGAAGCCCTCAACGCCAATGATGTCGCCGTGCTCAACGAGCTGTTCCGCAAGGCGCCGTACACGCTGCGCTATGGGATCGGCGAGGAGCTGTACGGCCACGACCAGATCGCCGCGTTTCGTTCGGCGCGCATCCCGCCCGGCCGGCGGGCGACCAGCAACACCGTCATCACCACCTTCGACCGCGACTTCGCGACAGCTTCCACCGAGTTCCGCCGCCCCGGCCAGGCGACGACCGGCCGCCAGCAGCAGAGCTGGGTGCGTTTCCCGGAAGGCTGGCGCATCGTTGCCGCGCATGTGAGCTTCTCGCATTCCGGCTGACGCGCACACGGGCCGTGGAAGATTGGCTCAACCGCCGGCAGCTCGTTTTGAGGCGCACTGGCCGGCCGCTACTTAAACCACTCCTCCGACATGATCAGCGGGACCTGTTTGTTCTCGACCGAGTCGCCGCGCATTTCGCTGCCGTCGGGGTTGATGCGGCCGTGGCGGTCGACGCCGTCGAACGCCGCGGCGCCGATGCGGACCATGACGAGAGGCTCTTCGCCCTTCGCCTTGAACCAATAAAAAGTGCCGTGCGGCAGCAGCACGCCTTCGTTCTTGCCGATCGTCTTCTCTTCGCCGTTCGGCCCGTAGAAGATCGCCTCGCCTTGCAGGACGACAAAGGTGTGGTCTTCATTGGGATGGGCGTGGAGCCCGTTTTCGCCGTCGGCGGCGTAGGTCTTGAGCACGACCCACATCTTGTCAGAGGCGGCGACCGGGGTATCGGTCCGCCCCTGCTTTGGCAGCTGCGCCTCGAGCCGGAAGAAGGACGGCTTCGCATCGATAACCTGCGCCGTGACCTTGGCGTGCAAATCTTCCGGGCTTTGGGCGATCATCGGCGAACCGTCTGGCGGCATCGGGACCTCCGTGGGATGTCGATCAAGGCTAAGGCGGTCCCTTGCGGGCTGTCAAACGTCGCCGCAAAAAGAAACCGCCCTCTCGCCGGGCCGGCGAGAGGGCGGTTGGTGACGAAATGAACTAGGCGATAACCAGTTCAGACGTCATCTCGACACCTCTCGTCTCTGGGCCGAGCAGCAGCGCGACGACGAAATTCACCAGCCCGAACATAGCGCCGATCAGCATCGGGATCGCGAAGCCGAGGTTCCACGCCGGGTCGCTCGCGAAATAGGTCAGGATCGGCGGCACCAGCCCACCGGCGATCGCCCCGACATGATAGCTGAACGCCGATGCCGTCGCGCGCACCTCGGTCGGATAGCGCTCGTTCAGATAAGCCGGGATCTGACCATACATTCCGCCGCCGGCAAACAGGCCGATCGCGACGAAGCCACCGACGATGACCAGCGTATTCGTGGACAGCAGGTAAATCGGCAAGATCGCCATCGAGATGATACCCGGGATGATCATCGCCCACCGCCGGCCGAACCGATCCGAGAAGACCCCCCAGCTCGAGCTGGCGAGGAACACCAGCACGTTTGCCAGCATGATCGGGGTGGCGATCAGCGCGGTCGAGAGGCCCAGATCCTTTTGCAGATGGGTCGCGAACAGCGCGTTGATCGAATAATAGGCCACAAACCCGGCGCACTGGAACCAGCAGGCGTTCAACACATTGCCGATGATACCGCGGCGGAAGATCGCGGCGAGCGGCGCCTTGACCACGCGGTTTTCTGCTTTCTGCAGGCGGTTGTTCTCGACCCAGACCTCCGGCTCCTTGACGAAGAAGCGGACATAGACGATCGCCAGCGCCGGGGCGATGCCGATCCACAGCATGCCGCGCCAGCCCCACCGGTCGAACAGCATCCAGTAGCAAAGGCTCGACAGCAGAAATCCGAGGCCCCACGAGCCCTGCAACACGCCGCTCATAAAGCCGCGTGAACGGATCGGCCATTGCTCCATCGCCAGCGCGGCGCCGCACGGCCACTCGGCGCCCATGCCGATGCCGAGAAGGGTGCGGAACAGCAGCAGGAACCAGAAAGTCGGCGAGAACCCGGCGATGAAATTGCACACCGAGAACCAGAGGATCGAAATCATCAGCGGTGTCTTGCGGCCCATCCGGTCGGCCATCCAGCCGGCAGCGGTCGCGCCGACAAGCCGCATCCACAAGGTCAAGGTGAAGACGATCGCGACACTGGTCAGCGGGACGTCAAATTCCTTGGCGATCGGCACCATGATCAACAGGAAGACGGTGAAGTCGAAGGCGTCGAGCACCCACCCGAGCCATGCCGCCCCGAACGCATACCATTGATCCTTCGTGGGCTCCTTGTACCATGGCACGGATACGCCGCCGGCAATTTCAGCCATCGCAAAGCACTCCTGGTTCAATCCAGCCCCATTCAGAAGGGGCCTGCGTTCACAGTATGGGAGCTATGCGTGGTTGTCTACAGCGAGACGTAACCCGCCGTTCACGTTGCCGTGGCCTGATATTTCACGACGAAATCCCAGTCGATCGCGATGCCGAAGCCGGGTTTGTCACCGAGGATCAAGTGCCCGTCACGCAGATGCGGGTGCTCCTGGAAGAGCCCGTAGTGCAGCGGGTCGGTGTCCTTGCCGCCATGCGACTCGACCCCGAACGTACAGCGCGGCATCGCCAGCACCAAATGACCATGGATTTCGGGCGCGGTGTGCGGCGCGAGGATCGCACCGTGTTGCTCGGCGAGGTGGGCGATGCGCAGCGCCTCGGTAAACCCGGCCGCGCGGGTCGCGTCGAACTGTACGTAGCGGATGCCGCCGATAGTGATGAAGTCGCGCACCGTGAAGCGGGTCAGTTCGCGCTCGCCATGCGCCAACGGGATCGGGGTCGCAGCCGCGAGGCGCGCGAAATCCGCGGGCTGCAGATACCAGTGCAGCGGCTCCTCGAGCCAGAAGATGTTCGACGGCTCGACGCGGCGGGCGAACTCGATGCAGTCCGGTAAATCGTAGGGCGCGTTCATGTCGAGCATCAGCTCCGGCGCGTCGCCCATGACCCGCCGCACTGTGTCGATCCGCGCCGCCTCCGCTTCGACCGTGCCGGCGCCGGTCTTCAATTTCACTGCGCGGTAGCCAAGCTCCAGAAAGCGCGCCAGCTCCTCGCCATATTCCTCGTCCGAGCGGACCGGGCGGTAATAACCGCCGGTCGCGTAGGTGAAGAGCGGCCGGTTCTCGCCGCCGAGCAGCCGGTAGACCGGCATCCCGGCCGCCTTGCCCTTCAGATCCCACAGCGCGATGTCGATCCCGGCGATCGCCGCCATGACCAGGGTGCGGTCGGGGCGCGAGATCGGCGCCGGGATATCGGGGCGCCCGTCGATCGCGCCGGGCCGCGGCGAGGTCAGCGCGAAGAGCCGCTTCCACACCACGACCGGCGCCAGCGCATCCATGCCGCGCACAAACTCGCCGAATTTGGCGACGTATTCGCAGACTCGCGGCGCCGGGCCGGCATGGATGATGCCGTAACCGGTGAGGCCGTCATCGGTCTTGACCTCGGTGAGGATCGCGCTCCACGCGGTCGCGCGCTCATGCGCGGTCCATACCGGCACCTGGCGCGGGACCGACACTGCATAGGTCGCGACGGAGGCGATTTTGGTCATACCGAATTCTCCGAATGGGGCCTATGCCGTCTTCGCGTCGCAAAGTCCGAGATCGCGGATCGTCTCCTCGCGCATCAGGAATTTTTGGATTTTTCCCGTCACGGTCATCGGGAACGCGTCGACGAATTTGATATAGCGCGGGATCTTGAAATGCGCGATCTGGCCCCGGCAGAAGGCCTGGATTTCCTCGGGTGTCGCGTGCTCGCCGGCGCGCAGTTTCACCCAGGCGCAGAGTTCCTCGCCAAAGCGAGGGTCGGGCACGCCGATCACCTGCACGTCCTGGATTTTCGGATGGCGATAGAGGAACTCCTCGATTTCGCGCGGATAGACGTTCTCGCCGCCGCGGATCACCATGTCCTTGATGCGGCCGACGATGTTGCAATAGCCCTCGTCGTCGATCGTGCCGAGATCGCCGGTTTTCATCCAGCCGGCGGGGTCGATCGACTCCACGGTGCGCTCGGCATCATTCCAGTAGCCGAGCATCACGCAATAGCCGCGAGTCCACAGCTCTCCGGGGATGCCGCGCGGGACGATACGGCCCTCGGTGTCGACCACCTTGGCCTCGACATGCGGCTGGACGCGGCCGACGGTCGAGACGCGGCGCTCGAGCGGGTCGTCGGTCGCGCATTGGAAGCTGACCGGGCTGGTCTCGGTCATCCCGTAGGCGATCGTGATCTCGTCGAGATGCATCTGGTCGACCGCGCGTTTCATCACCTCGATCGGACACGGGCTGCCGGCCATGATGCCGGTGCGCAGAGAATTGAGATCGAACTTGGCGAAATCGGGGTGGTCCATCTCGGCGATGAACATCGTCGGCACGCCGTGCAGCGCGGTGCAGCGCTCGGCCTCGACCGCCTCCAGCGCAGCCAACGGCTCGAACGCCTCGCTCGGATAGATCATCGCCGCGCCATGCGTCACGCAGACGAGGTTGCCGAGCACCATCCCGAAGCAATGGTAGAGCGGCACCGGGATACACAGCCGGTCCGCCGCAGTGAACTTCATCGCGATGCCGGTGAAGTAGCCGTTGTTGAGGATGTTGTGGTGGGTGAGGGTGGCGCCCTTGGGAAACCCGGTCGTGCCGCTGGTGAACTGGATGTTGATCGGGTCGTCGAATTGCAGCGTCTCGGCGAGGAGGGCGAGGCGGCGCCGCTCGGCATCGCCGCCGAGCCCGGCGACATCGGCGAACGGCACCATTCCCGGCTCACTGCCGGCCCCGATCGTGATCACCAGCCGCAGTTCGGGGAGCTTGGCGGCGTGGAGATTGCCCGGCGCCGCGGTTGCCAGCTCGGGCGCGAGGTCGCGCAGCATGCCGATATAGTCACTGGTCTTGAACCGTGCCGCGGTGATCAGCGCGACGCAGCCCGATTTGTTGAGCGCGTATTCCAATTCGGCAAGGCGATAGGCCGGGTTGATGTTGACCAGGATGAGGCCGGCCTTGGCGGTGGCGAATTGCGCGATGGCCCATTCGGCATTGTTGGGTGACCAGATGCCGATCCGCTCGCCCGGCTTGAGGCCGAGCGCGACGAGCCCGGCGGCGAACCGGTCGACCTCTTGCTGCATCTGGCGATAGGTCCAGCGGATATTCTGGTGGCGGACGATCAGCGCGTCGCGCTCGCCGAAGCGCTCGACCGCGCGGTCGAAATGCACGCCGATCGTCTCGCCGATCAGCGGGATGTTGCTGGCGCCGTGAACATAGCTCGGCAGCGGCATTACCCCGTCCTCCCTATTCCCATCGCCGGGTGCGCGCGCCGATCCTAGGGAAAATGAGGCGGCCGCTAAAGCCTTCGCTTGACCCGAGCGCCAATCGATGGATGGCTGCGAAAGAACGTCAAACGTGCAAGCAGGCACTCGGGGGACTAGTACCCCTGCACAGGGATTATGACTCTTTGGCGGGGTCGGGGTAAGCACGCGCGAGTTTGGCGCGGGCGCGCTCGGTGGTGAACATCCATCTGACGCGTGCCCCTGCGGCATTACGCT
>Ga0181530_10001077_pt1 | contig 34688 bp, 26 predicted proteins | sample PEATcosm2014_Bin_42_FD_119769 | JGI IMG/M metagenome (GOLD analysis project Ga0181530, IMG submission 119769) | Peatland microbial communities from MTU Mesocosm Facility, Houghton, MI, USA - PEATcosm2014_Bin10_60_metaG | ecosystem: Environmental > Terrestrial > Soil > Wetlands > Peat | place...
CGACTTGCGGGATTTTGAAAACGCGGGCCTTGGCGTTCAACAACTTACGTCAAAAGCACGGTGAAAAAAAGTCAAAAATGCCCTCCAACCATGAAATTTCGGTTAATTAAGGTTAATTAAGGTTGTTTTTGATGAGGCGCATAAGGTAAAGAATAGCGCAATCCATGCTAAAATGATCCATTGTCCCATGAGAACCCCAACGCAAATCCTCGTGTCGCTGCTCCTGGCCGGCGGCGCATTCGCGCAGGAACGGCCCTGGCAGCAAATCACCGACCCCACCGCCGCGCAACTGGCCGCCATTTTTCCGGCGCCGCCCCCGGAATACAGCGCGCAATTCGACTGGGGCTTCAGCGACCGGCTCAGCCGGGAGGACATGGGGGCCGTTCTCGACCGCGCCAAAGCGGTGAACGTCCAGGCGGCTTTCGTCGAGCCAAAGGCCGGCAATTCGCCCTATCTCTCGCCCGGCTATTTTGCGGCGGCGAAGATGGTGGTCGAGGAGGCCAAGAAACGGAACATGCGAATCTGGTTCGATGACGACGGCGGGTATCCGTCCGGCTTTTGCGGCGGCAAGTTCACCACCGAGCGGCCGGACTTGCGCATGCAGGGATTGGCCGCCCCGCAGCATGTCGCCGTTGCGACCGGCCAGCAATACTCCTACAAGCTGGACGAGCGAACCATCTGCGTGCTGGCCGTCAACCGCGACACCGGCAAGGCGCAAGTGCTGGACAGTTCCACCGGCACGGTCAATTGGACCGTCCCGGCGGGCAACTGGGAAATCGTCCTGCCCAAGTCTTATTTCCACTCCGGCTCCACGCATTCGGCCAACGGCGGCTCGCCTTCGATCATGGACTACCTGAATCCGGAGGCGGACAAGATGTTCGCGCAGTGGACCTTCGAGGGATACAAACAGGCGGTCGGCGACGAAATGGGCAGGACCGTCCTGGGTTTCCGGGGCGACGAGCCGCATGTCAGTTCAAATTCAGGCGCGTTCGATCCCTGGTCGCCAGGGCTTCTCGCCGAGTTTCAGAAGCGGAAGGGTTATGACTTGCGCCCTTATCTGGCGACGCTCGCTTCCATCACTCTCGGCGGGCGCGGCGCGGCGCGCACGACCTTTGCCCTGGACGAAATCCACCGCGTCTATGCGGACTTTTGCGATGTCTGGTCCGACCTTTACGGCGAGAATTTCTTCGGCATGGAAGGCAGATGGGGCGCCTCGAACAATATCGAGATGCAGGTGCATATCGAACACGAGGAAATCCTGCTGAGTCTGGCCGGCGCCGAGGGCGATTTTTTCAAGTGCATGCGCGGCATGCAGGTGCCGGGCATTGACACCATTCAGCATCAAATCTGGCACGATGTCGTGGCGGATTTTCCCAAGCTGGCCTCGTCGGCCACGCACCTGAACGGCCATCCGCGCGCGATGTGCGAGGCGTTTGCAGCCTACAATCCCGCGCCGGACCTCAAGGAAGCCACTTGGATTCTCAATCACCTTTTTGTCCTCGGTGTCAACCGCATCGAATACATGGGCTTGGGCGTGACGGGCGCCGGCCCCATGCGCGGCTTCTACGGCGAGCCGGGCTTTCCCGCCGTCGCCGCTTATGTCAACCGCCTTTGCTACCTGCTCGGTGAAGGGCGCCCCGCCGCGCAAATTGGCGTCTATATCCCTTCCAGCAGCTTCTGGTTCAATGACGCCGACGCGAACACGGCCTTCCTGGCCATCGTTCACCAACTCCTCCAGCATCAGCGCGACCTGGACTTCGTGGACGAATACGCGCTGTCCAAATCGCTCACATTGCTGGGCAAGGAAAAGGCGCTCGTCAACCAGAGCGGCCAGGCTTATCGCGCCATCCTGATTCCGCCCGCCGACGCGATTTCCAAGGCGGCTCTGGACAAATTGCGGCTCTTCGCCGCAGGCGGCGGCAAGGTCATCTTCTTCGGCAACGCGCCCAAGCTGGTGATGGACAAGAATTTTCTAACTGCAACCGGCCCGGCGGACATCAGTTGGGCGATGCTGGAGCCGGCGCGCGAACTCACAGCGCAGGTTCTGGCCGCCTTGCCCGCGCCGGATGTGGCGACCGGCCAGCCGACGTTGTGGCTCAAGTACAATCACCGCCGCATGAAGGACGCCGACGTGTATTTCTTCTTCAACGAAGGCATGGAGCCGCTATCGCTGACAACTACTATAGTCAACAGCGGCGCGGCCGGGCGGGCGGAGGAGTGGGACGCCATGACCGGGAAGATCGCGCCGTGGGCCGGCGCGGCGGGCGCAAACGGCAGGACGACGCTCCCGCTCGACCTGCAACCGTGGGCCACGAAGATCGCCGTGATCAGCCCGCCGTCCACGACTACAGATGGCGGCAATTTGTAAGCGAAGGGTTTTGGACCAGGGCCGGCGCCAGCCGTTGGGCCGCGCACCAGTAACTCCAAAGCGGGCCGATGACGCCGCGCGACCGCAGCCGCGCCGCCAGTTCCATGTAGCGGGGGGGCGGGTCGCCCACGATCCAGGCGGGAGAGCGGCGCGAGAAATCCCGGAGCCGCTCGAAGACCCGGTCCTCGGTCAGCGCGCTGGAGAAGTAGTAGTAAGGCTGGAGCAAGCCGTCGTCCGGCGGCAGCGGACCTTCCCGGAGCGCGCGGGCGTGCAATCGCGTGCCGGGATAAACGCGCATCCCCGCCAGAGCCAAAATGGCGGTGTCCTTCAGCCGGAGGGAATTGCGGAATCCCTCCTCCATCGTGCCGGCGTCTTCGCCCGGCCCGCCACAGATCAGGAAATGACACGAATCCACCTTCGCTTGACACGCCAGTTCGTGCGAGTGGAGGACGTCGTCGAAAGTGAATTGCTTGCCATAGGCCGCCAGCACCGAGTCACATAAACTGTCAGTTCCAAACTCCGCATGCGCCAGGCCGGCGCGCGCCATGAGCCGCATCAAATCGGCCGTCAATCCGGCCGGGCGCAGAAAGCAAGTCCAGCGCATGTTGAGTCCGCGCCGGAGGATGGCCTCGCAAACCCGCGCGACATGGGCGGCGGACGAGTTGAAGATCGAGTCCACGATGACACCGTATTTGACACCGCGCCGGCGCAGATCGGCCAGTTCGTCCGCCACCGCTTCGGCGGGCCGCGGCCGGAAGCGCGCGCCTTCGATCAGCGGGTAGCTGCAATACTCGCAATGGCAGGAGCACCCGCGCTGGGTTTGGATGTTCATCATGCTGGTTTCGCGGAGGTAGTAGCCCATCACGGAATCCGGGCGGAGGGCCGGGTTCAATTCGGCCAGGTCCAACGGCCGCGCGGGATTGGCCGCGATGCTGCCGTTGCGCCGGTACACCAAGCCCGGTATGGCCGAGCAGTCCGCGCGTTGTTCCAATCCGCGCAACAAGGCCGGCAGGCTCCGTTCCCCTTCGCCCTGAATCCCGTAGTCCGCGCCGGAAAGTTGCAGGAGGGCCCGCGGGAAAATGGAGAAGCCGCTGCCGCCCAGGATCACGGGCGCGGCGCAGGAACGGCGGACTTCCTCAGTCAAGGCCGGCAGCGGATCGAAGAAAGTTTCGCGGCGCTTGATGACCACATCGTCAATGTTGCGCAGAGAGATGCCGACGAAATCGGGTTGGAACGACGCGACCGCGTCCTGCACGGACTGGGCATCCGCCTGCGGATCGAGCCAGCGCGTTTGGTAGCCGGCGGGACGGAGCGCGGCATCCAGGCAGGCCAGCCCCAACGGGAAGACAGGGTAAGGGCTGGCACACCGGTTGACGCTGATCAGGAGAACCTTGCCGGGCATAAGAATCAGGCGGACGGACCGGCCCGGATCGGAAGCCGGCCTGCCGCGGCAAGAATGGTTTGAACCGCACCGGCCCGGTCGCGGCGGCCACTGAATGCAGCGTTGCTCACGCGGGCTTGATAGCCGGTTTTGGAACGGTTGGCAAACAAAAATGCCCTTCGGGTGCATTTGGCTCACTTAGTTTTCTTGCTCTTAATCTTAATCCTAATCTTAATCTCTTCCTCAAGATGGAGATTAAGATTAAGAGTAAGATTACGATTAAGATTAAGATTAAGAACCGAAAACCGCCTCCCAAAAAAGACATGCTCCCCCGCCCATGAAAGATTTACAAAGAGCTTCTTTTGCTTAACTTACCGGCCATGTCTTGCCACAGCATCGGGACCAACAAGGAGTTTCATTCCGGCGTTACCGGAGCCGGCGGCTCGATCCAACCGCCTTTGGGGCGGCGGCAGGCCGCCCCATTCCTTGCGCTGGCGCTGCTGTCAATTGGACTGCTGCTCCCGGGCGCGGGTTGCCGGACTTTCTCCTCGCGGGCTGTTTCAGACCCGGCTGCCGCCGCGGCCCGGTTGCAGGCGGGCGGCAGCATCGGCGCGGAAGTGGACCGCCTGGCGCAACCGATTGTCGCCCGCGGCGAAATCTACGGCCTGGCCGTGGGCGTGGCGACGCCGGATGGCCGCACCTGCTGCTTTGGCTATGGCGGCGCCGGAACGCCGGGCGGCGCGCATCCGCCGGACGGCGACACCATTTTTCAGATTGGCTCGGTGTCGAAGTTGTTCATCACGGCGGTGCTGGCCGCGCTGGTGGACGAAGGCGTGTTGCGCTACGAGGACACTGTGCGCGACATTCTGCCGCCGGAGACGCCTGTAAGCGAGGAACTTGGCAAAGTGACGTTGTATGAACTGGCCATCAACACCGGCGGCTTGCCCCGGCAACCCGCCTGCCCCGGCCAACTGCGGGATTTTATGGCTTTCCTGTTCACAGGCCGCAACCTTTATGCCTACATAGACAAGCCTTTCCTCGACAATTATCTTCGCACCAAGAACGTCAAGCCGAAGGAAGCGCGGGATTACGCGTACTCGAATATCGGCTATGGTTTGCTGGCGCATCTGATTGAAGTCAAGACGGGGCGGCCGTTCCAGGAGTTGCTGGAGGAGAAAATCTGCCGGCCGCTCCACCTGCGCGACACCGCGTTCGTGTTGAATGAGGAACAGCGCAAGCGGCTGGCGGCCGGCCACGCCGGCCGGCAACCGTTCTTCATGCGCCGGGGCGACCCGGTGGAACCGTGGGACATGGGCGAGATCATGCGGCCCGCCGGCTGCATCTATTCCACTGTCAACGACCTGCTGATCTTTGCCCAAGCCAGCCTGGGGATGCCGGGCCATGCGATCGAGCCGGTACTGGCCTCCACCCAGCGCGTGCAATTGCGCCGGCCCGCCGAGGATGTGGCGCTTGGCTGGCTGGTCAATTACCTCGGCGACGACCGGCTGAAGGTAACCTACAAGCATGGCATGATCGCCGGTTACAGCGCCTACATCGGGTTGAATGCCGAGTCTGGCATCGGTGTGGTCGTGCTCTGCAACACGTTCACTTGGGACGAGGAAGTCGGGCACAACCTCCTCCTGCGCCTTTCGCGCGGACTGGCCCCGGCCCGCGCGCCCTGCGCCAGCCAATCGCAATTGACAGAACTTCAATGACAAATTCTCAATGACCAATGGTCAATTGCTTTCAAATTCACTTTCACTGCCGCAGCGGTTCCACGATCGTATAGTCGGGTTCGGTCTTGAGATCAAAACAGCCTTCGGGCAGAACGGGATTGAGGACGATGTTGGTGAAATCGTTCCGCATCCGCGAGCCGTCGGCGAATTTCATTTCCGTGGCGGCAAGGGCGAAGTCGTTGGTGCGGACGCAGATGTCTATCTCCCCCACCAGGCGCCGCGCCAGCGCACTCCTGGGTTGCAGCGCCATCTGCCAGTCGGCGTTGGTTTGCGCGATGGAGAGCACGCGGAATTGCGCTTCCATGACCGCGCGGCTTTTGGGAAAGCTGGCGTCCAACAGGGCCAGCACGTCGCGCCACTGCCCCGGCTGGCTGCCGGTGAGCGGGTATTTCTCAACCCGCTTCAATCGCGGATAGATGATGAACAGGCTGTCGGGCTGCCGCAACGCGATGGTTTGCGCGGGCCGGCCGATTTCCCAGCGGAAGCGGTCGGGCATGGCGATCCACACTTTGCCGGTGGACACCAGCGGCTCGGACAGGACTTGCAGCGCGCGGGTTTGAATGACTTGCGCCGTGAACGTATGGAAATTGGTCTGGGCGGAGAACCACAAGTCAAGCACCTGGTTGGTGTCGGCGGCGAGGCTGCAATGCACCGCGCAGAAGAAAAGGACAATCACCCCGGCTAAACATCCGCGGGTCCGGGGCGCGGCGCGCCATCGTGCGGCGGCCAGATGGGAACGAAATGAAACCATTGATCCAGATGCTGGCGGATTTCAGGCTCGAACGCACGCACAATTTTCCGCGTCAACTCCTGGCGCGCTTCGCGGCTGCCCAACGCGCCCCTGTCATAAGTAATCTCCGGCAGAACGCGCGCGGTATAGCCGCCGCCGGCGCGCACGATCGTCACTCCCAACAGCGCGCACCCCGAGGCGCGGGCCAGTTCCGCCGCCGCAATGGAAGCCAAAAACGGGCGGCCGAACAACTCCGCCTCCACCGCGCTGGACGGCGGCGGACGATCCATCAGCAGCGCGACCATTTCGCCCGCCTGAAGTCTCTTGATGATCTCCACGAACGCAAAACCGCCGTTGCCGACTACAAGTGTTTCGATCCCCCATTTCGCGCGCGCGGCCTTGCGCAGCTCCGTCAAGCCGCCCGGCTCCGGCTGGGTGAGGACGAGGAGTTTATAGCCGTGGCGCGCCAGCAGCGGTCCGCCCAGCTCCCAATTGCCCAAGTGCGGCGTGATCAGCAACATCCCCTGGCCGCGCGCGCGGACCGCCTCGATGCGGTCCCAATCCTTCTGCTCATTGAGCCAGCTTGGGCGGAACGGGGCGCTTTCGAAGCGCCACAAGTCCGCGACCTTCAACGCCATCTGGCGAAAAACTTCGCGGGCTGTTTGTTCCGCGGCCTTGCGGTCGCCCTGCAACGCGGGAAGCAGATTTTGCACGACCACTTCGCGGCGGCCGCGGTTGAGCCGGTGATAAATCGCCGCGACGCACAGACACATCCGGTTGAACAGGGAAGCCGGCAAAATCCGCACGATGACCAGGCCCAACTTCCACAACCACACCCGGTAAAATGACGATGGAGCCGCAGTGGAACATTGCGGATTGCGGATTGCGGATTGCGGATTGGGGAGCGCGGGCGTCCCGCCCGCCGTGGCAGGCGTCCCGCCTGGCACTGTCCACGATTGCGGATTGCGGATTGCGGATTGCGGATTTGAGAGCGCCGGCATTGAACTTCGAGTGTTCAACCCGGCTGTGGCCCGCACCCACCATCCGGGCAGCAGATACACGGCGATGAGCATGTTCGCGCCGATTCCGACGGCGCAGACCCTGCCCAGGCTGGCCATGCCCGCGTTGCCGGACAAGCCCAGCGAACCGAAGCCCGCGACAGCCGTCCCGCCGCAGAGCAGCAGCGCGCGGCCGATGGATTGGCGCGCCACGCGCGCGTCGCCCCCGTGGCGGCGCAAGGCCAATTGCATGAAAATCCCGTAGTCCACGCCCGTGCCGAGCATGAGCGGCAACGCCAGCAGATTGAGCAAATTCCACGACCACCCGGCCAGCGCCATCACGGCCAGCAGGCACAGCCCGCTCAACAACAGCACCGCCAGGCCGAGCAGCACTTCGGCCGCGCGCCGGAACGCCAGCCAGAGCGATGCCAGCACGAGCAGGACCATCGGCGGCAGCACCAGCCACATCCGTTCCTGCACGCGCAGCAGCGTGGCCGTGCCCAGCAATTCCCAACCGGACAAATAGACCCCCTCCCCGGCCATGCGCCCGGACAATTCCACCAGCGCCACCGGCGCGGCACGATTGGTCGGCGGATAGGCTAGGCCCATCGCATACCATTCGTTGGAGGAGCGGGCCGCGAACTGCTTGACAATCCAACGGCTCATATCGTTCGTGGGCCAGAACACGCCCGCGCTTTCCCCCGCCCGCGCCCAGGCGCGAACCAGTTCGTCGGTGAGAAAAAGCGCGTTTGTGGCAAAGCCCGCCCGCGCCGCCGTCTCGCGCAGCAACGGCCCTTGCATGCCGAGAAGCCGGGCGGTGGCGCGATTGGCGGCCTGCCGTCCCGGCTGCGGCCAGAGCGCCGTTGGCAGCAGGGAGCCGCTGATAACCTGGTTGGACTGCGCCTCATCGAGCATCGTCGCGGCTTTGGCCAGCCGTTCATAAACCGCGCTCTCGTTCGTTCCCGAAACGACGACCCAGAGCGGCTCTTTCGGCAGGCCCAGACCGGCGGTGATTTCCGCCAGCGCAGTCTCCGCTTCCGCCGATTGCAGGCGCAGCGCGTTGGCCGTGCGGTCCAGATGCGGGCGTTGCACCAGCAAGACCGCTCCGGCCAAGACAACCACCAGCACCGTCACCTTCAGCCCGGATATTTCATATCCGTGCCCGTCCTCGGTGGGTAGCACAGGCGACCCGCCTGTGCCGCCGGGCCACTGGCCTGGCGGAAGTTCGAATGCGGCTTTGGTCAAGAGCGTTATGTCTCGACGACATTCCGCCACTTCTGGTTCCGGTCGGCGAGTCGCCGACCGGGACGGGCGAGTCGCCCGTGCTACCCAGGACCCAGGAAATATCCGGGTTAGCGCCATGCCGGCCGCCGGCGCGGCGGATGTTTGCAGGGGCGGCATGAGAAAAGTCCGCCACGGCGGGCGGACGTAACCGGGAGGCGGTTCCCGGCGGTCGCGAAAGAGCGGGGGCAGGTAGAGCAAGACCATCACCACAGCGGCCAGCGCCACCCCAATGCCCACCAGCGAACCCAGTTGCGCCAGGCCGGGCAGACCCCCCAGGTTCAAGACCATAAACGCGCTAATCGTCGTGATGGCCGCCCAGAGAATGCTCGGCGCAATGGCCCGGCGGATTTCCGGCACCGACAATCGCGGATGCGCCAGCGCCTCCTGGTAATGCACCACCGCGTAATCCACCGCCAGCCCCAGCAGCACCGCCGCGAAGCCCATGCTCACCACGCTGATGGAACCCAGCAGCAGTCCGCCCAGTCCAATCGTCGCCCCCAGGATCAGCGCCAGCAGCGCCAGCAGCCAGAGCATCGGCAGCCAGCGGCGGTGCGTCAGCCAGAACAGCAGCGCGATGATCAGCGCCGTGCCCGCCACCGACCGCGTCAAGTCCCGTTGCATGCCGGCGGCGATTTCCGACACGAACACCGGCCGCCCCGTGTATCGCACAGTCACACCCGCCCACTCCCCGCCACTGGCGCGAACACTCTCCACCGCCGCCCGCACCGACTTCAACCATTCCGAGCACTCGCGATAATTCTCCAGCCCGGTCCGGGCCTGAACGTAGAGGACGCGGAACGTGCCGTCCGCCGAGGTGAATGCGGCCTGGCCTTGTTCGGCGGAAAGGCCGCTGAAGTTCGTCAGCGCCGGCGGCATCATCAGGTCATAAGGATCAAACGAGCGTCGCGCCAGCTCCATTGGGGAGAGCGAGGTGGCCAGCACTTCGCGCGTGTCATCAAGCGCGGCTTTGAGATTGCCGGGCGCCAGACGGTTGGTCAGCGCGCCGAAAACCTCCGGTGGCTGGTTGAGCCAGAGGCAGGCCACTATTTCCGCCGCCTGCTCCGGATGCTCCATCCACGGCGGCTGCCATGCGACATCGGCGATGAGGTTCGTTTCCCGCCGCAACCGCGCCGCCACGATCCCGGCCAATTCTTCCGCCTTGTCGCTGTCGGGCGCGCGCAGGCTGATGAGCAGTTCGCGGCCATTGGCGAAATACTCTTGATATAACTTCAACCCCCGCACCGACGGCTCGCCGGCGGGGAGCAGGTCCAATATCTCCGCGTCGAAGCGCAGCCGGACAAAGCCCGCCGCCACAAGCAGGAGCAAGACCATCCACCACGCGTGACGCCGCCAGGATTTCATGGCTGTAGCCAGCCCTCCACAGTCTCCTTGCTGCGCGGGTTCTCCAGCCGCCAGCTTCCGTCCGCCCGGCGCTCGAAGCGCCACGGCGGAGCCGCCTCCCTGCCTGCCAGTCCGCGGCAGACCTGCAACCAGGCCAGCCGCGCGGGAGGCGGGCCGCCGCCGGCGTAGTAAAGGCTCTGGGGCGGAAACTCAATCTCCCAGCGCGCATCGCCGCACTCCGCCCGCACCAGCGGGAAAGGCGTCTTGGAGAACTCCAGGAAGCAGCGTCCGTCCGTATTCAGCGCAAGAACCAATTCGCCCGCCAACTGCGGACGATTGCCCGGCATCTGCCACACGGCCTGTCCCTGCCGCACGCTCCAGCCCGGCTCCGAGAGGTTGATGGGGCTGATGGTGCCGCCGGTTCGGCAGCCGCACAGCCCCAACAGAACCAATCCCGAAGCCAGCCAATGCAAGACAAAGGGTGCATGACAGAATTCTTCGCGCCCTCCTCTCTCTCCCCGCCTGCGGGGAGAGAGCCGGAGAGAGGGGTTCCTGAAATTTGTCCTGCGCCCCAAGACAAATAGGACACGAAGTTGCCAATGACGGGCGCAAGCAAGAGCATTCCTGGAAGCCTGCGACACGCCAGGTTTGGAAACCTGCGACAGCAGTCTGGAAATCTCCACCATTTTAGTCAGGATTATGTCCTTTCTTGTCATATTCGTCCCTTCAAAAACAGCATTTCTTAGCCTTAATTAGGCTTAATTAACCTTAATTAACCTTAATTAACCTTAATCGGCGACACCCGATTTGAGTTGTAAGTTGTTCATGGAAAGTCATTTGCGACGATTTGTCATATAAATACAAAAAATGGGCGGGAAAGCCATGGTCAAAGCGGCACGAAGACTGATAACGTCATGGGTAACGCGGGCGGCTCGCCCGCCCATTTCGGCGTCCCGCCGAAATGCCGCTCTGGGAAATCCGCGGTTCAATTCCTTTGGTTACGGCTGGCCGCGCTGCGTTCTTTGCGGTTAAATCCGCAATCCGCAATCCGCAATCCGCAATGCGGCCGACGCGCCCCTTGACTTTGCCTTCGTGCCTCATGCTGACCATTTAATCATAGCCTCTAATTTTTGTCAAGCCCTGGTTGCTTGCAACCAACTTCGCAGCGGGCAGGAGAAGGCGTCACCCATAGTTTGGCGCCACTTCTGCTGAAAAACGACCCAAACTATGGGGGGAGCCCTTTGCGTGGAAAATATCCATTGACACAACCACGGACATCACATATTATAGTGAGGACTAAAGCACTAATTTTAGTGATCGCAATATATGAAAACAATAAAGATTGGAGACAATGTTTGGAACAAAATAGTGCAAAACGGAAAATTCGGAGAAACGGCGGACGATGTTTTGGTTCGTCTGCTGGAACTAAATGCAGAGACGAAAAGCAACAATGAGGCCGCTCCGCCGCCAAATTCTGATGGAGGTCATGCACACGCTTGGAAAGAGCGGCGCGCATCCGTGAGGATGACTCAGGATGTAATCCACGGAGAGTTGATATTGCGCTTTGACACCGGCCAATTCGAAAAATGGCCGTTGCCAGCAATGGATGACCACAAAGCGATACGCAGTCTGAGGGATAATGCCGTCAAGTTTGTCCGTAAGAACGGAGGGACCATGGGCCAGGAGCACGCGGCAATACGGGCATTAACAAGCAGGGGTTATCATGTTGCGCCACGATCTCCGAAATCTTCGTTTGACTGAAAAAGATCACAGGCGGGTTTTATTTTAGGGGGTATCCGTGTAATCCGGGTAATCCGTGGTTGACTCCATTTGTATGAAACATGAGGAATTACCTGAACATCACCGGCCTGGAGGTGGCGCTGCTCCTCAACGTCAAAGAATCCAAGCTGGCATGAAACCGCGTGGTGCGCGGGTCACCGGAGTGAGGGCTGAGGGAATTACCACGGATTACACCGATTATACGGATGAAGACGGAACCCCGGACCCCGGCGGCGGATTTCCACTGATAATGTCGAGGAACCGCAGATGTTGACATGCGATGAATTGACCCCGCTCAATATTCACTTCCGGAATGGACAAAAGGCTATTGGGGTCTGAGACATAGCTCGCAAGCCTTCGGGGCGGCAGCCGGCGCCGGCCGCTTTAACACTTCCCGCCAATCCGGTGGCGGCCCGGACGACAATTCGCGCTCGACTAATTCGTTGAGATTTTCACTCAGGTTGCCAAAGGCTTCCTGCAGTTGCCTCTTGGACCGTCTGGGGCGGAAAGTAATGGTCTTGCGCATACCAAAATGGCAAGACAGCCCCCGGTATTGTCAAGTGCGAAAAATCGCCCGAGCACAGGCGGGTGCAGGGCAGATTTCGGGAACCCCTCTCTCCGGCTCTCTCCCCGCAAGCTGGGCGAGAGAGGAGGGCCAGAAGAATTGTGTCGTGTGCCCTGTCAAAGGTCTGGAATGGGCTTGAGCGCGGCTCCGTTTCTTCATAACGTCCACCATGCCCTGCGATGTCCATCAGCCCGGGGCCAGGAGGTATTCTGCCGGTTCTGCCGGCGTCCTTCTGGTCGCACTCACAAGTATTGTGTTGCTGGCAGGCGGCTGCCAAACGCCCCTCGCAACGTCCCTCTTGAGATACAACGTCCGGCACATGACGTTTCCGCGCGAGCAGTTGACGAACATGACTTACCTGGTCCAATTTCCAAAGGGCTACGACGAGGATACCAATCGGTTGTGGCCGATGGTTGTCTACCTTCACGGCATCGGTGAATCTGGCGACGAAGTGGAAAAAGTCCTCCGGTTCGGCCCGCCACGGCTGATGGAGGAGGGCAGTAACTTGCCCTGCATCATCGTCAGCCCTCAACTGCCAAAAGGCCATCTCTGGATTCGTGAAACCAGCGCGGTGCTGGGCGTCATGGACGAGGTGATCAAATCCGACCGGGTGGACAAGCTGCGGGTATGCGCCACGGGCAACTCGCTGGGCGCCTTCGGCGCCATTGCCCTGGCCGCGCAAGAGCCGGAACGCTTTGCGTCGCTCGTGCCGATTTGCGGCGGAGTGGATTACCTTGAGAGCCTGCGCCTGCGCGATGTGCCGATACGGGCTTATCATGGAGAGAAGGACCCCATCATACCGGTGGAGGAATCGCGGCGGCTGGTCAGGCTGGTCAACGGGATTGGCGGCAAGGCGCAACTGATCACCTACCCGGATTTGGGCCACAACTGCTGGGATCGCGCCTACAACGATCCCGCGCTCTGGGACTGGATCCTGGCGCAGAAGCGATGAAGGAGCATAAATGTGGGCATCAAAACTGTTGACACTTTCGGGGGCATCCGGTTGAACTGCCGTCAGGCTTGCGCCGGCAGCATGCGGCGCATGATGACAACATGACAAACGGGGCGCTATCGCGCTGCGCCGCTTGCCAGGAAACAAGCGGGCGCGCGCGGCCGCCCCAAGAACAAAAACGCCACACATAAATGAGAATGAACTCAATGACAACGGCGCTGCTGCTGGCGGCGATGATGGGAACGGCGGGTTGCGTTGCGCCGGGGCGGTACATCGTCCTCAAGGAATACAGTGCGCCCGCGCCCATCCAGGAAAACGGTCCGCTCAAGGGGCACACCATTTGCGTCAAACCGTTTGCCAGCGCCTTCAACATCAACGACAAGCTGCCCGACAAGAACACGACCGAGCCGCCGAATTACGCTTACGTCGAGATGACCCGGGAAGAGACGAAGATGTGGGATCAGGAGGTCACCCAAGACAGGAAGACTCTCGTCAAGGCTGAGTTGCCGCAAATCGGTTATGTGCGCAACGGATTTGGCAAGGTCGTCAGCAGAGTCTATGCGATCAATGATCCCGGACAATGGCTGACCGACACGCTCAAAGCGGACTTGGTGAAATTGGGGGCGCGGGTGGTGGATGCGCCCCAGGAAGCCGGCGCGGAGATCACGGTTGGCGGGACCATCAACTATTTCAAGATTGACATCTACTTGAGCTATTGGGCCGACCTGATCGTGGATGTGCAAATGAAACCAAAGGCCAACCCGGCAACCTCTCTCTCCGTCCACACGAAAGCCGGACGGGTCGCATGGAGTGGCTCCAGTTACGAGTATTACCAATCGCTCCGCGAGTGCCAGCAGAAGTTCTCCCAACTGGTCATCGCCGAACTCGAGCAACATTTGAAACAGTAACGATTAGTCGCGCGTCAGCGTTCCGCCTTGCGGGCGGCGAACATCGCGTTTGATCCGATCCCCGCCCCGGCGATGCGCCGAACCTCGCTGAAACCCGCCGCCTCCAGCAGCGACACATAGCCCGCGGCGGACTCGAAGTGCAGGCCGCGTTCGGTCCGGTTGTGGCCGATCCAGACGGCGAACCGCTCGCCCCATGCCACCATGCGATGCGCGCGCGACGTGTCGCCGCACGCATCGCGCACAATCAGGCGCCCGCCCGGACGCAACGCCTCAAGGGCCTTTTGGAGAATCCGCGCCTTCAACTCGCGGGGGAAGTAGTGCAGCACGTCGCACAGCAGCAACGCATCGCAAGCCGGCCACTCAGCCGCCAGCAAATCCCCTTCCTCGAAACGGACCCGCGGGCATTCCCCCGCCGCGGCCCGCGCGATCCGAATCTTCGTTGCGTCGTGATCCAGCCCGTGCAGCGTGCGTTGCGGAGCGCCCGGCAGGAGCCAGTGCGCCGCCAGGCCGTAACCGCAGCCGACATCCAGAATGTGTCCCTGGCGGGGCGCCGCCTGGTCCAGCGCCTCGAACAGCGGGTCCGCGCGAAGTTTCCAATAGACGTATTGCTCCACATAAGGTCCCTGATACCGGTAAAGCCGGCGGACTTGACGCCGCCGGGCGGCGGCGCTGTCAGGGCGGGCTTCTGTCAAGATTACGGTTGACCTTGCCGCCCGCCGCCGCAAGCGCGCCATGCAGGGCGGCACCAGGAACAGCGTCGCCAGCAGTGTCAAGCTGATGCCCAGCCACGCGCTCAAGCCTATGGAAAACATGGCCGGATGCCGCGCCAGCACCAGCACGCCCACTCCCGACAACGCGGCGCCCGCGCAGATCGTCACCGCGCCGCTCGTCGCGGCGGTCCGGTCCGCGCGCCCGCGCCACGGCTCCAGTTCCGCCAGGACCATGAACAGGCTGTAGTCGCCCCCCACGCCGATGACAAAGATGGCAAAAATGAAGTTGGCCATGTCAATGGGCTGCCCCATCAGCCCCATCGTGCCGAGCGTCCAGAACAGGCCCGCCGCCATCGGCAGCAGCGTGATCAGAACCAGTTCCACCCGGCCCAGCAGCAGGAACAGGAGCACCGCGTTCAACGCCACCACCAGCGCCGCGAAAACCGGCAGCGCGCGCCGGGCGATGTGGATGATTTCATCCGACAACGCCGCCTTGTCAAGCAACAGCGCCCCGGGCGCCGCCTGCCGGATGGCTTCGCGCAAACGCGGAAAACCCGCGCGGTCCCCGGCCTTGACCAGCGTGCAAACCGACACGCGCCCATCCTCCCCGCTCCAGAAATCGCCCAGCAGCCGGTCCAGCGCCGGCGTCGCCTCCGGCCCGGACGCGGAAATGTCCTCCGCCGTGGCGAGGCGCTCCAGGAAGGGCGCGAAAGCGCCGGCCCGGTATCCCAGCTTCGCCGCGGCGTCCGCCAGCGAACTACCGAGGCTTTGCCGGCGGGCATCGGACCAAAACGCCGTCCAACAGCGCAGGTTGGCCCGGCGCGTTTGTTCCGAGGGAAACAGCGGCGCAATGGAAGCGAAGGATTCCACCGCCCCTTCCTGCTGCAATGTCCGCAACCGGGCGCAAACCCGCTCATTCAGTTGCAACGCCTCCTCGCGGTTCGCGCCCGTCACCACAACAGTAGTCAGCGACAGTGTTTTTCCCCAAACTCCCGCCACGACTTCTTCGTCGCGCCGGGCTTCCGGTGTCACCCCGTTGAGCCGGACGAAATCGCCCTCGAAACGCAATCGCAGCACACCCGCCGCGCACAGCACGGAAAAGGCCAGGAGCACAGCCGGCGCCATGCGCCCCTGCCGCGCGCGCCAGGCGGCCAACCGCCGCATCGCTCCGGTGAGCGGCAGCTCGCGCCCCGCACGGCAGGGCGACGCTCCTGCGGAGCCGCGGGCCGCGCCCACAGGAATGACAACAGGAGGAATCATCCCGACGGCTCCGCGGGAGCGTCGCCCTACCGCCGCGCCCCCAGGAATGAAAAGCGGGAGAATCACCAGGGCGAACATTGCCGCCAGCGCCACTCCAACCACGCCGAACAAGCCCAGTTGCCGGTGTCCCGACACAGGCGAAACAAACATCACCAGAAACGCCGCCATCGTGGTCAATGCGCCAAAAGCAACCGCCGGCGCCAACTGGGCAACGGCCCGCGCCAATTGTTCGCGGTCCGGCGGCGGCGCGTCGTCAATGTGGTAAAGCACATAGATGCCATAGTCCACAGTGACGCCGATCAAAATGCTGCCGCAGCCCAGCGCCACCGCCGAGACCGGGTCGCCGTTCAAATAGAACACCACCAGCGCCCCCAGCGCGCCAAACAGCGTGGGCGCCAACCCCAGCAGCGCCAGCCAGCGCCGCCGATACACCGCGAACATCAGTCCCGCCACCGCCACCGTCGCAATCACGCTGGCAAGTGCCGTGTCGTGTCGGATCATCCGGGCGTTCTCCAGCGCAATCCGGTGCGCTCCGGTGACCGCGACGCGGACCGAGCCGCCTGGAAAACCGGCTTCCACGCCGCGCGCCGCTTTCAATACCGCAGCCACCACGGGCGCGCTTCGTTGCAAATCCGACGACCGAAACCGCGGCACGGCGCTGATGAGCAAATGGCGCCCGTCCGCGCTGGTGATGCGTCCCTCCACAATCCGGGCGCCGCCGGCCCCGGCCTGCAAGTCGCGCAACCGCAGCGACACCGCATCGCCCACGCCGGCGGGATCGGTTTGCGCCACACTCTTGAGCATCAACCCCTGCGGCTGGCTCATGGCCTGCTTCATCCACGCCAGCCGTTGTTCCAGGGCGGACGGCTCCAGTTTGCCTTCCATTTCACGAAGGTCGTTGGAGGAAAGCAGCGCGGGCAATTGGGCCTGCAACTCCTCGAACGCGCCTTGCAGATCGCCGCTTTCGATGTTGTAGCGAATCTCCCCCAATCCGGGAATTTCCCGCAACGCGCTGTCCATCCGGTCCGCCGCCTGGACCAGCCGCTCCGGAGCCGGCCCGGCCGTCTGGACATCAATGAACATCCGGTCCGCCTGGCGGACATGCTTCAGGGCCTCCGCTTGCTCCGCGATGGCCGGGTCCGACAACGGCAGCATGTCGGAGTAGTCCTCATTCATCCTCAACTGCCGGCCGCAGAGCAGCGCGACAGCCCCAAACAACACGACACCCGCCAACACCAGCCGGCGATGACGGGCCAGGAACAGATGAATGCGGACGAATGGCTCACTCATGGCGCGCCACCGATTTCGACCGCCACGCCCATCGTGCCAGCAGGAAGACGGCCCCGGCGCCCGCCGCGCCCGCCAAAACGGCCAGCACCACGCTCCCCACCGCCCACTCGCACAGATACAATGGAATCTGCCGGGCCGCGGTCGCCGGGGAGAAATCCAGCCAGCGGCCCGTCCACAAAAAGTGTCCAGCGATCAGTCCCGCCGCCAGGATGACCGGCGCGACCGGCGCAAAGGAGACATTGCTCGCGGCCACCGCGATAAGTTTGTTCAACCGGAACTTGTGGGCCAGCGCCGCCGCCGCCGCCATTTGAAAACCCCAGATCGGCGCAATGCCGCAGAACAATCCCAGCCCCACCGCCGCCGCCAGCCGGTTCGGTGTCTCCGTGTTCTCCTCAAGCAATTGGCGCGCGACCGTGCGAATACGCCGGTCCCCCGGCATTTCGCGCAACGCTCCTTGCGCGGCCAATTTTCGCAAGGCCGGCGGCACAAAACACGCCTGCATACAGAGCCTGGAGTGGAGCCGGGAGATTTCCGCCATGTCGCGCCACGGCCGGAAGTGCGACAGCCGCGAGGTCGCCGCGGCGTAGTCCGCCTCCACCGCCTGCGCCACCAGCGGGATGCCCGCCCAGGCCGCCTTGACCATGATCTCCAACTCGTAAGCGTACCGGCCCGAAGTCACGCGCAACGGCCGGAGCGCGGCCAGCGGATAACAGCGGAAGCCGCATTGCGTGTCGGCCAGACGCACCCCGGTTTCAAACTTGAACCAGAAGGTGGAGAGCCTGTTGGTCGCCCGCCGGGCCAACGGCGCGCCGGCCGCGGCAAGGTCGCGCACGCCGATGATAAAGGCCTCCGGCCGCCGCCGGCAGGCCGCCGCGAATTCCCCCAGCGCGCTGACCGGATGTTGTCCGTCCGCGTCAATGGCAATGGCATGAGTGAAGCCCAGTTCTTCCGCCCGGGCGAGGCCCGCCCGCAGCGCCGCCGCCTTGCCCTGGTTGCGCGGCAGTGTGACAAGGGTGATTTCCCTTTCGGCTTCGAGCACCGCGGGCGTCGCGTCCGTGGAGCCGTCATTGACCACAATGACCGGCAGTATCGCCCCGGCCCCGCGAACCACGCCTTGCACGGTGAGCCCGTGGTTATAGACCGGGATCACGACGCAGATGCGGGGACTGTCACTCATACGGGGCGGCCGGCTGGCGGCCGGAGGTCCACGAAATAGCGGCGTTTGCGGGCGCCTTCGGGCATCTGGAGGACTTCAATCTCGGCCGGGGCCGCCAGGGTGAACTCGGGAACCACCTTGACCGCGCCCTGGAAACGCTCGCGCAAAACGCACAGCGCCCTGTTCGGGTCCCCGTCGCAGGCCATGCGCACTTCGACGGCATCCGCGCCGCCGGCGTCGCGGCGGGCCACAATCACGTAGGCGGAAATCTGGGGGAATGAGTCGAGCACCGATTTCATTGCGCCCGGAAAAACCGTCGTGCCCTTGAGCTTCAGCTTCTGGCTGGCCCGGCCCGCCACGGGACCGAGGCGCAACGTCCGGCGTCCGCACGGGCACGGCTCCCGGTGAATCGCGGCGAAATCGCCCGTGCGGTAGCGAATCAGCGGCATGGCCTCCACGCCGAAAGTGGTGGCGGTCAGTTCGCCAACCTGCCCGTCCGGCACGGGACACCCGGCTTCATCGAGGGCCTCGACAAAAAGTGATTCTGGATGGAGATGCCCGCCCTGGCCGGCGTCGCATTCGCACAGCGACGAAGCCAATTCCGTGTTGCCGTAAGTCGAATAGACCCGGGCCTGCCAGCGTTCCTCCAGAAGTTTGCCCGCGCGGTTGAGCGAGAAATTCGGCTCCCGGATGGATTCGCCAATGCAGATCAGTTTCCGCGGGCCTAATGTGCCGGGGTCAAGTCCGGCTTCCGCCGCTTTGCCGGCCAGCAGCAGCAGAGACGAAGGGACTCCAACGATGGCGGAGACCCGGAGGCGCTGCAACATCTCCAGGCTGAACATCGGAGTCGCCGGGCCGGCCCGCACAATGGCGCACCCCAGGAGCCGCAGCCCCATGAAGTACGCCATCCCGGCTATGAAACAACGGTCCAGCGTCACCGCCAGCAACACGGTGTCCGGCGCCTTCAGCCCGGCGCAACGGAAGGAGTGAAACTCGTTGAGCGCCAGCCGTTGCAGGTCCGCCTCGGTCAGCTTGCACACCAGCGGTTTGCCGGTGGTGCTGCTGGTGGTAACAACGTCCGCCACCCGCTCCGGCGCGACGCACAGGAAGGCGTCCGGATTCCCCGCCAGCACCGAATTGTCAATAGTGGGAATACAGGCGATTTCCTTCAGCGGGATGGGAGTCCGCGCGGCGCCGCCGGCCCGGCGGAGATGCTCGCGGTAAAAGGGCGAGCGCGCCCAGGCGTGTTGCCACGTTTTGGCCCAGGCTTTCTGCTGGAGGGACGCGATTCGTGCGTTGGTCAACCGCTCTTCCTGAGTTGTTTTCATGTCTCCAAACCAGTGGACCACTGGCGGCGCGGCAAGTTGTTCCTGGCAGGGCAGAGCTGCCGCTCTGCCCTGAAAACTTGGGCGGCTCCCGATTCGGAATCGGGACACCCTGCCGAAAATGCGAAGAGTTCTTTCATGCGCCCGGCGTCAGCAGCCATAAACGGCGAACCTCGCCGCTGAGTCAATGAAAAACCACAGAAGCCCAACGGCTGGCCGGGCGCCCTTAAAGTCTCGAAATGTGTGCTGCGGAGTCGGACGGGAACTGAAATTACCTAATCTCATCTCAGTCTCCTTCGCAAATGGCGGCTTTCCGCCGAAAGCCGCTACGCTCTTTCCGGCCTGGGCGTGACGTCCGATGTCATCCGCCACTTGTGGCCGCGCCGGGCCAGCAGTTCGTCGGCGGCCGGCGGACCCCATGTTCCGGCCGGGTAAAAGGCGGTTTCGGCCAAAGGCAGGCCGGCCCAGGCCTGGCGGATTGGGTCCACGATGCTCCAGGCGGTCTCGACCTCGTCGCGGCGGATGAAGAGGGTCGAATCGTTGGCAATGACTTCCAGAAGGAGCCGCTGGTAAGCTTCCGGGGTGTAAGCGCCGAATTCGGCATGGTAATCAAACTGCATCCGCACGGGGCGGATTTCCATGTTGATGCCGGGCGCCTTGCCGTTGAAGCGCAGATTGATCCCCTCGTTGGGCTGGAGGCGGAGGGTCAGGGAATTGGCATCCAGGTTCTTGCCGCATTGGGCGGCGAAAAGAACGTGCGGCGTGGGACGGAATTGAATGCGCACCTCGCTGGTGCTGGCGGGCAGCCGCTTGCCGGTGCGCAGGTAAAATGGCACGCCGGACCAGCGCCAATTGTCCACCAGCAGCCGCAAGGCCACGAAGGTCTCCGTATTGGAACCCGGTTTGACCTTCGGTTCCTGGCGATAGCCGGGAACTTCTGCGCCGTCAATTTCTCCGGCGGCATACTGGCCGCGCACGGCCGACGCCTCGATCTGCGCCGTCTCGAAAGGGCGGATGGATTTGAGCAGTTTCACCTTCTCGTCGCGCACGGCTTCGGCTTCCAGGCTGACGGGCGGTTCCATGGCCACCAGGGCAAGGACCTGGAGGAGGTGGTTCTGCACCATGTCGCGCAGCGCCCCAGCGTCGTCGTAGTATTCCCCGCGGCCGGCCGCCCCCAGCTTCTCGCTCACCGTGATTTGCACCTGCTCGACCGACTGGCGGCTCCAAAGCTGCTCGAAAACCGAATTGGAAAAACGGAACATCAAAATGTTCTGCACCGTTTCCTTGCCCAGATAGTGGTCAATGCGGTAAATCTGTTTCTCCGACGCGATGCGCGTCAATTCGCGGTTCAACTTTTGCGCCGAGGCAAGGTCGTATCCAAACGGTTTTTCCACCACCAGCCGCGGGCCGTCCCCGCTCTCGTCGCCCCGCGCCAGCAGTCCGGCGTCGTGCAGGTGCTCCGCGATTTCCGCAAACCGGCCGGGAGCGGTGGCGAGATAAAAAATCAGGTTCCGGCGCAGTTCGGCGCCGAATCCGTCCAGTTGCGCGCGCAGATTCCGATACGCCGCGGCGTCGCCAAACTCGCCGGTGCAATAGAACAGATGCGGCGCGAAGGCGTCCCATTGGGCGGCGTCCAATTCACTGGCGCCGGAGAGAATGGCCGCGCGCAATTCCGCCCGCCAGGCCTCGCTGGTCTTGGGACGGCGCGCGAAACCGACGATGCGAAACGGATAGGGCAACTGCCCTTGCGCGCAGAGATGGCAAAGGGCGGGGATGAGTTTGCGCGCCGTCAGATCCCCGCTCGCGCCGAAGATGACCACGGTGCAGGGCTTGACGGTTCTCCGGCCGATATCGAGCCGGCAACTCAGGATTTCGTCCAACTGCTCAACCGATTCCATGCGGACAAAATGGACTTTCCGGCCCGCGATTCAAGGTCAAAAAACAAACTTAAGATTAGGATTAAGAGCAAGACACCGCTACGCCGGAAACACAGCCGCGAATTTCACCGATGTGCGCGCTTCGGACATCATGGGGGCAACGGTGTCGCGCCATTTTTGGTAGTGCGCGGTTTCCTTGTGCGCGGCGGGAGCGTCCGGCGCGCGGTAGATTTCGATCAGCACGAACCGCGATGGATCGTCGAGTTGCTGGAGGGCGTCGAAGCGGGCAATGCCCGGCTCCCGCAGGCTTTGGCGCGCGTTTTCGACGGTGGCCTGTTTGAAGGCTTCGATGAATTCAGGCTTCACATGGACATGGACATGGACGATCAGCATGGTTCATTGATGACCCGCGCGGGACGAAGTGTCAAGAAGGCGCATTTCGCATTCCTGGGATTTTCTTTCTTAATCTTAAGAGTCACAACCGGAAACCGCCACCCAAAAAAGCGACATGCGCCCTGCGCTGAGGCAGTTTAAAAAAAGGCTTTGAACTGGGATCGTTCAACTTTAGACTTTGGCCAGGGCATGAACGCAGCGAAGGGTTGAGTTTTGAATGGCGAACCTGAGACGTTGAACGTGCAAAGCAGACCTACATCCCAACGGCCCGGCATCCCGGCCCAGGCGGCCTCGGCGCCGCTTCCGCCCGGCGCTTCCGGCATCGGTTTGGTCAATTCGCTCGAAGGCGTGATTGAAGTCGCGCTGAAGAACCTCGATTCAGCCGAGGCCGGTTTGTTGCGCAATGACCTCATCCTGCGCCTGCGCCTGGCGGGGGCGGCGGCGGCTGCGGCGCACCCGGTCCACACGCCCTATGTCAATACCATTCCGCCCGAAGCCCAGCCGCGTTATCCCGGCAACCGGGACCTGGAGCGGCGCATCAAGAGCCTGGCCCGCTGGAACGCCATGGCCATGGTCGTCAACGCCCAGCGCAACGGCGCCGAGGTGGGCGGCCACATTTCCAGCTACGCCTCGATGGCCACTCTTTACGAGGTTGCCTACAACCATTTCTTCCGCGGCGGCGACGGCAAGGGTCCCGCCGACCTGGTTTATTTTCAGGGGCACACCACGCCGGGCAATTATGCGCGCGCCTTTTTGGAATATCGCCTGGAGGAGAACGATCTCCACAATTTCCGCCGCGAACTGGCCGATGGCGGCGGTCTTTCCTCCTATCCGCATCCTTATCTGATGCCCAATTTCTGGCAATTCCCCACCGTCTCGATGGGCCTCGGCCCCATGATGTCCATCTACCAGGCGCGCTTTGTGCGCTACCTCAAGGCGCGCGGCCTGCTGCGAACGGAGAAGGAACCGCGCGTGTGGGCCTACGTGGGCGACGGCGAATCCGACGAGCCGGAAGCCCTCGGCGCGCTGACGCTGGCGGCGCGGGAGGGCCTGGACAACCTGACCTGGGTAGTCAACTGCAATTTGCAGCGCCTCGACGGCCCGGTCCGCGGCAACGGCAAAATCATCCAGGAACTGGAAGGCGTTTTCCACGGCGCGGGCTGGAATGTCATCAAGGTCATCTGGGCTTCGCAATGGGATGAGTTGTTCGCACGCGACGAATCGGGCCTGCTCCGCAAACGCATGGACGAGGCGGTGGACGGCGAATTCCAAAAATACACCGTCGCCCCCGGCAGCTACATCCGCCGCCATTTCTTCGGCAAATATCCCGAACTGCTCCACCTCGTTGACCATTTGACCGACGAGGAACTGGCCCGCCTGGGGCGCGGCGGCCACGATCCGGTCAAAGTCTATGCCGCCTACAAAGCCGCCGTGGAACACAAGGGTCAGCCGACGGTCATCCTGGCCAAAACGGTCAAGGGCTACGGCCTGGGCGAAGCGGGCGAGGGGCGCAACATTTCCCATCAGCAGAAGAAGATGAACGAAAAGGAGCTGCGCGAGTTCCGCGCCCGCTTCGACGTGCCGATCAGTGATGAGGATATTGTCAACACTCCTTTTTTCCGCCCGGCCAGGGATTCCGCGGAAACGAAGTACTTGCTCGAACGCCGCCGCAAGCTGGGCGGGTTTATCCCCAAACGCGAGGTCAAGGCGGAACCGCTCCGGACGCCGCGCCTGGAGGCATTCCCGGAATTGACCAAAGGCTCCGGCGCGGGCGAGGCTTCCACCACGAAGAGTTTCGTGCGGCTCCTGAGCGTTCTGGCGCGGGACCCGGAAGTGGGCCGGCGGGTCGTGCCGATTATCCCCGACGAAGCGCGCACGTTCGGAATTGACCCGCTGTTCAGCCAGATCGGCATCTATTCTTCCACGGGACAGCTTTACGAGCCGGTGGACAGGGAGGCCGGCTTCAGCTTTTACCGCGAAGCGAAGGACGGCCAGATACTTGAGGAAGGCATCACCGAAGCCGGCTCGATGGCGTCGTTTGTCGCGGCGGGGACGGCTTATGCCAACCACGCTGTCAACTTGATACCGTTCTATATTTACTACTCCATGTTCGGCCCGCAACGGACGGGGGATGAATTGTGGCTGGCGGGCGACAGCCGGACGAAGGGCTTTTTGCTCGGCGCAACTTCCGGCCGCACCACGCTCAACGGCGAGGGGCTGCAACACCAGGACGGCCATTCGCCGCTCAACGCCTCCACAATCCCGACCCTTTACGTCTATGATCCCGCCTTCGCCTTCGAAGTCGCGGCCATTATTTGCGACGGCATGAAACGGATGTTCGAGGACGGCGAGGAAATCATGTATTACCTTTGTCTTTACAACGAAGGCTACGCCCAGCCGCCCATGCCCTCCGGCTGCGAGGACGGAATCCTCAAGGGCCTCTACAAATTCAAGCCCGGCCCCGGCGGCAAAAAGCACAAGGCGCACATCCTCGGCAGCGGCAGCATTATCCGCTCCGCCCTGGCCGCGCAGGAAATCCTGGCCGCGCGCTACGATGTCTCCGCCGACGTTTGGAGCGCGACCTCCTACAAGAACCTCCGCAACGAGGCCCTGCTGGCCGAGCGTTGGAACATGCTCCATCCCACCCAGCCCGCGCGCAAACCCTGGGTCGCGCAACTCCTCGAAAAAGAAACCGGCCCCTTCATCGCCGTCTCCGACTACATGAAGATCATCCCCGACCAGATCGCCAAATGGGTCCCCGGCGGCCTGACCACATTAGGCACCGATGGTTTTGGCCGCAGCGAAACCCGCCCCAACCTCCGCCGCTTTTTCGAAATAGACGCCGAAACCGCCGCGGTAGCCGTCCTGCACGCCCTCTCCCAGCGCAAAGCGATCAGCCCCGAGACCGTCGCCCAATCCCTCCGCGACCTAAACATAGACCCCGAAAAACCCTTCGCCAAAATCGCCGCCTTTTGAGCGGCCGGCGAACTATTCACACAAGTTTAACAATTGTATCAAAAATGAGAATTGACGCCGACGCGAAATGACCCAACAAGAGAGATTTCAAGGACTGTTTGATGGCCTGCAAAATCGCGGCACACGAGGCGCAGGAACGCGTCTTCGAGCAAGAAGCTCTGCAAAAGGGAATGGAAGAAAAGTCCCGCGAGTTCGTCGAGTAGATTTCTGCGCTTTACGCCGACGCATAATCCGAACTATCATCGTCCGCACCTATGCCCGCACTGGCAACTAACGAACAAGAACTGCTGACGCTCGACCTCGCGGCAACTCCCGCTACACCGAAGCGGCACGGTTGGCCCCGAGAAGGAGCATCGCTCGCGGCTGCTACGGAAGCGAAAGCAAAGCCGCTTCGTGAGGCGGTCTCGGTTCTCGCTAGGGGACTGTCCCCGGAAGAATTGCAGCAAGTTTTTTCGCAGACGTTTCATGCCCAGCCCAAGTTTTCACGGGGCACTGATTCGTTGATCATGCGTGGCGCCTGGAATCTCGTAACGATGCACCTGACCGCACGGAGCAGCGGAAAGTGTTCGTTGCGCTGCGGCATTCAGGAAGCCGAAAGTTGGTTTCGCGGAGACTCTACGACAGCCGACGATTGGTTGTCGGCGCGAATTCCGGCGGAATGCTTGTGGATGGCAGAACAACTTCTCAACACCGTCCAGCTGGACGAAGAACTTCGGGCTCTACTTCCGTACATCCTGGAAGAGCATGGGCCAGGCAGCCGCGCGTCAGTGATGAAAGACCCGACTACGGCATCGGCTCGTGCGGCCAAGCGAGAGGGGGGAGTTTTCTACACACCCGCCGATATCGCGGACTACATGGTTGGGCACGCCAAGGAACTTTATCGAAATGATTTTCTGACTGCCAAGAGTCTTGACCCCGCTTGTGGCACCGGAGTCTTCTTCTTGGCGATGCTTCGCGCAGCGGTTCGCGCTCAAGGCGGAACGAATGGCTTTTCTCCATTTGATTACGTCACGAATTGTCTGCACGGCATCGACGTCAGCGGTTACGCATTGGACGCCGCCGCCTTTGTTCTTCTAAACGAATGTCTCTCAGAGATTCTCTCACGGCATCTCAGCCCGCTCGCGGCTTGGAGACTGATTCGACGCAATCTCATAGAAACCGATGCGCTTTGCGTGGATGCGGGCACGAAAAGCGACGGAAATTCTGCGACGGAGTTTTTTGAGAATCCTCTCCCAGAACTGGCAGATTTATTCCCGCAAGCACAAGAGGGCTTCGACATCTTAATAGGCAACCCACCATATGCCGCCTTGGGGGACCGACAAGATTTTGTTTCACTGGCTGCTCACTTCGCTTCTTTGCATGAAGCGAAGGCTGCGCCGCGTCTGAATCTTTTTCCGCAGTTTGTCGAGATGATGTGGCGATTCACCAAGCCAGGCTGCAACGCAGCCGCGTTGGTCACTCCAATGTCGCTGGCATTTCATGGCGGCTCGCAGTTCGAGAACTGCCGACACGCGATGGGTTGGAACGGCGGGCGATGGCAATTCGCCTTTTTTGACCGCGAACCACACGCGCTTTTTGGCGAGGAGGTCAAAACTCGTAATGCGATCTTGTTTCGGCAAGAAAATTCCGAGACGCCGCAACGCGGCAAGGCGGCGAATATCGAAACGGGGCCGATGCGGAAATGGACTAGCCGCACGCGTGAGCAGATGTTCCGGTGCATTCAGTTCACGGCCCTTGATTCTATTGAGATTACATCGGGGATTCCAAAGCTCGACGGCGCAATCCAATCGGAAGCTTTCATGGTACTGCGGCGACGTCTCGAGCGACTACCGTCATTCGCCACACGAATCGGGACGTGTGAGCCTGCCGAAGCTCTCGTTGGCGAAGACGCCCCCAAAGTCTTTGTTGGCGGTACGGCCTACAACTTTCTGAACATCTATCGTCCAACCGCTTTGCTGCCAGAGGAGGGTGGTTTCACTTTAAGCGAAAGCTCAGTGCATTGCTTGGAATTCCAGACCGAGTTCGATGCTTGCGCGGCCTTCGCCATTCTTAGCAGCCGGCTTTCCTTCTGGCTCTGGCATGTTCTAGGCGATGGATTTCACGTTGCTGGCTGGCTGTTCAATGAGATTCCATTCGGCCGAAGCTCCTTCGCCTCCGAGGACTTTGAATCGCTTGGGAAGCTTGGTGATACGTTGTGGCAGAAGTTGCAAGGTCATCGGTTCACAAGTCTGAACGCTGGCCGGCTGACAGTCGGCTTTCGTCCATTGGCGTGTCATCAGGAGCGGGATGAGATTGACGCGATTCTGGCCCGTTCTGCAGGCCTTGCACATGGCTTTGTAGTGGAACTTCGGATGTTCGTACAGCGAAACGCAGTTGTGGACTCCGCCGATGAACGGCGTGGCCAAGTCAGGAAACATTTCACCGAAATCAAAACAGGATGATTAACCAGCCGAGCAAAGCCCAAAAAGAAAAGAGCAAGTTGACCAAAGAAGAATGGCGCGAATATACCAAGACCGTCTGGCAAATCGCAAACACTTCTGACCCGAATCACCCTGCCGTCTTTCCAGTCGAGATACCACGCCGGCTCATCAAGCTCTTTTCATTTTACGGGGAGACTGTGCTTGATCCGTTTGGTGGAACCGGAACAACAGCCGTTGCCGCCATCGAACTCGGACGACATGGCGTCTGCGTCGAGCAGAATCCCGATTACGCCAAGGTCATTCGCAATCGGTGCCACGCTTTGTGGAACGGGAAGGAGCAAGCGCAAATCATCCTCGGCGACAGTCGCGACATGGAAATCTTGGCGGACGATTCTGTCGGCTTGGTGGTGACGAGCCCTCCGTATTGGAATAAGGCCGATTACGGAAAAGGGCATGAGAACGTCGGGAATGAGCCAATCTACAAGAATTTCTTCGAGTGCATTCGACCTGTTTTTGAGGAGTGCTATCGCGTTCTGATGCCTGGAAGAAAACTTTGTGTCGTGACAGCCAACGTGAATCAGCATACCGAACACGGGCTGCTGACGTTCCCACTTGCTGCTGATTTCATCTGCCAACTTCGCGACATCGGCTTCGTCGTCGTGAACGAAATCATCTGGTCGAAGGACGGAACAGGCGGCAAGTGGGGGTCACATGGCCAGCAACGCCCAATTTTCGGCAGCTACCCCTATCCACCAAACTTCCTGTTCAAGAATGTTCATGAATATGTCGTCATCGTCGCCAAACCGCCGGGCAAAAAAGCCAACGGGAAGACTGTGGTGTCTTACGATTACCTAATGGGGCGGTCAGGGCAGAAAAAACCGAAAGGCCATAGCGAAGGAGGATAACAATGTTCTACAACCAGCCACTGGCACACCGATTCGGAACTGCGCTTGCAGCAGACATCGAAAGCGAGAATTGGAATCGCATCGAAATTGCCGTCGCTTGGGTGCGGCGTTCCGGAACGCAGCAGCTTGAAGAGTCTTTCAAGAAGTTTCTAGGTCGTGGAGGTACTGCGCGCATAACGGTTGGCGTGGACATTGAGAACACATCCGCTGAAGGATTGCAGGATTTGTTGGCCTTGCAGGCGGCTGGATATCTCGAGACGCATGTCCACCATAACGAGAGGGCGAGCACGACTTTCCATCCCAAAGTCTAATTGTTTAGCAACGATGCTGAGGCTCGGTTGATCGTCGGTTCAAACAATCTGACCGGAGCGGGTCTCTTCAGAAACACAGAGGCGGGTTTGCAACTTGATGCGCCCTTGAATGATCCGATGATACGTGATGCCCAGACCGCGCTTGCTTCGTGGCGTGACCCTGACACGGGGTTTGCCAAGCGACTTGATGCGGTTCTGTTGAATGACCTCATTCAACTCGGTTACGTGTTTCCAGAGCAAGAACTGCAAAAGCGTCGGAAAGCCAGTGGCGAACAAGCCAAAGCCGGGCGTCCGGCTACAACTCAACCGTTGTTCGCGGCTCGAACTTACACATCCCCCCCCTTCCGGAGAGCGCCGAAAATCATCCGTGACGTCCCTGGGACTGTGCTTTTGATGCGCGTTCGCAAGGCGCGCGGAACACAAGTTCAGATGCCGATTCAGGCTGTCGAAACAGATTTCTTCAAAGGCATCAACGCGATTGTGAGTGAACATGACGGGCGCGGGCGCGGGTTGCATCCAGCGAAAGCGCGCGGCAAGCGAAACACGATCAAGGTTGAGATTCCAGAGACCGCAGCTATGACTAATCCTGTTTTGCGATTGGAGCGCACTGCCGACGCCATCACCTATCGCGCATTTGATGCCAATTCCATCATGGGTTCGCAAATACGTGACGCCCTGTTGATGGGGTTCAAACTGCGACCACAGGTGACCTTTAGTTCAATCTCGGACATTGAGCGGTCAACCTGGTGGAGGTTCATTTGAATAATACATTATCCGCATCCTTGATAAAGAGTAGCCGACTGCCCACAGCCAAATGGGTCAAACCGTGTTTGTGATTCTGCTGAAAAACCCCGGATGGTCAAAAAGTAACACTTGAAAACACCACCAAAACAGTCCAACCAGTCCAAAAGAAACGCTCTCAATCAATCATGGACGTTTCTCTACTTGACTCGTTTTGGTTGTTTTTGGTGGTTCTTTCAAAAGAGGGGGGTTTTTCAGCAGAATCGTTTTTGCGTGTTTTGGCGTTTGCCAGGACGTTCTTGCGCGGCAGGGTTGGAACGCCATGAGCAAAACAGCGCAAAAACACGGTGACCCCTGACCTCGTGTCATAGTCACTCTTTCGGGCCGTCCACCTTCCACTCATCCCCAATCTTCTTTAGTTCCATCTTCTCCACTTGGTCATTTCCAATCATGGATACGTAAAGAAAAACGTCGTCATCAGAAACAGCTTTCTTCTTGTGAATGATAAATCCTTCTTCCTTGTCGGCATTTTTGGCGGCATTGGCTCGCATCTCACTATCGGTCCTGCCGGCGAGCATCTCCACCCATATCTCCTGCGCATGGGGAGTGAGGCTCTGCATCATGTTTGTTCTATCGCCATTGCAAATAGCCCAAGTCCATGTCTTAAACGCGGATTCCGGGCTGGCATACCCGGCAAAGTCCAAAGAGGCTCTGGGACAAGTCATTAACGCCTGCTCTTTTGAACAGCCGCAAAGAAGCAAGGCGCATAACATAATGATGAGCGTATTGTTCATAAATGGCAACGATTTAGGTCCTTTCGTTTAACCGGCAGGCAGTATGCGGGGTGCCGGGGCTTGAAGGCAAGGAAAAGAAGGCGGAAAATGTACGGTGTACAGGGTCAGTCCCGCATAATCACATATTTGGAAGGTGGAAGAGGAAGGGATCGATCCCGAGAATTGCTCGAAAGCAAGCCTTGCGATTTCGGGGAAATCGCTTAAATTGATGGGCATGAAGAAATGGATTGTGGCTGACCCGGAACACTTGGGCGGAAGTCCGCGCGTGCGCGGCACGCGCATTTCTGTGGCTCTCATTTTGGAGTCGCTCGCTGCCGGCATGTCGGTCGCGGAAATCGTGGACGCGTATCCGAGTCTGACCGCGGAATCGGTGCGCGGCGCGTTGGCGGAACTGGCGCACCAGAAGGAACTCCAACCGGCGTGAAAATACTGCAGGACGAGAACCTCCCGCGAAAGCTGGACGCGGCTTGGGGGCTTGGCGTGACGGCAGGAGTGAGGTTGGAAGGGGCGAATGGCACTGAAAACAGCACTTGACGCGGATGCGGTTCTGAGGGAAAATCCCTCTGTGTATGCAACGATAATTGACAAGAAACGGCGAATGACTCTCCCGGAGCCGGTCTGCGAGGCGGTTGGCCTCAAGCCAAATGACCAAGTGGAGTGGCGTGTGGAGGCTGGCGAGATACGCGGACGAAGGCTCGTCGCACAAAAGCCCACGGAAGACATTCTGCGATTGCTCGATTCTCTGGTCCATTGATGCCCCGCTTCTGATCGCCAAGCGGGGAGATGTGACGCTCTCGCGCCGGCGAACCATCCGGGAAAAAGTCCGGGATATGCTCCGCCTTTCCGCCACCGGCTAACATCCATCGCCGCGGAATCGGTGGGCGGCACGCTGGCGGAACTGGCGCATCAAAAGGAACTGCAATCGGCGTGAGAATTCTGCTGGACGAGGAAGCCGGCCGATGTGTTGGCCCGCAGATCATGCAGATGGACGCAGATGAAGGATTTTGGAACAGGAGGGAACAGAGGAAACAGAGTAAAAATTGACGAAGAGAACATGATCAGATTCGGCATTTTGGGGGCGGGGCGGATTGGGCCGGAGGCGCTGGTGCGGCCGGCGCTGGCGTCCGGCGGGGAGGTCCGTGTCGAGACGGTGGCTGCACGGGACGCGGCGCGGGCCGGGGATTTTGCGCGGCGATTCGGGATTCCGCGCGCGGCGGCAGGTTACGCGGAATTGGTGGAGGATAAGGGGATTGACGCGGTCTATGTCGCGCTGCCCAACAGTCTGCATGCGGAGTGGAGCATTCGCGCGCTGGAGGCGGGGAAGCATGTTCTTTGTGAGAAGCCGATGGCCTGCAACGCCCCGGAAGCGCAACGGATGGCGGACGCGGCGGCCGGGGCGGGACGCATTTTGGCGGAGGCGTTTCATTACCGGTATCATCCGCTGGTGTTGCGGATGAAGGAGATTGTGGCGGGCGGGGAGTTGGGCGAGTTGCGGCATATTGAAGCGCATTTTTGCGCGCCGCTCTGGAGGCGCTCGGACATCCGGTATCGGTATGATCTGGGCGGCGGAGCGACGATGGACCTGGGGTGTTATTGTATTAACTTGATTCGTTTTTTGGCGGGGGCGGAACCGGAGGCGGCCGCGGCGCGGGCGCGGCTGGCTTCGCCGCAAGTGGACCGTTATATGGAGGCGGATTACCGGTTGCCGTCGGGCGCGACGGCGCGGATGACCTGCTCGTTGTGGTCGCGGGTGTTGTTGCGGACCTGGGCGGTGGCGCGCGGGATCCACGGGGAGTTGCGGGTCTGGATGCCGTTCCAGCCGCATTATTTTCACCGGCTGAAGGTGCGGGTTGGCGGCGGAACGCGGGTGGAACGGTTTTCGCGGGAGCGAAGCTATGCCTGGCAGTTGCGGGCGTTCGCGGCGGCGGCGCGGGGCGGGGCGCCCATCGCGACGACGGCGGCGGACGCGGTGTCAAATATGCGTGTGATTGACACGGTTTATGGGAAGGCCGGTTTGAAAGCGCGCGGGGGGTGAGAATTGCAGCCCGAAAGGAACCCGGATGGGAGGAATGGGAGGAATGGGACGAATGACGCAAGTGGTTTCCTCCATAGAACCTGCACACAACATTGAAGGACCTTACTGCTTCGCCACCGCGGTTTCGGGGCCGCCGATGAGACGCTGGATTTCGTCCAGGATCCGGGAGAGGGGGGCGGTCTTGTCCAGGTAGCTGGCGACTTTCTTCTCAATGGTCTGGCGGACGGCGCCCTTGCCGAAAACGACGCCGGTGAGGAGCATGAGGGGGATGTCGGGATAAAGCTCGCGGAACTCGTCAATCAAAACAAAGCCGTCGCTTTCCTCGATTTGGGCGTCGAGGATGATCAAGTCGGGGCGGTCGGTCCGTGCGATTTTGCGGGCTTCGGCGGGGGTGGCGGCGGCGGAGACGCGGTAGCCCCACAAGCTCAGGCTTTCCTGGAGAAGTTCGCGGATGTCCTTTTCGTCATCAACGGAGAGAATGTGCTTTTTCATGGATTTGCGGCGGGCTTGATGGGTTGGGTCAGGCCGGCTTCGCGGGCGCGCCGGGCCAGGGCCTTGCGGTGAGGACGCCGCCGACGACTTTGTTGCCATCCCGCAAGGGGATGAGGTTGAAGCGGACCGGGATGGCGGCGCCGGATTTGGCGAGCACCACGGCGGCGCCTTCCTGGAGTTCGCGTCCTTCGTTCAAGGCGGAGCTGATGGGGTTGGCCGGGCCGTCGGCCGGAATTTGCAGCACGCGGTCAATGGGTTGGGAAACGAGGTCTTGCGCCTCCCATTGGGTGGCATGGGTGACGGCCGGGTTGACGCGGCTGACGTTGAGAGCCTTGCTGACGACGAAGATCATTTCGCTGATGGCATTGACGATCAGTTCATTGTAACGGAATTGGTGATCGAGCGCCTGCCAGGACCATCGGCGTTCCATGTTTTCCTTTTTGAGGGATTGGTTGCTGAGGAGCAGTTCGGCGGTGCGTTCCTTAACTTTGGCTTCGAGTTGGGCGTTGGCTTTCGCCATGGCGGTCGCGGCGATGCGCCGGGATTTCAGGTCGTCGCGAATCAGCAAACCGGCCAGGAGGAGAAGGGCGAAGTTGACGGCGACGCCGGCCGCAATAACGCGGGTCGTGTTCCGGGCCTGCTCCCAGGCCTCGTGATCGCGCTGCCGGAGCAGGCTCTCCTCGTGCTCATTGATCAGGCTTGTCAAGCGGTCAATATCGCCGGTGGACGAGCCGTCCGGATGGGTTTGGGCAAACTGCCGGGCCGCCGCCTCCCCGCCCTGCTCGCGAGCCTGGACGAGGCTTCGGGTGAAGTTGATGTGCCGGCCGATGAGATTGGTGAGACTGAGGAAATCCGGGCGATAGGGGTCCGAGCGGGCTGTTCCCACCGTGGCATCCAACTGGGTCACCATGGCCCGGTAAGCGGCGCGATAGTTTTCCTGGTCGCGCGTGTCGCCGGTGAGGAGGTAGGCGTTCATGGAAGCATCGCCGGCATGCAGCAACCCGGCGGCGGCGTTGGCGCCGAGGATGATGTCATGGGTGAGATTAACCCAGTCCGATTTGTCCCTGGATTGCCGGATGGTCCTGAGGGCAAGGCCGGCAACGCCCGCCAGGATAACGAGCATCAAAAGAAAGATGGCGACCAGCCGCTTTTCAATATTTTCATTCATAACCCGGAGACGGTTTCCCTAAAAATCAATCTGGATGCTGGGGGTGGAGGCGGCGGCCGCCGGGTCCGTGCTTGCCGGATCGGCCTCGACGACGGTGGCCAGGATGGTGGTGACGCCGTTGGAATAGGAGAACTCGGAGGCGGAGGTCCAGTTCTGGCCCAGCGAGGTGGACAGCGTTATGGCGATTTGGCGGATGGCCGGGCCGGAGGATTCCAGCCCGAACGCCTGGTTGGTCGTGTCATAGCAGATGAAGCTCTCCGGCGCCGTGACATAACAAACGTCATCGGAGAGGATACCCGGCATACGCACCAGGAGAAGGCGCGACGGGTATCCCTGGCCGGACAAGACCGAATCGGCCAGCACCATGTAATCGTAAGGCATGACCGCTTGGTAGAATTCACAGGCCGGGGGCACAGTGTCAAGCACTTGGTAATTCTGGGCGGCCGGGACAAAGGCGAGGTTGATCACGGATGGGGACCCCGGATTGGTTGGCGCGCCTGCGGCCGGGTTGGTCATGGCCAGGTTGGTGATCGTGTTCCAGGAGTCCGGGTTGGCGGGGTTGGTGCTGCTCTGGATGGCCAGCGTCGAACCCATCGTGCCCAAAACAGCCAGCATTGGTTGATTATTGCCAAAGCTCAACGTCAGAGCGGGCGGAATCCCTGGAATGGAAACCTCACCTGTGGAGCCGCTTCCGCTGTTGGTTCCGCTGGAGCCGCCGCCGCTGTTGGTTCCGCTGGAGCCGCCGCCGCTGTTGGTTCCGCTGGAGCCGCCGCCGCTGTTGGTTCCGCTGGAG
>Ga0181530_10001078_pt1 | contig 34687 bp, 31 predicted proteins | sample PEATcosm2014_Bin_42_FD_119769 | JGI IMG/M metagenome (GOLD analysis project Ga0181530, IMG submission 119769) | Peatland microbial communities from MTU Mesocosm Facility, Houghton, MI, USA - PEATcosm2014_Bin10_60_metaG | ecosystem: Environmental > Terrestrial > Soil > Wetlands > Peat | place...
CCCGCCAGTGCCGGCGTAGATCGCCCAGCTGGCCCAGCGAAACAGGTGGCAGAGAGTGATCAATCGATTACTCTAAGGTTCAACCCAGTGGGGACCTCCGCTGAGCACACTTGGGGATCTTCGGCGAGCGCCATCAGAAATTGACGACTTCTGATCCAAGGAGCTTCACATGGTGAGTAAATCGGCCGAGATCTCGGCCGCCAGCCTGGCTCAATCTTCAGCCGCCCAGCCTGGGGGCGCCGGCCTGACGACCGGGACCGAGACGATCCTGGCCGGGGTGCTGGCGGATGTCGTGCATGCCGAGCGGGTGCCGGCCGACGGCAACTTCTTCGATGACCTCGGTGCTGACTCGATGCTGATGGCGCAGTTCTGTGCCCGGGTCAGGAAGCGGGGGGACCTGCCGCCGGTGTCGATGAGGGACATCTACCGGCATCCGACGATCAGAAGCCTAGCCACGGCACTCGCGGACGCCGCGCCCGCCCGGGCGGGGTCGCCGGCTCCGGCGCCAGCCGAGGTGCCGGCATCGGCCACTACGCTGGAGTACGTGCTCTGCGGAGCGCTGCAGTTCCTGTTTTTCCTCGGCTATGCCTGGGTGGCCGCGCTGGTCGGCGCCCGGGCTTACGAGTGGATCTCCGCCGGTCACGGGCTTGGCGGCATCTACGTGCGGGCGGTGCTGTTCGGCGGCGCGGGGTTCGTGGTGCTGTGCACCCTGCCGATCCTGGCGAAATGGGTGCTGATTGGCCGGTGGAAGCCGCAGCAGATCCGGGTCTGGAGCCTCGCGTATGTCCGATTCTGGATCGTCAAGACGCTGGTCCGGTCGAACCCGCTGCTCATGTTTGTCGGTTCACCGCTGTACGTGCTCTATCTGAGGGCACTGGGCGCCAAGGTAGGGCCACGGACGGCGATCTTCTCCCACCATGTGCCCGTGTGCACTGACCTGCTGACCATCGGCGCAGGCACGGTGATCCGTAAGGACGCGTTCTTCCAGTGCTACCGGGCGCAGGCGGGCTGGATCCAGACCGGGCCGGTCACCGTGGGCCGGGACGCTTTCATCGGCGAGAAGAGCGTGCTCGACATCAACACCTCGATGGGCGACGGGGCGCAGCTCGGTCATACCTCCGCGCTGTACAGCGGCCAGACGGTACCGGACGGCGAGCGGTGGCATGGGACCCCGGCCCAGCGCACGGAGGTGAACTACCTGAGGGCCGGGCCGGCGCCCTGCGGCACGCTGCGGCGGGCTGGGTTCAGCGCCGTCACCCCGCTGTGCATGGTTTTCCTCTTCCTGCCGCTGGCCGTGGGGGGCCTGGCGCTGGTGCTGGCCAAGGCACCGTTGCTGGGCAAGGTACTGAATCCGGGCATAGACGCGATTACCACGCGGGCTCTTTACACCGACGCGCTGTTCGTCTCCGTGGTGCTTTTCTTCGGCGCAGTGATCGCCGGGCTCCTGTCCGTGGTCACCGTTCCTCGGGTGCTGAGCGTCTTCATCACGCCGGGCAAGGTTTACCCGCTGTATGGCTTCCACTACCTGATCCAGCGGGGGATCACCCGGATCACCTGCGTCAGGTTCTTCACTTACCTATTCGGGGACAGCTCCTATATCGTCCACTACCTGCGCTGGCTCGGCTATGACCTTTCGCAAGTCGAGCAAACCGGCTCGAACTTCGGCTGTGAGGTGGCCCACGAGAGCCCGTATCTGAGCTCGGTCGGCAGTGGGACGATGGTCGCCGACGGGCTGGCCATGATGAACGCCGACTTCTCCAGCACGTCGTTCCAGGTGTCCCGGGTGTCGATCGGGCCGCACAACTTCGTCGGCAACGACATCGCCTATCCCGCGGGAGGCAGAACGGGCGAGAACTGCCTGCTGGCAACCAAGGCGATGATCCCGCTGGACGGGGAGATCCGCGAAGGGGTGGGCCTGCTGGGCTCGCCGTCCTTCGAGATCCCGCGGTCGGTGGAGCGGGACAGCCGGTTCGACCATCTGCGGACCGGGGACGAGCTGCGCCGGCGCCTGTCCGCCAAGAACCGGTACAACCTCAGGACCATGGCTTTTTACCTGCTCGCACGGTGGCTGCACGTCCTCCTTCTCACCGTCTTGGCCCTGGCCGCCTTCGATTCCTACGGCGGGTTCGCACAGGTGCTACTGACCGCATTCATCGTGGCCAGCCTCCTGGTCACGCCGCCCTATTTCATGCTGGTGGAACGCAGCCTGCTTAGATTCCGCCCGCTGCAGCCGAAATTCTGCTCCATCTATGACCCGTATTTCTGGCGGGTCGAGCGCCTGTGGAAGGTACCCGAAGAGCGGTACCTGCACATCTTCGACGGCACTCCGTTCAAGAACCTGATCTGGCGGGGGCTGGGGGTGCGGATCGGCCGGAGGGTCTTCGACGACGGGTGCTTGTTGACGGAGCGGACCCTGGCGACCATAGGCCATGACTGCATGCTCAACGCCGGCAGCCTGATCCAGTGCCACTCGCAGGAGGACGGCACCTTCAAGTCCGACCGGACCACGATCGGGGCCGGCTGCACGATCGGGGTCGGCGCACTGGTCCACTACGGCGTGACGATGGGCGATGGCTCCGTGCTCGCCCCCGACTCCTTCCTGATGAAGGGCGAGGAAGTCCCGCCGCACGCACGGTGGGGCGGAAACCCGGCCAGGGAGATGTGACATGACAACGATCAGCTCGCCTGACACGCGGCGGCCACTTCAGAGACTGGCCGGGAGTTCTGGCGGGGTCTGCTCGCCGCCGGCGGTTCCACCGCGATCCCGCGGTGGAGCCTGCAGGAGCATGCCGGGCACGTGCGTGGCCTGTGAGGCTCGGGCCCGTTGTTCGCGTAGAGAAACCAGTACTGCAGGGCGATGAAACCGCGATCCCTGGTGACGTGACCGTAGTAAGGACAGGTGCCGGAGCCGGCGCAGGCGTGGTAAGCCTGTTCGGCGGCGGCCGCCGTGCCGCCGGGAACGCGCCCGCGGACCAGCAGCGACAGCCTGATCAGCGCGTCAATCAGCCGGCCCGCCAGCCGCAATCCCCTCCTTTCCGAACAGGTAGTTCGCAGCCATCTCGCCCCGCACTACGTTCTAGCCAGCCGCAGGCCACCCGCCAGGACATCGGTCACGAACACCCTGGGCGGGAACCCGGCCCGGCGGTCGGCAGCCACGTCCGCCGCCCGCGTTCGCCAGCGTAATGGCTTCCGCGCCGAATCTCCCGTCCGGCCGCCCCGGGTGCCGGGCCGTTGGCCCAGAAACCGGCCTGCCCTCCGCCCAGGGGGGAAGGCACGGGCGGGACGCCCAGCGTCTCCGGGGACAGTGGCAAAGTATTGGCATGGGCCAAGAGACGACGCGCGCCAGCCGCGCGTTCTCCCTGCGGGGCAGCCGGTGAACGGCGGTGTGCTGGGGCGGTTCCAGCTGACGGGACGGCGGGCGGTGGTGACCGGGGCGAGCCGGGGCCTGGGGCGGGCGTTCGCGGCCGCGCTGTCCCAGGCAGGCGCCGACGTCGCCGTGGTCGCCCGCGGCAAGCGGGAGGTCACCGAGGCCGCCCGGGAGATCTCCGCGAGCACCGGGCGCCGGGTCGTGGCCATCGCGGCCGACGTGACGGTGCGCGCCGACGTGGAGCGGATGATCGCCGAGACGGCCCGCCAGCTCGGCAGCGTGGACATCCTGGTCAATAACGCCGGTATCTGCTTCCATCGGCCGGCGCTGGAGGTGCCCGACAGCGAGTGGGACGCGGTCTTCGACACCAACGTGTACGGCGTGTGGGCCGCGAGCACGGCGGCCGCGCGGGTGATGGCGGCGGCAGGCGGCGGGGTAATCATCAACATCGGGTCGATCTCGTCGATCATCGTCAACCGTCCGCAATGGCAGCCCGCGTACAACGCTTCCAAGGCCGCCGTGTACCAGCTGACCAGGTCCCTGGCCGCTGAGTGGGCCCCGCACAACATCCGGGTCAACGCGCTCGCGCCCGGCTACGTCAAGACCGAGATGGCGCCGGTCGACGAGCCGGAATTCCGGCAGCACTGGATCGAGGACGTTCCCATGCGGCGCTACGCGACGCCCGAGGAGATCGCGCCGAGCGTCGTCTACCTGGCCAGTGACGCGAGCTCGTTCATGACCGGCTCGGTGCTCGCGCTCGACGGCGGCTACACCATCTACTGACGTACCCGGTTTCCCCGGTTGCGCCATGATTGCGTGACGGAACCCGCGCTGGGCGCCGATTCCGTCACAATGCCCGGGGCCGGCCGTAAGCCCCAGGTGAGCGGCTCGCCCTCGCCGGTTTCCAGCAGGGACTTGAGGCTGGCCAGGATCTGCGGCCAGCCGCCGCTGACCGCCTTCAGCATCTCGCTGCCCGGCTCGAAGTCGTCGTGGGTGACGGTCAGCTGGCCCAGTTGCTTGTCAAGTGAAACCTTTTTACCGTTTCGCCACGTATTACGGCCTTGTTATCCTGACCCGCTGGGTCATCACGTTGCTGCTCGGGAACCGCCCGGGCGCATCGGCCGGACGAGAGGTGGTGACCGCACCACGGACGAGGAACCGCTGACCCTCGAGGCGCTGGAGCGGGATCCGCATCCAATGCTGGCGCGCCTGCGCCAGCGAACCCCGGTGGCGTGGGTGCCGGCGCTCGGCGGGTGGCTGGTCACCAGCTACGCGGCGGCCGTCGCGGTGATGCGTGATTCGCGGGTCTTCACCGTCGAGGACCCCCGGTTCTCCACGGCGCGGGTGGTCGGGCCGAGCATGCTCTCGCTCGACGGCGGCGCGCACGCCCGGCACCGGGCCCCGTTCTTCAGCGCGTTCCATCGCGGCGGCGCCGCCGCCCGGCTCGGGGAATACGCCGAGCGGGAAGCAGCGCGCCTGGTCGCCGCGATCCGCCCGGACGGGGCGGCCGAGCTCCGGGACACCGTCACCGGGCCGCTCGCCGTATCCGTGGTGGCCAAGGCGCTGGGCCTGGAGCACCTGGCGCCGGAGAAGATCCTGTCCGCCTACGCCCGGATCGCCGGCGGCGTCACCGGCCTGTCCGGGGACCAGAGCGCCGCGAACGGCGCACCGGGCCCGGACGCCATGGCCGCGTTCGCCGCACTGGCCGCGGAGCTGGCTGCCGCGATCGAAAATGGCAACGGCGCGGGACGGCCAGGCGCCGGCCGTACCCGGAGCGCGCCGGATAGCCGGACCGTGCTGGCGGACGCGGCGCAGTCGGGCGACCTGACGACCGGCGAAGCCATCTCCGACGCCGCCGTGGTCATGTTCGGCGGCATCGACACCACCGACGGGATGATGGCCAACGCGGTCCTGCACCTGCTCAGCGACCTGGGCCAGCTCGAACTGGTCCGGGTCGACCCGCGCCTGGTCCTGGCCGCAATCGAGGAGTCGCTGCGGCTGGAGCCGGCCGCCGCCCTGCTGGACCGCTACGCGACCCGGGACGGCGCGATCGGCGGCGCGGAGATCAAGGCCGGGGACCGGGTGAGCATCTCGCTGGCCGCCGCCAACCGGGACCCGGCGGTGTTCCGCGACCCGGACCGCTTCGACATCTTCCGCTCCAACGCCGGGCGCCACCTGGCGTTCGCGCACGGCCCGCACTTCTGCATCGGCGCCACCCTGGCCCGCGCCGAAACGCACGCGGCCCTGGACGCCCTGCTGGCCCTCCCCCGGCTGTGCCTGGACCCGGCCCGTCCGGCCGCCCCACGGGGCCTGATCTTCCGCAGGCCCCCGGCCCTGCACGTCACCTGGGACCCCTGACCGCCGGCTCCGTACCTCCACGGTGGGACCATCGCGGTCGTCATGACGCCACGGTGACGTCATCGTGGTCGCTGGGACGAGCCGCGATGGCGCCGAAGGCACACACCGTGCGCGGCCGTGCACGCAGAGCCGGGCGCCCTCAGTAAGCTCAGGCCCATGAGTGCCGAGCCGACCACGAGCCAGCCGCTGGCGCCCCCTGTCGCCAAGCGGGTGCCGTCCGTCCGTACCTTCCACGGGGACAGCGTCACCGACCCCTACGCCTGGCTGGCCGCCAAGGATGCCCCGGACACGATCGCGTTCCTGGAGGCCGAAAACGCCTATACCGAGGCACTGACCGCCGGTGATGAGGGCCTGCGCGAGACGATCTTCGGCGAGATCAAGGGGCGGACGCAGGAGACCGATCTGTCGGTGCCGGTCCGCAAGGGTGCCTGGTGGTACTACCACCGGACAGTGCAGGGCCAGCAGTACGGGCTGCAGTGCCGTTGCCCGGTCCGCCCGGGCGACGACACGCCGCCGCTTGCCAACGGTGAGCGGCGAGGCGAGGGCCAGCCGCTGGACGGCGAGGAAATCCCGCACGGCGAGGAAGTCCTGCTGGACGCCAACGCCCTGGCCGGGGATTCGGGTTTCTTCTCGCTCGGGGCGTTCAGCGTCAGCCCGGACGCGCGGCGGCTGGCGTTCTCGACCGACTTCTCCGGCGACGAGCGCTTCACGCTGCGGATCAAGGACCTGGAGACCGGGCAGGCGCTGCCCGACGAGATCCCGGACACCTTCTACGGATGCGCGTGGTCACTGGACGGCTCGGTGCTGTTCTACGTCACGGTCGACGACGCGTGGCGGCCATGGCGGGTGTGGCGGCACACGGTCGGGACGCCGCACACCGACGACGTGGTGATCTTCGAGGAAGCCGATGAGCGGTTCTGGGTCGGCGTCGGCCTGACCCGCAGCGAGCGCTTCCTGTCCGTGTCGTCCTCCAGCAAGGTGACCAGCGAGGTGTGGCTGCTGGACGCGGCCGCCCCGGAGGGGGAGCTGACCGTCGTCGCGCCGCGCCGCCAGGGCGTCGAGTATCAGGTGGCCCACCAGGCGCGCGCGGACGGCACCGAGCGGCTGCTCATCCTGCACAACGACGGGGCGCAGAACTTCGAGCTGGCGACGGCCCCCGTCGGGCGGCCCGCCTGGTGGGCGCCGCTGGTTCCCGGCCGGGCGGATACCCGCCTGCTGGGCGTGGACGCCTTCACCGGCTACCTGGTGGTGCACTACCGCCGGGACGGCCTCACCGGGCTGCGGATCATCCGGGCCGACGACAGCGAGCACGACGTCGCCTTCCCCGAGCCTGTCTACACCGTCTCCCCGGGCGGGAACGCCGAGCCGGCCTCGTCGCTGTACCGGCTGCATTACGCGTCGCTGGTGACCCCGGACTCGGTGTACGACTGTGACATGGCCACCGGTGAACTGCTGCTGCGCCGCCGTACGCCGGTGCGGCCGCTGCCGGGCCCGGGCGGCCCCCGCGAATACGACCCGGCCCAGTACGAGCAGTACCGCGAGTGGGCCACCGCGCCGGACGGCACCCGGGTTCCCATCTCACTGGTGTGCCGCCGCCGCACGCCGCGGGACGGATCGGCGCCCTGCGTGCTGTACGGGTACGGCAGCTACGAGATCTCGATGGACCCGCGTTTCTCCATCTCCCGGCTGTCGCTACTCGACCGCGGTTTCGTGTACGCGATCGCGCACGTCCGTGGCGGCGGCGAACTCGGCCGCGCCTGGTACGACGACGGGAAGATGCTGCAGAAGGCCAACACGTTCACCGACTTCGTGGCGTCCGCGCGGCATCTGGCCGGCCACGGGTGGACGTCGCCGGACCGCCTCGTGGCGCGCGGCGGATCGGCGGGTGGCCTGCTGATGGGCGCGGCGGTGAACCTTGCACCGGACGCGTTCGCCGGAATCGTGGCGCAGGTGCCGTTCGTCGACGCGCTCACCACGATCCTGGACCCGTCGCTGCCGCTCACCGTCACCGAATGGGAGGAGTGGGGTGACCCGCTGCACGACCCCGCCGTGTACGCGTACATGAAGTCCTACACGCCGTACGAGAACCTCGGCGCCGCCGAATACCCGCCGATCCTGGCCATGACCAGCCTGAACGACACCCGGGTGCTGTACCGGGAGCCCGCCAAGTGGATCGCCCGGCTGCAGGCCGACGCGCGCGGCGGACCGTTCCTGCTGAAGACCGAGATGAACGCGGGGCACGGGGGCCGCAGCGGCCGCTACGACGCCTGGCGGGAGGAGGCGTTCGTGCTCGCCTGGATCATCGGCGTGGCCGGCGATTCCCCCCAGGGACGGCCAAAAGGGCCCCAGTGATGGTCGAAAAGGGGCCCCCCAGGGATGGTCGAAAAGGGGCCCCCTAGGGATGGTCGAAAAGGGCGCTGACCGACTCGCCGTCGTGGATCCGGTGGATGGCCTCGGCCAGCGCCGGGGCCACCGAGATGACGTCCAGCTTCGGGTCGCGCTTGTGCTCGGGGACGGGCACGGTGTTGGTGCAGATGACCTCGGCTACGTCCGGCTGGGCGACCAGCTTGCCCAGCGCCCCGTCGGCGAACAGCCCGTGCGTGCACGCGATGCTCACCGACCGGACGTGCTGCTCACGCAGCCGGCTCAGCAGCTCCATCAGCGTGGTGCCGCGGGCGATCTCGTCGTCCAGGACGATGACGTCGCGCCCGGCCACGTCACCGATGATCGAGCTGATCGTGACGCTGTCGTCGCTGTGCCGCTGCTTCGCGCCCGCGGCGACCGGCACTCCCAGCCGGCGGGCGAACGCGGCGGCGCTCTTGGCGTACCCGAGGTCCGGTGCCACCACCACCGTGTTGCTCAGGTCGCGGCCGTGGAAGTGCCCGGCCAGCTCGCGGAGCGCGTTCAGGTGGTCGACCGGGACCGAGAAGAAGCCGTGCACCTGCGGGGAGTGCAGCGTCATGGTCAGCACCCGGTTGGCGCCGGCGGTCACCAGCAGGTCGGCGACCAGCCGTCCCGCGATGGAGATCCGCGGTTCGTCCTTCTTGTCCGAGCGGGCGTACGCGTAGTGCGGCATGACGATGGTGACCCGGGAGGCCGAGGCGCCGCGGGCGGCGTCGGCCATCAGCAGCAGCTCAACCAGGTTCTCCTGCACCGGCGGGACCAGCGGCTGGATGAGGAAGACGTCCCGCTCCCGGCAGTTGGCCTGCAGCTGGACCTCCAGGCAGTCGTCGGCGAAGCGCCGGGACCGGACGGGCTCCAGGGGGACACCCAGATTCTCGGTGATCTCGGCGGCGAGCAGCGGGTGGGCGCCCCCGCTGAACACGACGATCTCTCGCACTGTCACTCCCTCGGTCGTGCGCCAGCCGGGCCGCTCAGGCTGTGCTCTGTTCCTTGCCTGCCGCCCCGCCTCCCACGCCCTTATCGTCGCCGCCCCTTCCTTCCGCCCCGTTGCGGTCGGCTCCGTTGTCTTCGCCGGGCAGCAGCGGCAGGCCGAGCTTGGCCCGGATTTCCTGCTGGACGGCGGGCTTGGGCGCGCGGGCGTCGACCGTGATCACGTACTCCTTGCGGCGGAACAGGTCGAGGACCGGGTTGGTCTTCTCGTGGAAGTCCTTCAGCCGCACGGCGAGGGCCTCTTCGGTGTCGTCTTCCCTGGTGATCAGGTCGCCCCCGCAGACGTCACACTTGCCGGGCTCGGTTGGGGTGTTGGCCAGCAGGTTGTAGTCCATGCCGCAGCTGGAGCACAGCCGCCGGGCGAGGACCCGCCGCCGCACCTCGCTGTCGGGCAGGTCGAGGTCGATCACCCCGTCGATGTCGTAGCCCTCCAGGAAGAACTCGGCCTGCCGCCGGTTCCGGGGAAAGCCGTCGATGATGAAGCCGTAGTTCCAGTCGTGCCCGGTGAGCCGGTCGCGGACCACCGATTCAGCCATGTCGTCGCCGACCAGCTGGCCCTCGGCCATGATCCGCCGGACCTGGGCGCCCATCTTGGTATGGTTCACCACGTTCCAGCGGAAGATGTCGCCCACACTGATGTGGACGAGATCGAAGTCGCGGGCGAGCAGCTGGCTCTGCGTGCCCTTGCCGCTGCCCTGCACTCCCATGATCACATATTTACGCATGGGTCCAGCCTGGCATATCGGTCGAACCACGCATATAACAAGCCCAGCCGCCGCTCGCAGGCCCGGCGAATTCGCTCGCTCAGCAGCGCGGCCAGCGTCGGCCAGTCCTCGGCCAGCCGCCGCGCGCTGACGAACCGCGCCAGGTCGGCGCGCCGGCCCTGGCCCAGCAGGATGCTGTACAGCACGAGCCGTGACTCGATCCTGGACACGTCGAATTCGCGCAGGCCATGCCAGGTGAGATGGACGGGCAGCACGACAACGCCCTCGTGCGGACCGCGCAGGTCCTCGAGCCGGTGGGGGAGACGTTCCGACAGCCCGCCCCATCGCGAGAAGATCGCATCAGCCAGCGCCATACGCTCGATTATTACCGAACGGGCCCGCGCGCGGGCCGTAACGCAAAGTTATTTTTACCCAACTCAGAGTGACTCCCATTCTGCGGAGGCCGCCCGGGCCGGGACACGGTGACGGTCAGGCTGAACCTCTGAAATTCGGCGGCGCTACCCGCGTCCCGGCATCGGGGTGCCCGCGTTACCCTCATGGCATGGACAATGCCGGGACCGCGGCCGGCGCGCGCCGGGCCGCCAGGTGGCGGTTTATGATCTCGCCGCCGTGGCTCGCCTGGCACGCGTTCGCGGTCGTGGCCTTCTGGGGCATGTTCTGGCTGGGTGACTGGCAGTTGCACCGCGCCCTGTCCGGTAACGCGCTGAGCTGGGCTTACACGTTCGAGTGGCCCATTTTCGCGCTGATGGGTGCGGTGTTCTGGGCCAAGACGATCCGGGACGAGATCCGCATCCGCAGTGGCCAGGTCACCTCGGCGGCGGCGCCGGACCTGCCGGGCGGCGCGACCGGCCCGGACGGGGCTACTATGACGGGTAGTACGTCCGGCGAGATCGAGCTCTACGACCCGGAGCTCGCCGCCTACAACGCGTACCTGGCCCGGCTCAACCGGAAGGCCGAGAGCCGCGGCCGCTAACACGGGCCGCGGCGAAACCAGCCGGAAACATCCAGCGAAGCAGTCGGCGCCCAGCAGGGCATGAGCCACCGCATGAGCGAGGGAATCAGGAGGTAGCGCCGGTGCGAGGAACCGTGCTCCGGTACCGCATCATGGCCTACATCACCGGTGTGGTGCTCATGATCCTGTGTTTCGTGGGCATCCCGCTGCAGATCGCCGGGCACCCCGCGGTGGTCAACGTGGTCGGCACCGGGCACGGCATCCTGTACATGATCTACCTGGTCACCGCGGCCCTGCTGGCGTGGAAGCTGCGGCTGGCCATCGTGCCCACGGTGCTGCTGCTGCTGGCCGGGACCATCCCCATCCTGACGTTCGTGGTCGAGCGCTGGATGACCCGGCGCTACATCAACCCGGCCCTGGCCGCGGAGACGACAGCGGACCGTGAGCGACCACTACTTCACCGCGCACCCTGAGACCGGGCACCGGCCCGGCCAGGTGCACGTGCTGCTGCCGGATGTGCACCTGCAGCTGGCCACCGACGCGGGCGTGTTCTCCCCCGGCCGGGTCGACCCCGGCACCCGCCTGCTGCTCGACGTCGCGGCCGATCCGCTCAGCGCCCCGGTCGTCGCTGGCCTCCCCGGTCCTGATCTGGGCGCGCGGGACCTGTGCGGCGCCGATCTGCTCGATCTGGGCAGCGGGTACGGGCCGATCGCGCTGGTGCTCGCGCGCCGGGCGCCCGCCGCGACGGTCTGGGCGGTAGATGTGAACGAGCGCGCCCTGGACCTGTGCGCGCAGAACGCGGCTGGCGCGGGGCTGGCCAACGTGCGGTGCACCAGGCCCAATGACCCGGCGCTGCCCGCGACCTTCGCCGGCATCTGGTCGAATCCGCCGATCCGCATCGGCAAGCAGGCCCTGCACGAGCTGCTCGGCCGCTGGCTGCCCCGGCTGGCGCCCGGCGCCGCCGCGACCGCCGTCGTGCAGCGCCATCTGGGGGCCGACTCACTGCACCGGTGGCTGACCGCCCAGGGCTGGGACGTGAGCCGGATCGCGTCCCGGGCCGGCTACCGGGTCCTGCGGATTACCCGGCCCGCTGACCAGGAGAGGGCGCCGTGACGGCCCCGGGGGGGACGCCCGGCTACGGTGAGAACCGGCCCCGGCAGCTCCGCCCGACCGAGGTCAAGCGGCTCAACCGGGCGTGGCGGCGCAGCACGCAGGGGCGGATCGCGCTGCTGCTGGATTCGGTGACCCAGCCATTCAACGTCGGCTCGATCGCCCGCACGGCCGCGGCGTTCGGCGTGCAGCACGTCTGGCTGTGCGGTAACACCGCGCCGCTGGATCATCCGTCGGTGCGCAAGACCGCGCTCGGCACGGAGCGGTTCCTCAGCTGGGAGCGCGAGCCTTCCCCCGTCTCGGCGGCCAAGGCCGCGGCCGCCGCCGGGCTGCGGGTGGTCGCCATCGAGCTGGCCGCCGGCGCCGTGCCCCTCCACGGGGCACCGGTCGGCGGTGACGTCTGCCTGGCGATCGGCAACGAGGACCACGGCTGCTCCCCCGCGCTGCTCGCCGTCTGCGCCGCGGCCGCCTACATCCCCCAGGTGGGCAGGGTAGGCTCATTGAACGTCGCGGTCGCGGCGGGCATCGCGCTGGCTGAGGCCCGGCGCCGCGAATGGGCGACCGCAGGCCACGCCGGGCCCGAGGGCCCGCCGGACCCGAGGGACCGGCGGGAACCTGACACCGAAACCTCGCCGGGATGATTTCCGCTGTTCACCAACGACACAGACGCCTCACCAATACTGAAGAACGTGCTGCGAGCAGACGTTGATCAACGCCGTCCCGTTGCCTACCTGGACCGCACCCTCCCCATCGCATTCGCGCACCGGGGCGGAGCGGCGCATCAGCCGGAGAATTCCTGGGCGGCCTTCGAGCACGCCGTCGGACTCGGCTACACGCACCTGGAGACCGACGCCCGGGCCACCGCGGACGGTGTGCTCCTGGCCTTCCACGACCGCACGCTGGACCGGGCCACGGACCGCACCGGCCGGATCGCGCGGATGCACTACCGCGAAGTGGCCGGGGCCCGGGTCGCCGGCACCGAGCCGATCCCGCTGATCGAGGACCTGCTGGGCGCCTGGCCCGGCCTGCGGTTCAACGTCGACCTGAAGGACGTGCTCGCGATCCGGCCCATGATGGACGTCCTGCGCCGTACCGGCGCGTGGGACCGGGTCTGTGTCACCTCGTTCTCGGCGCGCCGGCTGCACGCGGCCCGGGTACTGCTCGACCGCCCGGTCTGCATGGCCCTGTCCCCGGCCGGGGTGGCGGCGCTACGGCTCATCGGCGGCGTCCCCGGGTGCCGCGGCGCGCTGGCCGAACGCCTCGCCCGCACGGGCGTGCACTGCGCACAGGTACCGGCCCGGGTCGCCACCGGGCCGTTCATCGGCAAGGCACACAGCGCCGGGCTGCAGGTGCACGTGTGGACCCTCAACCGCCGCGAGGACATGGAGCGCGCGCTCGATCTGGGCGCCGACGGTATCATGACGGATGAGACGGTCATGCTGCGTGACGTGCTGATCGAGCGGGGCGTCTGGCCCTCCTGACCGGCCTCTGGCCTGCGCGGTACCGGCGCTGCCCCCCCGGGCCGGCGCCGGTTATTCCGCACGGCACCGCGGAAAAACTGCCCACCGGGTATTCGGGCTGCGGATCAGGGTTGGATCGGAGCGTAATCGGGAATCTTGACCGCATATCAAGCGTTGATAAACGTGAATGGCTGACCGCTTGGGAGGCAGCACGCCAATGGCCGAACGCGCACTACGCGGCACCCGGCTCGGGTCGACGAGCTACGAAAACGACCGCAACACCGACCTCGCCCCGCGACAGGAGGTCGCTTTCGACTGCCCCAAGGGCCACCACTTTACCGTACCCTTTGCCGCCGAGGCCGAGCTTCCGCCCACCTGGGAATGCCGGGTGTGTGGTGCGGTCGCCTTCGCGGCTACCGGCGAGTCGCCCACGCCGAAGAAGGTTAAGCCGCCGCGCAGCCACTGGGACATGCTGCTGGAGCGGCGCACGGTCGACGATCTGGAGGCGGTCCTGGCGGAGCGGCTCGAGGTCATCAGGGGACGGCGCGGCACCGCCAGGGAAACTGACGCCCGCCGCGACCGCCGGCAGCGCAAGAGCGCCTGAGCCGGCCCGGGTCCTGTGCCCCGTAGGCCCCGTCGCCGTGAGCAGGTCACTGTAAGCCCTATCGATGTAGGCCCCGTCGGCAAGCCCTGTCGATGTAGGCCCCGGTCGCCCGGCTGGGCATGCCCGGCCTGCAGACGGTCACCCGCCGGCCGGCACCAGTCGCCGCCGGCCGGCACCAGCCGGCGGTGACCCAGAACTGAACCGGCAGCGCCCCGGGGTCTTACGCCCCGGGGCGCTGCTGTGCCCGGCGTCCCCGGGCCCGCGGGTTTTTCATCCGGTCGGCGATGCCCCACTGCGCGACGCGGAGGAAGGCCTCTCCGATGATGGCCCGGCTCATCTTGCTCGCCCCGCGCTCCCGTTCCACGAACGTGATGGGGACCTCGACGATCCGAAGGCCGGCGTGAATCAGGCGCAGGGTCAGGTCGATCTGAAAGCAGTAGCCCGCCGACTGCACCGTGTCCAGGCTGATCGCGCGCAGGGCGGAGGTCCGGTAGGCACGGTAACCGCCGGTCGCGTCCCGGATGTCGAGCCCCAGCATGAGGCGGGTGTAAAGGTTGGCCCCGCGGGACAGGATCTCCCGGGACTTCGGCCAGTTCAGCAGCCGCCCGCCCGGTATCCACCGGGAACCGATCACCCCGTCCGCGTCATCCAGCGCGGCCAGCAGCAGCGGAAGCTGCTCAGGCTGGTGCGACCCGTCCGCGTCCATCTCCACCACAGCGTCGTAGCCGCGCTCCAGGGCCCAGCGGAATCCGGCTATGTAAGCCGGGCCCAGCCCGGCCTTGTCGGTCCGGTGCAGGACCTGGATGTGCGCGTCGACCTCGGACAGCTTGTCGGCCAGGTCGCCGGTCCCATCGGGGCTGTTGTCGTCGACGACCAGAAGATCCGCGTACGGAACCGCAGCGCGCAGGCGGCCGGCGACGGCCTCCAGATTCTGCCGCTCCTCGTAGGTCGGCATGATGACGGCGACGCGCTCGATGGGGGAAGTGGGCTCTGCCACGCTTGCTGCCTCCGCCTGGGTGGAATCGCTAGTCCTGGCCGACCAGGATAGCGGCCCTGCCTCATGCTTTCGCCGACCGACAGCTGAGCCTTATCCCGTGCCGCTGAGTCTTTCCCGCTAACCCGCCGCAGGCGCCGCGATCCTGGGGGCGCCAGCGCGCAGCCCAGGCGCCGCCCAGGGATCAACTCCCGCGCACGTCCAGGGGCGTCTGCCACCCAGCGGCCAGGAAACCTGTGGGCAAAGGAAAGGGACCCGGGCTGCGCCTTCGGACCGGGGACCGTCTCGCCGGCAACGAGCTCGGTCACCGTTGTCTACTGGGCGCCCGGGCCCCCTCCCAAGCCCAACCCCCCGTCCAGCCGGTTCCGCGTAGCAGCCCATCTCACCGCGCCGGGCACTGAAACGGCTGGATGCATACGCCCCCACCCTGGCGCGGTCCAGATCACGGCGGGCCAGCCACCTCCGGCTAGCCAGCCCGGTGCTGGACTGTGTGCAGAAACTTACCCCTCATCCGGACGATGTCAACCCCCAGATCGTTACGGTACGTATACCGGCGAGTACGTTATCGCAGCCGAAAGATCTCGTCTCAGTTACACAACGGAGTCGGGCTTGTGCTCCGGGACGACCACGGTCCCGGTGGCGGTGGCCACGACCAGCCGCTCCGCGAGCACGGCCGCGGCCGAGGGCCCGCGCGCCCGGTCGGCCCGGCAGACCACGCTGGCCTCGAACGTCAGCTCCCGGCTGCGCCGCCCAATCGCGGTGACCGCGGCCGTGGCCTCGATGACGTCGCCCGCCTGCACCGGCGCACGGAACTGCACGTCGGAGTAGCAGGCGAACAGCCCCTCGTCGCCGTCCATCCGGATGCACGCCTCGGTGGCCACATCGCCGAACAGGGCCAGCGCGTACGCGCCGTCCACCAGGTTCCCGCCGTAGTGCGCGTCCGCGTAGCTCACGTACCGGCGGTGCGTCACCGACAGCCCCAGCCGCGGATCGGCCGCGCTAGACATGGGCCGGCGCGGGGTCGAGGGTGGCGGCCAGGTAGCTGGCCACCTCGCGCGGCGTCGTCCCGCGCCCGAAGATCGCATCGACGCCCAGCGCGGCCGCGGCGGCCGGGTCGAACCGCGGCCCGCCGACCACAAGGACCGGTCCCCCGCCGCCCGGGTAGGCGTCGCGGAACGCGGCGGACATCTCCCGCGCGTTGGACAGGTGCGCGTCGCGCTGCGACACCACCTGGCTGACCAGCACCGCATCGGCCCGTTCGGCGCGCGCGCGGGCCACCAGATCAGGCACGCCTACCTGCGCTCCCATGTTCACCACGCGTATCTCCCGGTAGTACTCGAGCCCCTTTTCGCCCGCGTGCCCCTTGACGTTCAGGATGGCGTCGATGCCGACGGTGTGCGCGTCCGTCCCGATGCAGGCGCCCACCACCACGAATTTCCGGCCGAGCGCTGAGCGGATGCGCAGGTTGACCTCCTGCGCCGTCAGCAACGGGTACTCGCGTTCGGCCACCGTCACCGCGGACATGTCAACGAGATGGCTTACCCGCCCGTAGACGATGAAGAACGTGAAATCGGGGCCGATTCCCTTGGCGTGCACTACCATCGCCGCTTCCAGGCCCATCTTGCCGGCCAGCTGCAGCCCCGCCCCTTCGGCCCGGGCCCGCTCGGTCTCGCTGCCGAACGGGACCGGCAGCGTGAACGAAACCTGCACGCGGCCGTCCCCGGTAGTGTCGCCATACGGGCGTATGACTGTGCTAGCCCGGGGGGGCGACCCCCCGATTCCCCCCACCGCGTTTCGCGCCCCGCTGGGGTCCTCGCCGTGGAATCGCGTGGCCGGAGGGGCCGAGGCCCCTCGCGGGCCACGTGATCGCGGCTGCGCCGCGCCACTGTCCGTAAGCTCCGTATCGTCGGTGCTCATGACGCCTCCGCTGGTTCCGGGGCCCGCACGGACGGGGAGTCCTCGTAGGTCCGTTCGGGATCATGAATGTTCCCGGCGCTGCCCGGGCCCCCGTCGAGGATCTCGGTGGCGGGGTTGAAGTAGTCCGGGGCCTTCGCCAGCACGCCGTCCAGGCCGCGGCCGCCGTCCGGCGGGCGCCTGGTCACGCCGAACGTCCCGTCGGCGATCGCGTTCAGCAGCCCCTCGTCGCAGATCTGGCGCAGCAGTCCATTCGCCTCCCCCAGCACCTCGCGCGCCCGCGTGGCGACGAACCCGTCCGGCTCGGGCCGGAAGCTCTGCCCGAGCCGCCCGGCGGCCGCGCGCACGTACCGCGCGTTGTCCAGCGCCAGGTCCCGGTCGGACAGGAACGGCGTGTGGATCCCCTCGGTCATCATGCCGATGAGCAGGATCGACTGGTCCGTCATCAGCCCGCACAGGTTGAAGAAGGCGTCCAGCAGATAGCCGGTGAAGACGTTGCCGGTCATGTGCTTGGTCGGCGGCATGTACTTCAGCGGTGCGTCCGGGAACAGCTCGCGGACGAGCTGCGCGTGCGCCAGCTCCAGCAGGAACGAGTCCGGCACGGCCGGGTTGATCTCGAACGCGTGCCCCAGCCCGAGCTGCGCGTCGGCCAGCCCGGCCTCCTTGCCGAAGTACTCGTTCAGCAGCTGGCTGACCACGACGGTATGCGCGGCGTCCACCGCGTCCGCTGTGGTCAGGTAGTTGTCCTCGCCCGTGTTGATCACGATCCCCGCACGCGCGTGCACCTGGCGGGAGAACCGCTGGTCGATGAAGGTCCGGCGCGGGTTGATGTCGCGGAAGATGATCCCGTACATGCAGTCGTTCAGCATCATGTCCAGGCGCTCCAGCCCGGCCAGGGCCGCGATCTCCGGCATGCACAGCCCGGACGCGTAATTGGTGAGCCGCACGTACCGGCCCAGCTCGCGGGAGGTCTTATCCAGCGCCGCGCGCATCAGAGCGAAGTTCTCCTGGGTGGCGTACGTGCCGGCGTACCCCTCGCGGGTCGCGCCCTCGGGCACGTAGTCCAGCAGCGACTGCCCGGTGGAGCGGATGACCGCGATGATGTCCGCGCCCTCCCGCGCGGCGGCCTGCGCCTGCGGGATGTCCTCGTAGATGTCGCCGGTCGCCACGATCAGGTAGATCCACGGCTTGGGCGGATCGGCGGTGGCCGCGATTATGCGGGACCGCTGCGCCCGCTGCCCGTCGATGGTGGCGAACCCCTCGGCGACCGAACGGGCGGCTGCGCTCCTGGCCGTCCGTGCGGCGTCTCCTTCCGGGAGCCGGAACGTCACCGTGCCCGCGGCGGCGGCCTCGGCGAGGTCTTTCAGGCTGCGGGTGGCGTTGCTGCTGAGCGCGTGCCAGACGGGCAGGGCGACGCCGTGCTCCAGGCCCACGCTGTCCTTCACCGCGTCGGTGAGGCGGTTAACCCACGGCATTCCGTCCGCGTCGGCGCCCTGCAGGCCGGCCAGCCGCAGCACGGCCCGCTCCACGGAGACCGTCGTGTGCGTGCGGGCCATCTCGGTGATCGGCTCGCCCGCCTTTCTGGCCAGCTCCCGGACTTGGCGGACCGTGGCCGGATCGAGCCCCAGCTTCGACGTCATCACGCCTCCTTCCCGGTGAGCGCTTCGGTCTCCCTCATCACATCAGCCTCCCCCGCCACCGGCTGGCTGGCCGCCTCCGCGCCCCGCCGCCCTGCCGCGCCGCCCCCGCCGGGCTCCCCTGCCTTTCGTGCCTTTCGCGGCAACTCTTCCGCAGTAGGTGGGGAAAAGTCGCCACGATCATTAAAGACGCGGCGCTCGAACAGGGCGCGGACGGCGGGGTTGGTGCGGATGAGGTTCAGTGCCAGCTCCGCGTGACCGGGCGCGTACCCGTTGCCGATCAGCATGGTCACGTCGGCGGCCACGCCCTCCGCGCCGAGGGCCGCGGCGCTGAACGACGTGGCCATCGAGAAAAAGATAACCGTGCCGCCGGGGGCGGTGGCCAGGATCGCGCCGCCCTCGCAGCCGGGTACGTCCACGCACACGACCGTGACGTCGGCCGGTCCGCCCGCGCCCGCGACCCCGTCCGCGAGGCCCACCGGGTCGCGCGCGTCGGCCAGCACGATCGCGTCGGCGAGGCCGGATTCGTGCAGCAGGGCCGCCTCGGCGCCGGAGGGCACCACGCCGATGATCTCGGCCGCTCCCGCCGCGCGGGCCGCCGCGGCCGACAGCGAACCGCTCTTCCCGGCCGCGCCGAGGATGGCGACGATGGGCCCGGGACGCCCGCGCGCTTCCGTGAGCCCCTGGCTCCCGGACGCTTCCGTGAGCCCCGGGCGCACGCGCGCATCGGCCAGCCCGGGGCGCCCGGGCGCATCGCCCGGCACCGTGTCGCCGAAGCCGCGGCCCGCGCGGTAGGCGGCGACCACGCGCTGGGTCAGCGCGGGCGCGCCGCAGACGTCGAAGACGGCCAGCGCGAGCGGCATGGGCAGGTCATCAGGGAGCGGGACCGCGATCGACCGGGCGAACAGGATGGCGTGCCCCGCGCATGGGATCTGCTCCGACTGTCCGTCCCAGCGGGCGAGCCCGTCGGTGATCGCGAGCGGGGTGAGGCTCAGCGAGACCAGCGTGGCGATGCGCAGGCCGGCGCGCAGGCCGAGCGGGGACTGCGGGCCCGCCTCGGCGACGATCCCGGTGAGCATGCCGCCCGAGCCGGTCACCGGGTTGTGCATCTTGCCGCGCTGGCTGATGGTGCCGAGCACGGCTGCGCGCATCGCGTCCGGGGCGCCGCCGGTGGACTCGCGGATCTGGCGGAACGAGGCGGCGTCGAGGTTAAGCCGCTCGACGTCGACGCGGACCTCGTCGGGCTGGATCCGCGGATCGGGGTCGAGCCGCCACGCGGCCTGCGGCAGGACGGCGCCGCCGCCCCCGGAATCACCGGGCCCGGGGTTACCGGGTCCCGGCTCACCGGGACCGGGGTCACCGGGTCCCGGCTCGCAGACGCGGTGCAGTCCGAGCGGCGAACTGGCCATGCCATCTTCCTTCCCGGCCCCGTGGGTCGTCCATGCGTGAGCCGTATGAGACGCGCATGTAACAACAAATTTTCCTGCTAGATACTACTTTGACAAAAGCTTCTTTAATATACTCATATGATAGACGATTATTATCCGACGATCGGTGACCCGGGAGGCCCTCGTGATCGACCAGCCGTACGTCTACCGGTGCCGGGAGCTCACCGAACCGGACTGGCGGCGTTTCCCCGGCTGGGCCGGCGTGAGTATCGCCGAATGGGAGTCCGCGCAGTGGCAGCGGGCGCACTGCGTGAAGAACGCGCGCCAGTTGCGCCTGGTGACGGGGGCCGGTCTCAGCGAGGCGTTCTTCGCCGACCTGGAGCAGGACCAGCGGGCCCGGGCCACCATGTCGATGCTGGTGCCGCCGCAGATGCTCAACACGATGGCCCCGGAAGCCGTGCCGGACGCCTCCGGCGGCCCGGCCTTCACCGAGGCGTTCACTGATGCCTTCTACGCCGACCCGGTGCGCCGGTACATGATCCCGGTGTTCAGCGACCGCCGGGCCGACTGGCCGTCGCACCCGTACGCCCAGCGTGACTCGCTGCACGAGGCGGAGATGTGGGCGGTGGAGGGCCTGACCCACCGCTACCCGACCAAGGTGCTGGCCGAGGTGCTGCCCACCTGCCCGCAGTACTGCGGGCACTGCACCCGGATGGACCTGGTCGGCAACCCGACCCCCACGGCCGGCAAGCACAAGTTCGAGCTGGCGCGGCCCGACCGGCTCGGGGCCATGATCGCTTACCTGCGCCGCACCCCCGGCGTGCGCGACGTGGTCGTTTCCGGCGGCGACGTCGCCAACCTGCCGTGGCCCCGGCTGGAGGAGTTCGTGGCCGCGCTGCTCGACATCGAGAGCATCCGCGACATCCGGCTGGCCAGCAAGGCCCTGATGGGCCTGCCGCAGCACTGGCTGAGCGACGAGGTCCGGGCCGGGATGGCCCGGCTGGCCGGGCGCGCGGCGGACCGCGGCGTGAGCCTGGCCATCCACACGCACGTGAACGCGGCGCAGTCGGTCACTCCCCTGGTGGCCCGGGCGGCACGCGCGATGCTGGACACGGGCATCCGGGACGTCCGCAACCAGGGCGTGCTGCTGCGCGGGGTCAACGACAGCGCCGGGGCCCTGCTCGACCTGTGCTTCGCGCTGCTCGACGAGGCCAAGATCATGCCCTACTACTTCTACATGTGCGACATGATCCCCGGCAGCGAGCACTGGCGGCTGAGCCTCCGCGAGGGCCAGGACCTGCAGCACCAGATCATGGGCTACCTGCCGGGCTTCGCCACGCCGCGCGTCGTCTGCGACGTCCCGTACGTCGGCAAGCGCTGGGTACACCAGGTCGCGCGGTACGACACCGACCGGGGCATTTCGTACTGGACGAAGAACTACCGCACCGCCGTCGAGGCCGACGACGTGCGGGCCATCGGCCGGGAATACGCCTACTACGACCCGATCTACACGCTGCCGGCCCGTGGCCAGGCCTGGTGGCGGGCCCGCACCGGGCAGGCGGAGCCGGATCGCGCCGAAATCTCCGCCTGAGTCAACCGGGCCGATAGCGGGCCTGCGGGGCCGCACGGGCCTAACCGGGCCGGGAGCGGGCAGGTAGCGGCTATGAGCCAGGCATCTAAGCTGAGCAGGCAGGCCGGCTGGTGGACCGCGGCCGGCGTACCGTCCCAGACGGGCCGGATCGCCGTGGTCACCGGTTCCAACACCGGAATCGGGTTCCAGGCCGCCCAGGTGCTCGCGGCGCACGGTGCCACGGTGGTGCTCGCGTGCCGCGACATGGCCGAGGCCGAGGCCGCAGCGGACCGGATCCTCACCGCCGCACCGGAGGCCAGCGTGACCGCGGCGCATCTGGACCTGGCCTCGCTGGCCTCGGTCCGGGCCGCCGCGAACGCGCTGCGGGACGCCTACGAGCACATCGACCTGCTGATCAACAACGCCGGGGTGATGATGACGCCCTACGGCCTCACCGAGGACGGCTTCGAGCAGCAGCTCGGCGTGAACCACATCGGCCCGTTCGCGCTGACCGGCCTGCTCCTGGACCGCATGCTGACCACGGGCGGCTCCCGCGTGGTGACGGTGAGCAGCTTTCTGCACCGCCGGGGCCGGATCGACTTCGGCAACCTGTCCCTCGAGCACGGGTACCAGCGCTCGGCCGCCTACCGCCGGTCCAAGCTGGCCAACCTGCTGTTCACCTACGAGCTGCAGCGCCGGCTCGCGCAGGCGGGGGCGGCCACGGTGGCGCTGGCGGCCCATCCCGGGTACGCGCGCACCGAGCTGTCGCGGAACCTGCCGCTGCCCACGCGGCTCGGCGCGCTGCTCGTCGAGCCCCTGTTCGCGCAGAGCGCCGCGATGGGCGCGCTGCCGATGCTGCGCGCGGCCACCGACCCGGAAGCCCGCGGCGGTGAATATTACGGCCCGGGTGGCCGCGCCGGAAGGACCGGCTCCCCAGAGCGCGCCCGCTCGTCCACCCGTTCCTTCGACGCGGACCTGCAGCGCCGCCTGTGGGCCGAGTCCGAACGGCTGACCGGCATAAGCTACCCGGTCTGAGCGGCCGTGTCGTTCGCGTCCCCGTCCCCGTCACCGGCGCTGGCGCGCTTGAGGTGGTGGAGGCCAGGCGCGAGGGCAAGGCCATCACCCTCGTCCCGCACACCCAGCGCTTGTACCGCCCGCTGTTGGCGGCTGCCTTGCACTTACAAGGATCATGGACTAGAATTTTAGTCTATGGTGATGCTACCGTTGTCAGACGTTAAGGCCAGGCTGTCAGAGATCGCCGACGAAGTGGACCGCACCCACGAGCGGGTTCACGTTACGCGCAACGGCCGGGAGTACGTTGTGCTGATCGCGGCCGAAGACCTCGAGTCCATTGAGGCCACGCTCGAACTGCTGGCCGACCCGGCGGCGCAGCAGCGGATAGCAGAATCCCAGCAGGAGATCGCGCGCGGGGAGGGCCTGACCCCGGATCAGGTCGAGCAGTCGCTGAGGGAGCGTTTCGGGAAGCGCTGAAATTGACTTATCAAGTCACGATCGCGCCAACAGCCGCTCGGCAACTACAGGGCCGACTACCGGAAGCCGTCGCTTGGGCGTGCTTTGAGTTCATCCACGGGCCGCTCGCAGAGGAACCGCGCCGAGTCGGCGCACCCCTGCGCAGCCCATTCGCGGGTCACTGGCGAGCCAGGCGCGGCGAATACCGTGTGCGGTACACCATCGATGACGACGCCAAGACGGTAACCGTCCTGGACAGTGACCATCGCCGGGATGCCTACCACCGCTGAAAGTGCCTGCAGCCTGCTGTTATAAGACTGGCCCGGTGACAATTATGCCGCCTGGCGGTACTCGCTGATCAGCCCACCCCAGACTTCACCGCGCGACCGGGCGGATCACCTTCCCGGTCGCCGTGGTCTCGAGGGCCTCGACGCTAAGGAACCGGCTCGGCAGCTTCGCCGAAGACAGCCGCTGCCGGCAGAATGCCTGCAGCGCGGACAAGTCGACATCGACCGGCGTCACAATGGCCCGGATCCGCTGGCCGAGCCGTTCATCAGGCACACCGTCGACCAGACACGAGCGCACCGTCGGGAATTCGAGCAAAACGGCCTCGACCTCTTCGGGACTCACCTTCGTGCCGCCGACGTTGACGCAGTTGGCTAGTCGGCCAACGATCACCACGCCGCCGTCCGGCGTTAGGCGGACTATATCGCCGACGACGAAACCGTCCGCGACCGGAGCGGCATCGACCCGGTCCGGGTACAGGTATCCGGACATTGCAGTCGGCGACCGGACGACGAGAAGACCTGACTGCCCGAGAGCCGGGTCGTCCGCCGACGGCTTCGGCTCCGGGGCGTCGATGAGGGGACCGAGCTCGATCCTAACCCCCGGCAGCGGCTGGCCGAGCGACCGCGCGTCCTGCCAGAGGACCGGTGGCCGCACGCAAATCGGGCCGGTCTCGGTCGTTCCGTACACCTCGCCGAGCCGACCGCCAAGCACCCTTCCGATGAGTTCGGCCGTCCGAAGGTCCATCGGCATCCCTGCGGTCAAGTAGCCGATGGATCGCGTCGGCCGGCTCATGGCCGCCTCGGCCAAGAGCCGCAGCATCGGCGGCACGCCGGCGAAGAGGGTGACGTCATGGCGATCCAGGGCATGCAACAGCATCCGCGGCCGGTCCGCGCTGGTGACAAGCGTAGTGGCGCCGGCCAGGGGGGCAGCCAAGGCCGCCAACCCAAAACCGTAGGCGTGATGCAGCGGCACCGGGCAGGCCAGCACCGTCCCCGGGGCCAGGTCGAGCGCGGCGCGGTAGTTCTCCGCCTCTGCCATCAGGGCACTGGCCAGGCGCAGCGCCACCCGGGTGCGCCCGCTTGTGCCGGAGGTCAGCTGAGCGCTGGCGGCGCCGCCGGGCGGTGCCTCGCCGGACGGCTTGCGGACGATCAGCCGCCGGCCCGCCACCACGTCGCCGATTCCGGGCAGCAGCGGCCAGTCGAGCGGTGCGGCCAGGTGCGTCGCCGCTACCAGAGCCTCGTTCCGCTCGCGCTCCCATTCGTTCATCTGCCGTGGCAGCGGAGCTACCACTGCGTCCAGAGCCAGCACCGCGAGCACGTCCGCGGTGAACGAGGCGGCCGGCCAGGCCACTGCTCCGACCCGACAGCCCGGCCCGATCCCGATCCGGCGGTAGGCGTCGAGGCGGGCTTCGACGAGCTCGACAAGGGCCTGCGCCGTGGTATTCCCCGGGTCCTCAGCGAAGAGTACGGCCCGCGGGGATCGCACGGCCGTTTCCCGCAGTAGCTGGAGCAACTCGAGGCCGCTGTCGCCGTTCACCGTGACTCGGGCACGTCGGGAAGCGCGTGGCGCACGGTGGCGACCACCTGATCGAGGTCTTCGAGGCTGTGCGCAGTGCTGAGAAACCAGGGTTCGATCGGGCTGGGATGGAAATACACGCCCCTTCTCTGAGCCCTGATCTGCAGCGCGCGATGGGCGGCGAAGTCCATCGCCTGGGCGGCCACGCGCGGGCCGTACCGCAGGTCAACGGGCTGCCGCAGCAGCGACACGGAAAGCAGCGAGCCAATCCGGGTGACCAGGGCCGGGCGCTTCATCTCGGCGAACATGGCGCGCAACTGGTGCTCGAGGTAGTCGCCGTGCTTCTCCAGCTGCTCGTAAATTTGGGGGGAGCGCTCGATCTTCTCGAGCATGGTGACGACCGCCCGCACCGACACGTGGTTGCCGGCGTACACCCCGAGATGCATCGCGCGGTGGTCCGCGAGCATGGCCATCGTGTTGCGAGATCCGCCGAATGCCGCGACGGGGACGCCGCCGCCTAGCACCTTCGAGAGCACGGTCAGATCCGGCGTGACCCCGTAGCGCTCCTGCGCCCCGCCCTGCCCGAGCCGGAACCCGGTGATCACCTCGTCGAAGATCAGCCATGCTCCCCAGCGGTCGCACAGCGCACGGAGCTCCTCGAGCTGACCGGGAGCCGGCGGCACGACGCAGGCGTTGGCCATCACCGGTTCGCAGATCACCGCCGCGAGCCGTGCGCCCCGGACCTCGAACACGGTACGCAGGGCGGACAGGTTGTTCCAGGGTACCTCCAGCGTGTGGGCGAGCGCCTCCGGGATCATGCCCGCCGCGCCCGGCCCCGGCGCCGTGGACCCCAGTGCGCCGGAGCCCGGCGCCGACTCATGGAAGGTCGCTTTCCCCGCTCGCAGCACGGTCTCGCTCCAGCCGTGGTAGTGCCCTTCGAAGGTGAGCACCTCCGTACGGCCAGTGGCCGCCCTAGCCAGACGTAGCGCAGAGGCGACCGCCTCGGTACCCGAGTTGGCGAACCTGACCTGTTCGACCGACGGCACCAGCCGTGCGACCAGTTCCCCGGCCTGCCGGTCGAGGCGGTGCGGCAGCCCAGTCATCGCCCCCTCAGTCAGCTGCTGGGCGAGCGCGGCGGCCAGTTCGGGATCCGCATAGCCGAACAGGTGGGGACCGTACCCCATGTTGAGGTCGATCAGCTCCCTGCCCTCGACGTCCCAGATCCGGTCCCCCTTGGCCAGCTGTACGACGAGCGGCTCGGGGATCGCCTGAGCTCGCATGCTGCTGCTCACCCCGCCGGCGATGACCTCCCGGGTGGCGGCGAATTGCTCGGCGTTCGTCGCCGGTATGCCTGCTGCCGTCTGTTGCATGGGTGACTCCGTCCTCAGGTTTGACATGGATTAACGGTGGTAGCGCGGGTCGCTCGGCTGATTCGTTAGATTACACATCCGGTTACCGATAGTGACCAATAGTGACGGCATGTTATTGTTCGGCGTGGCGCGCGAAGGCACTCCATGACGGTCCGGCTTCGCCCCGGGCCCGGGCGCGACGCTCTGGCACGGCCGACAGCGCACGGCGCGAAGGCGATTTTGCGAGTTCACTGGAGGGACTACGGCGTGGATGACAAGCGGATCCTGGACATCGTGCACCAGACGGCGGCCGAGATGATGACCGCGGAGGGCGGCGAGGCAGCCGGACACGGCTCCGCGGTGAGCACCGAGGGAACGGACAGCCTCATCGACGGGTACGGCTTCTCCTCAATCGATGCGCTCAAATACCTGCTCATCCTTGAGGAGAAATTCGGGATCACCTTCGCGGACCGGGATCTCAACGACGAGCTGCTCTACTCGGCGACTGCACTGGCCAAGCGCATCGCTGCGCTGCTGGATACCCAAGGGCAGGCTCAGGCCTCGGGCTGATTACCTACGCAGCAGCCAGAATGAGCCGCCCTGCGCCATTTCCTTATTCTGGGGCGGTCTCAGGTGATACACCTGTCGTTCTGGATGATGATCTTGATCTTTAGCCATCCGCTGCATCAATTGGCTGGAGAGCGGGTCATGTGGCCAGATATGCGTTGTCCGCAGTCAAAGCAGCGAGGATTTCTCATGCTGGAATCACCCGAACGACTCACGATCGAAAGTTTGCGACAGCAGGTCACGGCCGGGGAAGTCGACAATGTTATCGTCGCGTTCACGGACATGCAGGGCAGGCTGGCGGGCAAGGGATGCTCGGCGCGCTACTTCCTCGATGAGGTTCTCAGCCACGGAGCCGAGGCCTGCAACTACCTCCTGGCCGTGGATGTCGAGCAGAGCACGGTCAGCGGCTACGAGATCAGTTCGTGGGAACGGGGTTACGGCGACTTCGTTCTTCTTCCCGACCTCGCGACGCTCCGGTTGCTGCCGTGGAAGGACCGGGCCGCGATGGTTCAGTGCGATATCGCCTGGGCGGACGGCAGCCCGGTGCGGGTCTCGCCCCGGGAGGTCCTCAAAGAGCAGGTCCGCCGACTTGCGGAGCACGGCCTCGTGGCGTTCGTCGGCACAGAACTTGAGTTCATCGCCTTCAACACGAGCTTCGAGGACGCCTGGGCCTGCGCATACCGCAACCTCGTCCCGGTCAACCAGTACAACGTCGACTATTCGATCCTTGGTGTGGATCGCGCGGAGCCGCTGCTCGGCGCGATCAGGCGCGGCATGGAGGGGGCCGGCCTGTATGCCGAGTCCGTGAAGGGCGAATGCAATCTCGGTCAGCACGAGATCGCCTTCCGGTACGCCGACGCCCTGACGACGTGCGACAACCACGTTGCCTACAAGAACGGCGCTAAAGAGATCGCGGCCTCCCTCGGAAAGAGCCTCACCTTCATGCCGAAGTTCAACGGCCGCGAGGGCAACTCTTGCCATATCCACATCAGCCTGCGCGGCGCTAACGGCGAGGCCGTCCTGGCCGGGGACGGCCCCAACGGCTTTTCGCCGATCATGGATGGCTTCATCGCCGGGCAGCTGGCACTGCTCCGCGAGCTGACTCTCCTGCTTGCCCCCAACATCAACTCCTACAAGCGCTTCGCTGAGGGCAGCTTCGCGCCCACTACCGTGGCCTGGGGACTGGACAACCGAACGTGCGCGCTGCGCGTTGTCGGCAGCGGCGGCACGCTGCGCCTGGAGAACAGGGTTCCCGGCGGCGACGTGAACCCGTACCTCGCCGTCGCGGCGCTGATCGCCGCCGGCCTGCACGGCATTGACCACGACCTAGAGCTGGAGCCGATGCTCCAAGGCAACGCCTACGCCTCGGCCAAGCCCAGCATCCCGGTCACCCTCAACGAGGCTGTCCGGCTGTTCGGCAGCAGCGAGGCAGCCATGAAGGCATTCGGAGAGGATGTCGTCATTCACTATGTGCGGGCCGCTGAGGTGGAGATCGAGGCATTTCAGAAGGCCGTCACGGACTGGGAACGGTTTCGCGGCTTCGAGCGTCTGTGAGGTTCAGCCGCCGGGCGGCTATGGCCGCCCACCACCTTCCGGTCGGCCGGCAGGCCAGCCTGAGCGCCGCGGTGTGCGCTTCGGCCTCCATCTGGTCCTCAAGCGGTGCCAGGAGATCAAGCGGTGCCACGTCCCGGTAGTGGTGCCGCAGCGCTGCGGAGATCAGCTGATCGGTCAGCCAGGGGTTTTTCGGCAGCAGCGGTCCGTGCAAGTAAGTGGCGTACACCTCACGGTAGCGGGCCCCTTCCGTGCCGTCCTGTCCGTTGTTGCCGGATCCCGCGATCACCTGCCCGAGCGGGTCTACGCCGGGTCCGAGGTAAGTGCGGCCGCTGTGGTTTTCGAAGCCGACGAGGCGGTGCTGTCCGCCGCCGTCCAGGTCACAAGCTACGGCGATGTGGCCCATAAAGCGGGTGCTGCCGCCTTCGGTGACCGCGTCCAGCACTCCTATTCCGGTGATCGGCGGTACCCCCGCAGGGGCGTAGTACTTGCCGAGAAGCTGGTAGCCGGCGCACACCGCCAGGACGACAGAACCAGTCTCGATCGCCTCGTGCAGAGGTCCGGCCTTCATCGCGAGGTCACCAGCCGCCACCCGCATCTCGCAGTCCTGGCCGCCGTGCATCAGGATCAGGTCGAACTCGGTGAAGTCGGGGACCTCCCCGAGGTCGGCCTCGACGACGCTGCTTTCGATCCCCCGCCAGGCGCACCGCCTGGTAAGGGCGAACAGGTTCCCCCGGTCCCCGGCCACGCTGAGCAGCCTCGGGTAGAGGTGGCAGATGCGTATCGAGATCGGTGCGGCGTGTTCCATGTCATTCCTCCCAGAACGGCGGCACCCAGCCGCGCTTTTGCATGATCCGGCGGAACTCGCGCATCGGCGTGTAGCCGGCGAGGATGTACAGCGGCTCGCCCGGCGGTATGCGGGCGAGGGCGGCATCCAGAGCGGCCCGGCACCCGGGTATCACCCACATACCTGCACGGTCGGCCCCGGCGTACTTCATGCGCAGCGCCACTTCCTCGGCCCTGGTCCCGCTGATGACCAGGCTCCCGAGTTTCGGCACGAGCCGCTCCAGGTCCACGTCCCAGAGCCAGGCGAAGTCCTCCCCGTCGACGGCCGTGTTGCTGTGCGCGGCCAGCAGGTGCTTTCGGCCAGGGCGCTGCAGGATGACCCGGAGAGTTTCGTTGTACGACGCGGGGTTCTTGACGAAAGACAGTATCGCCTCGCGGCCGCCCGCCTTTATCTCTTCGAGGCGTCCGAACGCCGGACGCAGCCTGGCGAGAGCCGACTGGGCGCTGCCGGGCTCTAGGGCTCCGAGCGCGAAAGTCCCGCCGAGCGCGGCGGCGGCATTGTAGACGTTGTGCAGTCCTGGCAGGGGCACGTGCAGGCGCACGGTCCCCGCCGGTGTCTCGACGGTCATGTCGGTGCCCCCGTCCGGCGACTCCTGCACCCGGGTGACCGCTATGTCGAGGTCCGGCCGTCTGGTTCCGCAGCCGCGGCACTCGTAATCCCCGAGGTGTGATGCGTACACCCGGTGGTACATCAGCGGGTGCTGGCAGCGCACGCAGCGGATCGTGTCCGCGGCATGCTCGGGAGTCTCCGTGCCGACGTCCTCCGCACAGAGGCCGAAGTACAGGCGGCGAGCCGCGGCCTGCGGGGCCAGGCTCGCCACGAGCGGGTCGTCGCCGTTGAGAACCACGCTGCCGCGCGCGGGCAGCGCCTCGACGGAGGCCTCCAGCATGCGGGCCATCGCGTACAGTTCGCCGAAGCGGTCAAGCTGGTCACGGAAGATGTTCGTGATGAGAATCATGTCCGGCGCCACTTCTGGTGCCACCCGCCGCATGGTCGCCTCATCGACCTCAAGGAGAAGCAGCCGGGCACCCATCTTGCCCCGCAGGTCGGCCTCCCGCACGGCAACCGAGGTCACCCCTTGCAGCAGGTTCGACCCGGACCGGTTCTGGGCGACGCTGACGCCGGCGGCCTGTGCGAGGGCGGCGAGCATTCTGCAGGTCGTTGTCTTGCCGTTGCTGCCGGTGATAGCCGCCTTGCCGACTGTGCTCGCCGCGACGACCTTGCGCAGTACCAGCGGGTCTATGCGCCGGGCAACCGTGCCGGGAAAACTCGTCCCGCCGCCGATGTTCAGGAGCCTGCCCGCGGCACCCGCCCCCTTGGCCGCCGCGAGCGCGAGCGTGAAGCGCACCCGGTCCGCGGATAGTGCCTGCGCGAGGCCGCGGTCCATCACCGCCTGCGTGGCTCCCTCCTGGTCGCTGCCCGGACCCGCCACCTTGCCCATTCGAAGTCCTCCTACCTTGCCCATTCGAAGTCCTCCGCGCGCCACTCCCGCGCCGTCCGTCCCGCACCGTCCGGCAAGGTCGGTCCCGGGAATGGCATGCCGCCCGAGATGCGGAGAGCTCCGGCCTCGCGCACGGCGTCCACGATGGATTCCACGTGCCCCTCGTTCAGGGCGTAGTGCAGGGCGCAGGAGCGCAGGGCGAAGCGGCCGCCGATGTCGGTTCCCGCCAGCGATGCCCGGCCCCCGACCTGGACGTCCTCCATGATCGCCTGGTTCAGCAGGTCCAGGCCCTGGTCGTTTCCCTGCCAGTTCGCGGGCACGTAACGGAAGCACACCGCAGTCAGCGGCCCTGCTGCCCTCAACTCCAGGTCGGGGCTGGCCTCGATGATCTTCTCCATGTGACGCGCTAGGTCGATGTGCCGCCTTACATGGCTCACCAGGCCGGCTCTGCCCGCCTGCTGGATGTTCCAGAAGGCCTTGAGCGCCCTCCCCGAATCTCGGGTCTGCTCCGCGCTGCGGTGGGAGTACCAGATGTGGCCGGCGAAGCCCTTCCCCGGCGTCAGGCTGAGATAGGAGGGGACGAGCTTGTAGGTGTCTTGCAGCAACTCGCCCCGCCGTATCATGGCGCAGCTGCAGCCGATGGCTACCGCCATCCACTTGTGCGGGTCGATGGCGACGGAGTCGGCCTGGTCCAGGCCGGCATAGCACTGCCCAAGGCGCGGGTCGAGCGCTCCGAACCCGCCGTAGGCACCGTCCACGTGCAGCCAGAGGGACTCCTGGCGGCAGAACCCGGCGAGGTCGCTGAGCGGGTCTATGGCTCCCGTCTTCACGCTTCCAGCGTTCGCCGCGACGAGGAAGGGGCGGTGACCTGCGCGGCGGTCAGCCTCGACCGCCGCGCGCAGGTCGGTAAGGTCCATTCGGAAGTCGCGGTCAACGGCCACCTTGCGGGGCCTGCCGAGCCCGAGCGTGAAGGCGGCTTTGTCCAGGCAGGAATGCCCCTCCGCCGACATGTACATGGTAAGCCGGGGGTGCCCCTGGAGACCTTCGTCCCTGATATCCCACCCGTTAACCTGAGCGCCCCAGTGGCGCGCGACCTCCATGCAGTGCCGGTTTGCGTCCGAGCCGCCGCCGAGGAGAACACCGTCGCTCCCGTCGCGGGGAAAGCCGATGAGCTCCATGAGCCAGCGGACAGCCAACTGTTCCAGGTATATGGCCGCGTATTCTCCGCCGGCACCGCTGGTGTTCGTCACCGCTGCGGCGAAGGCCGCCAGCATGCTCAGCTTGGATGCCGCCGGGTCTACGAAGGCGGCGAAGCAGGGGTGATTCTGGCCGCGGCCATAGGGCAGCACCCGCTGGTGGAAGAATTCCAGGATCTGATCGGGCTCGATTCCCGCAGCGGGGAGCGGCATTTCCTCGATTTGCCTTCGCACCTCAGCGGGGAGCGGCCGGTACACCGGATTGTCCGGCAGTGCCTCAAGGTAGGCCCCCAGAGTGTCCACGAGCTCGTGACCGAGGTCACGGAAGGCCGGGCCGTCCATCGCGAATGGCGACGGAATCTCGCCGTAGGTCTCGGCCTGACGTACAGATGCGGACATAGTCATCCGCAGAACCCCCTTCGCTGGTAACAGAGCGATGATTTGCTGTAAGGAGTAATCCCATGCAGCGGAGCCGCTGCACCGCGGCAGAACTGGTGCAGCTGCATCCGTTTCTCGCAATAACACTGAAGTGCGCATATCCGGATGTTCGCGATGCGAGATGATCTGCTTCACGGCCGACGATTTCCCGCGCCCGTCCGGCGGGATCAGCCCGAGGCCGACGAGGTCGGCCCTGCTTGGCCAGTAGGCCCAGTGGGCGGGGCTGCGCCCGATGGCGGCACTCACCTCGGCGACGCAGCGAGCGAATGCCGTCGCCTCGTCGTCTTCCTGCGGTACCTCCACCGGCGCGGAGATCTCCAGCACCTGGTGGCGGTAGTCTGGCGTGCGGTACATGAAGCCCATGAGCAACGGCGCGCCGGTCAGCCTGGCGACCGTCACAGCCCCAGGAAGGAGCCTGGCCCGGCCGCCGAGGAGGGGCACCTCCACGGTGCGGGCCAGGTCTGCGCTCAGCGGCGGCGCGTCGATCGCGATCGTTAGCACCTCATTGGCACGGAGGACGGCCGCTGCTCGTGCCGCGACCCCGGCGCGGCCTGCCCACGGCTCGATGTTCGGCCTGTGCCGGTGGCGGCGTATCCGCCGGGCGTAGACCAGGTCCCAGAACCGCCGCTCGGCGGATGACAGACCCGTGGTGTAGTTGTGCTGCCAGCGTCCGACCGTGGTGACCGGGAAGCCGCTGGCGCCCAGTACCGAGAAGGCGCAGTCGAAGGAGCCGAAGTGAGCCGAGCACAGAATGGCTCCCTTGCCGGCCGCCAGGGCGGCATCCAGGTGTTCACGCCCGCGGACCTCGACCAGTCGCCGCAGGGCCCCGGCCCTGCCCCGCAGTCGCATCACGTCGATCGCCTCGCAGGAGGCGAACCGGAACCAGGATCTGGTGAGCTCCTCCGCGGCGCCTGGGCCGAGTTCGTCCCCGAGCAGCTGCCCCAGGTTATGTATCAGCGCGGCGCGTTTCCAGTGCCTGGACCGGAAGTCCCAGTCGCCGCGCCAGCAGGCGATGCGATAGCCCAGGGCTGCGGGAAGGCAGGCCACGACGGGCGCCGCCACCGCCCAGTAGGCCACGCCTTCCACGGTGCGCAGCAGCCTCTCCGCGCGGCTCTCATTCATGTACGCCCCCTGCTTTCCCGGCTCTCGCATCCGGATATAGGTACAGGTAATATTGACATTGGCGAAATGCTCCCGGAGCAGGTTCGCCTCTCCTGCCGTTGAAAAAAGCTCTTGATGAGTTGCCCGGGAACGTTTTCCCTTGGACTCTAATTCTCTACCCATCCATGAACAAGAACTCCTCTCGGTGAATTCATCCCCCGATGTCATCGATCGGGTCTTTGCATCCCCAGATCGACAGCGCGCAAACCGCAATCGCCGAGTATATCGTCACCGAGAAGAACCGGCCGGGAAACCCGAATGTGCCGCCGCGTCCCGCATAGGGTTAATCATGTATTTACCCGGGAGACGCCAGTTAAGCGTATTTCGCCCGCACGTCAGCCGCTGAACCAGTGAGCCTTTTCATCCTGATGGAGATTTGTTCGTCACATTCTGCTACTGTATTGTGCCGCGCTGCCGTTGTCCCGCAAGACCTTCACCTTCGTACCGGCATTTGCTTTTTGGGTATCCTGTTCCCGGCAGAGAATTCCGCGTTCCTTACGGTCCGCCTACCGGACCGCCCCGGGCGGCCCGGACCCTGCCGGGGTTTCCGTGTTCCGCACGTGTGAGATACGACCGGGGCCCGCAAGCAGAATTGGACTAAACTTAGTCTAGTCATTACCATGGTGCTTATGACTGTGAACGTCAACATCCACGACGCCAAGACGCACCTGTCGCGGCTGCTGGAGCAGGTCGCAGCCGGCGAGCGGGTCGTGATCTCCAAGGCCGGAACCCCGGTCGCGGACCTCGTGCCGCACCAAGCGGCGACAGTAACGTTCGGCGGCCTGAAAGGCGAGCTCGCCTACGACGATCAGGCGTTCGACATCGATCCGGACATCCAGCACATGTTCTACCACACAGAACACAGCCGGCCAGGCGAAGCCAGCGAACCCGGCAGGCCCGGCGATGCTGCTCCTTGACAGCCAGGCCCTGCTGTGGCTGCTGGACGACAACCCGCGCCTCGGCCGACAGGCCCGGCAGGCGATCACCTCCGCACAAGGTGTGCACGTCTCCGCCGCGACAGTCTGGGAGCTAACCATCAAGACCATGCTCGGCAAGCTGACCGTCCCGGCGGACCTCAGCAAGAGGCTCACCGCCGAGGGACTGGCACTGCTCAGCATCACCGCCGAGCACGCCGAGGCGCTCCGCGACTTTCCTGAACTTAGCAGGCACGACCCGTTCGACCGACTGCTGGTGGCGCAGGCCTCCCGCACGGGACTACGGCTGCTCACCGCCGACCAAGTCCTGCTGGACCTAGACCGTGATTTCATCCTCGACGCGTCCAGATAACCTGTCCCGCTCGAAAATAGGATTCGTCTGGTGACCTGTGGTTCTTCGGGATATCAGGCGGCGCGCGCATATTCGTTGATCAGGCCGCCCAGGACGGGTTTTCGG
>Ga0181530_10001080_pt1 | contig 34667 bp, 24 predicted proteins | sample PEATcosm2014_Bin_42_FD_119769 | JGI IMG/M metagenome (GOLD analysis project Ga0181530, IMG submission 119769) | Peatland microbial communities from MTU Mesocosm Facility, Houghton, MI, USA - PEATcosm2014_Bin10_60_metaG | ecosystem: Environmental > Terrestrial > Soil > Wetlands > Peat | place...
GACAGGAACGAATCACGCCTTGAACGCCGTCCGCGTCGGCCAAAGACAAAAACAGCTTTTAATAAAAAGGCTGTTTGAAGGAGACGCTTTTTTGCTATTGACCGCTCACGCTAATGGGTGACGCTTTTATCATTCTGCGGCATCTGTATTTTCAGCGCCGTGGCGGTGCCGATGGGGGAAGCAACGACTTCAGCGGGCAAACAACCTGTTGCCCGAGACGCACAGCCTGAACAAACGCTGACGGTGAAAATCAACCCAGAGGTGTTCATCAAGAACGTCAAAGCGCAAGCGGGCTTGTATTTGCACAATACCACGAGCGATTACACCGACGTTCTGCTGGACATTTTGCGCGGAGAAGGCGTGGATTGCAGCCCTCCGCACGGGCTTGCGTTCAACACCAAGACCGGAGAAATCACCACGCAGAACACACCTGAAGCTCTTGAAATATTCCGCCAGGTCATCGAACAATTGAATCGTCCGGACGGACAATGCAACCTGCTCGCCATACCCACCCACCGCAAGGGTGTCCTGATTCAGGGAGAGTTTTACATAATGCGAACTTCAGACTTTGAGAACCTGACGAAAGACTTGCATCTCTATAACAACCCCCGTTTCTCCGACCTTCCCTGGTGGTCGGTCGAACCGAACCAGTTCGCGGCATTCGGTGACCGTGTCAAATCGCTTGGATTGCAACCGCTCCAGCGTCCCCGCATTCAGACCGGACATGGCATAACCGCTGATTTCTATTGCGGCACCGAAACGAACTCCATCGAGTTGAACTGCCTCCCATTTGTGACGGTTGATCAAACTCAAAGATTTGTAGCACTGACAGTGCAAGTGAACACCAAGGGCTGGTTTACCGACAATCCGAAGGGTGACTGGCCGGTTCATGACGGCACCAACCGTTACGCCGTCAGCGGCCAGGTTTCAGCCCAAGACCACGGCGGCATCGTGCTTCGGGCAAAAAATCCGGCCGGTGACAATCTGGTCGTGATCCTTGGCGTCGAGATTGTCACGAATGATGTGCCAGCCTCGAACCCCGCATCCGGAGTAAATCCTATTTTGCTGGTGCGGGGTGAAAAACGGAAAAATATCGCAGCCAAGCTTGATCGCATCCGGTTCGACAAGGTTTCCTGGCCCGATGGCCTGCCGTTGAGTGAAGCTCTTCGCATGCTAAGCCTCCAGACCAAGCTTTGCGACCCGGATAAAACAGGCATTAACTTTACATTCCATACCAATGCACCGGCAGCTTCAGCGGCAACCGCATCCGCCGACGGTGCAACCACCATCAATCCAACCACAGGATTGCCGGAAGCAACTCCTGCCGGCGTCGCCGTGGATCCCAGTTCCATCAATGTCAAACTGACGCTCACCGAAGCGCGGCTGGCGGACGTGCTGGAGGCCATTGTATTGGCGGCGGATCATCCCATCCAATACTCGATTCTGGATGACGGCATTGTTTTTTCGACCAGGGTTTCAAATTCGGCGCCATTGGAAACCCGCACCTTTATGGTGGACGCAAAGATATTCCTCGCCGCTTTGCAGAAGCAGACCGGCCTTCCAACTAATGTCGCTGCCGCCACGAGACAGTTTCTCTCAAATGCCGGCGTGGATTTGTCACCGCCCAAATCCATTTACTTCAATGAAACGCGCGGGCTCCTGTTGGTCCGCGCAACCAGCCAGGATTTGGACGCGGTTGAGAAAGCCATTCCGGGATTGAACATGACGCCGCCGCAAATCCACATCAAAGCCAGATTCATCGAGGTGCCGCAGGAAACACTCAAACTCCTTGGAACGAATTCCATTCCGACCGGGACCACGAATGCAACTGGCATTTTAACGGATGCCAATTTCCGACTTTTGCTTCAGACCTTGGAGCAATGCAAGGGGGTCGAAAATCTTGCCGAACCGGAAGTGACGACCATCATCGGACGCCAAACCCAAATGCGGGCGACCGAAAGCATTGCCGTGATCGATGGCATCAATCCCCAGGCGCTTACGCCTCCAGGCGTCTTGAGCACTGACAACACCAAAGGCATGAAAACCGTCCAAATCGAAACCGGCCCCGCTATTGATGTCTTTCCGCATTTGTTGGCTGACGGTCATACCATCTACCTGGAGGTGACCGCCAGCGTGACCGAATTCACAGGCTATGACGAGCGAGAGAAGACCAACCTCGCAACCATATATGTGGATGGCCGGAAAAAACAGGTCAATGTTCCCATGCCCCAGTTCACCACCCGGGAATTAAAGACGAACGTCGAGTTCCAGGATAACCAGACCGTCGTCCTCGGCGGTGGGATCTCCACGCAAATCACAGCCACCAAAGAAACAGTGCCCGTTTCAGGCGATGCGGCGACGGGAGAACCCCGTTTCCGTGAACAGACCACCCGTACTGTCGGCGAAAAGAAGCAACTCCTCGTCCTGATTACGGCGACCCTGGTTGATGCGGCCGGGAACCGGATTCATGGCGACGACGAAATATCACCCGCCCGCACGGGAATTCCGCCGCAGGATTCTCGCTAACACGTTGCAAAGCAAAACCGGCAATCAAAGTTTTTGGGATTGATCCAGCCGCAAATCAGCCCGGCTTAAAGCGACTGCTTCAGTGGTTTTATTGTTGATTTTACTCCTCGCAAAAGGCCTAATCTCTTCCGCAGAAGTTGCAGGTGGTAGTTTATCGTTTTTAAAAGAGGGTGAAAACGGCGGTTGAACAATCAAACTGGCAGGCATTACAAAAATCAAGAATCGGAAGAACCTATGAAAATTTCCTCATCTACTTGCGCGAAACTTCTTTCGCGCGCAATTTATCCACTCATTGCCGCTGTTCTGCTCGCCGCCACGGGCGCTCGCGCCGGGTTGCAGATGGATATGCATCTTTATGGCTCATACTTTTGTTTCCCTTGGATAAGCACAAATGCGACTACGCCCAGTCCCACTAACACCGCCTATTTTGTCTGGTCGCCGACTTCCACCATCAACACCGGCATTCATTTCCAATTAAATCCCGACAACAGCATTGGCGGCAGCGGCAGCTCGGTTATTTCAGATTATCAAGCTTTCATCCACGAGATCACCAACGGAAACTGGACCCTGCTGATGACCAACACCGTCTCGACCAATCAATACACTTTTAAGGTCACTGTCCCTTCCACCATCACCAGCAATCTGTTTGCGCCGGTGATCATTACCTCTCCCACCAACGGGCAGATCAACGTGACCAACACCCCGACGTTCACCTGGACCGGACCAGCCGGCTGGGGAGGAGCGCTGACCGTCTATGACGACTCGGTTGACAACAATGGCAATCAAACTTACGTCACTTCCGCGAGCCTGACCCCGAACCAGACGTCGTGGCCCTGCCCGGTGACCCTGCCCAATGGAACAAACAACTTCTCCGCGAATTACACCAGCAATGCCACCGCCATCGTGCTCGTCTCCACCCCGGTGGACAGTCTTTCCCATCCATTCCCCGGTTTCAGTTTCATTTCCACGCTGGAAACGGATGGAGGCCAGGAATTTTTTGTCAGCACCCCCGCCGGTCCGTCAACCTTCGGACATACAAACATCGCGCACTACACATTCGATAACAGCAGCAACCTGGGCCATGACAGTTCGGGCAACGGCAACGACATGTCTGGCGAGACTTTTTGGGGGCCGCAGCATGTGTTCGATACGGATGCGGAAGCAGGCGGCGGGGCCGTGCAATTTTTTGGCACCGACGCCATGACGGCCGGCGAACCAGCCCTGGACAATCTGAACAGGGTGCTGGCCGGCAGTTTCACTTTTTCCGCCTGGGTGAAAACCACCGTGACAAACGGCGCTGACTACAACAACGCTTTTTATGGCGCGGTCATCTTCTGGGCCTACAACGACCAAGGCAATACCAACGACACGATTCCACTGGCCATCACCGGCAGCAAAGCCGCCTTCACCACCCGGGGCGGCGACTCTGGATCGTCCGACAACCTGCACTCGCTCACCAGCGTCAATGACGGCAACTACCACCTGATCACGGTCACCCGCGACCAAAGCACCGGGGAAAAGAAAATCTATGTGGATGGCAACTTTGAAACTTCCCAGATCGGCACCACCAATCCGCTCAACGGAAACAACTACAACCTCACCATCGGCGGTTGGGCTTACCTTCTGGAGATGAACAGCACGGTCACCAACTATTCCAGTTACAAAGGGCTGCTGGACGACGTGCAAATTTATTCCGGGACCTTGTCCGATGCCGAAGTCGCCTCACTTTATGCCAATCCGGGAACGACAATTCCTGATGTCGCGGGCAGCGGCACGGGCGGGCTGGTGGTGCATTATGATTTTGATGAAGGCACGGTGCTGGCACCCGACGTTTCCGGCAACAACAACAATATTGTTTATGCGGGCAACTTTGGCGGCAGCGGGCCCTCGATCAGCCCGAATGCGGCCGCCGGAGCGGGTTCGGTGAGTTTTGACGGCGGCAGCTATTTGACCGCGTCCTCCAACTTGCTTGGGACGCTGGCCGGCGAATTCACGGTCTCGCTCTGGTTGAAAACCAGCCAGAGCTTTGGCAACCAGGGCGATCTGGCGTGGCAAGGCGCGGGCGTCATCGCGGCTGATTCCCCGAATGCCGGGGCCAAAGATTTGATCCCGGTCGCGCTTACCGGCGGCCAGGTGGCGTTCAATGTTGGTGATGGTGTTTCCGATAACACGCTCAACTCCAGCACCACGGTCAATGACGACACCTGGCATCATGTCGTGGTCACCCGCAGCCTGTCCACTGGCGCACGGCAGATCTTCATTGATGGAGCGCTCGACAGTTCCGACGTCGCCTCGACGGTGCTGCTCGACAGCCCGGTGTTGCTCACCATCGGCGCGAAATCCGACGCCTCGAATCCTAACCCGGCGAGTCCCAGTCAAAACGGATCCAACGGCTACGAGGGACTTCTGGATGACGTTCAAATCTATAACCGGGTTTTGAGTTCCGACGAGGTTGCTTTCCTTTACCAAAACCCCGGCGCGACGGTCACCAGCTCCTCCAGCACCCCGTATCCGGTTGACGTAAGCCTTCAATTTAGTTTTATCCGGTCACAAGATCCGAATTATGGCGAGATTTATGGCGCCGGCGTTTCGTTCAGCTCCGTCAGCCCCGATCCCACCACCACAAACAGTGTGCATTCGCCCAATGACTACTTTGTCACAGAAACCTATCCCGGCGGCGGCTGGGGATCCGGCGCCATCCTCTCCTCTCTGGACCAGGTGATCAACGAGTTCACCAACGGACTCTGGAAAATTTACATCAACCAGGGCAGCCCGACGCAACAAGTCTATTCGTTCCAGGTTTCCATCAGTGGCCTCGACACGAATGTGCTCCGGGCAGTCAAAATTTTTTCGCCGACCAACGGAGCGGTCGACGTTCGTGCCAATGTGCCGTTTTATTGGAATGGACCGACCAATTTTTCGTCGTTGTCCCTGGATCTGGCCGGGGTGGTCAATGTGTTGAGCCTGCCGGTCACTGCCACCAACTGGGCGGCCGCCCCGACGTTGAGCAATGGAAACCAATTCTTTGATCTGAATTATGTCTCCAACAATTTCCCCGGCGTCACCTTCACCACGCCGGTGGACGTCTCCTCCAACCCGGTCAGGACCTGGTCAGCAACCGTCAACTTGAGTTCGGAAGCCTTTTCACTCTTTTTCGTGGGCCCGAACCCGACCCAACTGATCAATGCCCAGCATGCCGGCACAAATTTCCAGTTCTCCTTCCTCTCGCAAACCGGCGTCACCAACAGCGTGCAATACCGCACCAACCTCGTCCTCGGCAACTGGCTCACCTATTCCAATATCACCGGCGACGGCAGCTTGAAGACCATCCCGATTCCCGTCTCCGTGTTTAAAGGCGCCAAGCAAGGTTTCATCCGCATATCATCGCAATAAACGATTAGCCAAAACTTAATCCTGTTGGGCGGCGCGGCATCGCCGCCCAATTATTATCCCAGTACGGTCAGTACGATGCCCACCAGAATGCCGATCACGGCTGGAAGTTTTTTCAGCCCGTTCCGCTCACCAAACAGAAGCAGACCGCCGGCAAAGCCCACCAGCGTGCTGCCGCGGCGCAGACTCATCACCACCGCGACGAGCGAATCGGGATCGCGCAGGGCGCTGAAATAAATGTAATCGGCCGCCAGCAGCGAGATGGCGATGAACGGAATGCTCCAGCGCCAGTGGAATTCGTTGCGCGGCCACCAGCGCCGCTTCCAGCCGATGGCGATTGGCGTGAAAAGGACCACCAAATAGACCGAGAACCACGCCTGCACCGTCGGCACCGAGAAACGCAGCCGGCCCAGCAGGTATTTGTCGTAGAGCGAACTCACCGCGCCGAGCAGCGTCCCGGCAACCAGGAACCAGACCCATTTATTCCGGTGGAAATGCACGCCTTCCAGCCGCCCGGCAAACGATAGCCCCACAAATGATGCCAGCGTCGTCAGCACCCCGACGGTTTCCAGCCAGGTCGGATGCTCACCCAAAATCAGAATGGCGCCAAACAATGTCCACAGCGGGCTGGTGGCGCGGATGGGCGAACCGAGCGACAGCGGCAGATGTTTGAGCGCAAAATAAGTGAAAACCCACGAGGCCGCGACAATCGCGGACTTCAGAACCAGTTGCAGGTGCTGCATCGGCGTGATCGGATCCGTGACTAACGCCGCCGGCAACGTGCCCGGATGAAGCATCTGCACCATCAACAAGCCAACCCACCCCGCCGCACCGGTCAGGGTGCTGAAAAACAACACCGGCACGACGGCGTTGTCCCGAACCGCGTGCTTGGTACACAGCTCATACACGCCGAGAAACAATGCCGATACGAGGCTGGCAGCTATCCAGTGCATAAAAGTGTAGGGCAGGCTTCCAGCCTGCCCCTTGATATTTTTTTTTCAGAATGAGACAGGCAAGATGCCTGTCCCACGTTACATGTGCGAAATGATGTTGTCGCCGAACTGCGAACACTTGATTTCCGTTGCGCCTTCCATCTGGCGCGCGAAGTCGTAGGTGACGCGCTTGCTGCCGATCGCTCCGTTCAATCCTTTCAAAATCAAATCCGCCACCTCCGTCCAGCCCAGGTAGCGGAACATCATTTCGCCGCTCAACACAACGCTGCCGGGATTTACCACGTCCTTGTTCGCGTATTTCGGCGCGGTGCCGTGCGTGGCCTCGAAGATGGCGTGGCCGGAGATATAATTAATGTTGCCGCCGGGCGCGATACCAATGCCGCCGACTTGTGCGGCGAGCGCGTCGCTCAGGTAATCACCATTGAGGTTCAACGTGGCGATGACGTCGAAGTCCGTCGGGCGCGTAAGCACCTGCTGGAGCGTGATATCGGCAATGGCGTCCTTGATGACGAGGCCCGCACCGGGTTTGCCTTCGGGAATCTTGCACCACGGCCCGCCGTCAATCTCCACCGCGCCGTAACGCCCTTTGGCTATTTTATAGCCCCAGTCGCGGAACGCGCCTTCGGTGAACTTCATGATGTTCCCCTTGTGGACAATCGTGACGCTTTTGCGTTTGTTCGTAATGGCGTAGAGAATGGCGGCGTGAATCAGGCGGATGGTTCCGAGATAGCTGACCGGCTTGAAGCCGATGCCGACATCCACCGCCGCCTCGCGGTGCGGAGCGCCAATATCCTCAAGCTGCTTCAGCCACTGCGCGGCGGCTTCTTTGGTTCCAAAACGAATCTTTTTGAATTCCTTGGGAAAATTCTGCGCCAGAAAATCCAAAATTTTCTGGCTTTCCGGCGTTCCACCGGCGTATTCGATGCCGGCGTAAATATCCTCAGTGTTCTCGCGGAAGATGACCATGTCCACCTTCTCCGGATGCTTCACGGGCGATGGGACGCCGGTGAACCATTGCACCGGCCGCAGGCAGACGTAGAGGTCGAGCATCTGGCGCAGCGCCACGTTGAGCGAGCGGATGCCGCCGCCGACCGGCGTGGTGAGCGGGCCTTTAATGCCGACGAGATATTCCTTGAACGCGGCGATGGTGTCGTCCGGCAGCCAGTTGTCGAACTTGTTCTTGGCAGCTTCGCCTGCAAAAACCTCAAACCACGAAATTTTCCGTTTGCCGCCGTAGGCTTTCTGCACCGCCGCGTCGAACACGCGCACGCTGGCCGCCCAGATGTCCGGCCCGGTGCCGTCGCCGCGGATGAACGGCAGGATGGGGTTGCCCGGCACATTGAGTTTGCCGTTCTGTATGGTAATTTTGCCGCCTGCGGGCGGGGTCACATCGTTGTATGCCATGAAGCAATGTTAGTTATTTGCCTGACGATTTGCGATTTCAAATTTTGCGCGGCTGGGAGGAAAAGGGCGGATGCAAAGGAAATCAAGGAAAGAAAACTGATTGGTTGGAAGAACGCCCGCCCTCAACCTGACCTTCTCCCCCAGCCGTTCGCGATGGGGCTGATGGTCGCGGTTCCAGCGGCTCAAGGCAGCGTCGCTGGTGTCTGCAAAAAGAAATTGCAACGTCGGCGATTCAATGTGGCCGTCGCTTTCTTTCACAACACAATTTTGTGCCCGCGCTTTTCCTTCGCAAAATAGTTAATGCTCGTTCCCGAAGGTAAATTTTGATCTTTCAAAACCTGTCGCACGGTTTCAATACTCTTGCCACCGTCGAAAAACAGCAAGTCAATGTAGGCATTTTGAGTTCCAAACGCGCCTCCAAGCAAGCGTCCATTTGAATCTGACTTCAATGCTTTCCAAACAAAGGATGCCAAACAATTAAGTCCACCTTCTCGCTATTTTGGTTGAGATTCGCGGTAATCCAAAACTCTATCGGATTAAACACCTTACCTGCTATGTTTATGCAGACTCCTTGAATAGAACCCGGTTGTCGGGCATAGTAAAATGTCCAACCCAACAATATTGGTGCTTGGCTGTGCCAGAACATCGCAAGCAATTGGCGGTGCAAGACTCCCTCGCCAGTCAGCGTGAACGAATGACCGTTGCCATTTGCACCTGGACCAAATACCCAAGCAAAACCGGTCAGCATCTCATCAACTTTGGCACTAACTTCAGTCGCGAGGCTGTCACATTTCTTGGCTTCTATAGTTTGGTAAAAACGTGGTGCGACTTCAGAATACCATTCCCAAAAACGCTGAACACGGATTTTGAAAGTAAGTTCTTGTTTGGCAACAACCGAACGTTTGAAAACTGAAAACATTTTTCAATTGCTTGGGAAGTTTTAAGCCACCTCAATCAGCTTCACCTCTTTTGCCGGGACTTCGCCAAAATGCGCCTTCACTTTGGCCACGGTGTTTTCGATGGTCAGGCCGTATTTCTTGCGCAGTTCGTCCTGGGTCGTGGCGTGTTCGATGAACTGGTCGGGCCAGCCAATGCGCACGACGGGCGTCGTGATGGCCTTCTCGCTGAACAGTTCCAGCACCGCCGAGCCGTAGCCGCCCATGAGCACGTGGTCTTCGAGCGTCACGACGACTTCCGCCGCCTGCCCAAAAAATTCATGGGCGCCGTCGTCGAGCGGCTTGGTAAAACGCGGGTTGATGACCGCCACGTCGAAACCTTCCGCCGCCAGTTGCACCGCCGCCTGGCGGGCGATGGCATTCATCGGACCAAGGCCGAACAGCGCCACCTTGCGCCGGCCATTGCTGGAAAAGTTCTGGATGACCTCCGCCTTGCCGATTTCGAGCAGCTTCGGTTGTTCCTTGATCGGCACGCCTTCCGCCGTGCCGCGCGGATAGCGAATGAACGTCGGATGTTGCTGGTGCGTGGCGGTGAACATCATGTCCACGAGTTCGTCCTCGTCCTTCGGCGCCATGACAATGACATTCGGCAGGCAGCGCAGGTAGGCAATATCGAACAGGCCGTGATGCGTCGGGCCGTCGTTCGCCGAAAGCCCGGCGCGGTCCATGCAGAAAATCACCGGCAAATCCTGCAAACAAACGTCATGGTGTATGCAGTCGTAGGCGCGTTGCAAAAACGTGGAGTAAATCGCCACAAACGGATGAAAGCCCATCGTCGCCATGCCCGCGGCAAAAATGACGGCGTGTTCCTCGGCAATGCCCACATCGTAGTAACGGTCCGGCATGGCCTTTTCCAAGTGCTTCAGTCCCGTGCCGCTGGGCATCGCGGCGGTGATGCCGACGATGGTGTTGTTTTCCTGGCAGAGTTTCACCAGCGTCTGCCCCATCACGTCCTGATAATTCGGCGGCGTCCCGGCCAGAACGGGCATCGAATCGCCTGTCTTCACGTCATAAGGCCCGGTGCCGTGGAACTTTTCCGGGAATTTCAGCGCGGCCTCAAAGCCCTTGCCTTTTTGCGTGAGAACATGAATGACAATGGGATGGTCGCACGTCTTGGCAAATTCCAGCGTGCTGATAAGCAACGGCAAATTGTGTCCGTCAATCGGGCCAAGATAGCGCAGACCCATTTCCTCGAAGAAAATCGGGCTGCCGTAGCCGCCGCGACCGTCGGGTTCCACCAAGCTGCCGGTTTGCCGCAGCCCGACGTCGGTGATGGCGCCCTTGACCCCTTCCTCGGCCTTGTGTGCGAGCTTTAACGCCAGTTCGCCCTTGGGCAGGCGGCGCACAAAATTTTCAAAGTCCTTCGCCAGCTTGTTGTAACGAGGATTGGTGATGAGCTTGTTGAGGTAATTGGAAATGGCGCCGACGTTTTTGGCGATGCTCCATTCGTTGTCGTTGAGAATGCCGATGAACCGCTTGGTCGTGTGGCCGATGTTGTTGAGCGCCTCGAACGAAATGCCGTTCGTCAATGCCGCGTCGCCAAAAATGCAGACGATGTTTTCGTCCGTGCCATTTTTATCCCGCGCCGCCGCCATGCCCAGCGCGGCGGAAAGCGCCGTGCCCGCATGACCCGCGCCGTAGCAATCGTGCGGACTTTCCGTGCGCAACGCGAAGCCGTTCAGGCCTTCCGTCTGCCGGATGGTGCGGAAGCGGCTTTTGCGGTCGGTAAGAATTTTGTGGACATAGACCTGATGGCTCACGTCCCAGACAAACTTGTCCCGGGGCGTGTTGAAAACGCGATGCAGCGCAATGGTCAACTCGACCACGCCGAGGTTCGGACCGAGATGCCCGCCGCTTTTGGCCAGCCCGGCGATTAATTCCTCCCGGATCTCCCCGGACAGTTCCTGAAGCTGTGACAGCGTGAGTTTCTTCACATGCGCCGGCCCGTCCACCATGTCGAGATAACGACTCATATATTCGGTTCTGGGGTCTGGGATCGGAAATCAGCCTTCGGACAAATCCGGTGACAACGGCTTCAATTTCATTTCGCCCGCCGCATTCTTCTCCAATTGCTGGATCTTCAATTCCGCCTCGGCGAGCTTTTCCTGGCAGATTTTCACCAGCTTTGTCCCCTCCTCGTATCGGGCCAGCAATGTTTCCAGCGGCAGGCCGTCGGATTCCATGGCCGCAACAATGCCTTCCAGTTTTTTCAAAGCCTCCTCAAATGGAAGCCTGGCTTTGGCGGGATTGTTCTGCCCCGCGTTTTTCGATGGATTTGGCACGACCATGAGGCTAAAACAAAAAAACGGCGGCGTCCAGTTTGGAATTGTTGTTGCTTGCGCTTGACTGAACGCATGCCTTTGATAAGATGCGCAGAATCAGTCCAATTAGTTTATGAACCTTTTCTTGAAGTCTTTCTTGAAGTCTTTCTGGTTTTTTGTTGCGCTCATTCTCTGCGCCTTGCCGATTGAAGCCCGGGCGCAACTGGTGGCCGATGGCCAAACGAACGTTCTGGAAGGCGGCGTGGCCACCAACCTCACCGGTGGCATCATCATTGGCACCAACGGGGCATTCACTTTGCTGGTAATCACCGACGGGGCCACGGTGACGAACACCAGTGGCAATTCCGCCATTGGCTATAATACGTCGGCACAAAGTAATCGTGTGGTGGTGGCGCTAACGGGTTCAGTCTGGAACAATAATGGCGCCATTTACGTCGGCCAGAACGGCTCAGCCAGCGAAATGGACATCCTCGATGGCGGACTGGTCACGGACGCCAGCGGTGTCATTGGACAAAACTCCACGAGCAGCAACAATTTCGTCCTGGTCTCAGGAACCGGTTCGATGTGGTCAAACACGTCGAGCTTGTATGTGGGAAACGGCGGTTCGTGCAACACATTGATCGTGACCAACGGTGGCACGGTGTTTAGTGGAAATGGAGTCAGCTACGTCAGCAAATCTCCTGGCGCGTCGAGCAATGCCGTCTTGATTACCGGTTCCGGTTCAAGCTGGAGCAGCGGCTATTTTAATCTGGGTTACAGCGCCGGCGGCCACAACCGATTCCTCATCAACAATGGCGGCACCTTCACCACTTCCAGCACACTTGATATTGGTGTGTATGACAACTCCAACCTCCTCACCGTGGCTGATGCTGGTTCCTCGGTGCAATGCCAGATGTTCCGTATGAGTTATGCGAGCACGGGCAATCAGTGTGTAGTCAGCAACGGCGCGACATTGGCGGTGGCCTTGTCCAGCCAACCAACCACGGTCGAGGGAACATTCACTGCCGCCACCGTCACCGGTGCGGGTTCAGTTTGGACAAACGGCGGCGACTTTGATTTCGGCCAGTATTCCAATGTCCTCTCCATCACCAGCGGGGGCAGGTTGGTGGACAACAACGGCTACATTGAAAATGGTAACGGCAAGCCCAATACCGTCATCGTGGCCGGGACCAATTCGCTGTGGAACAACCTGGGCGATTTGCACGTGGCCGACAGCGGCGCGCAACTGCTCATCACCAACGGTGCCATGGTGGTGGACAAAAACGCTTATGTGGGGGAAAGCGCGGGAAATAATAATTGTTATGTGTTGGTTGCCGGAGTTGGTTCAATGTGGACGAACCGCAATGCCTACCTAGACGGGAATGATGAAGGCTCGCTCTATCTCGGCAAAACGGCGCGACCAACACATTGATGGTGACCGATTCCGGGAAAGTCGCGGCACCGGACATTTACATCAGCAACAACGGACGGTTGGTGGTCATGAATTCCGGCACGCTGCAGGCTGTGCGCGACATTTGGAATGGTTCGAGCGGTGGCCTTTATGTCGGTTACACCGGCGGCAGCCCGAATCAACTGGTCATCACCAACGGCGGCGTGGTGACGGTGAGCGGAACCATGCAAATCGGAAATTTTGGCGGCGGGCAGAACAGCAACTCGGTGACGATTGATGGAAGTAGCTTGGTGGTGAGCAATGGTTTCACCATCGCAAGCCCGGGGACGTTGGTGCTGAATTCGGGAACATGCCGGGTGGGGAGTTTTTCGATCTACAATTACCAACAGCAAACCAACGCCATTGTTCTCAACGGTGGCACGTTGCAGGCGGGAGGCATCGCGTATGGCTCTTCCTATCCCCAACCGCTTGTCGTGGGCGACGGTACTGATACGGCCACCTTTCAAATGTTGAACAGCGGCACATTTTCCGGCGGCTTCTTCGTTTCGAGCAACGCATTGTTGACTGGCGTCGGCACGATAATTGGAAACGTCACCAATCTGAACGGCGGTTCAATTTCGCCCGACTCGTCCATCGGACAAATCACAATCAATGGCAACCTGGTTTTGAACAACGGCAGCAGCACCGTCATTGAATTGGATGCAACCTCGGGTTCAGCCGGCAGCTTTACCAACCTAACCAGTGTCACCTACGGCGGCACGCTGCAACTCACCAATTTGTTCGGCACTTTAGCCAACGGGAACTCGTTCAATCTTTTCAGCGCGAACAATTACTCCGGCGCGTTCAACAGTTTGGTTCCCTCCACGCCCGGCCCTGGTTTGCGATGGGACACGAATGAACTGAATGTTGACGGCGTGCTGCGGGTTTTCCCCGCTGTCATCCCGCCGCCGGTCATTGGAAGCGGTATAATTTCAGGCGGCAATTTCATTATCAACGCAAGTTCCGGCATTGCTTACGATCCGGTTTATCTTTTGACCTCGACGAATCTTGCGTCTCCGATCACCGACTGGACTTGCTGGTCAACAAATTATTTCGATACGACCGGCGCAGTCAGCATCACCAACGTCATTGCTCCCGGCGAACCAGAGCGATATTTCCTGCTGCGAGTTCAATGATTGCCTGACTCCGCGGTGCTGACAATCTCGCCCACATTCAATCGCGTCCTCAATTTTTGTCCGGCTTTGACTTCAACCGCCCTGTGCAAAACCCTGCCGGTAGCCGCGTCCATCGTGATGGAATAACCGCGCGCCAATACCTGTTCCGGCCCCAGCAAACGCAGTCGCGCTTCCGTCGCCTCAAAACGGCTTCTCCCGTTTCGCAGGCAAACGTGCGCCAGTTCGCGCAAACGCCGCTGACTCACCACCAACGACTCGCGCCGCTGTTTCAACAATTGCGCCGGACGAACACGCAACAATCGCGTCGCCAGATTCTGCCAGGCCACCTGCCGTTCCTTCGTCCCCTGCCTCGTGCAGCGCAGCAAACCGGCCTGCAAATCATCGAGTTGCTGCAAAAGCTCGTTCATGCGCCGGCGCGGATGCGTCCGAACCATGCGCTGCGTCAAATCCGCCACCAACTGCCGGCTGGCGAACACGCCTTCCGTGATGATTTCCGCCGCCGCGCTCGGCGTCGCCGCGCGCACGTCCGCGACGAAATCGCTGATGGTAAAATCAATCTCATGGCCGACCGCCGACACGACGGGAATGGCCGACTCAAAAATTGCCCGTGCGACGGCCTCCTCGTTGAACGCCCACAGATCTTCCAGGCTGCCCCCACCGCGGGTGACGAGAATCAAGTCGAGATTCGTTGCCAATAATGGCACGGGCGTCTCGCCCGTGAGTTTCTGCTTTTCATCGCACGGGCGAGACGCCCGTGCCACTACGGATGCAAATTCGTTGAGCAACCGGATGGCCGCCGCGATTTCCTCCGCCGCGCCTTCTCCCTGAACGCGGCAGGGCGCGAGAATGATTTCCAGCCCCGGATTCCGGCGTTGCACCACGTGCAGCACGTCGCGAATCGCCGCGCCAGTCGGCGAAGTCACAAGCCCGATGCGTTGCGGATATTTCGGCAGCGACCGCTTTCGTTCTGTCGCGAAAAGCCCTTCCGCCGCGAGCTTCTGTTTGAGTTTTTCAAAGGCGATTTGCAGCGCACCGACGCCCTGCAACTCCACCGCACGCACGATGAGTTGATACTGTCCCCGTGCCTCATAGACCGTCACGTCGCCTTGCAGCAACACTTTTTGCCCGTCCGCCAGCAATTCGCGATGCGAAACCTTTTCGCGGCTGAATAAAACACAACTCAACTGGGCCGCGGCATCCTTGAGCGTGAAATACATGTGGCCGGAAGATTGGGCGCGCAGATTGGTTACTTCGCCCGTCACCCAGACCGAGCCGACCGATTTTTCCAGCAACCGCTTGACCTGCGCCGTGAGTTCCGAGACGGACAAAACCTTTCTGGTCTGTTCCGTCGGAAACAGCTCGCCAAAGTCCCATTGCGATTTGGTAATGCTCATTGAATTGGATTCACATTACTTTGAACGTGCGCTGAATTTTCACCACTTTCCTGCCGTTATTCAATTTCAATTCCACCCGGGAATAATCGCAAGGACGAAGTTTGGGCGGCGCAGCACGCCCTACCAACATCTGGTAAGGCAAAGCTGCCGCTTTGCCATCACCGTTTGCGGGCGGCAGGCGCTCTTAGCGAGTTGGCCACGCGGCGGAAGTGGTAGCCGAGGATGGCAAGTTCGATGGCGTGCGGGAACTGGCGCGGACGCCGGATGAGCGTGCCCCAGAACAGCCGCCAATAGCCCACGCGCCCCCGGTGCCACACACCCAGCACCCAGAAGGATTTCAGAAAGGCAATGCAATCCGCCCGCGACAAGCGCAGGCGCGGGCCGGTCGGGCGATGGCTTTTGAGGAGCGTCCGGATGCGCTGGTAGTAATTCCGCGGCTCGTAAAGTTTCTTCACCAGTTCGCGGTAGCCTGATTGCAGGAATTCGCGGTTCAATTTGGGTTTGAAGTTCAGCGTGGCGTCGGAATTGTTGCCGGTGCTTTCGGCTTCCAGCCGTCCTTCGCGTTTCAACCGCTGCCACAATCGGGTCTGGGGCAGCGCGGTCAGCAATCCCACCATCGCCGTCGCCACGCCGGAACGCTGGATGAATTCAAACTGCCGCTTGAAAATGTCACTCTTGTCGCTGTCGAAGCCCACGATGAATCCGCCCATGACTTCCAGCCCGGCGCGCTGCAACGTTTGCACGGCGGCCACAAGGTCGCGATTCCGATTCTGCTGCTTGTGACATTCCTCCAGCGCCTCGACCGAGGGGGTTTCGATGCCGACAAAGACTTTCTTAAACCCAGCCTCGACCATCAGGGCGCACAATTCCGGGTCATCGGCGAGATTCATGGACGCCTCGGTGAGAAAACCGATGCGGGTCCGTGTGCGCTGTCGCCACTCGATCAGCGTGCGCAGCAGCATCTTGGTCCGGGGTTTGTTGCCGATGAAATTGTCGTCCACGATGAATACCATGTCCTTCCATCCACGCCGGCCCAGCGCATCCAGCTCGGCAATCAATTGCGCCGGCGTTTTCGTGCGGGGCATGCGCCCGTTCATCACGATGATGTCGCAAAACTCGCAATCGTACGGGCAGCCGCGCGAGAATTGCACGGCCATCGTCACGTAATACCGGAATTTGATGAGGTCCCAGCGCGGCACCGGGGTTTGGGTGATTTCCGGCCGTTTCGTGCAGCGATAAACCGGTTGCAACCGGCCGCTCCGCAGGTCGGCCACGACTTGGGGCATCACTTCCTCGGCCTCGCCCAGAACAAAATGCTGAATCTCCGGAAACGCTTCATGGCCGGTGGTGAACAGCGGCCCGCCCGCAATGACGGTTTTGCCCAAGGCCACGCACCGCGCCATGATTTCGCGCACCGAGTCCTTTTGCACGATCATTGCGCCCAGCAACACATAATCCGACCAGCGCAGGTCTTCATCCTGAAGCTGTTCCACGTTCAGGTCCACCAGCTTGAGCTGCCACTCCGGCGGCAGCATCGCGGCCACCGTCAGCAATCCCAGCGGCGGCATGGACGCCTTTCGGGAAACGAAACGCACGGCATGTTTGAAACTCCAGAACGTGTCGGGCGTCCGCGGGCTGATAAGGAGTATTTTCATATCAACGGTGAAGCGGTGAAGCCTTAAAGTTGAAGTTAGGCCCGATGCGGAGCTTCTGCAACGTAAATTCTGGAATATTTCCAACGCAACGGGAGCGACCGGGCACTACCATGGAAAACACGATGTCGTTTTTTGTTTGGAGTTCCGCCTTCAGGCGGTCAGGCTGATCGTTGCTCACAATCGCCTGAAGGCGGAATTCCAAACCGTGGCATTGTCCGATGGCGCTCTGGCTATTCAAGCTCGATGCCGATGGGACAGTGATCGCTGCCCATAACGTCCGGTTCGATGAAGGCGCGTTTGAGGCGCGGGCGCAGGGATTTTGAAATAAGAAAATAGTCAATGCGCCAGCCAATGTTCCGGGAACGCGCGCCGGACATCGGACTCCACCAGGTGTAGTGTCCCCCGCTCTTTTCAAATTCGCGGAAGGCGTCGAGGAAACCGGCGCGCACGAACGCGCTGAACCCGGCGCGTTCCTCCGGCGTGAAGCCGTGGTTGTGGACGTTGGCCTTGGGGTTCGCGAGGTCAATTTCCGCGTGCGCCACGTTGAGGTCGCCGCAGAAAATCACGGGCTTTTTCTGCTCCAGCTTCTTGAGATAACGGAGAAAATCGCGGTCCCATTGCTGACGGTACGCGAGCCGCGTGAGTTCGCGCTTGGAATTGGGCACATAGACATTGACGAGAAAAAAATCGGCGAACTCGGCGGTGAGCACGCGGCCTTCCTGGTCGTGCTCGGCGACGCCGATATGCGGCGTGACCTTCAGCGGACGCATCCGGGTGAAAATGGCGGTGCCGGAGTAGCCTTTCTTCTGCGCGGAGTTCCAGAACGTCGTGTAGGTGGCCGGCCAGAGCTGCTCGACGTCGTCGGGGCTGCATTTGGTTTCCTGAAGGCAAAGCACGTCGGGTTTTTCGACGTCGAGATAGTCGAGAAAGTTTTTCTTCAGCACGGCGCGCAGGCCGTTGACGTTCCAGGAAATCAGTTTCATGGCGGAAGAATAAACCACGGATGAACACGGATAAACACAGATGTTGAAACATAAAAAGCAATTTCGTCCTCCTCCTCGTTCTCGTCCTCGAAATCCGGGGCGGTTCGATTACGAGAACGAGGACGACGACGAGGAGGATTCAAACGCGTTGACGCAGGCAATGGCGGGGTCAATTTTTGCGGATCTGGCCGGGTTCAGTCGGGCTGGAACACGATGGCGCTCAGGGGCGGCAGGCAGAATTCAGCGGACTGTTGCTGGTTGTGGCAGGAAACATTTTCGGCGGTGACGCCGCCGAGATTGCCCTGGTTGCCGCCGGCGTAGAGGCCGGCGTCGCTGTTCAACACCTCGCGCCACTTGCCGGCGCGCGGGAGGCCGATGCGATATTTTTGGCGCGGCACCGGCGTGAGATTCAGAATGACGGCCAGTTGGTTCGCGCCACCAGCGGTCTGACGGAGGAATGACAGCACGCTGTTCTCGCGATCGGCGCAGTCAATCCAGCCAAAACCGCCCGGGTCGTAATCGCCCTGCCAGAGCGCGGGCATGGCGGCGTAAAGTTTGTTCAAATCCTCGACGAATTTTTGCAAACCGCGATGGAACGTTCCGGCATCGAGCAGCCACCAGTCAAGCTGGCCATTTTCGTTCCACTCGGCGCGCTGGCCGATTTCGCCGCCCATGAACAACAGTTTTTTGCCGGGGAACAGCCATTGATACGCGAGCAGCGCCCTAAGATTGGCGAATTTCTGCCAGTCGTCGCCGGGCATCCGCCCGATCAGCGACGCCTTGCCGTGAACGACCTCGTCGTGCGACAGCGGCAGGATGAAATTTTCGCTGTGTTGATAGAGCGTCGCGAACGTGAGGTCGTTTTGATGATATTTCCGGTGAATCGGTTCGCGGCTGAAGTAGTCGAGCGTGTCGTGCATCCAGCCCATGTTCCACTTGAAGGAAAAGCCCAGCCCGCCGAGATGCGGCGGCCGTGTCACCTGCGGCCAGGCGGTGGATTCCTCGGCAATGGTGACGATGCCGGGAAACTCCGTGTGCGCAACGTAGTTGAATTTTTTGAGGAATTCGATGGCTTCGAGATTTTCCCGCCCGCCGTACTGGTTGGGAATCCATTCGCCCGGCTTGCGCGAATAATCGAGGTAAGTCATCGAGGCCACGGCGTCCACGCGCAGGCCGTCGATGTGATAGCGGTCGAGCCAGAACAGCGCGTTGGCGGTGAGGAAATTGGAAACTTCGTGCCGGCCAAAATTGAAAATCAGCGTGCCCCAATCCTGATGCGCGCCTTTGCGCGGGTCTTCGTGCTCGTAAAGGGCGGTGCCGTCAAATTTCGCCAGCGCCCATTCGTCACGCGGAAAATGCGCGGGCACCCAGTCCACAATCACCCCGATGCCCGCCTCGTGCAGCGCGTTGACGAGGAATTGAAAGTCCTCCGGCGTGCCGTAGCGGCTCGTGGGCGCGTAGAAGCCGGTCACCTGGTAACCCCAGGACGGATAAAAGGCGTGCTCGGCCACCGGCAGGAATTCGACGTGCGTAAACCCCATGCGCTTGACGTAAAGCACGAGCGGTTCGGCCAGCTCGCGGTAGCTCCACGATTCGTTAGCCGTTTTTTTTCGCCAGGAACCGATGTGGACCTCATAAACGCTCATCGGCGAGCGCAGCGCATCGCGTTCGCGGCGCCGCTTCAACCAGGCCTCGTCGTTCCACTTGAAATGGCGCGTTTCCCAGACGATGGCGGCGTTTTTCGGCGGCACCTCGAAGAAAAATCCGCAGGGGTCGGTGTTCAGCTTGATGTTGCCGTGTACGTCGCGTATTTCAAATTTGTAATGCGCGCCGACGCCGACGCCGGGAATGAAAATTTCCCAGACGCCGGACGCGCCGAGCAGGCGCAAGGGATGAAACCGTCCGTCCCACTGGTTGAAATCGCCAACCACGCTGATGCGCTGGGCATTGGGCGCCCAGACGGCGAAGCTCGTGCCGGGCACACCGTCAATCACGCGCAATTGCGCGCCGAGTTTCTCATAAATGCGGCGTTCATCGCCCTTGCCGAACAAAAACAAATCCGATTCGCCCAGCGTCGGCAAAAATGAATACGCGTCGCGGGTGCGGCGGGTCTGCCCCTGATGATTGGTGATGACCAGGTCGTAGGCATAGACGTCTTTGGCGGCTTTCGTGGTGCCTTCAAAAAGCCCGTTTTCGTGGATGCGCTGGAGCGTGAACCGGGGTTTGTCCTTCTCGTGAACCGGCTGAACTTCGACTTTGGCGGCATCGGGCAGGAACGCGCGAACGACCAGGCCCGCACCGCCGCCCAGCGGCTGCATGCCCAGCAGCGAGTGCGGCGATTGATGCATCAGCTCAACCAGGCTGTGCAGTTCATCTTTGGTCAGCAACATGACGGGCCGAGGTTAGCAGAGTTTGTTCGCCAAGGCACGATATTCATAAAACATACTGGCAGGGGGCGACTTTGCTCTCATACAGTTACAAGTGGTTTGATTTGGTTTGATTCAGTTTGATCCGACCGGCTTTGCGGCAGACCGGGCGCTGGCTGGCAGGTGGAAGATTTTCCCGCCTCCCGCTGTTTTAGCAGCGCAAAAGCATCTCTGAACGCCTGCCGCACGTCCGGCCACTGCTCTGTCTCGTCAAGACACAATTCCAGCGCACGCTCTTCGTCAGCCCTGTTCGCTTCCGCAAACCGTTCGAGGTCAAGCCGCAGACGTTCGGCAAAATGATCGCCGCGCCGTAATTCCACGATGTCCTGGCAGAGTGTCCGCAATGCGCGTAACTTGCGCCTGAACGCGTCGTCCAACTCCCCATTCCAGCCGGACACCAGCGCCGCATAACGCGCCGAGAGCACCGTGGCCAGGTGGTTCGCCAAGGAACCCTTCGACACCTCGGCCAGTTCTCCCGCATCCGATGCCATGTCGCGGGCACAGGCCAGCGTTTCCTGCCGCGCGAGCCAGTCCTGATGACCGCCCTGTTTCCACTCGGAAAGATTCTGCTCGTTGATGTCGCGTCCCCCGAAATCCGTTGCGAGAACCTTTTTGGTTTCCGGCAATGAATTCAACCATTCGACGAGCCGATTGCCCGGCTCACCGTCCTGCAATCTGCGGTTAAGCTGATTGCGGATGTCACGAGGCAACCGGGCAATTTTTCCGGTGCGAGTCATTTATATTTCCCCCGAATGTGCTGGTTGTAATAAGTGCCCTTGGATTCCTCCCGCATGAATTCGTAATAGACGTACGGAGGCACGCCAGGATGGTCGTAAACGGTATCGCTCGTATGGAACAGGACGGCCAGCGTGTGGCCGTCGTAACCCACGGCGCGGATAGCGGTAGAATTGACGGGCATTAGTGTTGCATACATATCTCGCATTTAAGCAAGACGTACGCAGAAATGGTAACGCGCAGATTCGCGCCGGAATTTTCGGCTACGGAATTCCCGTGACGAATTTTCCCGTGAAAAATATAGAAAGTGCGGGGCACCGCCATCACCATTCGTCGCGATAGATATTTTCGGCGGGAGCCAGTTTGCGGAGTTCTTTGGAAAAATCGTCGAAAGCTTCGTTTTGGATTGCTCGTAATGTCGGCTTTCCACTTTTCGACCTGTTTTCGGCCCGCTTGGTCCATTTAAACTTCTGTTCCTTCAAGGTTTCGTCTTCAATAAAATTCGGTCGTTGTTCCAACAGCATTTCCTTCCCCAGAAGAGCCCAGACGCGCACCTGCGCCTTGGTGAAATGTGGCAGCGCCATTGTCTTTTCCACCCAAGGCGGACAGCCTTGCCGTGTATAAACTCTTTGGTCTGGTCTTTTGAAGAAATACCGCGACTGAAAGAGTGTCTCAAAAATTACGGTGGCATACCAGCGGATTGGATTTTCGGTTGCCGTCCGATCTGAGAGAATAAAGCCGCTAATCGCACTTCCCAGATTCAAGTCCGCAACGACATTTTCTGCCTTCCGTTGCCACGATCTTTCCGCCATGTCAGCACTCACTGGCCACTGTTCCAATGTGCGAGCCACTTCGCGGCAAATCTCTGGATTCTTTTTGTAAAGCAAGGCTACAAATTTCACGCCTTCGAGCGTCAGATCAACCAAGGCTTCTGCCGCCTCTTTCCTAATTATTGCCTTGTCTTTCGTCCGGAGTTTGGCAGTCCGCACCTTGTTCAAGTCACCACTCGTTTCCCCCTCTCCGCGCGCATCCAGATAAAGCCCGAAGAGGCCGGTCCACACTTCTGGTGCGTATTCACAACCACAACCAGAGTTACCGCAACGGGTGAGCCCTTTACGCACCATGGATTCAGTTTCCTCGAAGGAACGAAAGGCCGGAAGCGGGGGTGGACATTTTTCCAGTTCCCTCCAAAATTTAGTGTTCCTTTTTTTGCGTTTCACAATTCCAGCGCTTTTTGCTCGTGTTGCTTTTTCTTTGATTCCGGAGCTTTTTTGAAGGTTTCGTCGGTGGCGGCGACGGTGGATGGACGCTCAATCCCCTTGCCTTCCATCAATTCTTTCACGGTGCGGAGTTGCAGGCGCGGATATTTCTGCCGGTTGGTCTTGTGCTCGTAGAAGCCGGCGCTGGCGGCTTCGGTTTCCATCGGGCCGGTGGCGGGTTGCAGGGAAATCAAGATGCCGATGGCGGCTTTCTCGCGGTCCAGCACGCCGCGCAAATCGCGCACGTCTTTCACGCCGGTCTTGCCGCCTTTGACTTGAATGATGATTTGCTCCGGTTTGGCGGCTTTGGGGTCGTCGCGGAAAAGGATTTTGCCGTCAATGCCGTGGTCCGCGCCTTTCTTCTGCTCGACGGGGCGCGCGCCGACGAGGCCGAGCGCCCACCATTGGAATTGATATTTGTCGTCCTCGGCGAGCGTGGCGGCTTCGTTGGGCGTGGTGGGTTCGCCGATGATGCGGACGGTCGAAGTTCGACTTCCCATTTCGATTGATTCGGTAGGGCTGACCTGCGGGTCAGCCTGGCGGCGCGGCAGCGCCGCCCTACCATCAGCACCAGCCTGGCGGCGCGGCAGCGCGGCCCTGCCAACAGATTCAGAAGTGGGACTCGTGTAACTCGTCCCTCCGGAAATGAATTTCAGGCGGGGGCCGTAGGTGTCTTGCAGGCGGTTCTTGATGAGGGAAATGGCCAGTTGCGTCACGTCTATGCCGATCCACTCGCGGCTATTCTTCTCGGCGGCGTCAATCGTCGTGCCGCAGCCGCAGAACGGGTCCAGCACCACGTCGCCGGGATTGCTGCTGGCTTGAATGATCCGCTCCAGCAACGCCACGGGCTTTTGCGTCGGGTAGCCGAGACGTTCTTTGGCTTGTGAATTGAGCGGAGGAATATCTTCCCAAACGTCATCCAACGGCCTGCCTTCCTGTTCGTCGAGGTAACGTTTGAAACGTGGAACAGCGCCAGGACTCGGCTGTATGACTAAGCCATCATCGTATGCTTTCTGCATCCGTTCCTTCGTCCAACGCCACACTCGTTTCACGCCTAGAAATTCGTAAGTGAGATTCGGCCTGTCTTTATTTGGGTTCAGAAGATTGTCGAGTTGGTAGCGTCGCCCGTCTTTATCAAAGTGGGAGTATTTTGACTCCGTTTTTGGACCAAGGTTATTTGGATCATATGCTTGAAACGGTTGATTCCATGTGTAGCCTTCGCCTTTGGAATAAAGCAACAAAACGTCGTGATTGCTGGGCAGGCTTCGGAACGCGAGGCTTTTCGCCGTTGTGCGTTTCCAGATTACCTCGTTGCGGAAGTTATCCTTTCCGAAAATTGAATCGCACAGCAGCTTGAGGTAATGGGAGGCAGTGGGATCGCAGTGGAGGTAGAGCGAGCCGGTGGGTTTGAGGACGCGGCGCAGTTCGACGAGGCGCGAGGACATCATGGTGAGGTAGGCCATCATGTCGTTGCCACCCAGAAAGGTGTAAAACGCCTGCATCACGTCGGAGACCTTGCCGGGCTGCTCGGTCACGGCGTCGTAGGCTTTCTTGGTCTCGATGTCCCAATGCCAGGTGTCTTCAAAGGCGTGAATCTGGCTGGCGGCGTCGGTGCCGTCTTTTTCATGGAAGAAGGCGTTGTAGTTCTGGGCGGAATTGAAGGGCGGATCGAGATAAACGAGGTCCACGGTCTCGTCCTTGAGGTAACGCCGGAGGATGTCGAGGTTGTCGCCGTAATAAAGCGTGCCCATTTGAAAGTTTATGGTTAAGAGATGCGGGTTGAGAGTCAAGGCAGAAGGCGGACGGGTAGTGGGCTAGGGTGCATCTCAATTTCTTGCAGAGCTATTTTTCTCATTAGCACCCGGCTTCAGCCGGGTGAATCGTGCGCGGGGAAAATGGAAACGGTTTCAACCGTTTTCCGCACCCGCAGCCACAAAGCCGTTGAAACGGCTTGGAGCCGCATCGCCAGCACCCACCGGGCTGAAGCCCGGTGCTAATGAAAGGTTGCAAGAAAGTGAGATGCGCCCCACCGACACGGGCGCTGGACACAGTGACAAACGAAGTTGCCTCGTTGCAGAAGGAACGCCGGATTTATCCGGCAGGGCCTTTCATTTTGCAAGCCCGCTGCCGCATAAATCCGGTGTTCCCGTCGCTGTGTCCAGGGCGTGTTGCCCAAATGGAACGGAGCGCGGGTGTCCCACCCGCAGCCGCCAGAATTGCCAATGAGCGCACGAAATTCCACGGGTTTAGGGGGGCGAACGTGCTGCGGCTGAGACAGCCGCGCTCCACCGTCTCCAAAATGATTTGGGCAACACGCCCTCCAGTTGCGCCCCACTGACACGCCACCACGGAAAAGGAGTTGACTTCAAAACAGCAAAGGTGTAGAAATAGCACCAATCAGGAAAGTGGAACTCTTCCGAAAGGAACACCATGAACACCATGGCGTCAAAAAGCTATTTGGTTACTGCGTTGGATCGCGGGAATGTTGGAAATAAAAAAGCCTCCGGCTTCCTCCGGCTGGCAACCCTGTGCGCGCTTGTGCTGGCGGCGGGTTTCCCGACCAGGACAGCGTCGGCCTCACCGGGCTATGACTTCATTGATATCACCGACAGCTCGGGAATATTCAGCGCGTTTGGCAACGGCGTCTCGATCAACGACAATGATCAAGTGGCCTTCTTCGGTTACCTGCGCGCCGGTGGCGCGGGCATCTATGATGGCTCGGGCGGGTCCCTCACCACCGTTGCCACCACCTACGGTGTTTACAGCGCATTGAGTGGTGGTGTCAGCATCAACAACAGCGGCGTGGTGGCTTTCGATGCCAATCTTAAAGCCGGCGGCAGTGGCATCTTCACCGGCAGCGGGGGAAGTGTCACCACGGTTGCACGGAACTCCGGAATTTTCAGCGGTTTTACCGCAGCGCCCCGGATCAACAACAGCGGAACCGTCGCCTTTGCGGCCAATCTCGTCGCCGGCGGCAACGGCATCTTCACCAGCAGCGGCGGGGTCGTCACCACCATCGCCAACACCTCCGGACCCTACTCCAGTTTCGGGAATATCTTCAGCCTCAACTCGGGCGGCACGGTGGCGGTCCACGCCCATCTGACGGCCGGCGGGGACGCCATCATTGCCGGCAACGGTGGACCGCTCACCACCATTGCCGGTGTGTCCAGTCAGTTTAATAATTTCGGCGACTTCACCGGCATCAACAGCGCTGGCACCGTAATCTTCGCCGCCGGCCTCTGGTCGGGCGGTGGCGGCGTTTTCACCGGCAATGGCGGATCTCCCACAACCGTTGCCGACTCCAGTAGCGGCATCAGCGCCGGCATTAGCGGCTTGGGCATCAACGACTCAGGCGAAGTCGCCTTCCTCGCCTCGCTGCCCTCCGGCGCCACGGCCATCCTGACCGGCGCTGATCCTGTCGCCGACAAGATCATCGAAACCGGGGACACCCTGTTTGGTTCCACGGTCACCTCGCTGGGTTACTACGGCGCGCTCAACGACAAAGGTGACATTGCATTCACCTACTCCCTTTCCGACGGCGTCAACGGCGTCGCCATCGCCGCGGTTCCCGAACCCGAGGCACTCGTGTTCCTCCCGTTCGCCTTTCTGCTGCTTCGCCGGTTTCCGCAACCGCGGTCAGGTTCGCAGGAATCTTGAACTGCGCCGCAAACGGCACCCGTCCAAGGGAGCGCCTCAGATTGCTGATGTCAGACACATTGCTTCGAGCGTTTCAGGGATTGGACAGGCGGAAAAATAAATTTCCCGTGGGCGACGTGAGGTTCAAATAATTGGTGCCATTGGAGATCGTCACGCTGCTGCTGCCCGTCCAGCCCGCAGGCACGGCCAGATTGTTGTTCTGCTGCAAATTCCAGCCGGAAACATTCTGCCAAAACACCGTCACCGTGTTGCCCGAACCGGTGATGTAAAGCGTCGGCGCGCCGGGCGTTTGCACGGCATAAAGCGACCAGAACCCGCCCGTGAGGGAATAGTTGCCGCCGGTCATCGGCCCGCCGGCGTCGTGCTGGCCGATCGTGCCGCTGACGGTGTATTGTCCCTGGCTGCTCGTGCCACCGCCGCCGGCAATTTTATACCAATCAATGGAGTATTGCTGGGCGAACAAAAGCACCGGTGCGAGCAGCAGCACGATCAAGCATGGCCATTTCCAATTGCCAGTTCTCAATTGCGGTGCGGCAATGTCCGCCCGCACTGTGGTCCGCCGCGCGCAGTTCAAGCCCGGGCGCGGTTCGGCAAGGTTCGATTTGGTGTTCAAAGTTTTCATAACCCTTTGTTTTGTGCCGGGTCGGGCCGGTTTAGTCGGACTCCTCAGCGGTTTGAACCGTCGCCGTCCAGTTAATGGCTGGCCCTGTGGTTGGGCCAACTTGCACCTGCAGAAAACCGGCGTTGACGGTAATATTAACACTCGTTAGAAACAGGCCAAGCTCATTCAGCGGCATTTCCACAATCGGAACACCGACATTGCCAGTTAAACCGCTCGCGCCACCACGAATAAAGAAGACGGTGGTCTTCGCACCTGTTCCAGGAGAGCGAGCCACAATGTTCAGGTTGAAGGCGACCGACCGATTGGCCGGCAGGGCGATTTCCAGAGAACTGCCGTCAAGATAGAGGTTGGCGACACTGCAGGTGATGCAGTTGGTGCTGGTCTGCCCCCGCAGCACATAGAGGGAATATTGGGAATCGCCGGGATTCTTGAACTGCCCGCTGGAATAGGCCAGTTGCGCATAATTCGCCGCCACCGCCTGCTGGCCGCCGGGAATGGTAGCATAGGCATTGGTGGCCAGATTGCCGAGGCCGCCGCTTATGGTCGAATAGGAGATGTTGGTGCCAGAGACGACTCCGGTGTTGGTGTTATAGAACAAGCCGCCGCCGATGAAGTTTCCGAAACCACCGCCAATGGTTGAAGCAACTGAAAAATTTTGAATGATGTTGCTGGTGCCGCCGCCAATAACAGACTCATTGGCGGAAGACTCAATGAGATTCCAATCGCCGCCGCCGATGAAGGCGGAATTGGCACCGAACTGAACGGAATTGGTTGCACCGCTGCCAATGCCGGAATGGTCCGCTGAAACCGAATTAAATGATCCGCCACCAATGAAGCCCAAGCCGCCCGATACGCTGTTGGATTCACCGCCGCCGATGACATCTCCACCGCTGCTGGCGGTATTGCCGATGCCTCCGCCAACGAAAGCAGCACCACCACTGACGGCATTCCCCTCGCCCCCGGAAACCGTGGCATAAGCGCCGCTTGCGAAATTGGTCGCCCCGCCTCCCACCGTCGCGAATTGGGCGCCGGCAGTGTTGTAGCCGCCGCCGCTTACCGTCGAGTTATAGTTGCTGGCGGTGTTCTCCGAACCGCCCCCCACCGTTGCGTAGGACGTGTTGAAGGTGGTGTTGGTGCCTAAACCGCCGCCGATGGTGTTTTGATAACCGCCACCGATGGTTGAATCCGATGCGAAGGTTTTTATGGTGTTAGCGGTGCCTCCGCCGATGGTGGCCTCCGTGGCAGAGGACTGGATGTTGTTATTATCGCCGCCACTGATCACTGACCAGTAGGAGCCGATCTGGATCGTATTAAATTCACCGCCGCCAATGAATGAGAACCAAGCGCCGGTCAGGATGGTGTTGAAGGCACCACCGCCGATAACACTACATATCTCGCCGACATGGTTAAAAACTCCACCACCGAGAACGCTCCAAGCAGCAGTGATTACATTCGACTGGCCGCCGCCTACGAAGTCGTAATCAAGGGCTGTATTGTTGTCGCCCCCGGCAACGGTGGCATTCGTGCCATTGGCGGTGTTAAACGAGCCTCCGGCGACCGTGGCGTTCCGGCCGGTGGCCGTGTTGCCCGTGCCGCCGCCGACCGTGGCGTTAGGGCCGCTCGCCGTGTTGATGGAGCCTCCCGCGACGGTGTCCGAATTACTGCTGACTGTGTTTTCGAAACCACCGCTGATCGTGCCGTAGTCGGCGCTGACGCTGTTTGAACTGCCACCAGTGATGGTTGCATAATTGCCGTTCAAGCTGTTGTTCGTGCCAATCTGGAGGCTTTGCCCCTGGATGACGGCGGATGCCAACACCCCACTGGCCGTGCCGGCGCTCACGGCATACATGGATTGCAGTGATGGCGTCAGAAGCTGGCGCGGAGTCAGCGTGGTGAAACTGCCGGCGCCGTTCGTCGCCACGGCAATATCCAGATAAAGATAATTCGACTGCCGATTACCGAGGTAGGCAGAGTTGTAAGGGATATTGATGAGCGTCGTGAACAGGCCGTTGCTGTTGACCGCTATGGCAGTGTTGGTGATCGGCCCGGCGACGGGGCTGCCGCCGCTGTTGGTGTTGAACAGGGCAAAAACGAAGTCATAACTGCCGTTGCCCACAGGGCCATTCGATGTGGACAACTGGCCTTGATAGGTAACCCCATCTTGTCCAGAACTTCCCAAGTTGCCTACTGGGGCGTTGGTTCCTCCAGTTGTTGTTTGGGCAGCGGCCTGAAGCAGGCTGGCGAGCAACAGCAAAACGGTTGTAAACTTTATTACGGATGTGGTTTTCATGGAATTTGGTTTGTTAATGTTTGATGAAACAGGGGACAGGAAAAGGGGAAATTAAACCGGCCCGCACCGACTCGATCCATAATGGCCCGATTTGATTGCAGGTGTTTCATGTTCTTCACAACCTTTCCCCGCTTGTTCGCTTCCCGCCTTCGTGAAGACAGGCTTAGGAAATGTATTAGAGTATAGCATATTAGGTTTATTAAATGCAATGATTATATTTAGTTAAATAGCAGGCGGTTGTGAAGAAAGGGTGGATCGCGACATGGTTTGACTGCGGCCTGGCGCGATGATTCTGCGCGGCGAACGGTGGTTGACGCTGGCGGACGAACGCCAATCATCTCCACTTCGATTTCAAGCCGCCAAGCGCCTTGGCTTGCTCAAACGGCCTGAGCGACTTTCGCTTTGGCCTTGGCCCACGCTGCTGGCGTGAACGCTTTGATCTCGGTGATCTTGGCGCCGGCGATCCACCGGCGGGCGGATTTTTACAGTTTCTTACTTTTGTCTTTACTCCGGCTTATTCGTCATACATCATCCGGCCGCCAAGGATGGTAAATTTGCCAGGAGAAAGGACAAAAGTATGTTTAAGAACAAAAATCAAGCCCGTTCCACGGACCGGGGATCCGTCAAATCAACATCAACCGCAGCAGCGGGCGTTGTATCGCCCCAGCCAACCCGGCAGGAGGCGGCTTCTCTGTCCGATGCAGACATTGCCGCCAAGGCCTACGAGATCTGGCTCGCGCACGGACGGGAAATGGGAAATGACTGGCAGCATTGGTTCGAAGCCAAACGGCAGTTGCGGCAAAGATAAGTTCCCGGCAACTGGAAACCGAAAAGGCCCGGATGGACGTGGACGTGCCAGAACGCTCAGGCAGTTTACGTTTCATCGTGTGCCATGAGGATTCTCGCCCACCCTCACCATTGATCCTCTCCCCCGGGGAGAGGAAATGGCAGGTGGCCGGTTTTGGTTTTGCGGCTGACTGTCCGGCAAAGCCAGACGCTGACAATGCCAAAGATACGGGCATACGTTTCTCCTTCTCCTTGGGGAGGCGCGGGAGAAGAAACTCTGCCGGGCGCGTTTCTAAATGCGCCGGGATGATTCAGACGCATCCCGGCCAAGGACGGGCAATCAATCATCCGCGAGTTGCTTCATGGCATTTTGGATGCGCTGGAAGTCGGGCATTTCTTGCGGTGGAACTGATTGAACCCACTCGTAAAATATTTTGGGCACCTGCCATTTCCAATGGTCGACGTGGCCGTCGGCAAAGGAAAGGTTCGCGCCCTGGCTGTGCCGGTCTGATGGCATGTCCCACCAGACGTTCGGAAAGAAATAGGGCGAGCCTGCGGGAGGATTGCCAAATTCCGCGTCCATAATCGTGTCCGCGTTCTCATCCAGGAAAACAAAAAGCTCGTCCGGTATGGGGTGGCGAACTTCGGTGAATTTCGTCCAAGCCGGGATGTATGGAGAATATGTTGGATCGCCCTGCGGGTAGCCGTTCACCGATTGACTCATGTTGTAGCTCCGCCAGCGTGATTGTGGCAAAGGCTGGCCACCAGCCGTTTCCAAAGTGGACTGATCCGACGGACAATGATAAATGGGCAGTGATGAATTGTATTGAAACAACAGGCCGTTGATGATGTTGGAAGGGTTAATCTCCGTGTCCGCACTAACGTCCGGGAGCCAGGACAGCCCGGAAACATCCGAACCGGGACTGCCAATGATCGCGACGGAATTGTTGGGCACGAAGAAGTCATTATTGTCGGCGGCGTAAAGATGCAGGCAAAGTTCAAGCTGTTGCAGATTGTTCAAACAGGCGATGGTTTGCGCCCGGCCTTTGGCCCGGCCCAACGCGGGCAACAGCAGCGCGGACAGGATGCCAATGATCGCGATCACCACCAACAGTTCAATCAAAGTGAACGCGGCGGCGAAAATCAGCCGGGGACGAGAGCCGGTCGTTTGACGGCAGATGGCCATTGAAAATAAAGTATTTCCAACCGCCGCATTTGCAACCGGCTTTTTCCAGCCGCGCGCTCCGGCGCAAAGCGCTACCGGGCGCGTCCGGCAACGCCCGGGGCGGGCGCGCCTCCTCAACTGCGGTTTTGAGGATCACGGGCCGATTTTCACCCGGTAAAAGCGTTGACCGCCGCCGCCGGCATTGGGGTCCACGATCAACATCGGACCGCCCGGGCTTTGGAACGACAGGACGGAAACCCACGTGTAAAGATTCGAGGAGAATTGAATGGTGTAGGTGGTGTTGGACGCCGACATGAAGCCAAATTGAAACGAGCCGTCGAGGTTATGCACCGGCGCGATGAGCGGCAATCCCGGCGGCGGTTGATTGGTCGTGGTAATCACGAGCGAAAGCGGCTGGACCACGGTGTGATTGGCGCTGTCATTCACTTGAACGAGAAGATTGTAAGTGCCGGCAAAGCCGCTGTCCGGCACGCCGGAAATCAGGCCGGTCGCGGAGAGCGCCAGTCCCGAGGGCAGGATGCCCGAATTCGTCGCCAGCAGCCAGGTGTAGGGAAATTCGCCGCCGATGGCCGAGAGCTGCACCGAGTAGCTCACGCCGACCGCCCCGTTGGTGAGGGACGTGGTCACCACCTGCAACCGGGGATCAACGGTAATCGAAAACGAGGCGGTGACATTGGTGGGGGTCTGATCCGTGACCTGGACGTTGAAATTGAAAGTTCCGCTGTTCGTTGGCGTCCCGGAGATAAAACCGTCCGGGGAGAGAACCAATCCCGGCGGCAAAGGATCCGAAGCCGGCGCGAGCGAAAAGCTGTAAGGCGGCTGGCCGCCGGAGGGGCTGACCGAAAAGTAATAGCTGTCATTGACATAGCCATCCGGCAGCGTTCCCCCATTGAGGCTCAACGGGCTGGGCGGATAGACGGTGATGTTGAGGACGGCATTGGTGGGCGGGATGGTCACCTCATGAAGGTTGGTGTCCACCAGACCATACAGGTTGAACAGCCCGTCATTGCCGCAGCAATTGACGCTGACAGTCCACGTACCCGAGGCGGCGGCGAAGGAATAATTGCCGCTGGAGTCGGTATCCGCATAAGCGTTGAACTGAATTCCGCCGATGGTGGCGCCGGCATTGATGCCAACCCCGGCCAGCGCGTGGCCGAGATTATCCTGCAAGTGGCCGGAAATTTGCGCGTTCGCCGGCACGACCGTGAAGTTTTGCAGCACGGCCTGCCCGGGCGCGAGGTTGGTGTTTGAAGCACTGCTGCTGATGAGGTATGACGACAAAGGCGGAGACGAGGTGTCAGGGCTGCAATACCACGAATTGGTTCCGGCGAGGACCGCCACGCAATAATTGCCGTTGCCATCGCTGAAGGCTCCCGCCTCAAACTGGCCGGCGCTGTCCGATGTGTTAAAGCTGATGTTGGCAAACGGCACGTTATTCGTATCGGTGATGCGTCCGTAGAACAAGGCGTTCGCCTTGGGCAAAGCGATGTTGACGCTGGCCACGCTGCCGGTGGTCGTATCGACCCGGATATTGTTATTGTTCTGGGGCACCACGTAGGCGCGCCCGGCCATTTCTTCGCTGTCAATCTTGATTCCCCAGAGGGCGGGGGCGACGGCGGCGGAGTAGTTGCCGTTGGTGTCGGTGAAAGCGATGGCGAAGAGGTTGCCCAACCCCACTTCCATCATGATGCCGCCCAGGCCGGTGAGGTTGGTGGCGTCGGCGACGGTGCCGGAAATTGTGACGGTGCCGCTGGTCAGGAAAAGGTCGTTGGTGGCGGCCAGGCCGGGGGTCAGAGTCACCTGCGGCGCGCCCGATTGATCCATGTAGTATCCGGGCAAAGCCGCAAGGAGCACATAAGCACCGGGGTTGAGATTCAACTGGTAGTGGCCTGAATTGTCAGCCATGGCGGCGCCGGCATACCTCGTGGCGGGCAATTGCAAAGCCACCACTATGGCATTGGGCAGGGGCGCCACACCGTTGCTATAGACAACGCCGGACATGGACTGGGCCAGCGCAGCATTCGTGACGGTGAAAGTGGCCGTGACCGGTGTAAAATTGTTGGAGGGGCTGGACACCTGGAAAACGTATTGGCCCACGGCGTTTGCCAAACTGCGCGGCGGCGCGAACTCCAGCGTGGTCGTAATCGCGCCGGTGGCGGAATTGCTGTCGAACGGCACATTCAAATTGGTGACGCCGCCAATCACATTGGCTCCCCCGTCCTTGATTTTGAAGGCGTCAACCAACGGTTCGCCCGGATCCACCACCCCGTTGCCGTTCAAGTCGAAATACTTCTGGATGGACACCTGCTCCCCGCTGGCCAGGCCGGTGATGTTCAGGGTGATGACCCCGCCATAGTTGTTGCTGATGACGGACGGCGTGACGGTGAGCGTAACGGCGGCGAAGGCCCCCCGGCCAAAGGCCGTCAGCCAGGTGAATGCGACGATGAGGCGGATGAGAGACGTATTCATGGATTTGATGCTATGAGGTTTCGATGACGCCACTGCTTCAATCGAAAAAACGATTTCCCGGCACGATGATGCGGGCGGTTTTGTTGGTTCCAAACTTTTTCACACCCCTATCCTTTCACTCACAATCCAAAATCTGTCAATCCACAGATATTGCTTTTTTATGGGCCAATGACGGATGGTGTGACGTTGCTAGAGCGTTTTCAAAAAATGTGTAGCCGCCGACGTCAGTCGGCGCAAATCGAGTTAAGGAAAACGGCATGGCGCGAACTGACGTTCGCGGCTACGGAATTAATTGAATTGCTCTTGGACGTGGGTTTGGTTTGCAGTCAGGGCAGCAGGGATGCCGCCGGCAGGCAGGATGCCTGCCGCTACAGATCGGTGGTGTCCGGATACACCCCTGGGATGAGGGGGAAACGGTTCTGAATTGCCTACTGGCCGGTTTTGTTAACAACTCATTGTTTGTTAATAACTAATAATTGTTTTCGGGGGAAATGGGCATAAACTCATCTTTTATCCTACGACCCAATGCCAGCATCGGGAAATCAAGCGCGGCGGATTTTGGTGGTGGACGACGAACCCGCCGTCTGCGACGCCATCAAGATGATGCTCAAGTTTGACGGGCACGAAGTCCGGACTGCGAATGGGAGCAAAGAAGCTTTGTCCTTGCTTGAGCAGGACACGTTTGATCTGGTCACCGTGGATTATGCCCTGGCGGGAACGAAAGGTGATGAGCTGGCCGCCGTCATCAAGCAGCGCCTGCCCCATCAGCCAATCATCATGATTACGGCCTATGCTGAAATGTTGAAGTCTTCCGGCAATCCGCTGACGGGCGTGGACGACATCATCAGCAAACCATTTTTGCTGGCAGACCTGCGCCAGGCCATTGCCAGGGTGTCGCCAGGAAGCTGAAGGTTTGGACGGTAAGGCAACCGGCCTCCTCCCCATAAACCCCGTAACAGCGGACGTGAGTCCGCTCCATCCTATTCAAAGCAACGTCAGAGCCGACTGATACTATATTGCGTTCAATCTAACATTAACAATCCAGTCAAAGCCGGTGAGGGATTGGATTTGGGCGGGTGAGGATTCCAGTTGGCGGAGGCGGCAGACCAAGGCGTTTTCGACCGCGTCC
>Ga0181530_10001085_pt1 | contig 34604 bp, 26 predicted proteins | sample PEATcosm2014_Bin_42_FD_119769 | JGI IMG/M metagenome (GOLD analysis project Ga0181530, IMG submission 119769) | Peatland microbial communities from MTU Mesocosm Facility, Houghton, MI, USA - PEATcosm2014_Bin10_60_metaG | ecosystem: Environmental > Terrestrial > Soil > Wetlands > Peat | place...
CAACGCTTCAGGATCCCGCGGCACGCCTCGTCGACCGACGAGGTCGACTGGAGGGCAACCTAACGTTCGGGTCTCGCAATCGAGGTGCATTCCGGTTGCTTCAGCACGCCAGGCGGGACCGCCGCCCACGGGACCTGCCCGCGGTTAGCGTTGCCCCGGTGGCTGAGAACCGACGCCGGCACACGCGGACGCCGTGGGACCAGCGCCTCTCCCGTCGCTCACTCCTTGCCGGTGGCCTCGCGTCGGGAATCGCGGCGACGGGTCTCGGAGCGGCAGTGGGCAGCAAGGCCTATGCGGCGGCAGCGGGGGCCAGAGGGCTCGGCGTGCACGGTTCGCTCCTGCAACCCGGATCGCTTCCGTATCCCCACCTTCCGGCGGGCACCGACACCCTGCCGCAGATTCAGCACATCGTCGTCGTCATGATGGAGAACCACTCCTTCGACGACCACCTGGGCACGTTGGGCCGCGGAGACGGACTGACACCCGGTGCAGACGGCAAACCGGTCAATTACAACCCGGATCCCTCGGGCGGCTACGTCCGCTCGTTCCACAACCCCAACACCTGCGGCGAGAACGACTCGGGCATCACGCAGTCGTGGAACGCCTCCCATACCTGCTGGGACGACGGCACCAACATGGGCTTCGTCAAGGGGTGCAGTGGAGCGGCCATGGGTTACTGGGAAGGCGACGACCTGCCCTTCTACCATTCCATGGCCCGGGTGTTCCCCATCGGTGACCGTTACTTCTCCTCCGTGATGGCCCAGACCTACCCCAACCGCCGCTTTCTCATCGCCGGCACCGCGCTCGGGAACATCAGCACGGATGTCACGGGCATCTCCAAGGTCGACGCTCCCAACGGCACCATCTTCGACCGCCTCAACGAGCACGGCATCTCCTGGAAGGACTACTACGCCGACCTACCGACCTGCGCGCTGTTCGAGCCGGTGTTCTTGAACAATCGGACCAAGGCCGTCCACATGACACAGTTCTTCGCCGATGCTGCGTCGGGGAGCCTTCCGGCATTCAGCCTGGTGGACCCCTACGACAACTTCTCCGAAGAGGATGGGGACATCACGGTGGGCGAGGGGTATGCCGCCCTCTTCATCGATGCGGTGATGAGCGGACCGGCATGGGACAAGACGGCACTGATCTGGGTCTACGACGAGCACGGGGGGTGGTACGACCACGTGCCCCCGCAGCCGGCCGTGAAGCCGGACGACGTGCCGCCCATGCTGGCTCCCGGGGACACGCCCGGCTCGTACGACTACACGGGGTTTCGCGTCCCCTGTTGCGTCGTCTCCCCCTGGTCGAAGAAGGACTACGTGTCGCATCGCACCTTCGACCACACGTCGATCCTGAAATTCGTCGAGACGAAATGGAACCTCCCCGCGCTGACCTACCGCGATGCGAACGCCAACGACATGTTGGACTTCTTCGATCTGGCGGCCAAGAGGCCGCCGTTCGCCGACCCTCCTGCGCTCGCGGCACCCAAGAACCCCTTCTCGAGCCCGGCCGCGCTCCCGCCGGGCTCGATCACCACCGCGCAGCAGGCGATGTTCCACACCACGTGCGCAGACCTTCCCGCCGGGTCGCTTCCCCCTGCAGACGCCAAGCTCAGCGCAGTACCGCGGCATGCCGAGGCCCTGTTGGCGGCGCAGCGACGACGGATCCAAGAGGAGATCCGGGCCCAGGCGTAGGTCCGGCGGAGGCGAGACATCCCGCTCCATTTCGGCCAGTATGTCGGTTGACGGAAAGGGAGGGAGCTGGCGATGCGGTTCAACCACATGGAGATGACGTTCCCGGTCGGCAGCCTCACCACGGCTGCACGCGAGGAGATCGACGCCTTCTACGCATCGATATTCGGATGGACGGCGCTCGACACCGAGGTGGTCGGCCAGTCCTGCCATCTGCTGATGCCCGACCCGGACCAGTTCATCCTCCTCGCCGAGAGCGACAAGCCCATGAGCTCACCAGGCTACGACCACCTCGGGCTGTTGCAGGACTCACGCCAGGAGGTCGACGACCTGCTGGTCGCGTGCGAGCGCTACGCGGAGAAGGACGACAGGGTCACGATCAAGACGTACGAGGACCTCGTCTATCCGGGCCTGACGGTGCACGCCTTCTACGTCAAGTACCTCTTGCCCATCTACTTCGACGTGCAGTGCATGGAGCGTCCGTCGGCCTGAGTGAGCGCATGGTGATCGTTCAGGAAGAAGGGCATGCTCCCGCGGTCACCGAGACATAGACCTGCAGCGGGTGCCCAACGGTCTCGATGGTGAGATGCGTCGCGCCCGGACTCGAGGTGATCGTCCCGCCCTTGACGGCCGCGCACCACCCGCTCGGGTAGTGCTGCGACGCTGCGACGTCGACCACGGTCGCACCCCGTGCGGAGAGGCTGGGCGTGTAGGTCATGTTGAACGACCCGGTCAAGGGGTTGAAGATGACCGAGCTCGCAGTGCCTGCCACCTCCTGGGGGTACGTCCGCGACAGGACGGTCACGATCGGCGAGTAGTTCCCGTCTTGCAGGACGAGGCCCTCGGCCGACGACCCGGTGGGGTCGTCGTAGTACTTCCAGGCCCAGTAAGCCCAGCCCACCTGGTTCAACCCGGCCCATTCGGTGTCGAACCCGGCCAGGGCCGCGCTGGTCGTGGCGCCGAATTCGCTCATGAAGATGGCCGGCCCGCTCGACTGGTACTGCGAGCTCATGGACAGGCGGGTGATGTCCTGTTCGGACGCCGCGGTCTCCTCGGACTGCAGGCACTGCAGCAGGTCGATGGGATTGCCGGTGACCGGGCTGCGGTCGCCGCAGTAGACGTGGAAGTTGAAGACCAGGCGCTGGAACGGCATCGGCCCCAGTTGCGATGGGACGTTCCCACCCGTGACCCAGTAGATGTCCGGCTCCACGAAGATCAGGTGGTGATGGTCCACCGCCTGGATCGACGGGATCACGCCGTTGTCCGGCACGTCAGCGGGACAGACCAGGGGGCTGGCCCCGTTGGCCAGGAATCCGGTGTGGGACTTCCCCGTGTAGAAGCACTCGAGGTTGCCGGTGAAGGTGGACCCGGCCGCGGTCTGGGTCTCGGTCGAGAAGGGCTCGTTGTAGGGGTCGTAGCCGACGACCCACCGGTTGTTCTTGAAGTAGCTCGCGACGGTGGCCCAGACCAGGTCGTACTGGCCCTGCAGGTCGCCGACGACGTCGTTGGTCCAGAAGTGGTGGACCGCAGTGTCCAGCTGGGGATTCGAGTAGTTGTTCGACCAGCGCCCGCCGCTCGCCACGATGGGCACGCCATCGGTGCACACGGCCCAATTCGGTGCTCCCTCGCCGCGGAAGCTCTGGTTGTAGACGTCCTGGTGCATGTCGAGGAGCGTGTAGATCCCGTAGCGGGCCAGGAGCTTCACGGTGGCGGCGACGTGCGCGAGATACCGGTCGGCCACGGCGAGATTGAACTCGTGCGGATTCCCCGGCGAGCCCGGCGCGCAGATGGCCGGTTGGTTGGGACCGCCGGAGCCCGGCTCGAGCGCCTGCCATTCGATACCGAGCCGGACGATGTTGAAGCCCAGGCTCTGCATCCTGGCCGCGTCGGCGGCACCGAAATTCCACGGCTTCCCCGGATCGGGATAGGCGATGTACGGAGCATGCTTGTAGACGACGTTGGTGCCGTGGAGGAGCACGACACGGTTCTGGGCGTCGTACAGGTACGGCCCACCGGGTGAGGTCAGGAAGCTGGGTATGCCGGGGGCCGACTTCTGCGACGAGATGCCCGAGCTGAACTGGTACTCGACGCCGCCCCCGCTCAGCGCGTCGATGTGGGGGCTCAGGGCGTTCAGGTTCGGCTGGTTCACCACATGCGGTGGTGTCGTCGTCGGGGTCACCGGGGAGGGCGGAGGCGCCGGTACCGCTCCGGGCGTGGTCGTCGTCGGCGGTGCCGAGCTCGTCGTGGTGGTCGACCCCGCCGCCGCGCCCGAGGCGTCGAGAGTCAGCAGAGTGAGGCCGCAGACGACGGCGGCGGCGATCCCCACGCCGCGGCGGGCGAACCGCATCACGCGACGCGGGCGCGCACGGGGTGAGCCGGGTCCGACGCGCACCCGCCTCCGCGGGACCAACTGATCCGCACCCTCTCCGTTCCCCTCTCACATCTGCCATTGCTGGCGCCGAGTCGGCTCACTGTAGCCAGATCGGCGTGCGCCACCGGGGAGGGCGGAGCCCGGTCGCGCACTGTGGAGCCGCGGAACTAGATCAGCACCCCCTTGTGCCTGCGTGTGACGAAGAGGTTCGCCGAGGCGAGGAGGTCGGCCTGCATCTGGACCTGGTTCTCGAGGAGTTCATCGGCCCAGAGCATCTGCAGCGTCGTGTGCACACGGTCGGCCCGCTGCTGCGACCGGACGTCCTCGAACGCCGTTTGCAGCACGTGGTGGAGGACCTCGCGGTGCGGGAGCGGGAGATCGAGGGAGGGGCGCCGATCGGTGAGCATGTCGGCGAACTCCTGGTACCAGCGATGGGTCGACGCGTAGGAGTCACGGAGGACCGCCTCGGCGACGGCGACGGACTCGACCTCCTGCAGACCGGGACCGGGGGGGCTCACGGGCAGCGACGCCAAGGTGTACGCCGCGAGCCGGAGGCGATTCGATCCGGTGAAGAGGCGGGAGATCGCCTCGACGGAGACGACCTTCGCCCCCCGCTCGGCGAAGAACTGGCGGAAGGCGTCGTCGAGCAGGAGATAGGCACGATGCGACGCCTGCTGGCCCGGTTCGGTGTCGACGAATCGTGACGTCGTGGTCAGCCGGTCCACGGCATCCGCCAGGTAGCCGGAGCTGGCGACGAACGCGTCGGACAGCGCCCGGCCGAGCGCTGTCGTGGCACCGCGCGGCCAGAAGAGAAGGCCGACCACGATGCTCACGCCACACCCGATCGCGACGTCCTCGATCCTGGTCAGACCGACCCGCCACCCGAGGGGCTCGATGATGTTGAACAGGATGACCACCACCACGGTGAAGGCGGCTTGGCCGGCGACGAAGGAGATCATCGTGGGAGCGATGCCCGACACCAGCACTGCCAGCGGAAGGAACGCCCACAACAGGGCCAGATGGTCCGCGACGCCGATCATGATCAGCGAGCCGACCACGAAGCCCACCGCCGTCCCCCCGACGGCGCGTAGTGCCGATGCGCCCGTACCCAGGGCATTGGATCGCAGCACCGACAACGTGCCCAGGACCACCCAGAACCCGTGCGAGACATCGGTGAGCTCGACCACCGTCACGGCGAGGGCGAGACCCACGGCACCGCGCACTGCGTTGCGGAACCATACCGAGCGAAACGACAGATGGGACAGGACCCGGTGGGCGAACACGTGCGGCTCCTGTGCGTCGACCGCCCCCAGCCGCCAGTCGATGACCACGTTCGACCCTGCCGCTTCCAGCGCGGCCTCCGCCACCAGCTCGGTGGCGATGCCGAAGGCCCGGGCGTAGAACCCGGGGTCGAGCGAGGCGGCCACGCTCTCCTCGGCGCCCGACGATTCTGCGACCCGCTGCACCGGCTGAGAGGGATCGGCGACCGCCTCACCCACGGAGGACGCGTCGGCCCGCAGCTGGGCGTCAATGAGCCCGTCGAGTTCCCGGGTCGAGTCCTGGACCGCTTTGATCCGCTCCGGATCGTCCACCGGGTGGGCGTCGGCGTCGCAGATCAGCGACGCGGTCACGTGGAGGGTCTCCGCAACCTTCTCCGTGATGGCTCGGGCGGACCGTCCCTCCGTCGACCAGTGCTGGTCACCGACGATCGCCGTGTTGCCTGCGACCCACTCGACCCGGCCCACGAGCTTGGAGACCGCAACGGCCCCCGCTGCGGCCCCCGTCGGCGGGTACGGCGTCCCGGAGAACTGCTTGTGCAGCAGGTCCAGCTCCGAGGCGACGTCCGCCTGCGCCTTCGGATCGGGGACGCCCCGCGCCCGGACGTCGGCCAGCCGGGCGATGGCCGAGACCGACGCGGCCAGTCGGCGGCGGAGGTTGTCGTGCCATGGAGGTGGCCAGACCAGAAGGCACGCGGTGATGCAGAACGCAGCCGCCAACGTCCACCCCAGCAGGCGGGGGCCGATGGCCGAGTCAGGTTGGGCCACAGCGACGGGGAGGACGAAGGTGAGCAGGGCAGCGGTCGACGCCGTCGCCGCCTGTGGCGCCGCAACGCCCGCGAAGAGGACGGAGAAGCCGACCAGGGCCATGACCACGACCGCCGCCACCTTCTGCGTCGAGACGACCGTGCCCAGCACGATGAAGCAACTGCCGATGACGTAGAGACCCACGTAGGACAGGGCACGGGTGCGGACCGGGCCCGTGAATTCGACCAGGAGGAGCAGCGCGAACGAGCCGAAGGCCGCGAACAGGCCGAGTTGGGCGTTCGAGGAGCTCAGGTGGGCGATGGCGAAGACGGTGGGCATCACCACGGCGGCTCGCACGGAGCGCTTGATGACGAGGAGATCCGGGTCCTTCGACCGGAGCCACTGGCGGGGACCGGCCCGAGAGCTGCCCGGAGCGGGTACCGACGGAGCGGCGGCTTGGGTCATAGGCCTGCGTTCATCTTCACCGAGCCCCAACGCGCAGGCAAGCAGCGCGGCCTTGCGAGGCTCCAGCTCGTCATTCCCTCCGGCACCGCTCCGGGGAGACGCCGGGGCCGGCTCTAGCGAGACCGCATGGGAGGAAAGGTCACTCCAGCTCGTCGAGGAGCTCGCGGCAACGCTGGGCGTCGCTCACGAGCTTGGCCCGGAAGCCGTCCATCCGGGCGAGCTTGGCACCGATCTGTTGCGCCAGGGACTCATTGAGCTCCATCGCCTCCCGGAGCGTCGCCTTCTGCTCCGCCCGCGCCCTCTTGCTGGTGGCGCCCTTCGAGGCGCGGTAGGAGGCGCGCAGCTGGTCGAGCCTCGTCTCGAGCGACAGGAACTCACGGATCTCGTCGAGGTTCATGCCGAGGACCTCGCGCAGCTCCAGGATGCGCTGCAGGTGGACCAGGTCGTCCGGCGTGTACCGACGCTCGCCCCCCGTCGTGTACAGCGACGGCGCCAGCAGGCCGAGCTCCTCGTAGTAGCGCAACGTTCGCGCCGACACACCCACACGGGTGGCAGCGTCACTGATGCGGATGCCCGCGTCGGCGACCTCGTCCTTTGCCGGTGGCGTGGCCTCTTTGCGTTGAGCGGTCACTGCCACGTCAGTCCACCAGCAATGGCTCGGTCTCGGCCACCGCCTCCTGGGCCGGGACCCAGTCGAGGGGTTCCACCTGGGCCACTTCGTCCGTCTCCTCTTGGTGGTGGTACTTGCCACCCCGCAGGAGCGAGGCCACCGCACCGAGGAGGCACACGGCGGCCGCAAAGGAGAAGGCCTCGGTCAGCCCTTGTGAGAAGGCCGGGGCGATCAGGTGCGGGAAGAACTGGCGGCTGGTCAGGTACGTGGCCGTGGCGTGGGGCAGGTGGGACAGCTCGGCCGGACCGAGAAGGACCTGCATGGGGTTGTAGCCGAGGAATGCCGCGAAGAGGCTGCCCACCGGCGGGAGATGCGAGACCCTGGTGGCCACCGCCGGGCTGACGCCCTGGGCGGTGAGCCCGTGGTAGAGCGAGACGGGCAGCGTCGAGGCCAGGCCGAGGATCATCAAGGTGAAGAAGATGCCGATGGAGAGCACCTGGGCCGAGGAGTTGAAGGTGCCCGCCATGCCCGCGCCGGCGCCGCGCTGGTTCGCCGGGAGGCTGTTCATGATGCCCGTCTGGTTGGGGGCGATGAACATGCCCATCCCGACGGAGTTCAAGAAGATGAGGGCGGCGAATCCCCAGTAAAAGAAGTCGACGGGCAGCTGCACGAGCGCGACGAAGGTGAGCGCCACCAGCACCAGCCCGCCTGTGGCGAAGGGCCGGGCCCCGTAACGGTCGGCCAACACACCGCTGACCGGGCCGGCGGCCAGGAAGCCCACCGTGAGCGGGATCATGTAGATGCCGGCCCACAGGGGCGTCTGGACGAAGCTGTACCCGTGCAGCGGGAGCCAGATTCCCTGCAGCCAGATGATCAGCATGAACATCAGACCGCCCCGGCTCAGAGAGGCGAGGAAGCTGGCCACATTCCCCGCGCTGAAGGCGCGGATGCGGAAGAGCGAGAGGCGGAACATCGGCTGGGCGACTTTGGTCTCGATGATCCCGAAGGCCACCAGGACGGCGATGCCGCCGAAGATCTCTGCCATGACGACCGGACTGGTCCAACCCATCGTGTGGCCGCCGTAAGGCAGGAGGCCGTACGTGATCCCCACCAGGATGGAGATCAAGCCGACGGCGAAGGTGATGTTGCCGAGCCAGTCGATCCTGGCCGGTGTGCGCACGCCGCGGTCCTCGAGCTTGACGTACGCGAACGCCGTGCCGAGCAGGCCGACGGGCACCGAGATGAGAAAGACCAGATGCCACTGCACCGGCGCCAGCAACCCTCCGAGGACGAGGCCGATGAAGGAGCCGGAGATGGCGGCGACGTTGTTGATGCCGAGACCCAGTCCGCGCTGATGGGCCGGGAACGCGTCGGTGATGATGGCGGAGGAGTTGGCGAAGAGCATAGCGCCGCCCACACCCTGACCGACCCGCATCGTGATCAGCCAGATTGCGCCCTCGGTCCCGGTGAGCCAGGTCACGGCCAGGAGCACCGAGAAGAGCGTGAAGACGGCGAAACCGAGGTTGAAGATCTTGACCCGGCCGAACATGTCGCCCACCCGGCCCAGGCTGACGACCAGCACGGCCAGCACCACCATGAAGCCCATGAGCATCCACAGCATGTAACCGGTGTTGCCGGGCGTGAGCGGGTTGAGATCGATGCCGCGGAAGATGTCCGGCAGCGAAATCAGCACGATGGACTGGTTGATGAACACCATCAGCGTGCCCAGGGTCACCGTCGCGAGGGCGATCCACCGGTAGTTGGACGTCTCGCGGACCGGCAGGGCCGGAGGTTGTGCTCGGCCGTTCCCATTGGGGAGGGTCGTCGTGGTCACTGCAATAAGTTTAACGTTGACGTTAGAGTCATGAATCGGCCTGTGGCGGATTCGCCGCTGACCTCGGAGAACGATTGGCCGGTGCGGTCGTCCGGCGCGTCAATCCGGGCCGTACCCCCGCCCACGCGCGGGTGAGGTCAGCGCGCCTCGAACACGGCCGCCACGTCGTGCGAGTAGGCGACCGCGGTCTGGCCGCCGAGCTGGGTCACGGACATGAGGACCGAGAGCATCAGGGCGATGATCCCATTCCCGACGAGAGCGGGGTCGATGTCGGGGCGCACCGTCCCGTCCGCCTGGCCGTTGCGGAGCAGCTCGGTGCAGGCCTTGCGCAGCTCGGTCAGCGCGGGGATGTCCAGGACGCGGACGGTGACCTCGGGCTCCAGCCCGGCCAGGAGCCGGCGCCGGTCATCGCCTCGCTGCTCGGTGACCGCGCCACCTACCGCCGGGGCAACCTTCGCCGGAGCTGGCAGCGGTTGCAGGGCTCCCCGATCGTGGACCCCGCCTTGTGGCGCCGGCTCAAGGACTACAACCGGCCCGACTTCCACCCCGACGACAGCGACACGACCGAATTGGTGGAAACCTGGAGGACAGCGCTCTTCGGTGAGCACGGCACCTTGAACGACAAGCTGATCGGAGCGGCCGCCTGATGACACCAGCAACGGAGACCGAGGCCACACACCTCGACGTCCTCATCGTGGGCGCCGGGCTCTCGGGCATCGGCGCCGGTCACTACCTCCAGACGCAGTGCCCGTGGGCCAGCTATGCCATCTTCGAAGCCCGCGACTCCATCGGCGGCACGTGGGACCTGTTCCGGTACCCGGGCATCCGCTCCGACTCGGACATGCACACGCTCGGCTACTCGTTCCGGCCCTGGGACGGCGAGAAGTCCATCGCTGACGGTGATTCCATCCTCCAGTACATCAAGGACACCGCGGCCGAGTCCGGCATCGACACCCGCATCCACTTCAACCATCGCATCACTGCGGCGGACTGGTCGACTCGTGACTCCCTCTGGCACATCACCGCGCAGCGGACCGACAGCGGCGAGCTGGTGCACCTCACGGTGGGCTTCCTCTTCTCGTGCAGCGGCTACTACCGCTACGACCACGGCTACCTGCCGGACTTCGAGGGCATGGAGGACTACGCGGGCACCCTCGTCCATCCGCAGGCCTGGCCCGAAGACCTCGACGTCGCCGGCAAGCAGATCGTCGTCATCGGCAGTGGTGCGACGGCCGTCACACTGGTCCCGGCATTGGCCCGTTCGGCGGCGCACGTGACCATGCTGCAGCGCTCGCCGACCTACATCGCCTCCCTGCCGGAGAAGAGCCCGGTCGCCGCGCTGTTGCGCAAGGTCCTGCCGCGCCAACAGGCAGGTACCGCCGCGAAGTGGTTCCACGCCCTCACCACGCAGGCCTTCTACGTGATGAGCCGGCGCTACCCGAAACTCGTCCGGACCATGCTGCTGAAGGGCCTGGCGCGCCAGCTCCCGCGCGACTATGACATCGCCACCCACTTCACGCCCCAGTACAACCCGTGGGACCAGCGCTTCTGCGCCGTGCCGAACGGTGACCTCTTCAAATCGATCCGCGACGGGACGTCCTCCGTCGTGACGGACCAGATCGAGCGCTTCACCGAGAAGGGACTCATGCTCGCGTCGGGCGACGAACTCGAGGCTGACATCATCGTGACCGCCACCGGCCTCGAGCTGCTGTTCCTGGGCGGCATCGCAGTCAGCGTGGACGGCGAGGCCGTCGATCCGGCCACCCGCCTCACCTACAAGGGGATGATGCTCGAGGGCGTCCCGAACATGGCCATCGCCATCGGGTACACGAACGCATCGTGGACGCTCAAGTGCGATCTCACGTGCGACTACGTGTGCCGGCTGTTGAACCACATGCACGAGAACGGGCTGACCCGGTGCGTGCCCAGAAACCACGACGGGTCCGTCGGGTCGGGGCCGATCCTCGGGCTGACGTCGGGATACATCCAGCGCTCCGCCCACCTGCTCCCCAAGCAGGGATCGGTGCACCCGTGGAAGGTCCACCAGAGCTACCTGCGTGATTACCGGGCCCTGAAGATGAGCGACATCGACGACGACGTCATGGAGTTCTCGGGCCCCGGCGTCCCCGCCGAGCCAAGCGTCGCCCTGGCCTCCTGAGCGACTGACGAAAGGGGGGTGGAGGTGAAGGACTTCAGCGGCCGTGTAGCGGCGATCACGGGCGCCGGCTCGGGCATCGGCCGGGCCCTCGCCAACGAACTGGCGCGGTGTGGCGCGCATCTCGCGCTGTCCGACATCGACGATGCCGGGTTGGCCGAGACGGTGGACCAGTGCGAGGGCCTCGGCGTCAAGATCACGTCGCAGCACCTCGACGTGGCCCGGCGGGACGACGTCTACGCCTGGGCCGACCGGGTCGTCGCCGATCACGGCAGGGTGAACCTCATCATCAACAATGCCGGCGTGGCGCTGGGCGCCACGGTCGAAGCCATGACCTACGAGGACTTCGAGTGGCTGATGAACATCAACTTCTGGGGTGTCGTCTACGGGACGAAGGCGTTCCTCCCCCATCTCAAGGACTCCGGCGAGGGACACGTCGTCAACCTGTCCAGTGTCTTCGGGCTCATCAGCGTGCCGTCCCAATCGGCGTACAACGCCGCCAAGTTCGCCGTCCGAGGGTTCACCGACACGCTGCGCATGGAGCTCGAGATCGAGGGAGCCAGCGTGTCGGTCACGACGGTCCACCCCGGCGGGATCAAGACCAACATCGCCCGCAACGCCCGGATGGATGCCAGCGTGTCCGCAATCACGGGAGACCCGGAACGGGCTATCCGGGACTTCGAGCGCCTGTTCATCACGACTCCGAAAAGTGCGGCGCAGCAGATCCTCACCGCCGTGCGACGCGATCGCCGGCGCGCCCTCATCGGGCCCGACGCCAAGGTGATCGACCTCATCTCGCGGATGCCGCCCACCCTGTACCAGACGATCCTGACCCGGGGAGCCTCCATCATCAGGCGGTAGGGCGTCACGGCCTCTGAGCGCCGAACCCGTTGAGCAGCGTGCCGATCGCCAGACGCCAGCGCCGCTCCACCGATTCGGTGGAGGTCCCGAGCCGGCCCGCCGCCTCGGCGAACGCCATGCCCTGAATCATCGCTACGAAGACGTGGGCAACATCGGTCTCGTCGCCACGGAGGCGACCGGCGTCGATGCATCGGCGGACGCGGCTGACGATAAGGACCCGCACCGAGCTCGTGGCGGCAAGTTCGTCGGGACCGGGCGAGAAGTCCGTGAACGGCCGGGAGAACATGACGTCGGCCAGTTCGCGGTTGGCGCGGACGAAACGGCGGTACGTCGTGGCGAGCGCCCACAGATCCGCCATCGGGTCGTCCGTCTCGGCCAGCCCCGCCAGATCGGCCAGGAGCCGGCGGAAGCCCTCGAAGTAGAGCTCGCGGACCACGCCGGCTTTGTCCCCGAACAGCTCGTAGAGCGCCGGGGCCGACGTCTCCGCCCGTGCCGCCAGCGAGCGGGCGGTGAGCCCGGCCACGCCCTCCTCGGCCAGGAGCCCCACGGCGGCCGACACCAGCCGGTCCCTGAGCTCGGGGGTGCGCTGCTTCGTCCGGGGCATCAGCGGGTCCGGACCGGCTGCCCTTGACAGCGGACCGTTTTCTTTGAAACGGTGTTCCGGAACATTGTTATAACATATCCCGACTCCACCCTTGGGAGACGCCATGCCTGAGCTGGTCACGTATCGCAGCACCGACCTGGTGAGCACCATCACGATGGACGACGGCAAGGTCAACGTGTTCTCCATCCCGATGCTGGGGGCGCTCCACGAGGCATTCGACCGGGCGGAGACCGACGGCACCGTCGTCGTCCTGGCCGGCAGGCCGGGCTGCTTCTCGGCCGGCTTCGACCTCCGCGTGTTCCAGGGACCGAAGGAGGACGCCCTGGTCATGCTGCGACTCGGCGCGACCCTGGCCGAGCGCATCCTCTCCTTCCCGGCACCGGTCGCCGTGGCCTGCACCGGCCACGCCTTCCCCGCCGGGGCCTTCCTCCTGATGGCGGCCGATACGCGTCTCGGTGCCGACGGTCCCTACAAGCTCGGGTTGAACGAGGTGAGGATCGGTCTCACGCTGCCGTGGTTCGCGGTCGTCCTCGCCCGCCACCGCCTCAGCCCCGCACACTTCGACCACGCAGCAGTCACGGGCACGATGTTCGACCCCCCGGCGGCCCGCGAGGCGGGGCTGCTCGATGCCGTGGTCGACGCCGAAGAGCTCGGCGCCGCCGCGCAGGCGGCCGCCGACGATCTGGCGTCACTGGACCGCGTCGCACACGCGGCCACCAAGCTGCGGGCCCGACGGGAGGTCCTCACCGAGTTGCGGGCCGCCATCGAGTCCGAGCTGGCATGACCTCACGGCAGGACACGAGACGGTCACTGGACACCCGACGCCTCCCGGCCCATGATCAATGACGTGGAATCCCCCTCGCTGTACGAGACCGTGGTCGCCCTTCCAGAAACCCTGCTCCGCCTCCCTGCCTCCACCTTGGCGGCGCTCGATGCGGTCAGCGACCTTTCCGAGAAGTTGGACCGCCTGATGCCCTTGCTCGAGCGGATCGACGGCGGCGTCAACCGGGCCGGCAGCGGCCTCGACCTCGCCGCGCTGGGTATCTCAACCGCGGTGTCGGGTCTCGAGACCACCGTGGCCACTCTCGATGCCTCGCTCCCCTCCCTCTCGGAATCCGCGTCCGTCCTGCGCAGTCTCGCCGAGGGTCTGAGCATGGTGGCCATCGAGCTGGCGAGCGAACTCCCCAAGGCCACGCGTTCGCTCCAGGATCTGAGCCCCGAACTGGGTGCCGTCGTGGGACTCCTCGACGAGCGCTTTGCGCACCTCGATGGCGTGGTGACCGACATGGCCCGCCTCATGGAGGCCGCCGTCGGCACGATCCCCGGCATCCGGCGGGTGCTGCGGGTCAGCGCCACGGGCACCACCACCCTCTAATCCCTCAGCACAAGGAGGCCCCATGGGAAGTCGCGACGACGCCGCGCTCGACGTCATCAAGAGCACGTCCGTCCCGATCCACGACATCGGCACCGTCATCTATCTCAGTCCCGACGTCATGGGATGGGCGGCCGAGTGGGGGTGGTCGAACCCCTTCGCCTTCTATTTCGCAGGGCGCGGCGGCATGCTCGGTGACGTGGGGGCCGACGTGGTCACGTCTGCTTTCGGGTGGTTCGAGCCCAACGCGGTGAAGGCGATGTACACCGAGGGCGTCGGAGTCGCCGCAGCGTCGGAGGCGGCGGCGCGTATGGCCGAGGCCCACTCGAAGTGGGGTCGGAAGCACTACGCCGAGCTCGAGGGGCTGGAGAGCATCGTCGCGGTCACCGAGGAGCTGGTCGACGGGCTCGAGGGCTCGGCCATCCCGATCTTCGTCGGCTGGCGGGATGCCGCCCGCTGCGAGACGGCGGCCGGGCGCGCGGCCCAACTGATGCAGATCCTGCGGGAATGGCGCGGCGGGCTCCACCTCGTCGCCACCACCGCGGCCGGGTTGTCGCCGCTCGAGGCGATCCTCACGAACGAGGGGGAGGGCCAGGCGAAGTTCTTCGGGTGGTCCGAACCCTTCCCCGACGTCGCCGCCATCAAGGCGAAGCACGACGAGGCCGAGGAGACGACCGACCGGCTGTGCGCCGCGGCGCTGGCCCAGGCGCTCGACGCCGACAAGATCGCATCCTTCGGGGCCGGGGTCCTAGCCCTGCGCGCCGCCACGCCGTAGGGCAATCGGCCCGAACCCGGGGGTGGGCCCTCAGCCTGGACGGACTACAGTGAAGGGCTGCTCTGCGGGAAGGTCATCCGGACCGGGGGGCAGCAAGGCCGTTGCGGTCACGGACCTGTGGTGCAGCTCGGAGTGCACGCCGCCCTGTCAAGGCGGAGGTCGCGGGTTCAAATCCCGTCAGGTCCGCCACCAGGTTCCGACCCGTCCCGTGCGGTGGAGCCCGGTTACCCGGTCGGGTAGCTCAGTTGGTAGAGCGCGCGCCTGAAAAGCGTGAGGTCACCGGATCGACGCCGGTCCCGACCACTGGCAGGGTCTTCACCAGGACTTCTCCTAAATTGGCTCGCCAACTTCGTGGCCATGACCTCGCGAGAGCAAAGCGTGAGGTCACCGGATAGACGCCGGTCCCGACCACTCCGAAGTTGCTCTCACAGGCCAACTCAACTGCCAGTCGGTCTTCTGCCTCCAATTTCGTGCCCACAACGTGCCCACACGGAATTGGAATCAGCTCTAGTTTTGAGGATTGCAGCGCCAAACCGCCCGTTCACGCACGTCAGCCCGGGAGTCGAGGGGACACCCATATGCCGCGAGCGCACGTCCGTCACTATGTCCGTGCCAGCTCGTTGGTTATCGTCGCCATGCTGAGCGCCGTCGCCACGGGCGTGCAGGCGGCCGCGCCGGCGACCATCGTCTCGCAAGCTCCGCAGTGGCCCGCCCATCCCGACTGGCAGCGCTTCGTCATGGCGCCGACGGCACCCGATGTCCATCCGGTGCGCATAGTCAGCACCGCCGGCTCCGTGAGTGGGGCCGCGACGCTGGTCGCATCAGGCGTCGGGCGGGCCACCTTGACGATGACGCCGGGGGGACGGTCTCCCGTGATCGTCGTCGACTACGGCCAGGACGTCAGTGGCATCCCGTACTTCGTCGTGCAGTCGGAATCCGGAACGCCCCTGCTGCACTCCGCCTACAGCGAGGGTCTGCAGTACCTCGGCCCCCAAGGCGACCAGACGCCCCCGAACAGCCCGACCGGCGATTCCAACAGGTTCGACGACCTGATCGTGGACAGTTCTGGGACGCTCACGACGGGGACCATCCAGGGCGGCGAGCGCTACGAGCGGATCAGTCTCACCTCCCCGGGCCGGGTGACCCTGACGTCGATCGGCATCCGATTCACCGCCGTCCGGGCCACGGCGAAGGACTACCGCGGCTGGTTCGACTCGAGCTCGCCTGAGCTCGATCGCATCTGGTATGACGGCGCCTACACCACCCAGCTCGACGAGCTGCCGCCCGATGCGGCGCCCTCGGCCTGGACGATTCAGGCGGGGGCGCTCCACGCCGTGATGGCGACCATCGGCATCCTGCGTCAAGGCGTCAGCTGGACCAACTACACCATGTCCTTCGACACCCGCGTCGTGGATAACCAGGCCGGCTGGTCGGTGCGGGCCTCGTCGACATCGTCGGGCTACCTGCTCGTCCTGCACCACGCCGCCTCGGGGACCGGCACGTCGAACTCCCTGATTGAGATCGCGCTCGGTCCCACCGAGTTCGCCACCATCGGCCAGGTGATCCTCCCCAAGTCGTTCGATGCCGCGGCCTGGCACCACGTCACGACCCAGGTCTCGGGCAGCACCGTCACGACCTCCCTCGACGGCCGCCAGGTTGCCTCCTTCGACACCGATGCGCTGCCGGCCGGGACCTCCGTCTACGGGACGGGTTCGGTCGGGTTCGCCGAACTGGGATCCTCTGCCGTTTTCCGGGACCTCGACGTCACCAGCCCGACGGGAGCGACCCTCTATGCCGACAGCCTGTCGGACCGCTCGGCCCTGAGCGACTTCAGCGGCTCCGACATCGTGACCTCCGATCCCCTGCCCGTGATCATGGACGGGGCCAAGCGCGATCGGGTGGTCTGGAGTGGTGACCTCGGCGTGGAGACCCCGAACGTGCTTTACACGACCGGAGCGGACGACTACGTGCGGGGCTCGCTCCAGCTCCTCGGCAGCTACCAGGTGGCCGACGGCGAGACGGGCACGAACGTCAACCCGACGGCTCCGTTGGCCAGGTTCCCCCAGAGCGGCTCGACCTACTCGACCTCGTACTCCATGGACGAGGTCGACAACATCGCCACCTACTACCTCTATACCGGTGACCTCGCCTTCGTCCGGGCCGAATGGCCGGCGATCACCCGTGAGCTGACCTACAACGCGTCGCTGGTCGACGGGCGCGGACTGCTCGTCACCAACTCGGACGATGGGCAGGACTGGGACTACTACAACGGGAGCCACGCCGGGGCGGTCACCTACTACAACGACATCTACTTCGAGACCCTGACCGACGCCGCCCTGATGGCCGATGCGCTCGGGCAACCCGACCAGGCCTCCTCCTACCGGCAGGAGGCGGCAAGTCTCCGGACGGCGATCAACCGATACCTCTTCGATCCCTCCACCGGGCTCTACGAATTGTCCGACCAGCAGCCGGCCGCCGTGGCCCAGGACGGCAACTCCCTCGCCGTGCTCTTCGGCGTGGCCCCGACCGGGCAGGACGCGGCCATTCTCGCCGCGCTTGCCAAGACTCTGCCGTCGACGCCCTACGGCCCGCTGGCGTTCACCGCCAATGCCGGGCTGCAAAACGGAGTCAGCCCGTTCGTCACCAACGACGAGGTGCGCGCCCTCTTCGCCAGCGGCGACACCACCTCCGCCCTCTCCCTGCTGCAGAGGCTCTGGGGATACATGGACGCTCCGGGGCCGGACTACACCGGGGCCGACTGGGAGCTGGTCGCGCCGAACGGTGCTCCCGGTTTTGGCGACGAGACGAGCCTGGCGCACGGCTGGTCCTCGGGGGCCACGGCCGATCTGTCCTCCTACGTCCTCGGAGTCCAGCCGACCACGGCGGGCTTCGACATCTGGTCGGTCGACCCCCATCCGGGCTCCCTCTCGTGGGCCGAGGGCAACGTCCCGACGCCCCACGGCACGATTGAGGTTCGCTGGGCCCAGCAGCCCTCGTCGGGCCGCTTCGCCCTGCAGGTGACCGCGCCGGGTCGGACCACCGGCACCCTGACGGTGCCGGTACCGCGGACCGGTGCAGTCGTGACGGTCGTGACGACCAAGGCCCCTTCGGGTCGTCGTTCCAAGAAGGTGATCACGGTGGCTCCGGGCGCCACGTCTCTGCCCGTCTCTGTGGTGGGCGGGGCGACCTACGACGTGTACGTGGCGCCGTAGTCGCTGTGGGTCTTTGTTTGATCAAGTGCCGGAGGGAACCTCGTGGTTGCAGCTGTGCCCCTGCCAGGGATCGGCCCGATACGGACACCCCTGCCCCACGACCGCAGCGCGGATTGGGGCATGGGGCCAATCGCAGCTGCACCCGGCCTCGCCGCCGCCCATGGGTCAGAGATCGTCACCAACGGTTGATGAAACGAGCTGGTCGCTGAAGAATCGCAGCGGCTCGTCGGCGCAGACGTGGAGGGTCTGCGACTCATCGGCTCCCTTTGGCTGTCTTCAGGCGAGGCCGTAGAGCTTCGCAGCGTTGTCGTGCAGGACCCTGGCGACGATGTCATCCGCAAGACCGTCCAGGGCCTTCGTCGCATACTCCCCGGGAGGCGCCCCGATGCTTGCTGGCCCGGGGTGCTGGCACGTGGGGTGCGGAAAGTCGGTCTCGAAGAGCACGTTGTCTGGGAAGTGCTCGATGGCGAAACGCGCAGCATCTTCCTCGAACCAGAAACAGCCGTAAATCTGACGGCGGAAGAACTCCGACGGCAGGAGATCGTACTCGGGATGCGCCTCACGGATCGCGCTGTTGCCCCACTGCCAGTCGAATGTCTCGAGCACACCGGGCAGCCAGCCGACTCCCGACTCCACCGAGACGAAGCGTAGCTCCGGGAAGCGGTGACAGACGCCGCCGAAGATGAGGTCGGCGAGCGTCTCGATGTTGTCCATGATCATGAGCGCGGAGATCTTCGGGAACTTCGCCTGGAAGCTGAGATGCGGATCCTTGGCAAACGGCGCGGTGATGTCACCGCCACCGATGTGGAAGGAGATCGGGACCTCCGCGTCCCGCGCGGCAGCCCAGAGACGGTCCCAATGCGGGTCCGAGAGGGGTGGCTCGCCGTACGAGTCTGGGTGGTTGCAGAAATTCACCGCCTTGTGACCGTTCTCAACGCAGCGCTCGAGCTCCGCGACCGCGAAGTCCAGGTCCCAAAAGGGCGTGGACATCACCGGGATCAGCCGCGACGGATCGGCCGAGGCCCACTCGACGAGGAAGTCGTTGTAAGCGCGCACGCACTCCGTGACCAGCTCGCGATCACCGAGCTTCAGGAAGTACGCCGATCCGAATCCAGCGACGTTCGGATAGAGCACCTGCGCATAGATGCCCTCGTCGTCCATGTGCGCGAGGCGAGCGCTGGCTTCGTAGGCCGACGGCGGGATCTCGTCGTAGGTTCTCGGGCCGTCGGGCACGTAGCCGTGCCAGCCTGCGATTGCTGTGTTGCCCGGTGCGTTGAGGAAGTTGCCGGCGGCCACCCAGCTGTCGGTACCGCGCACGTTCTCCACGTGGGGTACCGCCTCTCCCCACTTCGACGACACCCGTGATGTCCACAAGTCGGGTGGCTCGGTCAGGTGCGTGTCCACGTCCACGACGCGATACCGCTCGAACAACTCCGCAGGCATGGTTTCGCCTCCAGTCTTTCCGGTCGGAAGGGTACTGCGCGTGACGCGGGTTGGGCTACCGACCCGTCAGACCGGCGCTCTCGCTCCTGGCATCTCGTCGCCGTGGTGCATGATCTCGATCGCCTATTCCGAAGGTGGTCGGGGTCTGTTTCAGATTGCCGAACATCGGCGTCCGGGATCTCGTTCAACAACTTGACGTAGGTCAAGCTTCATGCCCACAGCCTGCCCACATGAGCGCGAAATAGGGCCAAACTGCGCACGGCAGCGCATTCCATTGGAGGCCCGCATTTGCGCCTTCGAGCAGGGAGTTCGCCTCAATTCGCTGTCAAGAGCCGCTCGTTCCAGATTGCCCCGTTCCGATCTGAAAAGCGTGAGGTCACCGGATCGACGCCGGCCCCGACCACTCGAAGTACCCGACCAGGGCACGCATGACCTCGCTCGTGGCCTCGGCCCGGAAGTGACCGCTCTTTCGTGAAGCGTGAGGTCGCGGTGTCGGCGTACGTCAACACGAGACGGATGCCCTCGTCAGAGCGTCGGCCTGCATCTCTAACTGCCCCCTTGGCCCCGGTGCGCCCTCTGCGTGCCCCCAGGGAAAACGAGAGCGGGGCAAGACCACAGCGCTTCGCCACCGTGGCCGAGCCCTTGGAGTTGGTTCGGATCGTGCTCCATTGGTGCCGGGCCATGATCCCGACCGCCGGGCTGGCCGGTTACGCCAGGGCGATTACTGGCGCACGGGGACAGGGCAGGCCCACGAATCCAGATTTCCTATGCAGCGGCAATCCAGCTGACACCGATCATCTGGGCGCCACCGTGCACGCCGACCACGGCACCCAACGTGCCGATCCGAATGGCCTCTCGGGGAAAGCGTGGAGCGATGAGGTCGAGGAACTGGTCGATGTCAGGTGCGCCGCAATGCATCACCGCAACGTGCTCGATCGGCCCGGCGGCGCCCATGCGTTCATAGAGCATCTGCAGCGCTCTTTTGCGAGTCCGAGCCTTACCGGCTTCGTGGACGATGCCACCGGTAAGGTCGATCACCGGCTTGATCGACAGCAGCGACCCCACCATTGCGGTCGCGCCCCCAATTCGCCCACCCTTCTTCAGGTTCTCCAACGTATTCAGAGCCGCAAGCACGTGCGTGCGAGGGATGAGGTCGCTAACTCGACGCAATACCGTGCCGATATCGGCCCCCTCGGCGGCTACTTTGGCGGCTTCAATCACAAGAGTGCCGAGCCCGCTCGACACCGTCCGACTGTCGATCACATGGACGACAATCCGCCCCTCCAACGTGGCGGACGCGGTGAGGGCTGACTGAAATGTGGTTGACAAGTCGCTCGAGATGGTGAGACAAACCACCGCCTCAGCGCCAGCGTCTCTTGTGTTGCGAAAGGCCTGTTCAAACGCACCGGGCGACGGGCAGGCCGTCTGGGGGAGGTCTTCGGTGTTCGCCATTCTTTGGTAGAAGTCTTCGACACTGAGGTCCTGGCGGTCGGTAAATTCTTCGCTCCCAAATCGGATCGTCAGGGGCACGATCTCGATATTGAAGGGGTCGATGTCGTCCGGTTCCAGGTCGCAAGAGCTGTCGGTGACCACGAAGACACCAGGCATCAGAGGCTCCTCCTCTTTAGGGTTTTCACCATTCTGGTGCCCCAAGTAACGGATTCCCGTCAACCCCCACGATGACGAGATATCCCTACAGCTCTCAGCCGGAGGGTCTCGGTTCCGGCTCTTCGGAGTACCCGGGCCGGCAATGTACGGAGGACCTGTCCGAGTCGAATAAGCCCCGGGGCGACCGCCCGTGACGTTTGCCTCTACCCGCCGTGACGCGTCGGCCCAATCATGGTCTTGGGGCGCATGCCGCTCCAAGGAGAAAGAGACGCGTTATGACAGCTGCGACAGCACCGGAGGTGTCTCCGTGCGGGCGGTGATCATCTACGAGTCGATGTTCGGCAACACGCACGCGATCGCCGATGCCATTGCGAAGGGCCTCGAATCGCTCGACAACGTGGTCGTGGTCCCTGTGGGCGAGGCAGGCCGCGAACGGTTGGGCGACGCCGACCTGCTCGTGGTGGGCGGTCCCACCCATTTTCACGGCATGAGTCGAACCGGCACCCGCAAGGGGGCGGTTGCCACTGCGCGAAACCCCAAGAACGATCTCGTGCTCGATCACGACGCCCAGGGCCCAGGCGTGCGTGACTGGCTCAGATCGCTGGGCCATGGTCACACAAAGTTTGCCACCTTCGACACCCGCTTCAAGGGTCCAGCAGTTCTCAGAGGGAGGGCGTCGAAGGTAATGAGCCGAAGACTTCGGAGGCACGGGTACGAGATAGTGGCCAGGCCCGAGAGCTTCTTTGTCACCTTGAAGAATCACGTCGAACCGGGCGAGGAGGCCCGAGCCCAAGAATGGGGCAAACGGCTCGCGGCAATCGTTGTCACGGACGGCGTCGCCAATGCAGACGGTCCGAGGCGACCACCCACCTCCAAGGAGACGTGATGGACAAGGTAATGATCCCCACCCCGGGTGAGCTGTCCTCCTACCTGGCGATCCCTGCAGGCAAGGGCCCCTGGCCGGGTGTCGTCGTCGTTCACGACGCAATGGGGATGAGCCAGGACCTACGGAACCAAGCGGACTGGCTTGCGAGCGAAGGGTACCTCGCTGTAGCGCCAGACCTTTTCTCTAGGAGAGGAATGGTGAGTTGCATGATCTCGGTCATGCAAGACGTACGCGCCGGCCGGGGAAGATCCTTCGACGACATCGAGGCGGCGCGCGTCTGGCTGGGGGCATGGGAGGACTGCACGAGCAGCATCGGCGTGATCGGCTTCTGCATGGGAGGCGGGTTCGCCTTGATGCTCGCAGCCGATCGCGGGTTCAGCGTGTCGAGCGTCAACTATGGCACCGCTCCGAAGGACGCCTACACAGCCGGCTTCCTGAGACGGGCGTGCCCGATTGTCGGAAGTTACGGGGGCAAGGATCGCACACTCCGAGGGGCCGCCGATCGCCTTGAGCGGGCATTGACGGCCGCCGGGGTCGAACACGATGTCAAGGAGTACCCGGAGGCCGGGCACTCCTTTCTCAACGACCACGAAGGAGCTGGAGACAAGAATCCATTCCCGTTCTCCGTCTTGGAGCCGGTGTTCGGAATACTCTCGCCGGGATCGGGCTACCACGAGGGATCTGCGCGAGATGCACGAAAGCGCATCTTGGAATTCTTCAGCGCGCACCTGATGCCGTAGAGGGGCGAGACCTGCCCTTGAAGTGCCGACTTCCTCACTCTCCCGATTGGCGTTTTGGGGAGCCGTCCTATCTCGAGGACTTGCGGCGGCTTCCTCGTGTCCGGCGGCGGGTAGCTGACGGCTTTCGACCGCTTGACGTGTCTGGCGTTGAGCGATCGTGCGTCGGAACTCTCGTCCCGTCTGCTCGGGTGTATCCCTTGACCCTCACAAGTTTGTGACCCTTCGCAGTCTCAGCCATGGTGACTCCTCTTGCTTGGCGACTGGAGCTCTGGGCATGTGCCTGCACGTACCGCCGGTGGTCAACCACCGTCCGGCCTTCGTGGGGCCGAGCTGTGGCCAAATTTAGCGGGCGGGACTACGGCTGATGGTGATCCTCCTAGCGGGGACCACGACCATCCCCAACTGGAGACTCTCTCCCTGACCGTGCGCGTAACCGGCGACGCGAGGCGTTGGTCGGACCGGTATCGGCACTCGCTGATGGCCCGCGAGCTTTCCGGAGCAACGGGCTTTGGTTCTGTCAGTTCGGTGCCCTTGCCGTGCCCTTGTGAATGCGAAACCAGCGCGCAATAGCGTGCTGCAACGAGAGCGAAGAGGTGCTTAGATTCCGGCCTGTGACTAGGGATTTCGTCCATTTACCATGGATACCCAACCGTTCCGAGATGCGGCCAGATCCGACCTGAAAAGCGTGGGGTCACCGGACCCGACCACCTGAAGTAACGACCGAGTGTCGGTTTCCTGGTCGATTTTTCGTGCCCACAATGTGCCCACGCGGAGTGCCGGAGCGTGTGCAGGACCCGATTGGAACCCTGCCCTCCACCAGTGACCTCGATGCCGAGGGACGGAGCAAACCACGCCGTGTAGAGGGGCGAGGCTCGAATCACGTCGATCGGCACGCCGTTCAACGGGGAGAACGTGCCGATCGGACATGTCCCCGACCCCGAAGTGGTCGATCCGGGTCAACGGGTCGTCCGAATCCGTGCTGACGTTGTCCCGACCGAAGGGGCCAAGGACCCTGTCGGCCGGCATCCGGGTGGGAGATGCTGGCGACGTGAGCAATCTGCTCGACTCGATCGAACACGGATCTCTCCCGATCATGACCCGGCTCGAACGAGAGCTACGGCTGTCGTCAGGACGCGGCGTAAGGGGATGTCCACGGCTCGGTCTTGGGACGCGGGGCCTCTGATGGAGATCGACGGCACCGTCTGCATCGTCACCGGAGCGTCCTCGGGCATCGGTGCGGCAACCGCTCGCCTGCTGAGTCAGATGGGCGCCCGGGTCGTGCTGGCCGCCCGGCGGACGGAGCGTCTGGAGGCACTGTCCAGCGAGCTCCCGGGCTCGCTCGCCGTCACGACGGATGTGACCGTGACCGAGGACCTCGATCGGCTGGTGGCGCGGACGATCGAGACCTACGGCACGGTCGACGTCCTGGTCAACAACGCGGGACAGGGCCTCCACGTGCCTCTCGAGGAGCTGGACCCGGTGGATTTCCGTGCCGTGTTCGACCTCAACGTGGTGGCATCTCTGGTCGCGATGCAGTGCGTGCTTCCCCACATGCGAGCCGGATCCGGCGGGGTGATCGTCAACGTGAGCTCGGCGACCTCCCTCCGGGTCTTCGCCGGGCTCGGCGGCTACTCCGCCACCAAGTCGGCCCTCAACATGCTCTCCCAGGTCGGGCGGGTCGAGTTCGCCCCGGCCGGGATCGCGGTGTGCGTCGTCTACCCGTCCGTCACCGCCACCGAGTTCCACCAGCGCCTGCGGGCCGGCCACCTGGTCACGGGCGGGCGCTCCATCGCCCCCGACCCGCCCGAGCTCGTGGCCCGGGCCATCGCCATGGCCATCTCGACGGGCGAGCCCCACGTCCTCGTCGCCGATCCGCCCAAGGCGATCGTGCCCGGGGACAGCGAGGGCTGGGGCGCCCTGCTCGCCCGTCAGGCCCCCCGTGCGGCCCCCCCGTCGGGAGAACCCGGCTCGAGCCCGGCGTGACAACGCACCCAGAAGGGACAAGGGACCGACCCCGATGATCCTGGTCACTGCGGCGAGCGGTCGGACCGGGCGCAGTGTGGTCGCCGCCCTGGGCCGGGCGGGGCAAGAAGTGCGGGCGTTCGATATCGCCCGCCAGGTCGGGGAGTTGGTCGGTGAGCGAGGAGCAACAGAGGCTGTCGTGGGCGACCTCTTGGATCCCGACGACGTACGACAGGCGCTCGAGGGCGTCCGTTCGGTCATCCACATCGGGCCTCCCATGCACCCACGGGAGGCCGAGATGGGCCACGGCGTCGTCAGTGCAGCGCGCAGGGCCGGCGTGGAGCACTTCGTGCAGTTCTCTGTCACCCATCCCCAGCTCGAGCCCCTCCTGAACCACCAGGCCAAGCTGGCGGTGGAACGCCACGTCTTGATGTCGCGCCTGCCCTTCACCATCCTCCAGCCGATGCACTACATGCAGAACATCGACGTCGCCCACGTGGTCGCGGAGGGGATGCTGCGCCAGACCTATTCGCTCGACACCTCCTTGGCCCACGTGGACCTGGAGGACGTCACCGAGGTGGCCGCGGCGGTGGTGGGCAACCCGAACCACCACTACGCCACCTATGAGCTGTGCGGCCGGGACTTCCACAACGCCCGGGAGCTGGCGCGGATCATCTCGGCGGAGTCCGGTAGTGAGGTCACGGCGCGCCACGAGGGGTTCCCTGAGCCAGCAGGCGGCGGCGGTACGGCCTCCGAGGAGGAGGACCACCACCACGATGCCATGTTCCGGCTCTTCGACCACTACGGACGTTACGGCATCACCGGCAATCCCAACGTGCTGAGCTGGCTGCTCGGACGCCCCCCGACGAGCTTCGCCCAATTTGTCCGACGGAGCCTGGCCACTCGCTGATGGCGGTCAGCGACGAGGCCAGCGGCACCTCGGCCAGGCGTCGCCGACAGGACGAACCGACGGAGCACCCGAGCCTGGCCCTGCTGGTCGTGGTGACCGGCGTCCTGATCACCGCGATCGACACCACCATCGTCGTCCTGGCCCTGCCCGAGATCCAGCGATCTCTCCATATCGGCCTCGCTTCGGTCATCTGGGTGGTCATCGGCTACCTGCTCGTCATCACGCTGGTCTCCACCCAGGTGGGCCGTCTGGGGGACATGTTCGGGCGGGTCCGCATGTACGAAGCCGGCTTCGTGGTGTTCATCGTCGGGTCCCTGGCCTGTGCTCTGGCCTGGAGCGAGCTGTCGCTGATCGTCTTCCGGCTCGCCCAGGGGGTCGGGGGCGCCCTCATCACCGCGAACTCTGGCGCGGTCATCGCCGACACCTTCCCCAAGGAGCGGCGCGGTAGGGCGTACGGGTTCAACTCGATCGGCTTCAACACCGGGGCGGTCCTCGGGGTCATCCTCGGTGGCATCATCGTGACCTACGTCTCGTGGCGGTGGATCTTTTGGATCAACGTCCCCATCGGCATCGCGGCCGTGGTGGTCGCCAACCGGGTCCTGTTCGACCGGGGAGAGCGCCAGCAGCGCCGGATCGACTGGTGGGGCATGGTGACGCTCGGCCTCGGGCTCTTCGGTCCCTTGTGGGCCATGGTCAAGCTCACGTCCGAGCCACTCGACGCGACGACGATCGCCTTCTTCAGCGGCGGGCTGGTGATGCTCCTCGTCTTCTGGCGGATCGAGCGGTCAACGCGCGAGCCCATGCTCGACCTGGAACTCTTCAAGGTGCCCACGATGACGCCGTCGCTGCTCGCCGCCATGTTCCAGAGCCTGGCGAACTTCGCCGTCCTGTTCCTGCTGCTCATGTACCTCCAAGGGGTGCGCCACCTCAGCCCGATCCACGCCTCCCTGCTCCTCGTTCCCGGTTACATCACCGGCGGGGTCGTCGGCCCCTTCGCCGGGCGCTTCGCCGACCGCCACGGTGCGGTGCTCCCGGCCACGGTCGGCCTCGGCATCCAGGTGCTGGCATTGCTGGCCTATGCCCAATTCGGGCTCACCACGCCGTACTGGGCGGTCGTGGTCGCCTACATGGTCGGCGCGATCGGGGCAGGGTGCTTCTTCCCGTCGAACAACTCTGCCGTCATGAAGGCCGCCCCCGGGGACGAGTTCGGGATCACCTCAGGGTTGCTGCGGACCTTCGCCAACGTGGGCATGGTGTTCTCCTTCGCCCTGGCCATCCTGGTGGCCTCCGAGTCGATCACCAAGGCCAAGGCTTTCGCCATCTTCGTCGGCACGAGCAGCCTCTCACCCTCGACCGCGGCGGCCTTCACCGACGGCATCCACTCTGCCTTCTACTCGTCGACGGTGCTGATGCTGATTGCCGCCGTCCTTTCGGCCTGGCGCGTCCGCGCAACCCGAACCCTTCCCGCCAGAGCGGGACCACGCGACCACGCGTGACGCAGACGTCCACAGCACGTCTCGCCCTGATGGGACTGCCCGGCGAGAGGAGATTGGTCACCATGACGCCTCGCACCGTAAAGACTCTCGTCTCGGCTGGTGGATGGCGAAATCGATGGGCGCCATCAGCTATCTAGGGTCAGATCGACTCACGTGGGCTTCCCTCACGGATTGAACCGACAGTTCGCCCAGGCCAACCCTCGCTGTGCATCGGGCCCGAGCCAGCCTGTGATGAGTGCATCGAATCTTGCGGTCCCCTGGGTCAGGATGGTGCCCGTGAACGAAGGTCACCCGTTTGCAGCAGCCATCGATGGAGTCGACGAAGACGACCGGGTCGCGGCCACCGCCCGGCTTCAGGACCTGTTCAGCGTCGGAGAGTTGTCACTCGAGCTCTTCTCTGAGCTCCTCGAGGTGGTCTTGACCGCGCCCGGTCACGCTGACCTCGAGGCAGCAATGTCGGCGCTGCCACCACTGGTTCGGGTCACACCCGCTTCACGGCGGCTCACCAAGCCACTCATCGTGCGAGCGGCAGATGGGGATCTGCAGCTGGGTGCTGGCTGGCAATTGGCCGCTGACACGACCATCTGCACCGGCTTCGGGGCAGCGAGGGTGGATCTCACCTCCGCCAGCTGGGACTGCCCTCAGATCAACCTCCGCCTAGAGACCTGGGGTTCGATGGAGGTTCTCGTCCCCGAGGGAGCGGCCGTGCAGATGGTCGGGGGATCAGGAGACGTGCACCTTGAGTCACTGTGCACGCCCGCCATTGGGGGACCGGTATTACGTATTTCGACGTCTGGGCCGACCGGGCTGATCCGGATACGCCATCCGAAGGAGCGAAAAGGGATCTTCACTCGCTGGAAACGGCGGCGAACCTGAGGCCGATGCAGTCCGAGGAGACAGAAACGCGACTCCTCCTCCATGACCGCTGGACTCATTGCCAGCGCGGCACAGGTCCTCCTTGCCACCACACACCCAGGTCATCTCCATCCGAAGACATGAACTTCTATTCGACCTATGGCCGATCGGCGATAGTCCCGATAGAGTTCATTTCAGCGAAGCTGCCAGGAGGTTCACTCCGCCATGCTTGTCCTGATCATCGTCATCGTCATCGTCGTGGTCCTCGCCCTCGGTTTGTGGGCCGCTTACAACGGTCTCGTCAAGAAGCGGAACCGGACTCAAGAGGCGTGGTCCGAGATCGACGTCGAGCTAAAGCGTCGCCACGATCTCATCCCCAATCTTGTGTCGACGGTCCAGGGCTACGCCGCTCACGAGCGGGGGACCTTTGAGGCAGTGACCAAGGCTCGGGCCGACGCAGTTGCCGCCGGCGCGACGGGCGACCCAACCCAAATTGCACCAGCGGAGAACGCTCTGTCCGGCGCGCTGCGGTCATTGTTCGCAGTCGCCGAGAACTACCCGCAGCTGCGCGCGGTTGAGAGTTTCCTCCAACTGCAAGAAACCCTGACCGCCACCGAGGACAAGATTGAGTACGCCCGCCGCTACTACAACACCAGCGCCCGCGACTTCAACATCGCGCTACAGACATTTCCGCGCAACCTCATCGCCGGGCCCTTCGGCTTCAAAGCGGTGGCTTTCTTCGCTACCGACGAAGAGGATCGCGCCGTACCTCAGGTGAACTTCTCCGGTACTGGGCCAGCTGCGGCGGGCCCTGCGAACTCGGGACCTCCACTGGCCGGTGGTGCCGAAGGGTTGCCGCCTGCAGCTGCCCCCGGAGGATCGTCGCCGGCCGGCTGAGATCATCTAGTTGGCTTCGAGTTCAGTCAGACCGACTGACCCGAGGCGATCTTCTCGAGCTCAGCGATCCGCTCCTCGATGGGAGGGTGGGTGTCGTAGAGGTGGTGGTACCAGGTCTCGTGATGCTGCAACGGGTCGTCGATGCACATGGCGGCCGTGGCGTGATTGAAATTAGCGAACGGCTTGTCGTTTTGCTGCAGCTTTCGCAAAGCACTGAGGAGGCCGGCGGGGTTGCGGGTCAGTTCCACCCCGCTGACATCGGCCAGCGATTCCCGGCGTCGTGAAAGGGCCAAGCGGATCAGCGGACCCACCAGGAAGCCGACGATGGCCAGCAGGGCTCCCGCGAAAAAGACGACGAGGAGCAGGACGCCCGAGTTCCTCCCGCCCCGTCCCATGCCAGCGAAAAATGCGCTCCTCCACAGGACGCTTGCCAGCAGGGCGGCCATTCCGATCATCGTGCCGACCACGAGCAGCAGGCGGATGTCGTGGTTCTTGATGTGGCTCATCTCGTGGCCGATGACGCCCTCCAGCTCCTCTCGGTTCATGATCTGGAGCAGGCCGGTCGTGAACGTAATGGAGGCCTTGTCGGGGCTCACCCCCGTGGCGAAGGCGTTCGGGGACGGGTCGTCTATGACGTAGATGGCCGGCGCCGGGATTCCTTCGCCGATGGCGAGCGCCGAGACAAGGTCATAGAGCTGCCGATACTGGGTCGGGTTCGCCGGCTTGGCACCGGACACGCGCAGGACCAGAGAAGCACCCGACCTGATCGAGTACAAGAAACCGAAGAAGGCCAGGACGGCGAAAATGGCGATGCCGACGAAGATCGGCGAGGCGCCCGTCCTCGTCACTGCGCCGGTATTGGGGTTGACCGGATGGTAGAAGGCGGCGAACAGGAGCCCGCAGACCGCGCCGACCCCCATCCAGATGAGAAAGAACACGATGATGAAGACGACGCTCCGCCGCTTGTTGCGGGCGATCTCGTTGTACACGTAGCGAATCCTACGGCATCAGAAGCATTCCGCCTCCGAGGCAGTCGCCGAGATGAACGTCATGGCGCGGCATCATCGGCGGTACGCCGCAAGCCATATCCACTTTCGTCTGAGGCGATTGCCGACCTGAGAGAGAAGTGCCAGCGATCACGTACGCGCGCTGCTATCTGGCCAAATGACGTTCCTGGAGGAGCTGAGGCAGGAGGCCATGGGGTTGTCTCGTCTCTGGGTGACTCGATCTCCACCGCGTCCCGGGAGCCGGGATACCCGACTCCCGGCAGGTCGGAGCAGGGTTGATATGGCGCGCATGCCACATGAAAGTCACTCTGGCAGGATGTGTATGTGGGACCAGTTGAACTCTGCGGTCCGATGAATCACGTTTTCATCCGTGAGTCGAGCCTCATCGGAGACGATCCGGGGCATTCCTAGATTCGTTGTGGCGCGGCTCACTGCTAGGTAGCTACGGATCCGCTCCGCCAGTGCAGAGAAGCGCGCCGCATCTTCTGTGCTCTTACAGACACCGGCAGCTGTACCGAGCTCAGTGGCAGATTCGATGAGAAGGTCCATGCCCGTGTCGTACGGCCCAGTCATGATTCAGCGCCAAGCAGTTTGCACTGGCAGGCCGGGCAAGCCGCGCTGGGACCATCGGCACAGCTAGTAGTGATCACTGTGCGGGTCCGGTCCCGAGCGTGACGGTCACGCTGAGCTGCTGGCCAGAGGCATCGAGGTACCCAATCTGCACAGACGCACCGGGTGCCTCGGCAAGAAGCAGGTCGGTAAGGGACTCCGGTGAGGAGACGGCTTGCCCATTGACCGAGGTGATCACGTCGCCCGGAGTGAGTCCAGCCTGTGCTGCTGCGCTGCCTGGGACGACCTCGGCGATCTGGGCACCTGAGTATCCGAAGAAGGGACTTTGGACGGAGACACCCAAGAAGGCCGTCGGACCGATGTGGACGGTATTCGATGCCTGTCCTGATTCGATCTGCGCGGCGACGGCCAATGCCTGGTTGATGGGGATCGCGTAGCCCTGAGTACTCGAGGACCGGAACTGATAGGACTGGGAGGCGGCAGACGTCGTGCCGATCACCAAGCCTGCGCTATTGACCATGGCACCACCGGAGTCGCCGGGGATGACCTCGGCGTTGGTCTCGATCATCCCGGTCAGCTGCTCGGTGGCACCGCTGACCTGGTCTTGGGCAGTGATGGATTGCCCGAGGGCGGTGACCGACCCCCCGGCGTAGCTCGGGGTTCCCCCGGCGCCTTCGGCGTTTCCGACGACGACGACACCATCGCCTTCTTTGACCGTGGACGAGTTTCCCAGTTTGACTGTGTGCAGCCCGGATGCGCCGCTGAGCCGCAGGACCGCAACATCTTGTGAGGGGTCGTACCCGACGACGGTTGCGCCGTAGGTCTTGTGGTTGCCCACGTCGACAACGCTGATCATGGTGGCACCCTCAACGACGTGGTTGTTGGTCATGACTTCGCCGTGGGAGCTGAGCACCATGCCGGTCCCCGCACCTTCGACCGCTTGGTAGCTGTCGGCGACGTTGATGTCGACCAGTGCGGGATCGGTGGCCGCCGCGAGGGCCGCCGCGTTCGACGGTGCGCCCGCAGCGCTTGAGGCCCGCCCGCTGCTCGGAGCGGTCGAGGTGGGCGAGGTCTTCGGGGCGCTCGAAGTCGTCGATGAAGACGACGAGACCTCATGCCCGACCAGTACACCGACGGCCGCGGCGACCAGTACCGCCGCGGCGGCAATTTCGATTCGGACATGACGTCGACGAGTGCGCTCGTCCTCTGATCGGCGCTCTGGTTCCTCTTGTGTCTCCATGCTCGACCTCGCGAGCACGGTCAGGCCTTCCGAAGACTCCTCCACGGATCGAGGGTAAACCTGACGTGTTGGTTCTTGCAGGGTCAAACGTCCTGTATCCCAGCGGAACGAGCCCGCACGGAAAGCATGCCCGCAGCGGTTACGCGGACCACCGAAGAAGGCCCATAACCAAACGCCAGAATCCCCGTAGGAGATGCCCAATCCGCTGGACCGGCCGTTCCCGGTACTTCGAATGACTCAAGTTTCGTGTCCACAGCGTGCCCACACGAGCGCGCAACAGGGCCAGGAGAACGTGGTTCAGCGATGACGACCGTACGGTGACCTTTGTGCTCTTGACCAGGATTTTCGAGCCACTTTGCTGGTGCAGCGGGTTATTGGCTGGTCGTGCTGATCCGATCCGAAGAGCGTGAGGTCACCGGATCGACGCCGGTCCCGACCACCGGACACTCCTGGCTCAGGAGTCATTTCGACTGCCCGTCGGCCTGGTGGGGGCGTGTTGTCGGGCTACCCGCCAAGGTGAGCGGACGAGGTCAGAGCTCGGGGGTCGGCGCGCTGCCGGCGACCCTCCAGTTCGGCTTCCGAAGCCGATCCATGAGGACCGGCGGCACGATCCCGATCACGAGTATCCCTCCCAGGATGAACAGGGCGTAGAGCAGACGATTCGAGTGGCCGAACTGAGACGGGGCGATGAAGCCGAGGACCAGCGCGGCCACCGACGACACGGCGCCGACTCCACAGAGCAGGCTGAGAACCGGTGCACGGTACCCGCGGGTGTGGTCCGGCTGCATCCGGCGCAACCGGACCGCGGCGATGAACATCAGCACGTACATGATGAGATAGATCTGCGTGGCCATCACGGCGAATACCCAGTAGTCACGTGAGACGTCCGGTATGAATGCGTAGAGCAGGGCGATGACAGTGATAACTATCGCCTGTCCCGTCAGGATGCGTACCTCGATGCCCTTGCGGTTCAACTTCTGGAAGAAGGGGGGGAGAAATCCCTGCTCGCGCCCGATCCTGAGCAGTCCCTCGGAGGGACCGTCGAGCCAGGCCATCATTCCAGCAAGGGCCCCGATCGCAAGAGCGATCGCAATCAGCGGCACAGCGAACTTGATTCCGAAGTGCACAAAGAGGCTGTTGAAGGCTTGCATCACACCGGCCGTGAAGCTGATCTTGTTCTCGGGGATCACCCACGCGATCGCCAACGTGGGAAGGATGAAGATGGCGAGGACGAGTGCCATGGCGAGGAAGATGGACCTTGGGAACTCCCGGCTGGGGTTCCGGAGGTCGTCGACATGCACGGCATTCACCTCGATACCGGCATAGGTGAAGAAGCTGTTGACGACCAGGACGACACTGGCGATACCGGTCCAAGCCGGCAAGAGATGGTGCGTGTTGATCGGTGCAGCCGAATGGTGTCCCTGCAGCAGGTAGGCGATGCCGAGAACGACGAGTATTGCCCCCGGGATCAGGGTCCCGATCAGCGTCCCGCTCGAGGAGAGCTTGGCCACGAGACCAGCTCCCCGCGAGGAGATGAACACGCCACCCCAGAACAGAACGATGATGACGAGGGCGTTGTAGACGCCATTGGCGGCGAGGCTCGGATCGATGACGTAGGCGAGCGTGCCGGCGACGTAGGCGAGCAGGGCGGGGTAATAGAAGATCGTCTGGGCGAACTCGCACCAAATGGCCAGGAGCCCCATAGGGGCAGACACACCCTCTCGCACCCAGTTGTAGACGCCACCCTGCCAGCCGGACGCCAACTCCGCAGCGACCAAGGAGACGGGCACCAGGAACACGAATGCAGGGAAGACGTACAGGAACACCGAGGCGAGACCAAAGACCGACGTGGCCGGCGTGGACCCGAGATAACCGACGGATCCCACCGTCATCATCGCCAACACCGTCCAGGAGATGTAGCGCCGAGGGGGAGCCTTGGCCGTCGCGAGGCCCACGCGGGCCGGGCCGTGATCGGAGACGGCTCCCTCGGCAACCGTGAGCCGGGGCTGACGGCGTCTTCGTACCCACATGGACTACGGACCCACCTCTTCTCCTCGACCTGTCGTCACGTTACGCAGACGCGCGGCAACGGCTCATCCCCACCAGATCACACCTCCGCATGTTCCCGGTGGCGGAGCACCGGCGCAGTGTGCGAAGTTCTGCGCTTCGACCAGGCTAGAAGGGACCCGTCCAGGACGGGCGTCGTTCTTCTTGGGGCCGTTTCGACCGCATCGCGACCGGGCGGCGTGGAGCAATGATCCCGGCGGTGGCCGGGAGCACCGAACTCGGCGGCGGTCAGGCGTCGCGCGTCTTCATGCGCCAGGCGCCGATGGCGGTCCAGACCACGATCCAGCCCACGATCACCAACGACGACGTCAAGGTGGACTCGGGGATCAGCGGGTTTACTCCGGGTCCGCCACCCGAGCCACCCCCGCTGAACGGCGTCGGGAGACCTCCCGGCTCGATGTGGGCCATGGCCACGCCCACGATCCCCCGCTGGACGTTGAGCAGGTGCGAGATGATGTGGCGGCTGAAGATGGGCGTCAAGATCAGCTCCAGCACGATGAGCAGGACCACGGGTACCGTCCGCTGACCCATCAGCGAGGCCAGCCCGAGGCCGACGATGAACCCGATGGTGGCCTCGAGCGCGATCCACAGGCCGACGTCGACCATCAGTGAGGTGGAGGGGACCAAGAAGTTCGAGTGATAGTCCGTGTAATCCTGGTTGGCGACCGTGACCGCGAACGCCCGGATCTGGGCTGGCGATTCACTGGCGGGGACGGTGACCGTCCCGCGCTTCGTCTGGATCACCGTCCCCGGCGGCGGGCCGCTCGATTGCCCGCCTCCACAAGGCACGTTCGGCGGCGGGCCGCTGTTCTGCCCTTGGCCACCGTTGTAGTTGAAGTTGCAGATGACCTCGTCGGCGTGGGCGGCGGCCCAGGTGTCGAGCGCGGGGCGCGAGAGGCCCTGGGGCACGTTGACACCGTCGTAGTTGAGCTGCGCCGGGGCGGCG
>Ga0181530_10001087_pt1 | contig 34578 bp, 40 predicted proteins | sample PEATcosm2014_Bin_42_FD_119769 | JGI IMG/M metagenome (GOLD analysis project Ga0181530, IMG submission 119769) | Peatland microbial communities from MTU Mesocosm Facility, Houghton, MI, USA - PEATcosm2014_Bin10_60_metaG | ecosystem: Environmental > Terrestrial > Soil > Wetlands > Peat | place...
CTGAAAAGGCTGGCGTCGGCGGTTCAACTCCGTCCCTGGCCACCACATTCCAAAGGACTTACCGGCCAAGAGCCGAAATTTCCAACCCACGATCCAACCCATGATTCTCACTGAACTCGCTCCGTGAGCAAGTGGATTCTGTCTCCCATGAGCTGTTCCAGGAACTTGCCTTGCGCATCCCGCATAGATTCCATGTCGGACTGCGCGTAGAGTTCCATCGTTGTGCCGAAGTCCTCGTGGCGCAGCACACCTTGCACGGTTTTGGGGTCCACTTTCAGCTTCACAAGTGCCGTCGCCAGCGAATGGCGAAAGTTGTGAAAGCCGAAGCGTCCCTTCCAGTCCGCAGGAATCACGCCTGCGCTGATGGCCGCGGGGCGCAAATATTTCTGCACCATGACCGACGCCGACAGCGGCTTCTTGCCCCTCAGCTTTACGCTGGGAAACACGTAGTCGCTCTCCTTGGCATACTTTGTAGTTTCGTGCCATGCGAGGAGGAATCCAGCCAAGAGCGGATGCATGGGAACTGGAGCCTTCGACGCCTTTGACTTTGGCTCTTTGAATCTTCCCCACACATAAGCTCTTCTCACGTAAATCACCAACCCTTCGAAATCGAGATCCATCCACATCAAGCCCAACAGTTCTGATACCCGCAGAGCAGTAGCCGCGTCGCTTAGAGTTAACGTGCGCCTTGGCTCCGGAATATTCAGAAGAACCTCGAACGCTTGCTTGGGCGTCATGACTATAGCCCGGTAGTCGCTCGTGGTTCGTTGGCTCACCCAGTTCATGGGATTGCCTTCCTGTTGGCGAGGGAGGAAATTGCATCGTTGACCGTGTTTGAAGACCAGGCTCATGATGCGGCGAATCTTGTCGATCGTTGGGTCGGCTAGAGGTCTCACCTTCTTTTGAGCATTTCCTTTGCGGAGCTCGCGAAACCACGCTTCGACATCTCTCGATTCCACCGCCAAGGGAGCCAATTTCCCCCAACGTGGAATGATGCGATTTATCAGATGTCGCTCGTAGGTCTCGACTGTGGGAAACGCCTTTGGACGCGCTGATTCGGTTTGGTCGATTCTCAGTTCGTTCTCGATATAGTCCTGGCAGAGTTGACCAAATGTCCTCGGCTTGCCTTCGAAGGGCTGTAATTGGTTGATGGTTTCGCGCAGCTTCTGACGATCGACTTCTCTTGATGCATCTGCTGGGCTGGAACCGATGTCTTTGACAAGACCTACTGCGGTCGTGCGTTCGACTCGTTTCCCATCCGAGCGAGTTGCGTAATAGCGAAGCACCCACGTCAGACCCTCCGCGCGCATTATCTTGCGAAGACTGCCTATTTGATACCTGGGCATCAAACCCTCCTTGGTGGTTTGCGTGCTCCAGGTGGCCGCTGGTCGCAGCTTAGCATGTAAGCGTGGAGTTCCGACAAGAGAAACCTCCAGTCCTTCTTTCCTGCCGATGGATCGAGGGCATGACCGGGAATTTTGCCATCGCGGACTTTTTGCAGCAGCGTACGTCGCGTGATACCTAGGAACGTGGCCGCGGTGTCTCCGTCCACGAAGTGTTCGAAAGTTGCGGCTGGTACGGCTGCACCGAGGATCTGGCTGGCTGTCATAAGAGGAACCTCAAGAAACAACGTTGCCCTTGACAGTAGCGCAGGCGTACCAATACAGTCAACATGTAACGTTACATTTTCTTGCGAGATAACCTGATGGCCGACAAGACCGCAAACCTGCAACAGCCGGTGATCTCCATTCGCATTTCCGACGAGATGCGTTCAAGGCTTGAAACTTTGAAGGAGATTATGGCCGCAAAGAGCGGCGAACCGGTCTCCACATCGGAGGCCGCAAAGCAGTTACTTGAGTCGGCTAAAGAGGAGCGATTGGAGTTCGTAGACCTGCTCGCACAGCCAACCGATTCTTTGGTCAAAATTCGCGGGAAGATGGACGCAAAGCTGCCGCTTTCGCACGCCGAATGGACCCTGGTTGCCTACTACTGCCAGCAAGGTGCGGAATTATTTGCGGGGACGGGCCAGACAGACTTTCCTATGAGTCTCTCATCGGAATTCTTGAGGCTTTCCTCGCCCTTTATGCACTTGTATCCAAACAAAGAAAGAAGAGTGGGATGGCTCCTTATCTCCTCACCAATCTTCCCTCAGAAAAGCAAACTGAGGCCAAGCGTTCAGAGGAGATCGTAGACGAAGATTTGCGTCGTGCTGTGAACCGAAAAATTCAGATGTTAAAGAACCCGACCAGCGACACGCCTCGACCGGTTCATACCGTTCGACTGCTCTACATGGTGCTGGACAACGAGAGATTTCTCAATATTGAAAAGCTCAACGAAACACTGCGACCATACTGGCCGATTCTCTGGCGCGTCTGTGCTCGCGGTCATTTTTTTCGCCACGAGAAATGCATACCGGATGGCGCATTTTGGGGCGCGGACTTCAGCTCGGGAAATCGGAGGCCATTGCCCTCGTTTCAGGAAGGCGAATACCGTCTCGAATTTCATCGCGGACCGGAGACGGAGTTTTCCGTCTGGCTGCATTTCCCCGGACGATTTGGCCTGCAATATCCGCTGTTCGATTACCCGAGGATTGCGGAACTTCGGGCGATCCTGGAAGGGCTTGATCTCAGTGACACCTTGATCTTCTGGGAAGGCCGCTATTTCCTCGCAGTCACGGGTTTCGATGAAGAGGACAAAATCAGCGTCGAGTTTCGCTCTCGGGACAATGGCATCCGCATTGTATTTCGCAATGATGATTGGCAGGCAGTTAAGAATCTGTTTCGCCGTGCGTGGCAGGCCCCGGAAGTGGTTCGTCTGTGGAATGCGCTGGCGAGGGAGTATGGCGAGTTGTGAAAGGCGCGGTGCTTCGCACCGGAAGAAATGTGGACACGTCACCCCCAATTTGGGAACTGCGGAGCGCTCGCGAGCGCCGAAATGTTTACGGGCGTGAACTTGTTTTGGAGGAGCATTTTGCTTCGCGATCGAGTTCCGGCACGTCCTTGGCGTTTACGTTCGTAAACAGAAAAGCATCCCTAGGTGCACCTGGCGTAAACATGTTGATGTGCAAGCGCTTTCGTAAAACCGTCGCAACAGCGCCAACGGCAGGCATTTGCTAAGAACGATGAATAGGATTTCCCATGAGTACTCCCGAACTTCCTTTTCCGACTCGGAGCGAGTCACCTCTTAGAGATGAGACTAGGCCCGGTTTTCGCACGAAAACGATAGCTACGCGCTTGACTCCCGGAGAGCTGGCTGAGGTCGAAGCCACCGCTGAAAACGCCGGCCAATCTCTCGCCGAATGGCTCCGCCAGACTGCGCTGCAAGCAGCGCGGCAGCGACCGGCTGATCCTATTGAATTGCTACTTGCGGAGGTATGGGCCTTGCGATACACGCTGCTGAATTTGTTTCATTCAAACGCGAAAGCGGCATCAGACGGTACACAATTACTGCCCGACTCCATCGTGAAAATCCGCGATCAAGCAGACACAATGAAGCTCCAGAAAGCACACAAAATCCTCGCCGACTTCCTTGTGCTTGCCCGCGCCAACCGAGTCGAAAAATGAGGTATTTGTGTCATGCTTACCATCTCGAAACCACTCTCGGCCAGCCAAGCGAGAACTTATCACGAGCGTGAGTTTGAGTCAGAGAAACAGAACTATTGGAGCCGAGAACAGCAAGGCCACAGCGAATGGCAGGGCAAGCTTGCAGACCAATGGAAGCTTGCCGGGGCCGTGGAATCGGAACATTTCGCGCGCCTGAGCGAAGGCCAGCATCCCCACACTCAAGACCAACTCGTGAGGCATCAAGTTTCTAGAACCTACGAGGGCAAGTTCGGCAAAGAAGTAACAAGCGCTGAGCATCGCGCCGGGTGGGACGCGACGTTTTCTGCCCCCAAGTCAGTATCGCTCACCGCACTCGTGGGAGGAGATGAACGAGTCCGGGAAGCCCATCGCGAGAGTGTCCGGACGGCGCTTCGCGAGCTAGAGAGATACACACAAGCCCGTATCGGCAATGTTCACGCGCCCGAGACGACTGGCAAGTTTGTCGCTGCTACTTTTGAACACGATACCGCCCGTCCCGTTGATGGCTACGCCGCCCCGCAGCTTCACACCCATGCCGTCATCTTCAATGTGACCGAGCAGGCGAACGGAACAACGCGAAGTCTCCAGCCCCACGAACTGTTCGTTTCGCAGCGCTACGTAACCGCAGTGTATCGATCCGACTTGGCAATGCGGCTGCAAATGCTCGGCTACGAATTGGAGCGCGGGAAGCATGGCCAGCCTGAAATCCGTGGCTACACAAAAGAGTATTTGGAGGCATGTAGTCCACGGCGGGAACAGATCAAGGACCATCTGCGCGAGCAAGGAATCGACGGCGCAGCGGCAGCGCAGATCGCTGCCCACCACACGCGGGATCGCAAGGAACTCTTGTCCCAGGGAGAGGTATTGCAGCGGCATCGCGAACTGGCAGCACAGTACGGACATCAGGCCGATCGGGTCGTGGCCCACGCTCGCCAACACAGTCACCAGCCAATACAGGAGGTTAAGGCTCACGCGCAGACTGCTGTGACTTGGGCGCGCGATCACGTATTCGAGCGCTCAGCGGTGCAAGATGGTCGCGCAATCTTGGAAACTGCGCTAGCGCGCAGCATGGGAGAAACCACCTACAGCAACATCCAGCAGGAATTTCAGCGCCGGATCAACTCGGGAGAGTTCCAAGAACTTTCGCAGGTAGGTGCACGCAGACAATACACGACGAGAGTTATGGCAGGGATGGAGCGCGAGATCGTCGACAGAATGTTGGAAGGCAACAGACGCTATTACAGCGATCCAATGCTCGTTTCGCCTCCGATCCGTATCGCCACCGAAGACCGCCATCCAGAATTGAATCCTTCGCAGCTCCAGGCGGTTGACGAGATCCTTCTCTCGCGGGAAAAGATCGTGGGATTGGACGGTGTTGCCGGCGCGGGCAAGACCACCACCCTGGCGGTGATCCGCGAAGGAGCAGAACTTGACGGCTATAGGGTCGAAGGGTTTGCCCCAACATCCAGAGCAGCCCAGAAGCTTGGCGAAGCTGGGATCGAGACTTCGACTCTACAGAAACATTTGGCACGCGGACAGCAGCCCGACACAGGTGAGAAACGACTCTACGTGCTCGATGAGTCTTCACTCGCTTCCACCCGGCAACTGCATGAGTTCATCGAGCGGCTGCGTTCGAATGATCGAGTCTTGTTGGTTGGGGATCGGCGACAGCACGAAGCGGTGGAAGCCGGACGGCCGTTTGCCCAGCTTCAAGATGCTGGCATGAGGACCATAAAGCTGGAAGAGATTGTGCGGCAGAAGGATCCAGAACTGAAGCAAGTAGTCGAGCAGCTCGCACGAGGCCAGGTTCAAGACGCTATCCAGAATCTTGATCAGCAGGGCCGAGTCCACGAGGTTAGGGGGCATCACGAGCGCATTTCGGCCATCGCGAAAGAGTATGCGAAGTCGCCGGAAAACACGCTCGTGGTGTCGCCCGACAATCGCTCCCGCATGGAGATCAACGAACGCATTCACGCGGAATTACAAGGCAAGGGCCGGGTTAGTGGCGAAGAGCATCCGATACGAACCCTAGTTCCGCGCCAGGAGCTCACGGGAGCGGACCGCACGTGGGCGGCGAAGTATGAAGTAGGCGATATACTCCGCTATTCCCGCGCATCGAAGGAGACCGGGATTGGAAAAGGCCAGTATGCTCAGGTGCGGGGCATAGATGCTGCGACCAACCGGCTCACTGTGACGCTACAGGATGGAACCGAACGCACCTACGATCCCCGCCGCCAGCAGGGTGTGTCGGTATTCCGCGAGGATTTGCGAAGGTTCTCGGTGGGTGATCGCATCCAATTCACTGCCCCTGCCAACGATCTGAAAATTGCAAATCGCGAATTAGGAGCGATCGCTTGCATTGACGACGCTGGACGATTGAGTCTGCAGATGGCTTCTGGACGTTCGCTCCAAATCGATCCCAATAGGGACCCGCATCTGGACTATGGCTATGCAATGACCAGCCACTCCAGTCAGGGACAAACCGCTAGTCGCGTGCTGATTCATGTTGACACCGAGTTGGCCGCGAAGGACCTGCTCAACAGCCGAATGGCTTACGTCTCAGTCTCGCGCGGAGCACACGATGCGCAAATCTTCACCAACGACCGCGAGAAACTGCCCACGGCTCTCGGGCACGACATTTCAAAGCAGACTGCCAACTCGCCTCAGATCAGCGCGCAGCAGACAATTGCGCCGCAGCAGGAAATCTCTAAGGCACCGCAACAAGAGCACAGTGTGGGCCTTGGAATCGGCTTTTAAAAACATGCCTGCCCCGGATAATGGCAGCCTAGCGCGGGCACAAACTCTGTCAAGGCCGACCGAAGGTCGCCGCTATCGCGGGCAGGCGCCTTGACAGAGTTTGGTCGACCCGCGCCAAAATCTCTCCGCCATTCCGGGATAGGCAATGGAAATGCACGCCAACAACATCTGACAGTCTGAGCCCAGATTCTGACGTAATCGACGAAACCCTTACGAGAGGAGAAGGGGAGCGTAGATTACTGCCGTGCTATTTCGGCGCGAATACCCCGGAAAGAGATTTGCCTTCTTCAATCACGCTGCAAATCATGTGGGCATCAACGCGCGATAGCCCAATGTCCTCCAAAAACTCGTGCAATTTGCTGGGCGCTTGCGGCCGGTCTTTCTCCGTGATCGAAAACTTCTGTCCTAACGCGTTGCCTTCGCGCACAACATCAACGTCTGTTCCAGTCACCTGAAGGTCATATCGAACCTTCGGCGATACCACAGGAACAGCGGGTGGTGGCGGGTCACCTTCTTCCAGTGAAAAACCCATCGGTATGTTGCCATAAAGCGACGCAGCCATGAATAGGCTTCGCAAGGAAAGCATGTGAGCCTTTGGCTGCTGCGACAACACAGAAAGAAGATGCTGCTGTGGGTCTAAATCATGAACCGCGTAGTGATGTGGATGATTGCTAAAGATAATCATGCAATAGGGGTCCACATCATTGTGTTCGTTTTTGAGTCTATCCAACAGAGTCTGTATGGGGCGAGAAATGGTGTTTCCTGCCAGCCGCCCGAGCAACCTTTCCGCCCACTTGAAAGGGAGATTGGTATCCACAAAAATCACAAGTGGGTGCTTAGGATTCTTCGCTACCGCTTCGTTGATTAAATGCAGCAAGCGGAAGTTGGGCTTTTCTTCTGGTATGCCCGGCATCGCCAGCACACCAGCGCGGTGCCTGCTTTTTGCTTCCACCGATAGAAGCTGGCCTGTTGCTGCGTGCCTTACGGTAAATTCCGCATGGCGCGTACTTCCGTCTTTCTCGTTTTCATGTTCCACGGTGAAGCCTGCGCGATAGCACGTTGCCTCCGCGAACAATTCATGGCGCGCGCCCTGAAACAGTTCACGATTCTTCAGCCGCTGCAAGAATTCATCATCAAGCCCGCCGTTGTCGTCCACCACGTAAAGATCGTAGGCGAAGCAGGTATATGCAGCCACGGCGCCCGACGGCAAAGCCACACGGCTGCCATCGGGCTGGGCAGGTTGTCCATTCATGTAGGCTTGGGCCTGCGCCCTCCAAGTAATGATTGGATGTCGCTCCGCTTCTGGTTTTGCCGCCTCTGCTTTGCACCAATCAAGGCCAAGGATTTGAGGCACATAATCCCGGAGAAAATCGGGAAAGAATTTCCATTTATCCGAATAATAAATTCGGTTACGTACCGTGACCATTCGCTGGCCTTGGTGGACCACAGACATCTGCGGCCTTATATGGCCATACCGCGCTACGCGATCTCGTTCCTTGCGTTGCTTTTCTTCAAACACACGCATCGCCTTTTCGCGCAATTCTAGCGGTGGTTCCTTCCACACCATCCCATCTTTGGACGCCGATATTTTCGGTTGCGCAGGTTCGACTTTCGGTAGGCAGCACTTCTTGAACTTGAGCCCGCTTCCACAACTGCAAGGGTCGTTGCGCCCAAGCTTCCACGGCCCGGTCTTAGTCCTCCTCCTCCTTTGTCCTTTTCTTCCACTCATTCAATTCTTGCTCCCATTCTGCGGATTGGCGCATTGATTTCTTCCCAGCCTCAGTGTTCTCCCAAGCATCATCTGGCATCGTGCCGGTTTCAAACCAGTACGGTCGTGTTTCGCCTTTCCAAGAAACAAATTCGTCGGCGGCGTGAGCGCGCGTGAGCCGATTTGCCTCGTCCACGACATGCCTTCCAACGTCTATGTAAAACGGATGCTTGCGGTGCGAGATAAAGAGCATGTGGCTAGGGGTCAAAGGCAAGGTGACTTCTATGTCAGCCTGCCCCAGACCAGGACTCCGATAGAAAGGCGGAAACGTGTGGGCCTTTGGGTTGAACCAAACGCATGGCGAATCCGACGTTATGAATCCCAACTCATCGTCCGTAACGAAAATGGACATCTCCATCTCGTATAAGAGTGGTGTTTGAACATCAAGCATAGTCATTACGAGATATTGCGGAGCTACTTCGACCATTCTTCCCGTTTGGCGTGACGTCGTTGGCCCAGTACCGTATTGCTGCTCCATTGAAGAGACCATTTCGTGGAGTTGCTGGGCGGTCTTCTGCCAGTGGTCACCGGCACGTCTTGTTCTGGATTGCATGGCCGCCGCGAATAGGCACAACGTTGCCTTGTCCTCGTCCGTCAGCTCTTGCCGTTCTTCAATTTGTCCCCGGACCGAGACAAAGGCATTCTCAAGACCCGCCAACGTGTTTTCAACAATCAGATCCTTTTTGCCGGTTGGCAATTTGATTGTGTACCTGTCGGTGGCGGTGAAGGATTTTTCCGGTGCTTTGTTCTTTTTGCCGCTTCCGTCTCGGGCAATCCTCCAGATATAGGGCGTTTGGTCCTCAGGCGTGCGTGGGTCGCACCACGCCTTGAGGTAACAATTCGGGATCAGATGCTGTTTCATTCCACCCTCTTGCCAGGCAACCGAGCCCTTCACCGAAGACGTTGTGCGTTACTTTTCTGGTGGCCGCTTGGCGCCGGGTTGGTATTCGCACTGCACAGCCTCTCCGATTGCCTTATTTGGATAAAGCCAACAGGCTAGCTGGACGCGTGCTTTTGCATAAGATGTATGGCGGTTGTACGACGCTGTCATCACGGCGAGATCCGGTACCGGCATCCACGCTGACTCGGGAGTATGATTCCGATCGGTCCAGAAGTTTACGGTGCACTGCGGCGTGTCTTTGCAGAGCCTGTCGCCGAGACCTCGGTAGTATCCACCATCTCGCTGCTTCGCTTCAGGGATGACAACGAAATGCAACGTTCCCCCGGATTCGTCCGGCACTGACCGAACTACCTCCCAATCCGGCGGGTTGATGCGGTCAATCTCGGTCGCAGGGGATCTGTCTCCAATGACGGCGGTGCTGACATCTTCTTTGTATTTCAGAACAGGATGGGTATCTTTGGTGCATCTGTGGTAGGTCTCCCAACCATTGGCGCTGCGCTCTCTGATTTCGCTCTCGCTGACGACTACGTAGTCTCGGTCTTTTGTAATGAAGGTAATGCGCCCTTCATCTGGGTCTCCGCATCCACCGGGTCCGCAGAAGACGATCGAATACTTTCCATCTGTCCCGTGAGCCATTATCTGAAGGCCGAAGGCTTGGTCGCAATCTTCTTTCCAGAATCCGGTGAAATTCTTCGAAGGGTCCGGTTCGCCGGGGTAATCATCTTCTGCAATCTTCTTTCGGATGTCGGCAACCGTTTTGTATGGAGCGGCAGTTGGCGCGCCAAACAGATTCCATCCGCCAAGTGGCATCGAGTCCTCGATTTTAGCGCTTGCAATCTTCAACAAACGACCGTCGAAGTTGGCCATATATTCTCCGCCTCGACCGGCAGGATTCCCGGTACCCGCAGCCGTTAACCTCAGCTGATACTCAATTACGTTCGGGGCAACGACGTTGACATCCCCGCTCACGCTCCACGGAGCTGAAATAAAACCCTGTGCGCTCGGTGTGGCAAACTGGATTCCCGTTTTCTCGTTTTTATAATCGATCTTGCGCGCTCCTTTGATTTCTTGAGGCCCGAGGGGTAGCGCGGCACCGAGGAGGCGAACCACGAGTTCCTGTTCAAGAATTGGCGCATCCAGTGCATCGATTTCATAGCCGGGCTCGGTTACCGGCCCTCGCGTGGCCAGGACCCGTCCACCAACCATAAAGATCTGCCCTTTCGTGATTTTCTTGCCGTCCGAGACCTCGACGTTGATTTGAATATCGAGGGACTCCTTGTCGAACGTCCCTTTCCAAAACGAATAACCCGGCTCTCTTGGCATGGTCATTTTGAGTTCGAATTTGTTGAACTCGTCCCATGCTGTTGGTTTTCCGCAAGGGTCTCCACATGCATCCTGCTGTGGCGCCGCAAACAGGGCAACGGAAGTGAGCCCAATGAAAGTAATGACAATCACGAGATTAAGAAACCTGTTCATAAGTATGTCGAACTGCCGACCCGAAAACAGGTTCGGGTGTGTTCCCAGGTATAAGCTGCGCATCACTTCTGGATCATACTGCCTACCGTCGGCTCCGAGATTGCGCGGGTACAGTCGATCCTTGTGGCCACGACATGAGCTGTGTGTGGAACGAAATGCGGGGAGTCGAAGTGGGGGTGCGCCCAGCCGCGAAGATCGCTGCCATCTTTTTCTAGCTTGAGAGTGACTCCCGTAAAACCATCGTTCCACATCAGCAAAACTTGCTTCCCGGAGTCCACCTGCCAATACGAAGGTCGCCCTCGTTCGCCAACGGGCTTGCCCGGTTCGGGAATCCCACGGAGCAAGAAGCCATCTTGCTCGAACCCCTCTGTGCCTCGTTCGGCAAGCAATTGAACTCGCTTAGGTGGAGTCACGAAAGGGCTGTCGTCCCCATATCCCCACGGCCACCAGCGTCCGAGCTTCAATTCATAGCAGCCAACGAATGGCGCTGCCTTATCTGGTTGATTGGTCACCAATTTGTTTGTCTGAGCAAGGGTCGGGAGTGCGTGGAACGAACAGGCCAAAAAGGTCAAGGCAACACAAGAAGGCTTTAGCCCGCCGCATATCCGCAATGCAAGCGAAGGAATCATTGGAGGGTGTAAACGGTCAGAACTTCACGATACGCCTGCGCGGGAATTCCGTTGGGAAGCGCAACAACAGCAAAGCGCGACGAATCTCGACTCCATGCTAGATCGAACAAATTCGCCACTTTGGGAGACGTGAATAGTTTTTGCCCATCTGCTGTTCGATACAGCGTAAAGCAGTTCGGTTCGTCTCCCACAGGTTCAACCGCGAGATAGTATTCCCCGTTTGGGCTGTATGCGCTTCGACGATTCGAGTTTCTGGGAGCCGTTTCTGGCAGCCAGCTTTTTGTTTCCAACGAGAATGGCTTCCAGTATTCCGTGAATATCATCACTTCATCATTCCCAGCGGGCTGGAATGCGGCACTCCACAACTTATTCATGTCGGCCTGTCCCATGGCAAAAATCTCGTCAATCTTTGGAAAGACAGATACGAGGCTCAGTTCGTAATGGCTGGCAAGATACATGTCCCCTGCGATTGGCCCCGGCTTGGCCTGCAATACGAGCAGTTTGTCGCCTGCCATGGCAAAATTCTCCACAAGCGTCGGGAAAGTTGACGACAGCTTCGTCTTCCCCTGCGAACACATCATCGTTTGAAATCCCGTCAACTTTACTGATCCGTCGGTCGGGCATGGAATAGCGGCTTTCGACTCGCTTGTGAGCAGAGAATCAGTTTGTCCACCGTTCAGTTCCACCCGATCAATACCGACTGAGCCTCCCATTGCACCGTTGACCGCCTCGTTTACGGTAAACGCAATCGAATGTCCGTCAGGCAAGAAGATCGGATTATCGAAGTATCCCTTCGGTGGTTCTGCAATTGTTCTTGCCTGTCCCTTTTCGCAATCGAAGAGTTGAATGTTATTGCCCGCTTGCGTCTCGGCAAGAGTCCTCATGCCAGTGAGCGGTTTGAGTTGGCGCGAAAACACGATGGTCCTGTTATCTGCTGCAATGCTGGGACTTGTGCCGTACCGAGCTTCGCAGACTTGATTCCCGGTGAGATCAACCACCCGGACTATCGGATCGGAAAAACGTGGTTCGCGCTGCTTCCTTTGTTCGAGCTTCTCGAACACGGATTCAGGCAGACCCTCAGCTTCGTCCCCGTCCGGCCAATGCACGCGCGTCACCAACACTATGACGCTGCCGTCCTGGGAGAACTCGGGGGAAGCAATCTCGTTGTTAGGAAGGGACCAAACCAGGGCCTTTTTCAACGAGACATTGGGGTGACTCTGTGCTGTCGCCGACGCTACTGAAAAGAAGAGGACGGCTACACCAAGACCGACAGTCCGGATCGCGTCCTGACTAATGCGGAATGAGCGCCGCGCAACTCGTAGATCCGCGATCAAATGTGGTTCCTCTTTCTCAGCGCGAAGAGCGAAACGCAATAGGAAAAAGCCGATAAAGCCAGTGCGTACCCAAACGCGAAAACCAGGTATTTCCATTCGCTGCTCAGCACTCGAAGGCTAGTGTGAATGTTCTGGGTTTGCTTATCGAAGGGGTACACGATCGGCAGGAGAATGTACAACGAGTGGAACAGTCTCTCGACCATCCGAAGAGCGAAACTCGAATTCCCAGATCGGATGGCTGCTTTGGTCCACAGGTCAAACTGGTAGAAGAGGTCAGCGTTGAAGATGATGGCAACAATAGCTGCCACCGCCGGGTGCATAACCATTGCCAGCAGGATCAGGTATGCTATCAACCCAAGTGAGGCAACGAACGTTTCAGCGGAAATGAAGATCAAACCAACTCGAACCGGAAGGTGCCACAATGCGGATAAAAGCACTCCAGTTCCCAAGACCACAATGTTGAGGAATAGCGAGATCGCTCCCGCCGACAAGAATGCGGAAAGCAGCCAAATCTCAGGACGACAGGGCTTCGTAAACACCATTTTCAAGCTGCGATTGCGCAGATGCGAGGAGATGATGAGGAGTCCCATGCCGGCAGTGAGAATCAGAATGAAGAAGTTCAGAGTAGAGACAATCTGCTGCAATGAATTGAAGTTCTGAACACCGGAATTCATGAACAGTGGAGGCAGTGATTGCAAGGCTGTTATCAGAAGGAAAACGAGCGTGAATGCAAGTAAGAGCCTGCTGCGCCGATAGAACGTCACGTCAGTCAGAATATTTGCCTTCAACAATTCCGCCATAGATTTGACCCTATGAAATGCTGACTCCGCTTCGACTGTTGGCATTCTCTGCGAGCATTGCCTCGCCCTTAATAATGTTGAAAAAGGATTCTTCCAGAGATGTCTTTTTCAGGGAGCACTCGTGCAGCAACAGGCCCGATGTTCTGACTGCCTCCATAAAATCAGATAGCTTTGCCTTCGGAAGAAACGCTCGCACGAGGTGTCCGGTGCGCTCAACCGCCGTCAAATATTCTGGGACTGCACCGTTTCCATTCGCATCGAAGATGACCCTGTAGAGTTCCTGATTGAGCGTCAGCAAGTTCTGTAACTCGTCCTGAACGACGACCTTACCGCTGTCGATAATAGCGACCCGATTCGCGAGCATCTCTATCTCCGAAAGTACGTGCGAGTTCATCACAATCGTCGCGCCACGCTGGTGAATCTCGCGCAACGTTTCACGGAACTCACGAACAATCAGGGGGTCTAGTCCACGTGTCGGCTCATCCAAGAACAGCACCTTCGGTTCATGAATAAGGCACTGTGCGATGCCGACCTTCTGCTTCATTCCCTTGGAACATTTAGCAAGGGGAAGCGTCTTGAATTGTGCCAATCCGAGTCGTTCTAGGCTCTCATTGATGGCTTTGTCAGAGACCCGCTTGCCGGACAGCGAACTGTAGTAGCGTGTTGCCTCCTCAACTGTTAGGTAAAGATGATAGTGCGGCTCTTCCGGCAGGTAGGCGATGTCTTTGTAGAGACCGCACCCAAGCTCCGGCACCTGTCCCATGATTTCAACCTTGCCCGATGTCGGTCTCAACAAACCGAGGAAGCAGTACATGGCCGTAGATTTACCCGCACCGTTCTGACCGACAAGGGCGAAGAAATCTCCGTCCCGCACTTCCAGTGTCAGCCCGTTGAGCGCCCGCACTTTGCGGCGGAGAAATCGCGTCCGAAAATGCACGTGGACATCTTCAGCGAAAATCACATTGCCCCCGAACAGAATCGCTTATTCAAAGCCTTGACAATTTGATCGTCCGACTCGCCCTTAAAATCCTCCGAAGCGAGTGCTTTCTTGATCTTTTTCGCAGTGTTGCAGGAACATTTCTGAACCGTATCGTCACAGCCGCAAGGACAAGTCATATGCGTGACGATCCTGTTGCCTCGTTCATCCAGTTTGAATTCCTCCTTAGAATCGGAGTTCGCTTCTGGCTGCCTCAGCGGCAAATTCGGTTGATTCTGGGCTGCTTGAAGATAAGCGTCAGGCGAAATGCTCTGTCCAGCCTGCAAAAGCTTCTGGTTTTGTCGCAGCAGGTTGTCAAAAGCAACATCGGCATTAAAGAGTGCGCCCGTCTCGTAAAGTTGAACCTTGCCGTCCACGCCGATCACGACCGTAGTCGGAAACGACTCCACGCCGTACTGTTTCCGAATTGGCCCGTCATCCACCCCTGCCGGGAAATCGACCTTAAGCTCGTTGAGAAACGCATCGACGCGGTCGCCCTTTTCCTCGGCATCGATCCCCAGCAACATAAAGGGCTGGGCCTTGTGCTCGTCAAAGTAGCGATTCAGTTCCGGCATTTCGGCGCGACAGGGGCCACACCATGTCGCAAAGAAGTTCAGGACGATGATCTTCTTGCCCACGTTGTCGGATAGTCGAAAACGCTCACCGCGAGTAGTCGTGATTTCGAAGTCCGGGGCCGTGTGATTCCGCCAATCAACGCCACCGCTCATACCCCAGCTTTGATCTCGGATTTCCTTCTCGGTTGGGACAGGCTTGAGTTTGTAGTGTACGGCGGTGAGAAGTATGCCCGTTACAAGGATCGCGACCTTGAGAACTGAATTGTTCACATTCCCTCAGAATCCAATTGGCCCTGCCCGATTTTCACAGCTTGCGGCAATCTGAAGCCAATTACGGAAGTCCCGCTATGGGTAACCGAGGACAATTGTGATGATGGTCACAGTCGCAACCGAGGGGCCGGGGCGAATAAGTCACTTAGCCGAGTCGGGACCAGAGTTCACGGCACCTTATCTGGGGGTGGCGGCGGTGGCGGAAGGAAAAACGGAGGCATGGGCCCGCCGAATCGAATGGTTTCAAACATCTTCAACACCAATTCCTGTTGAGAAGCACTTAGTTCTTCTCCCCAAATACAAAGGGAATTTCTGCCAGCAACTCTTGGGAAGTATGCGCCTGTGGTGCCGTGCCCCGGAGTTTGAGGGCTGACCACCTTTGCCGTGTGTCCGCCTACATGCTTTTTCGTGATTAGATAGGCTGGTGCCTTATCTTTCTTGAAGTAGCCGCTTGAGTATCGGCCAAAATCAAAGGTGAGCACCACGCCATCGCCAGCGAATTCACCAACAAACGAATCGATTCCCTGTAGCTGGTGAAACTCCCATCGTGCCGGCGCCAGAATCGAAAAGGGGCCTGCATCCAGTTTTTGCCAACACACACTGCTGACACGGGCAACCCCTTCGCAACTTGCTATTTCTACTGCGCTGCTATTGTCAGATTGGGCTACGGCGCAGGCGGTCAAAAAGAGGAACACCGCAGCGGCGTTGCTACATTGGATCGCAATACGCATCACGACTCCCAGATGAATACTTCCTTAATCACCTTCCATCCTTCCACGCGCTTCTCCATGACGACGTATGAACCTGAGGCACAGTGTCCGCCGCACCAATTACTGGAATAGAACAGGGCCTGCTCTCCGTCAGGACTGAAGCCTACCCGCGACAGCCGCATGTGCCCCTGTGCTCCGGGATAATGCCTGTAATACTCGATCCAGTCGTTAGGACTATCCTTCAGAATCGAGCCGATCTGCTCTGCTGCCACGAGTTGATAAGGCAGAGGCAAATGAAACTGAGGCGTAAGTTTTCCCTGTTTTTTATTGGCTCGTTGAAAATTGCTGACTGTGATCGCCCGAAGTGACGGCGCTTCCTTTTGCAAATACGTTTCCACCGTCCCACCCGGTGGCGGATCATTGGGATCGAGAAAATCATCCAAATCGTTCTTGTCAGATTCGGTTCGGTTCACAATTACGATTTGTGAGATCTCTCTATCGATCCGATCCTTACCAACTGCGCCGACGAACGACTGACTTAGGTAGGCTGAAAACACTTCGTATTCGGCTTCGCTGATGTTCGCGTTGTCGACCTCTGGCCGCTGCCCCACAGCCGCGACGGACAGAAGCACGCAGAAAGCGATCCCGATTCGAAAGGTCGAGCACATTGCCATGTGAAGATTATCTGCGCGACAGCGGCAAAGGGATAGATTACCGTTGAAAAGAATGAGCGACCGGGATGCGGCGTTGTCGAAAGCGAAGTTGATGAGTTGATGTCACCGTCGATTTCACCGGGGGGAGTGACCCACGTAATAGTGCCGTCCACGCCTTCCCGGTGTCCAATAAGGTATATGCGGTGCTTCCTAAGCATATTGCTTCTCACGGGTCTTTCGGTCGTAGCGATTGCACAGAACAAATCGGAACCTCCGATTCAAGTGCAATTGAATCCGCAGAAGCATCTGCACTTACGGGTGACACTGCAGTCAGATGCTGCGACAACCGCGACGATCTATCAGGCGGATTTACCATGGGGAATCCGGGACAGCATGATCTATTCAGCTGTGCGTCCCAACGGAGAACCCATAGAACTGATATTTCCCACAGATGACCCTGGCCCGGCCACGATCTCCGTCAAACCGGGAGAAACACTAGTGGGTGACATCGACTTGCAGTATGTGATTCGTGATTTGAGCGTGGCGAAAAAGTCGGACGTACTTTTGTTTTGGGCGTACAAAGCCCCTGCCGCATTGCATATCACTCGCTGGACGGGAGGCTTGGTGGTTATCCCGCAGCAAAAGTAGACGGCGCAAGTCGTCAGTTGTCGAAACATCCCCATAGCGCTCAAAAACTCACTCCCGAAGAACCCAAGAAAAGCGAAAAGTTGTGATTTGTTAGCGGCACCCAGGGGGAACGCACGTTCCGCCGTCGCCTCTCCCGGCCTCGTTTATGATCTACGTGCGATGCAATACTTCACAAAAGAGCTTTGGCAGAGCGGCCAAGAACCAGGGAAACTGAATGAATACAATTTCAACTGGCAGACTGCCTACGAAAAGTATCTACAACAACTGACACGGCTGCGGGACCGCCTCAGCGTTGAAGCGTATGTGTTTTTCGCCGAAGCCGATCTTCACGACGGGGCGTTTGTAAAATTAGAACTCGAAGGCGGAGCAGCTCAGAACTATTCCTATCCAGTTAGAGCGAAGCTGACTGCGACGGACGCGAGCCACAATTTTCTGTGGCGAATGGCTTACGGTGCATTGCGCCGCGTGGCCATTGATTACCCATCGGGGAGCCCGCTCTTCTACAGTCCTGGCGAAGGCTTTGGTGATTGGGGGTATCACGAGCTAACGGACGCTGGGGATGGATTTCTTCGCCATGAAATTCTCTTTGCCACAGGATCGGAAATGCTGTTTGAGTTCAAAGAGTTTTCTTGCGAGAAAGAACCAGGCAAAATTGAGCGGCAGGTGCTTGAGGGCGGTCCCGACGAGTGACGCGATTTCACTCACCTTCGACCGTGACGGGACTCCTGACAACCTCATTCTAGTTTTCGAGCCTGGAGGCCCTGGCCACCTTGAAATCGTTTCCGCAGGGTACACACTACGGCCCGATCTGCCGATGCTGAGAATATTTCTACCGGAGAAAATTCCCACCTTATTGCTATCCAGAGCGACACAGAGATCAGTGCAATAGTGAGTGCCACATTGGGCCAAGCATTGAGCGCCCACTGTCCACTCCAGGTCCAAGTCCATCGGGTGCTAAAAGGAAACAAATACGGAATTGGCCATTGGAATCCGTCAGGTCCGCGTGATCCCAGAAGATCCTCTCCGAGGTGCAGATGGAAACTGACGAAAGCAAATATCGCTGCCGTCCAACTGCGACCTGCCAGAAAAAATGCGAAGAAAGAAACCACTACAGCGAATAGCAATGAATGGAGGTCATGATGGTATTGGGAGAACCAAAGTAGTGGGTGTTGAGAGTGCCTTGTCAAAAGTTCAGGAATAATTCCCAACCCGTCCAGGTCCGGGGCGACTGCGGCCAGCGTTACAATCGCGCGTTCGCGCTTGTTCGAGCCGACGACGCTGGCGAGCACCCAGCTAGTGAAGAAATGGGTGACAGGACTCACACGGGTAGTCTAACGGCAGGATGGCCGTCCGGGGAATGTCAACGGTGCAACGTCGGGGTTACACTCGTCATGGCTGATCGACAGTCGCGGCCTTCCTAGTAACTGATACCTCCCGACAGCGCGATGATGACCAAAATCCAAAACAGAGCAATTGGGGCGAGGTAAAACCACCCATAGCGCCGTCGTACAGCTTTCACTGCCGCAAAGTGAATTGCTACTAGAGTTCCCCAACAAAGGATGCTTTCTATCGTCGTTCGCGGCTCTCTTTTCAGCCAAAACAAAACCCAAGCGAACAACCCAGCAGTGCTGGAGAGGCCCCACCAATTGGTGCTCCGGGCTGACTGAGCCACCGAGGTTGGCTGCTGTGTTTCCGTCATTGCTACCGTTCGGTTCTGAGATTTCAGCACAGCGCGATAGAGGTCACCGACCTTGAATTCTCGAACCGAGCCTTGGGTAGGGAACCAGCCCTCGCTGTGAAAAAGAACCTCGTTTGGGCCGAGGTCGAAGGTGCTGCGATAACCGTGGTCGGCATCCGAAAGCTGAACACCGAAGCGCTTTTCCGTCGCTCTCAAGAGATCGACTCCGTCGTCGCCCGTGACGCCAAGATCATCTTCGAATTTGCTCTCGGCTGTGATCGTCTTCTTTCGCGATATTGCGCATTGCGACCGGATAAAATCAGCGAAGTCTTCGAACGGCAGGGTACTCATATGCATGTTTGTCCATCAGGATTCGGTCTGAGCGTAGCAGTGCGAGCCATATGGAGAACCCTTACCTTGGCCTGCGCTTTTCAAGATAGTGAACAACTGCCATTGAAGGAATAGCACCAGCTAGGCCCCATACCAAAAGAAATAGGAACATCCACGCGTGGTATTCGACCGGATCGGCTCCCAGCCAAACGGGAGTCCAGTACAGGCAATAGGTAAAAATCAAAGGCACGATTATAGCCAAAGGCCGCCGTAACCCCGCCGGAGAAACGAAAGACAATAACGAAACCACGCCCGCAGAAGCGATCGCAACCAGAATCGCACCAGAGAAAAGCGATAATGACTCGACGAATGACCTCATAGGCTTTGTGATTACAGTTCGTCAGGGCCGGTTTGCAACAGTTGTCTAGTCGCTCGTCGCGACCGAGATGAACTTGTGTTTTGCTGAGTTGTAGACGTAAACGGAACTGGCGCTTTCGTCCTTGAAGAACTCCACGGCATCGCGCTTGGTCTCGAGCTTTTCGGGTTCATCCTTCCCGCACTCCCAGTAACCTTTTCCGCACGCGGTTTCGTACTCGCCGGGCTTGACCTTAGCAATTCCCATTACATCGAGAAACGCGATGTCCATAACTTCGAGGCGGTGCCAATCACAGCCGTTCGCGGTCGTGAGACAGACGAAGAAACCCAGTTTCTGAGAGTGTTGGTTGACCAGGAGCAGCGCTTTGTCCTGAACCCCATCGCCGTTGAAATCTCCCGTCACGACCAAGAATTTATTCGGATCTTTCTGCCTGAATTCCTGACCTGTAAGTTTGGCGGGGGGCTTCGTCCATCCGGCGGGAATTTCCTGTGATAAGCAGATCTTCATCGACAGGGCCAGAAACACTGTAATCGTCAAAATCTTCATGTGGCGAATGTAGAACTGCGAGGCGAACTTCGTCTACGTAACCGAGGTGCACCAAGCGGTTTAGACGCATTGCCAGCGGCTAAGTACAATCAGCGTGATGCTCACTGTTGGGTCGGAAGGTCTCTACGAATGGCTCGTCTCGGATCAACAGTTTGACCTCTTGCAACTTTGCCCGGAGATCGTGCTCGGGAAATACGTCGCTGTGACGTCGATCGATAGCGGGCCGCTGGTGCCAAACGAAAAAGAGACCGCAGCCGGTTGGGAGAGTCGGAACCGGATTGCCTACAGCCCGAAAGTCGATCAAGTCAAAAATCTGCCTCGTGAGTGGTATGACGAATGGTATGTTTTTGTTGATCCCGTCGATCTGGGGACGAGCCATCTTCAAGAAAACATATTTGAAGTACCGCACGAGCGGGGACACGTAAGTGTCTTTGTGAATTACGGCGGTTTTGCTTTGGATCGTGCGGAGATGAAAGACCTCGCGAGTTTGTTCTGGGACCAGCTCGAATGGATTCGCCCTGAGTCCTACATAGCCGACGGCGATTTTCTGAACTTTGTCACCTTGGACAAGACGTTATTCGCGACTGTTCGTAACAAACTGAAAGAGCTTCGCTAGATGACAACCAAGGCTGGAGAAATTGGACCCAAGTCAAGGAAAGTCTGGATCCCCGTCGTTCTCATGGTGGTAGGCCTGGGTGGATTTTTCGCCTTCAGAATTATGTGGGGCTTGATGAAACTCGGCTATGTCGATTCCGCAATTGGCCGGATGCGAGTTTTGCACACAGCAGAGTCTCAATTCGCGAAGGTGCATCCAGAGCTTGGCTATACGTGCACATTGTCTCAGTTACCTCCGGGATATGAAATCACAAGACTGCTGGCGAAGGGTGGGACAGACAATGGCTATGCTTTCGAGATCTTCGGGTGCCAAGTGCCAACCCATGACAGGCCAAATTCGATGTACTACATAACGGCGCGACCCTTGCATTTAGGACAACCGGCATTTTGTTCCGACCAATCCGGGGTCTTGAGGGCTGACTACAACGGGTCTATCGAAAACTGCCGCACAAACGGAGTTCCTCTATAGTCTAATTTCAGATGCAGATGACTGACGCTCAGAGGCAGAAAATAGTATCTCGATTAAATGGACGCAATCAGGTGGATGCGTTCGAGGCGGCAAAGGCAGTATGGCAGGATGCCGACAAGCAACTTGAACGGCCCCTCCTATTGATCCTGAAAAAGGGGCGCAGACCCTTTAATCGTGCAGCCGCTGCATATGCAATGCAAATCGTAAGTACACCAAGGACCATAAGGGCGCTGGAGAATGTCGTCCGGAATAAGTTGGAGCGCCCGCGCGTTAGGGGAGAGGCGGCAGAGGCACTTGCACACTGCCATAGGAGAAAATCCCACGATGTCTTGCTTAGAGCACTCGCCGATTCGAGCAAGGAGGTTCGATTCTGGAGCGCCTTCGCCCTTGGCGAAATGGCGGAACCCAGAGCTATTTCAGCGCTAGAACGCCTTGCCGCCAGTGACACAAGACTTGTGAAGCGATTTCATTCGGTCGCAAAGGAAGCGGCTGACGCGATTCGAAATATTCACACAGGGAATGTTGGGCATCGCCGGAAGAATGGTTGTGTGTTCTGCGTCCGTGCCTAACTTGCGCAGGTTGCATGTCCCGTTGTTTACCCCAAAAGTCACAATGGATATCATGCCTGACGGTCAGTAGTAATCTTGTTACCCGGCCCTGAAGTGCCTACCATGGCTCTATGCCCGGATTCGGACGCTTTGGGCGACCTCGAAAGCCTCTGATCATCGTAGCGGGAGCCGTCATTCTGCTGATCGCGGCTTGGGTAGCTTTCTCATCGCTTTCCGCAAAGTTTAGTGACCGCTACGAATCGGTCTATCCATCTCTTGCGGAGGCTAGTAAAGATGGGGCAACCACACGAGGTTGGATACCAGATGATATTCTCCCCGCAAGCTCCCGCAACATTCATGAAGTTCACAATCTCTCGCCTTTGAGGCAATGGTGTAGCTTCGATTTCGCTACTGCCGATTCGGATAAGCTTCGCAAGAATCTAACTCGCATTGATGCCTTGCCACCGTCAGTTCGTCGCATCCAAAACCCGAAGGTGTCCTGGTGGCCCACAGCCCTGACGGGAAATCTTGATGCCCAAAGGATTCGGAAGGACGGATTCGACCTTTACGTGATCGAGAGGCCAGCCAACGCCGTGACGACAGAGGTGCTGCTCTTCGCGGTCTCTTGGTCGAAGGAGAGAGCGTTTTTCTACAATACATCGAAGTCGAATGAATAGAACAGGACATGAGGAACTACTTACAATCCGCTTTTGTGCTCCGCTCAAGCCTGATTACTGGAATCGTTCTCACGTGGTTTGTCGGCATGCTCTTCGCTGGAACCGCACAAGCACAGAACCATCTCTGCACTACCGCCGAGGGAAAGCTAGTACTCGATGAAGCAGTGACTCTTCGCAGTTGGGACGCCGTCTACCGGTCTTTCAAGAGATTCGGGCACTGCGACGACGGTGCGATTGCTGAGGGATACAGCGAGTCCGTGGCTCGGATTTTGGTTGATCATTGGAACCGTCTGCCGCGGTTTGCCGAGTTGGCTGGTAAGAGCTCCGCATTCCGTGCGTTTGTCATCAGGCATGTCGATGCGACCTTGAACACGGACGATCTTGAAAAGATCAAAGAGAATGCGTCGACACATTGCCCAGCAACCTTGTGGAAGACGTGCAATGACTTGGCAAAGCAGGCGGATCAGGCGCTGAAGGAGCCATAGCTAGCAAAACCTCTGGTTTGTGGCAACGAGAGAGTTTCCTGGTACGAATCGACTTTCAGACGATTATCATTTGGGCTATGAATCAACGCGCACTCGCGATCATCTTGGGATTGTTACTGGTATTGCTCGCTTGGTTCGGACTTTTCTCTGCCGGCGTTCCCACGCTGTATTGTCCAATGCCAACAATGACGGTAATACCCGCTTTTGTCCTCTCGTCTGTGAGGTTGCAAACCGCGGCGGTTCTGATTCCCACGCTCTTTTTCTTTCTATGGAATCCCGGCCTGATTGTCCGTCAACAACCGAAAATGCCGAAGAGAACAGTCGGCTTAGTAGGACTCCTAAGCATACTCACGATTGTGGACTTCGTACTTGAGTGGAAATATGGGATGCAGTACCAGGGCACAGATCACACGATTGCCGTCTACACTATTAATGTGCTGTGGTTGGCAGTTATTTGGTGCGCTGTCATCCACGCTTGGCGACGCCCGTCGTTTTGGGCAAATTTTCTGTCCCACTGGGTTCTGTTTGCCTGGTTAGGCTATTACGCCTTCCCATATCTAGGGGAATTGCCGTGAGCTCCAGGATGGCGTGATGGAGTACTGGAGAACTTTACTCAACCCCAAACCCAACCCGCTGGTTGCGCCCAGTTGTTTTCGCAACCTGCTAGACTGCCGCGCTCATTGCGAACACAAGCGTGAAAATCGCCCAAGCACCGGCTAGCAACCAAAACCGCGAACCCCAGATGGCGGCCAGGACGCTAAGAATCACGCACATTGCTATCCACAACAAAAATGCCAATGGAGAATAGTGCCAAGGGAAGAGGATGGGCGGGACGAAGGCGAACGTTTTGTACGCAAAACTAATCGATACCATGCAAATTGTGGACATCGCCAGACTTACGCCCCCAAGGACGTTCGGTACGATTCGTCTTCTAGTAGTCCTGTCCACGTTTCCATGTTGAGCCTTTCGTTGTGCGATGTCACGTCACCGATGTAACGGGCAGGAAAATTCTCCGCGAGGGCTATCGTTTCCATTCGAGCGGGCGTTGGGTTGTTTCAAGGAGGTCTGGTAGTTGAGCGCACCGAGCCACGAGGGTCTCAGCACACAATGGCAAGTCCTGCTGAACCTCCACGGCCAGTTTGTGCTCGGGTTGATTGGCCAGGCGGCTAACGGCGCGGTCCAGCGCCTCTCCTACCGACGGCCGATTTAGATTGTCTCTCAGAAATTGAATGTTCGGTTCTAACCAGCGCTTCTCGTAGAGGTGCCCCCCGAACTCCCACAGACAAGGAGGGCCGCCACCTTCATCACGCGTCCATGCCGCGAACACGGGATTCTCGTTCGGCTCATACATCAGACACGAGACATATTGCACGGTTGCGACAGCTCTACCGACGGTGTCGGTTGACGTTGACCACCATGCCATCCACAGTCGACTTATATCGGGCAGGAGGACGCCATGTGTTGTCAACGCTCTGATCCAACGATACGGTCGGGCACCCATTCCTTTGTATGCAAGTCCGCGTTGATCGTCGATTTCGGCGAGAATCGACTCGCGCATAAATTGCGATACAGCCAGGGTCTGGGCATGGGTCAGATACCGATCAAGAACATGCTTGTTCGCCAGAACGGGATAGAAATGCTCAACGAAGCCACCATAGCCGGCGTGTCTGCCCCGAAGGTTATCACGCCACGCTTCCAAACAGTATGGAAGCATGAATGTAAGCAGTGGACCCTGAATTTCTCCACTATAAAGCAGGTCTTGTGTGTACTCCCACAAGTCACCCGGCTGAGCCCGGTCTCCGGGATGTAGCCTCGCGAGCGCGCCCAAATGCTTAGGGCCACTGTCAAAAGGTTCTTGCGTAACGTGACTCGGCGGCTTAGATGGAAATGCACTCCGAAGTTCAACGTCGCCAAACGTCATATTCGTACCCATACTGAAACCACAAATTCAGGACTGAAAGCCGCTACCCTTGCAACTGGCCAGCCGCGGTGCCACAAACTACCGGTACTCACGCTTATAAAGCCTCTCGACCCGACCGTTGAGATCGACTCGATATTTGATCTTGAAGCCGACCCGCTCTTCATCGAAGTGTCCCCACAGCGTCACCGACAATTCATGTGAGTTGATCCAGCGATTCGCTTCCAAGTAGGAATGCCCAGCACCGAAGTATTTCTTCGCATCTGGATCAGCTGAGGTGACCACCTCAGCTAGCGCCGTCGCCTTCAGAGTGACTGGGTCATACACGTACCCGAGGGTGTCAGTGCTGCCGGAGGCATCGTTGACGAAGAAGTGTCGGCTGTCGGGCGACCAAGAGATCTCGAGGCTACGGTCGAAATCGCGCACTAGTATTCTCTCTCGAAATCCGTTGCGTTTAATCCACAGTTTCCTCGTCTCATTTTCTCCCGTACGGCAATCGGCTGAGTAGGATTTGCCTGACGCTGGGAATTCGAATACAAGCATCCATTTTCGATCCGGTGAAGGGATGCGAGTTACGGGCCCCTGTGGGAGCGAGACGACAATCGGTTGATGATGTGCAGGCTTCGTCTGCGCAGTCACAGTGAAAGGCAAAAGCCAACAAAGCGCCAGCAAGGGCGACAATTTTGATGCTGTCCGCTGGGCGACCATGCGTAAATGCTAGATCAATCGGGATCAGCGGTCGATATTACGTTCGTTAACGCCGTCGATGAACGGATGGCAAATTTATTCAACCCTCCTTAAGCTGTTGGTGTCCAATGGCATACAGTTTATGCTTGACCTGATGGTGTCCAATGGAGTACAAGAGAATTGTGCAGACGGTCGTCGAGACGCCCACCTACCTCGCGGTTGCCAACAAGCTCTTTAGCGAGGAGGAGCGTGCGGACATCGTGGCACTTCTTGCGTCTGACCCGGAATGTGGTGACGTGATCCGCGGAACGGGCGGGTTTCGAAAGGTCCGGGTGGCACGCAAAGGAATGGGGAAAAGCGGTGGGGCAAGGGTTGTGTATATCTGGCGCAACGAGAGATTTCCGGTTTTTCTGATCACCGTTTTTCCGAAGAACGAGAAAGAAAACCTGTCGATGGCGGAACGGAACGCGCTGAAAAAACGCGCCGATAGTATTTTCGAGACCTACGGGAGGTAGCATGAAGACGCAATTCGAGCAGATGATGGATGGCCTTAATGACGTTGAGGCGTTCCTGGCTGGAGAGCAAGAGGGATTCAAGGCATATGTGCCTCAGGAAGTTGATGTCAAGGCCATCCGTAATCGACTAGGCATGACACAAGCCAAGTTCTCTGACACGTTTGGCTTCAGCCTTGACGCGATCAAGCACTGGGAGGGAGGTCGCAGGACTCCAGAAGCGCCAGCTCGGACATTGCTGACTGTGATCGATAAGAACCCCGCTGCCGTACTCACTGCACTGAATCCCGCTGCGTTCGCTGCCGCTGTCGGCTCTTCTAAGCCCACCACAGTCCACGTCAGCCGTCATAGAAAGCTTCAGGCGTCTCGTGGCGTTGCAAGACGAAACGCTCATTCTGTCGGGAGAAAAAGAATCGCGAAGTGAAAGGCTTTGATTACACCGAACCCAAAGGGATTGGTAATTGAGTGCGCGAATCACGAGTTCTTGAACCCGCGATTTCAACCCACGATCACAATGTCTCTAACGACTTTTCAAAGACTTAGGCGGCCACCCAGAGTCACGTAAGTCGTTCAAAATACAACATAAACCAACACTGAAAAGGCTGGCGTCGGCGGTTCAACTCCGTCCCTGGCCACCATCATTCTAAAGCGGTTAGCCAGTTCTAGCGTTTTCTCCCTAGCCCGTCGCTAGCCCGTTTTTCAATTTACCAACTCCGGTCGAACACCCATAGCGTCGAGCATGGCGCCTTGAGCCGCGAGCCGGTCTGCGCTCACGCTCTGGCTGTAAAGCTGGAGAGTCGTGTGGACGTCGCTGTGTCGGAGCAACCCCTGAACGACTTTCGGGTTTGTGCCGACACTGACCAGGAAGGATGCCAGCGAATGTCTCAGGTTGTGGAAGCCAAACCTGCGGGTGTCGTCAGCCGTGAGAATTCCGACCTTGACCGCTGCTGGCCTGACATGATCAGTGCATGCATGGTGATGACTGAAGCACTTGCTTACCTGTGTGGTTGGGACACCAAGTTGGAACCTCGCTTCCAATTCGATTTCCTGCGGGGTCCGGCGTTTGGCCTAGAGTTACCTCGGGGGCGCAGCAAGAACTGTGTCTGCGGTCGGCGGAAGAATATCGATAGGCTGCGGGCCAAACGAGGCCTCTCAGATGCCGCTTCCTGACCGTGCACTGGTCCCACGTTTTCTCCTAGCGGTTTGCCGCTTTTCACCGCGGAGGCCGCAATCACGTGACCAGTCGACGAATTAGCGGCTCACAATCACCTGTTTGTGGGCAGCGGTGCAGATAGTCTCGTGACCTCGTAGATTCAGGTAGTTGCGAAGCCGACGGTGAGGGGGATTTGGGCAGCTTCACCGGCTCGCCGACGCAGCCAACACCAGATGTGATCTCCCGGACTCGTGGACGCCGCAAAGTTCCCAGAAGAGGACTTCCGGACCGGACTACTTTTCGGGAAAGCCCATCCGCTCGCAAACGCGCGGATTGCCGCCTGAGCCGGTTACTCACCGTCACGCCTCACGTGCAGCTGACTGTGCCGCGAACGCCAGCACGGGTTTTCACCCCAATATCCAGAGTTTCACGACGGGCTATTTGCATCTCAAAAATCTTGACACGCTCCGCGCTCCCAACCGACACTTGAGTCTTTCCAAATGCATCACGAACGGGGAAACCGGTATTATTGTCTGGCTGGAGCGGTTGCACACGGAAGTCGATCAGCGGCGGTTCCATCGTTCCAGATTTGACTGGGCAGTTTGCGAAGCCGAGGAGATCCTCTGCTAGGCGTTCGTAAGCACGGATAGCTCGGGGTTTCTGGTACTAAGGACTGCCCCCGGCGACCTTTCAGACCGCAACATTCGAACCTCAATCATTGAAGGATACAACTATGCCGCGTCAAAAATGGATACTGGCCCTCGGAGTCGCATTTTTAACTGTTACGGTCGCCGCGCAGGACGCTCCGGATCTCAAGAACCAAAAAGAAAAATTTAGTTATGCCCTGGGCATGCAGATGGGCGCCGGCTTCCGCAAACAGGCCCTCGATCTGGATCTCGACATTTTCGCCAAGGGCCTCGCGGAATCGTTCAACGGCGCCAAGACCATGTTGACGGACGACGAAATGCACGCCGTTCTCGTCAATGCGCAAGAGGAATACAAGAAGAAGCAAGCGGCGCTGCGCGAGGAGAAAGCCCAAGCGGCGCTAAAGGAGGGCGAGAAATTTCTCGCCGAGAATAAGAATGAGGAGGGCGTGGTCACCTTGCCCAGTGGATTGCAATACAAGATTCTCAAAGAGGGCAAGGGAGACAAGCCTGAACTGAATGATAAGGTCGTTTGCAATTATCGGGGAACGCTGATCGACGGCACCGAGTTCGACAGTTCCGCCAAGCACAATGGACCGGCCACTTTCCCCGTCAAGGGAGTGATCAAAGGCTGGACGGAGGCGCTTCTGATGATGCCGGCCGGATCGAAGTGGCAACTCTTCGTGCCTCCCCATCTGGCTTATGGGCAGAACGGTGCCGGCCAGATGGTTCCGCCGAACGCCACCCTGATTTTCGAGGTGGAGCTCCTCTCGGTGAAGGAGAACGAAGGGGAGCAGAGAGACAGGGAATGACCGCCTGGATGGAATCTGCAAAAAACAACTTCTTTTCGGGCAATGGCCTAACTTGGTAGTAGTTGAAATTCGCAACTACTACCGCCCCTAATGATTCATGTCCCGTTAACATCGATGTCTTATCCCATTAACATCGATGTGTGAGTATGCCTGCGGGCATTTTTAATCGCATTTTAACCCCACTAACCCCAAGTTTGAGAGGTGTCCTTTGAGATTCGAGAGAATCGCCGCCGCTTCGCTTCCCAGAGGACGTTCCTTTGAAATTGAACATCACTTTGCGGTTGGACTAAGCCGCACCGCCTTAGCGTTATTCATTTCGGTCGTGCTGTGCGGCTCCGCCTTCGCGCAGGCGACCGGCTGCCCGTTGAACTCTCCGGGCGGCAACATCAGCCACATTGTCTATATCCAGTTCGACAACCTGCACCTGGAACGCGATAACCCGAATGTTCCGTCGGATCTGGAACAGATGCCCAACCTGTACAACTTCATCTTGAACAACGGGACTCTCTTTAACAATCACCACACCCCGCTGATCTCGCACACTGCGGATGACATCCTGACGTCATTGACGGGCGTCTACCCGGATCGCCACGGCCAAGCAGTCGCCAACAGCTTCGTGGCGCAAAACCTGTCTTCCAACAAGTTCTGGGACGAATTCCCGAGCTCCTTCACCTATTGGACCGACCCGGTGGAAACGAGTTCGACCGAAGATACGGCCTACAGCATGATTGCTGCCCCAGGCCAGAACGCGCCGGCGCCGTGGGTTCCATATACCCGCTTGGGCTGCAACTTTGGCGCAGTCTCGATTGCCAACATGGAAATGGAGAACACAAATGGGGACATCATCGAGATCTACGGAAAGAGCAGTCCGCAGTTCAAAGAGTCCACGACTCAGGCAGCGCCTGACTTTGAAGGCATCGCCATTCATTGTGCCGCGGGCAATCCGCTCTGTACATCGACGAGCAGCAGTAGCTGCACACCCGCGGTTTCAGGTGGCATCATGGCATTCAATGGCGTCTGCGCGGAGCCAGATAACCTGCCCAGTGAACCGGGTGGCTACTCCGGCTACATGGGTCTTTTTGGTCATATCTATACTGTGCCCGCCATCTGCCCGCAGTGCCCGATCGTCAACGGGAGGCCTGCTCTCAACGACCTCAACGGGAATGCCATGACCGGTTTCCCCGGCTTCGGTCCCATCTCCCCCGCGCAGGCCCTGGCCTACGATGCGCAGATGCTGGAAAACGGCGTTCCTATTGTCTACACCTACATCTCCGATGCACACGACTGTCACACGGCTCTCCCCACCTGCACGCTCAGCGACGGGTTCTTTCGCGCGCTTGGTCCGGGCGAGGCATCGTATGAGGCGCAACTGCAGGCCTATGACGCCGCCTTTGGGCTATTCTTCACCCGCCTCTCCAACGACGGCATCGACGCGAGCAATACTCTGTTCATCATCAGCGCGGATGAGCAGGATCATTTTGTCGGAGGTCCCGCATCCCCGGCTAACTGCGATGGCGTGAACATCCCTTGCACTTATACCTATCCCAGCGGCTACACTCCCGTCGGCAACGACAGCCCCAGCGGCCTCAACTTGAGCACAGGAGAGGTCGAAGGCGACCTTACCCAGCTCTACCAGCAGCAATTCCCCAGCTTGATTCCCCCATCCTCATCGGATAGCAAGGGTGCCAACAGCGGCTTGACCGCCTCGGGCATTTTCGATTGGCACTACGACATGGCGCCGGCAGTTTCCCTTAATCCTTATCTGGCGTCGAATACCCCAAGCTTTGCCCGCCAGTTGGAACGGGCGACAGCACAGTTAACAGCGCCCAACCCAATCACTGGCAACACCGATCATCTTACCAACTACCTGGTGGACAACGCGGGCCTGAACGCTCTCCACATGATTACGGCCGATCCCGCCAGAACGCCCACTTTTGTGATGTTCGGCAACACCGATTGGTACTTCCAGGAACAGGCAGAGGGTACGATTGTTGAGCAGCCACAGGATTACGCGTATAACCACGGTGGCGTGGCGCCGGAGATCAACACGACCTGGGTTGGATTTGTTGGACCCGGAGTCGAGAACAACGGCGTGGACAGCACAACCTGGTCTGACCACACCGACATTCGCCCTACGATCTTGTATTTGACGGGTCTGACGGACGATTACCAGAGTGACGGTCGGGTGTTGGTGGAGGACTTGGTGCCCAGCGCACTGCCTGCAAACTTGCAATCGAACGTCCAGGCCTTCGAGCAACTCGCCGCCGCATACAAGCAGATGAACGCGCCAGTTGGCGCCTTTGGGCAGGCTGCGCTGCAAGGTTCGACCGTGGCGCTTGCCTCGGGAAGCACCGGCAACGACTCGCAATACACCGCGTATGAAAACAATTTGACTCAACTGACGGCTCAACGCAACGCTCTCGCGACGCAAATCAAGACCCTGTTGAATGCGGTCGAATTTCAGGGAGCGACGTTGAACCCCGCAACGGTTAGTAGTCTCACCACCGGGGCGCATGGTCTCACCGTGCAGTCGCAGGTAGCGGTGTTGAACCAGAACGTATCTCCTGTCAGTTTTGGACAGGTGAACGTGGGTACCGCGGCTCCGGTGCAGACGCTTACTTATAACTTCAGCAGCCCGACAACCCTGTCGGCGGTGAGCATACTAACTGTCGGCCAATCGGGATTGGATTACGCCGACGGCGGCAGCAGCACTTGCACTGCGGGAACGGCTTATCTCTCCGGTCAGAGCTGCGTGGTGACGGTGGCGTTCACGCCTTCGGCGCCAGGACTCCGCTCCGGTGGAGTTGCGCTGTTCGCGCAGGGTTGTAATGTGCCCTTGGCGATCTGGTACTTGAACAGCATTGGTCAGTCGAGCGCCGTTACGATCGATCCCGGCACACAAACGACGCTCGCAACTTTGGCCAGCGGCGGCCAGGCTTACGGCGCGGCGGTCGATGGCGCCGGCAACGTGTATGTGGTGGACAACGCGAACAGCCAGGTCATCGAGCTGGCCGCAGGCACATTCACACCAAGCACAGTGGTCTCCTCCGGTCTTTCGAGTCCGACGGCGGTGGCGCTGGATGGAGCGGGGAATCTATATATCTCCGACACGGGTAACAGCCGCGTGGTCATAGTGCCGAACGAACAAGGCACACTGAATAGCGCAGATATGTCGCCCGTGAGCATTAGTGGGTTAGGTTCGCCGGCCGGTCTGGCAATTGACGGCAGCGGAAACCTTTATGTCGACGACGCCACCAATGGCGATGTGGCGGAGGTCCCAACAGGCGGCGGAGCGCCGGTCACGGTAGCTTCCGGCTTGACGGGCCCATACGGAGTCGCGGTGGACGCGGCTGGCAACGTGTATGTTGCCGGTAATAATCAGGTAGCCGAGTATCCAGTGGGCGGCGGAGCGCCGGTCCCGTTGGGCAGCGGCTTTAACAATCCCAGCAGTCTGGCCGTGGATGCTTCGGGAGCGGTTTATGTGGCGGACTCGGGTAACTCGAGAATCGTGCGCGTAGCTCCGGGAGGCGCTTCGCAAGCCGTTCTAACGGTCGCGGGTGTTACGAATCCGCAGGCCGTCGCCGTCGATTCGTCTGCCAACGTGTATGTCACGGCAGCCGGTAGCGTGTATGAACTCAATCGCACGCAGGCAGCGGCTCTAACCTTTGGTAACACCAATGTCGGCTCGACCAGCGCTCCGCAGACAGTCACGGTTTCCGACGCCGGCAACCAACAGCTAACTATGTCGAACGTTGCGGCTACGGCGAACTTCACGGTGGTGCCTTCCGGCGGCACGGATTGCACTTCCAGCACGCAGCTTGCTTCCGGCCTGCTATGCCTGGTAGGAGTAGAGTTTGCTCCCTCGATCAGCGGTACGCTGACGGGCACGCTCACGCTCACCGATAACGCGCTCAACAATACGGCGAGCGCGCAGACGGTGCAGTTGTCGGGCGGCGGCTTGCAAATTGCGCAAACCATCACCTTCCCGCCGATTCCGGCCCAGACGTATGGCGCGGGAACGGTGACCTTAAACGCAACCGCCAGTTCGGGTCTGGCCGTGAGTTACACGGTGACTGCGGGTCCGGCGACCGTCAGCGGCAACATACTGACGATCGGGGGCGCGGGTTCTGTGACGGTGCAGGCGATCCAGGCGGGGAACACTGAATACGCCGCAGCGACGCCGGTCTCGCAAACCTTTGCCGTCAATCAGGCCAGCCAAACAATCGCCTTTACCACCAACGCCCCGGCGCAAGCCGCCTATGGCACCTCGTTTATCGTCGCGGCAGGCGCAAGCTCGGGATTGCCGGTGACGTACACAAGCTCGGGAGTGTGCACGAATTCCGGCGCAACATACACCATGACCAGCGGCGTGGGAACGTGCACGGTAATGGCAAGTCAGGCAGGCAACAGCAACTACCTGGCCGCGTCGCCGGTGAGCGAGTCCAGCGCCGCGGTGCGGGCCAATCCCACAGTGAGCTTTACGGGTGCGCCTAAGACCGCGCCGCTCGGCAGCTCATTCATGCTGATCGCAACCACCAACGCCAGCGGCTCGGCAGTCATCACCGTCGCCGGGACAGTCTGCTCCTTGTCGGGAGAGTATTCTCCCGATACCGCTACGGTCCTGAAGGACGCTGGCAGCTGCAAGTTCACAGCAAGCTGGGGCGCGGATCAGAACTATAACCCTGCCACCGCGCAGCAGAGCACGACTGCCACAAAAATCACACCCATCATCACTTGGCCTAGTCCTGCGTCCATCACTTACGGAACGCCGCTCAGCGCCACGCAACTCAACGCCACGGCCAACACAGCTGGCACCTTCACTTACAAGCCCGACGCTGGAACTGTGTTGAACGCGGGGAGTGACACTTTGACGGCGAAATTCGCGCCCGCCGCCGCGGATTATGAAAGCACAACCGCGACCACGACGCTGCAAGTGCTCCAGGCCGCTAGCACAACCGAAATCACTTCAGCCGCCACACAAGTGGTGCACATGAACAAGAAAGGTCTCGCCACTGCGGTCGTGGACGTTTATGTGATGTCCTACCTGCCGGGCGGTGACGTTTCTGTGATCGCAAGCTCCGGTGAGGCGTGTTCCGGATCCGTAAACCCCAAAACCGGGGATGCTGGATGCAAACTGGAGTTCGCCAAAACGGGGACGCGAACCGTTACAGCGAGCTACTCGGGAGACGTTAACCACCTCGGCTCGGCCGCAAGCAACTCTGTCACCGTAACCGTAAACCCATACTGATCGAACCCGGTTCCCAACCCTTGACGTTCTTCGTCAAGGGTTGGAATGCCAGGGCATTCCTGCGTTTCGCACCCTTTCAATCCATCAGATCTTGTCACCGCGAGCGAACCGGGTACCCAGCGCGCCCGTCTTGGCGCGATGGGCTGGAGTAGCGGGCTTATGGGAAGCGGCCCTCTTACAACATCACGCCGCGTTGTTTCAGCTTCTCTCCGTTTTGAATCCTGCCCCCTGCATTCGATCTACTCCCACCGAGATGCAATCGACGAGCGAGAACGACTTCGAGAGTTTGCAAGCACGGGGTAAACAGCGCCTGGGACAATGTTTCCTAATCTTGGCTGACGCGGACGCCAAGTTGCCCCAAGCCGACTTTCGGACCGCGGCGTTGAGAGGTTGTCCTAGGCATAACTTCCGAATGGATCGTTAGGGGGGCCAGGCGGTCTCGGCTGTCGTGGTGAGTGGCCGCATTGCGCCACCATTCTTGGTTTTCTTTACTGGGTGCCTTATCGAACCAAACATTCCTGCCGAAAGCCCAGAAATCATAAGAGACTTGCCATCCCGAATCCATCCGCCCGGCAAGTAGTGCGACGGCGCGGACGCTCGATCGATACTGTTCCGATTTGCCCGTTGCCTCCAAAATCGGGTGAAGGATCCAAACGGGTGGAGGGCGGAATGCGAAAATTTCCGAAGTCAATTCTGCTATTTCTTTTCACCGGCATTGTTTTCCTGGTGCAGCACCTTCCGATCGTAGGCGTGTTCCTGATGATCCTCGGCGCCCCGCTTTGGTCGGTCGTCACGATCAACC
>Ga0181530_10001088_pt1 | contig 34571 bp, 28 predicted proteins | sample PEATcosm2014_Bin_42_FD_119769 | JGI IMG/M metagenome (GOLD analysis project Ga0181530, IMG submission 119769) | Peatland microbial communities from MTU Mesocosm Facility, Houghton, MI, USA - PEATcosm2014_Bin10_60_metaG | ecosystem: Environmental > Terrestrial > Soil > Wetlands > Peat | place...
CGCTGCGGGAGGGCCGTCGAGCCTGACTATCCTGGGCGGTGCCCCGGGGGTGTAGCTCAGCTGGTAGAGCGCTACGTTCGCAATGTAGAGGCCGAGGGTTCGAGTCCCTTCACCTCCACCAAAGGTCCAGGTCAAGGGCCAAAGTGGAATCCCCTAAGATCACGTCCTTCGTCGGCGTGACCTTCCGTGACCTTATCGGACACATGATCAGCGAATCGGGCCCACGTGAACTGGGCTACTTGCATGGGTCGCACGGTCGCCTCTGGCGGACGGAACTCAGAATTCGACTCGGAACTTGGGCTGAAAGGTCGTCGTCGTTGGACGGATGGCGGCGATGCGGTCAACTCGGTAGCTCCGAAGCTGTCCATGGTCGTTGACGACAAAGAGGATCAGGTTGCCATCTTGTGTGTAGCGCAGTGAGTACGGTTCCACTCGCCGTGATCCCCATCGCCCGCTCTCGGCTCGGTAGTCGATGTCGACCTTGAGCCGGTTGACTCCCGCATAGCGAAGCAACTCGAGAGGTACGCCACGCCGCCACGACGTGATGGCCTTGGGCGCCTCCCAGTCGGGGTCCAATGTGCCGAGCGAAGCTCGGGGTAGCTGAACGATGCGCAGCGTGCCGGCGAGCCAACCGAAGACATCGTCGAGCGTCGACCAGAAGTCGGCGAAGGGTGGAAGTGGCCGGGGGAGCTGATGGCCTAGCATGTTCTCCCACTCGCCTTCGATCTCTTCTCGGAACGGCGTCGTGCGGATGGTCTCGATGGTGGGAACGTCGATCTCAGCATGGCTGCACTTGCGGGCGAGTACGGTGTTCACCGCTTGGCTCATGCCGATGAGATCGGGGTGCCGGTGCATGTGGACCACGTCGTAAAGATCACGCGGCCGGCAGCGTTCCGCCAGGGCTCGCAGCTTCTCCCCGAACAACTCGGTGAGCGAATAGCACAGTACGGCTTCCACCGGCAGAGGCGCGTCGCTGTAGGGGTGTCCGATGGGTCGCAGTTCGGGACGTTCGACAAGGAGTTCATCGGTGGTGATATCGAGCTTCACCTTGGGTGATGTCGGTTGTGGGTTCGGGCCCTGATAGGCGATTCTTCCCTGGGTCGTGGGTCTGCCTCGTCGGTTCCGTCGGCGTTGGAACGACTGGGCGTCGAGTGTCAGCTCGATCCCCGACTCCTCCAAGAGCCATTCGGCGATCTCCCCGAAGATGCACTGCAGATCGTCAGGTTCGTCGGGACCGCCTTCTGTGACGGTGAAGTCAAGGTCTTCGGAGAACCGGAACGTCTCGTAGTAGCACTTGCGAAGGCAAGTTCCTCCTTTGAAGATCCACCTCTCGGCGAGGGCGGAGTGTTGTGCGATCCCCGCCAGCAGCCAGCCTAGGACGTAGTCCTTCTCGATCACGCCGACATCGAGGGTCCATTCGGCGCGTAGCTGTTGGAGGTCGCGCTTGGGGATCATGCTGGCTCCACCGGAGCGAGCATGACGTTGACTCGCAAACCCCAGCGCATCAACCGTCGACCGCCCTTGGGTCCCTGCGGATCGAGGGGGGAGATGCCCGCCGAGACGCGTGCTTGGCTGGCGGCGATCAGGTCTGGTTGGTCGCGACCAAGTGCTTCGACGATGTAGCCGAGGCGCTTGAAGACGGCCCGGTTCCCGAGGCGGTCGCCGTAGTCAATGAGGGTGAGAGGATCATGCTCGTCGAGGTAGGCATCGGTGATCTCAGCTGCGTGGCGGATCCCGCCAGCGAGTCTCGGGTCATCGAGAACATCGATCACGGTCCGTCCCGGGTCGGCAAAGCGAAGTCGAGTCCCGTCGTGCCACTCGGTCTTGGTTCCCCAGCTGAGGGCGGTTTCGGACGCGTGGGCGATCAGGTAGGCGTGGTCGAGGAGCCTGACGTTGGAAGAACGGACCCTGGTAATCGTCTTGAGGACCGTCGTGCGGAACACCTGATCGGTGAGCGCCCAGTGGTTGGCCGACGTCCACCCGGTGAAATAGCAGGGAGCCCACACCGCTGTCGCCACGATGAGGGCGTCTTCCGACCATGCGGCGGGGTTGGCGGCGTCGACGGGTACCCCGATGTACATGCCGCGGCGGACCCGGCGGACCCAGCCGTCTGCGGCCCAGCGGGAGAGGCGCTTGGCCGCAGAGTCAGCATCGACGCCCAGAACGTCAGTGACGAGGGCGGGCGTGATGAACCTGCTGCCCGAACCGAACACCGCTGTGAGCTCGGCCCGGCCCTTCCCCGAGATACCTGATGCAAATTCCGACATCCTTAGACCGACACCTCCGTTCCGAAGGAAATATCTGGATCAAGGATATCAGTAACGTCGCCATACCGACACATCCCTTGCCGAGAGAATTACCGGCTTACGGATATCGCTCCTCGGGCGTGGGGCGTCAATCATGTTCGCGGGGCACAGGATGTCCGTCCTGAGTACGAGGTGCGATCCCGTCGACCCGCCCTGCTAACGGGTGTGACATCCAGCTATGGTATCTAGCTAACTAGAGAAATGGAGTCACAGATGATCGAGTTCCATCTCGACACGCGCTCGGGCGTCCCGCCCTACCAGCAGATCGTCAAGCAAGTGCGCCACGCGCTGCGGCTCGGCCTCCTCGACGTGGACGACCAGCTCCCCACCGTGAAGGAGGTGGTCACGAGCCTGGCGATCAATCCGAACACGGTGCTCAAGGCCTACAAGGAGCTGGAGCACCTCGGTCTGGTCGCGGCACGGCCCGGCATCGGCACCTTCGTCACGAAGACGCTCCGCGACGACTCGCTCGCTGCTCACGGACCGCTCCGACAGAGCCTGCAACGGTGGCTCGCCCAGGCACGCCGAGCGGGGCTCGACGAGGAGAGCATCGAGGCGCTCTTTCGCGACGTCGTTCAATCCTCTTCCGCAGAAGGCGTAGCGTGACCCCCGTCTTGGAGGCGGATGGCCTCGGCAAGCGCTACGGACAGAAGTGGGCGCTCTCTGAGTGCACGCTCGCCATACCCGCCGGCAAGGTCGTCGGGCTCGTCGGGCCCAATGGCGCCGGCAAGACCACGCTGCTCCAGCTGTCCGTCGGCCTCCTGCAGCCGAGCGCCGGGTCGGTCACCGTCCTCGGTGGGCGCCCGGGCACGGCACCGGACCAGCTCGCCCGCGTAGGTTTCGTCGCCCAGGACGCACCGACTTACGCGGGGATGTCGATCCGTGACCACCTGCGCTTCGGCGCCTGGATGAACCCGAGCTGGGACGCGGGGCTGGCCGAGGATCGCATCGCGCGCCTCGGGCTCGACCCTCACCAGAAGGCAGGCCAGCTCTCGGGCGGCCAGCGCGCCCAGCTCTCCCTGACCTTGGCGGTGGCGAAGCGACCAGAGCTGCTCCTGCTCGACGAACCCGTGGCGAGCCTCGATCCCCTCGCACGGCGTGAGTTCCTTCAGGGCCTCATGGAGGTCGTCGCCGAGCACGGCGCGAGTGTCATTCTCTCCTCTCACCTCGTCGCCGACCTCGAACGGGTCTGTGACTACCTGGTCGTCCTCATCGACTCGCGGGTCCAGGTCGCGGGCGACATCGACGAGCTGTTGGCGACTCACCATCGGCTGACCGGCCCGCGACGCGACCACAACGCGCTGCCGAGCGATCAGCAGGTCATCGGCGAGAGCCACACCGACCGGCAAAGCACGTTCGTCGTGCGAACCGACAACTCCGTGCTCAATCCCGCCTGGACGGTCGAGCAGCTCAACCTCGAAGACCTCGTGCTCGCCTACATGACCCGCGCCGTCCAAGGGGACCGCCAGCCGAAGCTAGAGGCCCTCCCATGATCCGTCTCACGCTGCGCCAGTTCCGCACGGAGTCGGTCATCACCTTCGGACTGCTCGCCGTGCTCGGCGTCGTGCTCGCCGTCACCGGCCCGCACCTCGCGAATGTGAACAACGCGTTCCAGAACGCCTGCAGCAACCCCGCGGTGCTCTGCACTAAGGCGACGAACCCGGTGGTCTCGACCGACCTGTCGCTGCAGGGTGCCCTGCCGTTCGTCGTGACGATCGCGCCAGCGCTCATCGGGATCTTCTTCGGGGCGCCCCTTGTCGCCCGCGAGCTCGAGGCCGGTACATTCCGCCTTGCCTGGACTCAGAGCGTCACCCGGCGGCGCTGGCTCGCGGTGAAGCTCGGGTTGATCGGTGTCGCCTCCATGGCGGTCGCCGGATTGCTCACCTGGATGGTCGACTGGTGGGCCAGCCCGCTCGATGCAGCGAACAAGAACCGCTTCGACCCGGGGGCCTTCGGCTGGCATGGCGTGGCGCCGATCGGTTATGCGGCATTTGCATTCGCACTCGGGGTGACTGCGGGTGTGTTGCTACGCCGAACGGTCCCGGCGATGGCCGTGACCCTCGTGGGGTTCGTCGCGGCACGCCTCGCCGTGCAGCATTGGATTCGCCCGAATCTGGCTGCGCCCCTCCATGAGTCCGTGTCGCTCTCGAGTTCGGGTCTCGGCGTCCTGAGCGCATCTGTGGCGACGGGCACCGTCGCCTCGCTCGCTCCTCCCCAGGTGAACGTCTCGAACGGCTGGGTGTTGTCGACGGCGGTAGTCGATAGGTCCAGCCATGCGATGACCACCCAGGCCGTGGTCCATGCCTGTCCCACGTACGGCCAGATCGCCAACACCAACGTGCTGCCGAGCCCAGCGGAGATGCACTCGATACACGATGCGTGCATCACCAAGCTCTCTGAGATCTTCCATACAGTTGTCACCTACCAACCAGCCAGCCGCTTCTGGCCGTTCCAGTGGGCGGAGATGGGGATCTTCCTGGCGGCGGCGCTGGCACTGTGCGGAATCGCCCACTGGTGGCTTCGACGGCAGTAGGCGAGATCTCTCACGAAAACCCACGTCATGCCGGCGGTGATCCGGCGAGGCTGGAAGGTGCCCTAATCCGTGCGGAGAGCGCGACTGGCCTCGCTGTTGCGACTGCCTACAAGATCCCGGAGCCAGTCGGCTTCTTGATAACAGAGTTCACTCGACCTCCGGTCTTGGCAACCAGCAAGCCAACATGTCCGTAGTAGTCATCCACAGCTTGCTTGCGCACACTGGCCCCAGCTACGCCGCGATGTGCGATTGACCCACGTAGTTCAACGTACTTGTCGAGCTTACGCGATGCCTGCGCTTCCGACATGTTGTTCCACTTCCAGAAAGTGGAGACTTTCGGAACACCGAGGGCCGTGCTTCATCGATGCCGACCCCACCCACGTTTGCATTCCGTCGCCTGCCCCGCAGCAGGTACCGCATCATGGTCGATGATGTCCCGTCGCTCGCCGAAGAAAGTGATCGTCGTCAACTGGGCACCGGAGCCATTCGCTCGGGCTTGCGAGGGCTTGCCCATCGGACGTAACCACCGATCCGCGAATGGGCACGACCAGGGTCGGTCCGGCGTAACCTTACGTGACCTTATCGAGATGGAAGGGGAGGGATCGTGAGGTGACCTGAGGGGATCGCAACCCCGCTACCAGGAATCTCCTCGGAAAGGGCCTGGTCAAAACACTGAGAGCCAGACGTTCGCAATGTAGAGGCCGTGGGTTCAAATCCCATCACCTCCACCCGGTGGGCTGACCCCATTCAGTGGACCACTCTTTGGGGTTCAGCTCATACAGATCGGCTCCGCATCGAGCCGGGCCCCAGCCGAGTCAAGTGGGCCGCGTCCACGTGCTGGTCACGTTGTTTGGCTCGCCTCACGACCCGAGCTTGCGCACGGGCCGGCCACCCTCCCTGCGGCCCTCCGGGCCGGAGGGTAGAGCGCGAGCGACTGCGCGCGGCGTTTGGCCTGTCCCAGCGATCGCACGGTCTGGGCCGCGTACACGTCCAGATGGGTGGCAAGTGCGATGAACACCTGGGCAGTGGTGAGTGCGTCGCCCAGGGCATGGTGCGGCCGATGGACGGGGAGACCGAGACTGTGGGCGAGGCCGCTGAGCGAGGTCGGTCCCGCCGCCTGCCCCCGCTCGAGCGCCAAGAGCTCCCCAAGGTCGCGGGTGTCGATGACGGGCCGGTGGAGCCTCAGACCCAAGTGCTTGAGCACCGGTGCGAGGAACGATCGCTCGATCCACGCTGCGTGGGCGACCAGGATCCGCCCGCTCATGACAGAGACCAGGGGAGCGATTGCCTCGTCGAGCGGCGGCGCATCGGCTAGGTCGACGGTGCGGATCCAATGAACCAATACCGACTCCTCGGGCAGCGGGTGGGTATTTCGGCACAGGCCGTAGACGGCGTTGCCGGCGATAACCCGTCCGGCGTCGATCGGCACGGCGAACGAGAGGATCTCGTCGCTCCTCGGGTCGAGCCCACTCAGTTCGAGGTCCACGACGCAGAAGTGGGCGAGGCGCCACGGGGTTCGCCCCGCGGGGACCGCGCCCTCGACGTACTCGGCCGCCGCGTCCGATGCCGCCGTCCGGGCACGGAACGCCGGTGTCACTTGATCAGGGCGAGGTCGTTGGCGATGTGGCGCTGCACCGAGGCCACGGCCCGGAACGCCACCTTCAAGTAGTTTCGGGTCAAGGGGTTCAACTCGTCTGGGTCCAGGAAATCGTCGGGCGGGACCCCCCGCTCCAACTGGGCGACCTGGTGGTCGAGTCGGAGCTGGCACACGAGTTCGAACGCCTCGCGCAGGGCGAGTGCGTCGAAGGCCGTGAGGATGCCGGCATCCTCCGCCGCCGCCAGTCGCGCGTTGGTCGAGGCGCACGTGACCCCGGCGGCCAGTCCCGCCCACCGGGCGATGTCCACGATCGGTACCACGCCCCCGCTCTTCAGGTCGAGCCGGTTGCGATGCTCGCCCGTGGACTCTACGACGAGGCCCCGCAGGAAGCCGGTGGGCGGTCGGTGGGCGAGGGCGAACTCGGCCAGCAGGCGCAGCAGCCGCGGGCGTGCCGGGGCGAGCCGGAACGTCTCTGCGATGAGCGGCTCGGTCTCGTCGCCCCACACCACCCGGCTGTCGACGAGCACTGACACCAGCACCAGGGCCTTTTCCTGGGTGGGGAGGTCGAGGAAAGACCGGGCCGCTTTCTGCCACGACGACAGCGACCGCACGAAGAGTGGGTCCGACGCGCTGACCCGGTGTTCGTCGGGGTGGAACCCGCACCGGACCAGCAGGTTGGTCGCGGCTATGGCGACTTCGCCCAGGTAGTGCCGCACGGCAGTCTCGTCGCGCCGGTCCCCGTCGAACCAGACGATGGCGCTGTCGAGGTCGGAGCTCGGCACCGCCTCCCGTCGGGCCTGGCTGCCGAGCGTCAGCCACGTGAAGCGCGCCGGCGGCTCGCCCGCGCCAGCGACGGTGAGGTCGAGCACCTTGCGGGTGAGTGCGTCGGTCACCACCGAGAAGACCGACATCACCTCCTCGGCCGGCACCCCGCCCTGGGTCATGGCGACGACGGTCGGCCGCAACTTGGACGACGCGTCGACCAGCTCGCCGCCGGAGGACGCCCGGGAGATGGCACGGCGCAGGAAGAACGAGGAGCTCCGCTCCACGGCCAGGAGGTCGTGGTCCTCGACGATGCCGAGAACCCGCCCGTTTGCGGACACCACGGGGAAGTGCCGGATCCCCCGGTCGAGCATTTCCATCAGCACGTCGTTGCCCGAGCGGTCGCTGGGGATCGTGAACGCCGGTGCGGTCATGACCGCCGACACCGGTGCTTCGCCGGGGAGATCGCCGGCGACCACCCGCGAGCGCAGGTCGCTGTCGGTGACGATCCCGACCGAGTCCTCCAGGTCGACGATGAGGGCGGTCGCCCCGGCCTCGGTCATCCGGCGGGCCGCCTCGCGGATCGGGGTCGCCGGCGCGCAGATCACCGGTTCGCTGCGGATGGTGGCGCTGACCGGCTCGCGCAGGCGGTCCCTCGGGACCTCGGAGCCCGGCGCGTACAGCAGGTGATGGCGGTCCTCGAGCATCGAGCGGGTGAGGTAGCGAAGGCCCTGGGGCTGGGCGAGGATCTCCGAGGCCGCATCGGCCGGGATGCGGTAGGTGAGGGTGTCCTCCGCTGTGCGCGTGGCGAAGCCCGTCGGGAGGCCGGACAACACCGATGCGTGCCCGAACAGCTCGCCCGGGCCCATCAAATCGAGGACCCGCCCGTCGTCGACGACCTCCACGGCCCCGGCCCGGATCACCCGCAGGAACTCGATGCCCTCGGCACCCTTCGGGAAGATGGTCGTCCCGGCCGGGTGGAATTCGACCTCCACTGAATCCGCCAGTCGCTCGACCGCCGCAGGGTCGGACGCGTCGAAGGGCGGGCACTGAAGGAGAAAGTCAACGATGTCGGGTATCGCTGCCACCGCGCCCCAGCAAACCACACCTGTGTCACCGACCAGAGATCGGACGGAGCCTGACTACGTGAACTGCACTCGAACCTTGAGATCCTGACAATGACGAACCGCCACGGTATGTACGACGCTCCGGCAGGGGTTCGAACAAAGTCCCATCACTTCACTTGCCGACGTTGCGGCCGACCCGAGGAGCCCAAATTCGGCCACTGGTCACACTTTGCTGCCGCATATCCCCAGTTCAGCGGGCCAGGAGGGGTTATTTTGGTATGCACCGGCCCCGTGGGCCGGATTGCCCCGTGAGATCCCGCTCTCGGCGCCATGAGTGCAAGGTCGTCATCAGCTCCATTGAACCCAAGCGGAGGGCGGCGTACCAGGTGGTTGACAACTTATTGATGGCGAAAGGGAGGATGTTCACAGGTTGTTTGAACCGGGTGAACCCGTAATTGGTCGTGAAAGGGGGCGATGGCATGTCGCGCCTCACGTCCAGTCAGCGGTCTGTGTCTCGGCGGGGACCGCAGGGTCACCTGACTGTCTTCCTTGGGATCGCCCCGGGTGCCGGCAAGACTTCTTCCATGCTCCTCGAAGGACGACGCATCGCCGTTCAGGGGCGGGACGTTGTCGTGGGACTGGCAGAGACGCACGGACGGGCCAAGACCGAGGCCGCGCTGGAATCGTTGGAACGCGTCGCAACGCGCCAGGTCGGCTATCGGGGGACCAACTTCGAAGAGCTCGACATCGATGCGATTCTGGACCGGCACCCGAGCGTGGTGTTGGTGGACGAATTGGCCCATCGGTGCGTACCAGGTAGCCGTCACGAAAAGCGATGGGAAGACGTCGAGGAGTTACTCGACGCGGGAATCGATGTGGTGACCACGCTCAACGTGCAGCATCTCGAGAGTCTGAACGACGCAGTTGAAGCAATCACCGGAGTCCCGCAACGAGAGTCGGTGCCCGACGCTGTGATTGCAGCCTCCGAGAGCGTTCATTTCGTGGACATCACACCGGAACAGCTCCGTGGTCGGGTAGCCCACGCTGATGTCGTCGGGTCCCACGCTGCCCAGTCGGCCTTGTCCGGGTTCTTTGACGCCGACCGTCTCGCCGCGTTACGGCAGGTCGGTTTGAGGTGGCTGGACGAACACAACCTTCTCGAGCCTGACCTGGTGCACGCGGTGCAGGACCTTGGTGAATCGATCGGAACACCCGAACGGGTGCTGGTTGCCCTGACCGGTGACCCGGAGGCGGAACACGTACTTCGGCGGGCATCGCACATCGCTCGAACGGTCCATGCCGAACTCATCGGCGTGTACGTACGCGTGCCCACCGACAAGGTCGAACCCGAACCGTCCTGGTTGGCGGGCCAGCGCCGGCTCCTCACCGAGCTGGGAGGGCATTACACCGAGTTGGCCGGCGTCGATGTCGCCATGACGGTGTTGGAGTTTGCACGGTCCGAAGGAGCCGGCCAGCTGGTGCTGGGTGCGACCCGCCGCTCCCGCAAGGACGAGCTGCTGCACGGATCGGTCATTCACAAGGCCATCCATTCAGCAGGTCCGATCGAGGTGCACATCGTCCCACCCCGGGAACCTGCGCACCCAGCCACACGAACCAAACCTATCGGCAGGTCAAGCCCCCGGCGCGTCGTCTTCCCTACCCAGCGGCGTGCGGCAGCGTGGCTGGCTGCCCTGCTTCTCCCGGTGATCCTGACGACTTCATTGCTCCCAGTGCGGTCGTCCCTCCAGCTCGCAGGAATCCTGCTGTGCAATCTCTTGGCCGTGGTGGCGGTCGCGCTGCTGGGCGGGAGCCGACCCGCCATTCTGGCGACAGCAGTGGCCTTCGTCATGTCGGACTTCTTTTTTGCGCCGCCGTTCTACAGCCTGCGGGTCGGGCGCTTAGTCGACCTGATCGCATTGATCACGTTCGTCGTCGTTGCGGGCGCCGTCGGCTATCTCGTCGATCTTCTGGCCCGTCAGGGTGTGCGCACGGCACATACGAACGCCATCTCACAGAATCTCCTTCGTTTGGCGGCAGACAGCCTGATCCATACGGGACAGGTCGAGTCGGCGATCGCCTCCGTCCGGCGGACCTTCGGTCTCGACGGCGCGTGTGTCCTGCATTGGAACGACGACTCGTGGGGCGTCGAGGCCGCCGTCGGGGAGACGACCGTCATGACTCCTGAATCCGCCACGTTCAGCGTCGAAATCGCGAGCGGACGGGTCCTGGCGCTGGAGGGATCTCGAATGACGAGTGACGAGGCGGCGGCCCTCACGTCCTTCCTCGATCAGATTCGGTTTGCGCGCGAGCGGGCGCTCCTTGGGGAGATCGGGCAGGAGCAAGAGGGCGGCGACGAAGCGGCTCCTCAGTGAGTCAAAGCCTTGCCCATAATCCCGACAACATATCCGGCGATGTTGCCTTGATCCCGACGGACGTGATGGACGAATGACCTGATGGGAGCAGCACTCGAGAGACCCAGCGGACTCGACTCAACGTAAGCGGCGCGCTGCCCGTCACCGGAGCGCACGAGATCGCCAAGGTCGCCCATCACGAACTCCTCCACCACATCTCGAGTCTGTCCCGCGCCATCATCCACGTCGATCCTGCGACCACCAGATTCGACTCGCATGCGTCGACGGCCCACCTTCGGAGTCAGCACTAGAAAGGCTGCCCCACCACCCCTGTCCCAATATGTGCAGTTGGCCACGGCCGCCGTGCCCGGATCCGGCCGCTCTGGGATGGGCCAACTCGAGCAAGCAGGTCAGGTGTTCAAGCGGTCGTTAGGCCGGCCGATCTGGGCACCCTGAGCCGTCGTCACCAACCGCCTGATCTTGACACTTTCCTGACTATCGCCAGCTCTCACTGGGCCTCGTCGATTGGGTCAAATCCGCGCCGAGCCGTACGCCTACGTTCTCGGGTGAGAACCCGAAGATGCCGCAGCGTGAAGCGGTCGTTCACCGTTTCTTCACTCGCTTTCGCCTGATCTCCACCGCGCCGCTACCGGCAACCACCTCATGCTTGCCACATGGCAGATCTACTCGTTGTTCTCGGCATCGCGCTGTTCGTGGTGCTGATGCTCGGCCTCATCTGGGCGCTGGAGCGGGTGTGACCGTCGTCCAGGGTCTCTTGCTCGCATTGTCCGTGGTCATGTTCATCTACCTGGGCGTGGCGATGTTCAAGCCGGAGTGGTTCTAAATGGGCTTCGCGCTGACCATCGTCGTCCTGATCGTCGCTCTGGCGGTCACGTGGCGCTTCCTGGGTTCCTATATGGCAGCGGTCTTCGACGACCGGGTCCACTTCTTGGGGTGGGCGGAGCGCCCGGTCTATCGAGCGCTCGGGACCAGTCCTGATCGGGAGCAGACCTGGCAGCGCTACGGCGGCTCACTGATCGTCTTCTCCGGCGTGACCTTGGGCCTGACCTATTTCCTGCTGCGAATCCAGGGTTCGTTGCCCCTGAACCCGCAGCACCACGGTGCCGTGGGCTCTGCGCTCAGCTTCAACACGGCCGTCTCCTTTCTGACCAACACCAACTGGCAGAACTATGGCGGCGAGACCACGATGTCGTACTTCTCACAGATGGGCGCCTTGACCGTCCAGCAGTTCGTCAGCGCGGCTGTCGGCATCGCGGTGGCGATCGCCTTGGTGCGGGGCTTCTCGCGGCGGAAGTCGGCGACCATCGGGAACTTCTGGGTCGATATGACCAGATGCGTGCTCTACATCCTGCTTCCCGTCGCATTCGTGGCGGGGATCATCTTCGTGGCTCAGGGTGCAGTGCAAACCCTCGCCGGAACGATCAGTATCAGCGACCATCTCAACGGGGTCACGCAGACCATCCCACGGGGTCCGATCGGCTTCATGGAAACCATCAAGCAGCTTGGCACGAACGGCGGAGGGTTTCTCGACCAGAACGGTGCGACGCCGTTCGAGAATCCAACCGGGCTGACCAATCTCCTCTCGATCTTCTTGATCCTGATGATTCCTATCTCGCTCACCTACACATTCGGGAAGATGGTGGGCAGCATCAAGCACGGTGCGGCCCTCCTCGCAGCCATGGTGATCATCTTCGGCGTCTGGCTCAGCTTCACGAGCTATGCCGAACACCAAGGCAACCCCGCTGTCGTCGCTGCCGGTGTCCACCAGACGAATACCGGAAACACCGAGGGTAAGGAAGTTCGATTCGGGGACACGTCGACTGCGCTCTACGGTGTGACTTCGACTCAGACCTCGACCGGGTCGGCCGATGCGTCCTACGACTCCTTCACCCCGATCGGCGGTTTCGGGCTCTTGACCGGGATGATGCTCGGCGAGGTCACTCCCGGCGGCGTCGGCAGTGGCCTCTACACGATCCTGCTCGACGCCATCATCGCCGTCTTCATCGGTGGGTTGATGATCGGGAGAACACCCGAGTACCTGGGGAAGAAGATCCAGGCCCGAGAGGTGAAGCTCGCCGGACTCGGGGTACTCGTGATGCCGATCATCGTCCTCGTCTTCACGGCGATCGCCGTCTCGGTAGCCGCCGGACGAGCCGGTCCCCTCAACGCCGGCCCTCACGGCTTCAGCGAGATCCTCTATGCCCTGACCTCACAGGCCAACAACAACGGATCGGCGTTCGCGGGCCTCACCGGCAATACGCCCTTCTACAACATCGTCGGTGGCTTGGACATGCTCCTGGGGCGGTTCGCCATCATGATCCCGGTGCTGGCGTTGGCCGGCGGTCTGGCGGCCAAGAACGTGGTGCCAGCCAATGCCGGCACATTCCGCACCGACAACCCAATGTTCGTCGGCCTGGTCATCGGGGTCATCGTCATCATCGGCGGCCTGACCTTCTTCCCCGCCGTCTCCCTTGGTCCGATCGTCGAGCAACTGAGCCACGGAAAGTTCTTCTAATGACCACTGCTGATCACACGCCCGCACCAACTGGCGAAGACCGGGGCGACGGCATCGCCCTGGCCACCGCCCTCCAAGAGCCACATTTGGCGCACGGCGTGGCCCAGGCGAGGGGGCTGTTCGACAGGCAGATCCTGCGTATGGCCGCGGTCGGTGCCTTCAAGAAGCTCGACCCACGGGTCCAGGTCAAGAACCCGGTCATGTTCGTCGTCCTCATCGGCTCGGTCATCACCCTCCTCGAGTCCATCGCTCACCCGGGAATTTTCAACATCTCCATCACCTTCTGGCTGATCCTGACGGTGCTCTTCGCCAACTTTGCCGAGGCCATGGCGGAGGGTCGGGGCAAGGCTCAAGCCGACACCCTGCGCCGCATGCGCTCGGAGACCGAAGCCCGGCGCCTCAACGCCGACGGAGGCGAGACTCGGGTCCCTGCGGCGGAGTTGTCCAGGGACGACCTGGTTGTCTGCGAAGCGGACGATGTCATCCCGTCGGATGGTGAGATCGTCGAAGGTGTCGCGTCGGTCGACGAATCGGCCATTACGGGAGAGTCGGCGCCGGTGATCCGCGAGTCGGGCGGCGACCGCTCGGCGGTGACCGGTGGCACCAGGGTCCTGTCAGATCGCATCGTGGTGCGCATTACGGCCGAGCGCGGCAAGACCTTTCTCGATCGCATGATCAACCTGGTCGAGGGCGCCAATCGACAGAAGACGCCGAACGAGATCGCGCTGACGATCCTTCTGGCCGTCCTCACCATCGTCTTTCTGCCGGTCGTCGTGACGCTCCAACCTTTTGGCCACTACGCCGGCGGGACGGTGTCGATCGTGATCTTGGTCGCCCTGCTCGTGTGCCTGATCCCCACCACCATCGGCGCACTGTTGTCGGCGATCGGGATCGCCGGTATGGATCGCCTGGTGCAGCGCAATGTGCTGGCCATGAGTGGTCGGGCCGTGGAGGCCGCCGGGGACGTCCAGACGCTGCTCCTGGACAAGACGGGCACCATCACGCTCGGCAACCGGATGGCCTCACGCTTTGTGCCGGTCGGCGGCCACACGGAAGAGCAGGTGGCCGACGCTGCACAACTCGCGTCCCTGGCCGACGAGACACCCGAAGGTCGTTCGATCGTGGTGTTGGCCAAGGAAGAATTCGACATTCGTGAGCGCGAGCTGACAGGCGAGCATCAGTTCGTGGCCTTCACTGCCACCACCCGGATGTCCGGCCTGGACATCGATGACCGCCGGATCCGTAAAGGTGCCGCCGACGCCGTCAGAAGCTGGTCGTCTGAATTGGGGGGCACGGCTCCGGCCGAACTGGCTGGGATCGTCGACGGCATCGCCCGCGGCGGATCCACGCCCCTCGTCGTGGCCGACGGCCCCGAGATCCTCGGGGTCATCGAGCTCAAGGACGTGGTCAAGTCCGGCATCCGGGAGAAGTTCGCAGAGATGCGCGCCATGGGTATCCGGACCATCATGATCACAGGCGACAACCCGCTCACGGCGGCCGCCATCGCCCAGGAGGCCGGCGTCGACGACTTCCTGGCCGAGGCCACCCCTGAGGCCAAGATGGCGCTGATCAAGGCCGAGCAGGAGGGCGGCAAGCTCGTGGCCATGACCGGAGATGGCACCAACGATGCGCCGGCGCTGGCCCAGGCCGACGTGGGCGTCGCGATGAACACCGGGACCACGGCGGCCAAGGAAGCCGGCAACATGGTCGACCTCGACTCGAACCCGACCAAGCTCATCGACGTCGTCGAGATCGGCAAGCAATTGCTCATCACGCGCGGATCGCTGACGACGTTCTCGATCGCCAACGACGTGGCGAAGTACTTCGCCATCATTCCCGCTCTCTTCATCGCAACCTACCCGCAGCTGGCACCCCTCAACATCATGAAGCTGCACAGTCCCCAGAGTGCCGTCCTGTCCGCGGTCATCTTCAACGCGCTCGTCATAGTGGCCCTCATCCCGTTGGCCCTGCGCGGGGTGCGGTTCCGTCCCTCGTCGTCGGAATCGATCCTGCGGCGCAATGTCTGGATCTTTGGCGTCGGCGGAATCCTCGTGCCGTTCATCTTCATCAAACTCATCGACCTCGTCCTGGTCGCTCTGCACGCCTACTAAATGGAGAACCACTGATGCTCGTCCATCTCCGCCGCTCTGTCATCATGGCCCTGATCTGGCTGCTCCTCCTGGGCTTCGTCTACGCCTTTGCCGGGACCGGCGTGGCCCAGCTCCTGTTCAAGCACCAAGCAAATGGTTCGATCGGCTCGCTCGGGTCGCCCCTCATCGGGCAGAACTGGTCTCAGACCAAGTGCCCCGGCCACCCCCTGGGGAGCTGCGTGTTCCAGGGTCGTCCGGACAACGTCGGCCCCTACGCTGCCACGCTCAATCCTGTCTCTTCGGGTGGGGACAACCCGCTCGAGGCCAACAACATCCCCGGGCACCCGACTGTGTCGAACCCTGGCGAGTCCGCCGCCTCGAACCTCGGTCCCCGCTCCAAAGTGCTCTTGGAGAACACTGAGGCCTTGGTGGCCTACTGGCACAAGCTCGGTGTCGACCCGACACCCGATCTCGTCACGACCTCGGGAAGCGGCTACGACCCCGACATCACGCCCGCAGATGCCACCGCCGAGATCCCTATGGTCTCGCGAGCCACGGGTCTCTCGCCGTCGACACTGAAGAACTTGATCAGGCACCAGATTCACGGTGAAGAATTTGGGTTCCTCGGCAGCCAATACATCGTCGTCCTCCAGCTCAACGAGGCCCTCGCCAGGCTTCGGTGAGTTCCGCGGAGTTCACCACCGCCCTCGAGTGGGGTGGCCGCCCGGTGGCCCGGTCGATCGCTGACGCCCTACCACGGGCGAGAATCGTGGTCAGGGGCGAAATCGTCGAGGTTGGGAGGGACACGCTGGGGACGACGCCGACATACCGCTGCCGGCTAGACGATGGAAGCGGCCAAGTGATTCTGCTCTTCGTCGGCCGCACATCGATTCCCGGGCTCCTCACCGGCACCCGCTGCACTGTGGAGGGCACGGCGAGAGCCGAGGGGCCTCTGCTCGTGGTCTGGAATCCCCTCTACCGGATCGATGAACCAGCGAGGCGGGATCCAGAGCCACAGCTGACGTCTCCTGAGTGAGCGTCTCGAACGTGGAGGCGTCGCCGATCGCAGCGAGGAGGACTGTCCCGAGCCATCGGATACCCTCTGTACGGAGAGTAAGTCGAACGTGAGATGGCCCCGGATCCACACAAGGTCCCACCGAAGATGGCGCCAGGCTCGGCCGTTCGCATCTGCAGAGCCGACATCTCGGAGAATCGTTGCCCTCCTCCAGCTACGGACCCCGACGGCTGGCAAGGTCGGACCACAATGAGACGCAGCCTGATCGGAACGGGCGCAGCCCTGGTCAGCATGGCACTTCTCACGTTGGCGATGCTTCCGCTCCGGCCCCATCTGAGCATCGCCACGACTGCGCTCATTCTGATCGTGCCCGTCGTGATCGGAGTCGTCTATGGCGGACTGACCGCCGGTGTGTTCAGCGTGATTGCCGGCTTCTTGGTCTACGACTTCTTCTTCATCCCCCCCTATTTGACCCTGTGGGTCGGACGTGCGCAGAACTGGGTCGCCCTCGGCGTGTACGCCGTCGTCATGTTGCCCGTCGCCAGCGTCGTTGCCACCATGAACGCGTCGCGTGCCAAGGAACACCGGCAGAGCCTCGAGATTCGACGGCTCTTCCAGCTCTCGGATCTCTTGGTCGAAGACCAACCCCTCGACGTGCTCTTGAGGGTCATCGTGACGGCATTGGCGGACGTGTTCGACTTCACCCAGGTAGCTCTCCTCCTCCCACGTAGCGGTGAGCTCCAAGTCGTGGCCAGCGCAGGGGTGCCAATTACCGAGGCGCAGCAACGGCGCATTGTCCCTGGACCGGGCGAGCCGACGAATCTGGAGTCCTTTCGGGGAGGCAGCGATGATCTTGTGACGCTGGCCTTGACTGCTGCGGGTCGGCCGGTGGGGCTCCTGGTCGTGTCGGGCGAAGGAGCGGCAACAGACGATCGTGAGCCTCTCCTCCTCTTTGCCAACCACGCCGCACTAGCGCTCGAGCGGGCACAACTGCGGGAGGCGGCGCTGCAGGCAAGTCTGACCGAGGCGGTGGCCCGCCTGTCGAAGACCCTCGTCGCGGCCGTGTCCCACGATCTCCGGTCTCCTCTGGCGTCTATCAAAGCCGCTTCCTCCACGCTGACCGATTCGGAGGTCGATCTCACTCCGGAGACGTCTCACAGGTTGGCCGGTTTGATCGACCTCCAGGCTGATCGTTTGGCCGAACTTGTTCAGAACCTGCTCGACATGAGCCGGATTCAGTCGGGCGTGCTGACTCCGCGCTGCACGATCACCTCGGTTTCAGACCTCATTCACGATGCTGCGGACAGTCTTGCCACCACCCTGCGCAACCATGAGGTTGTCATCGACCTGGCGGACAACCTTCCACCCGTCGACATAGACATGGTGCTCATTGCACGTGTCCTTGCGAACCTCGTAGAGAACGCAGTTCGGTATGCGCCACCGGGCACGGTCATCTCGATTCGGGCAGAGCGCGCGAACGATGACGCCATCGAAGTGTCGGTCACTGATCATGGCCCGGGAGTCAGTCCAGAACAGCGCGGCGAGGTCTTCGGACTGCCAGCCCGTCGTGATGGCGACGCGGGCGCAGGCCTGGGCCTCACAATCGCACGCACGTTCGTCGAGGCCCACGGACAGCAGATCTGGGTGGAGGATGCGCCCGACGGAGGAGCGAGATTCTGCTTCACGCTGCCGATAGCGAACGCACTAGACGAGGAGTCGAAGGTTGTCGCAGATTCTCGTCGTTGACGACGATCGTGACTTGCTCAATGCCTGCACGGTCGGCCTGGAAGCCCTCGGCCACGAAGTCCAGACGGCGGTGAACGGGAGTGAGGGTCTGGCCGCGGCGGCGGTGAATCCACCGGACGTGATGGTTCTCGATCTTGGCTTGCCCGATCTGGACGGGGTGGAGGTATGTAGGCGGGTCCGGACTTGGACGGATCTGCCCATCATCATCCTCTCCGCCGACGGAACCGAGGACCGTAAGGTCGAGGCACTCGACAATGGGGCCGACGATTACATGACGAAGCCATTCGGCATGCGCGAGCTGGACGCCAGGGTGAGAACAGCGCTCCGCCATCGTCCAAGCGCAGATGACCAACCGACTGAGGTGGATGTTGGATTGCTGCACATGGATCTCGTCCATCACGAAGCGACGTATGACGGTCAGCCACTCGACCTCACCCCGAAGGAGTTCGACTTTCTTGCGTACCTTTCACGACATGTGGGCAAGGTCTGTACTCGCCGGATGATTCTCGAGAGCGTCTGGGGTCCAGGATACGAAAGAGAGCAGCAATACCTGAAGGTGTACGCATACCGCATCAGACGCAAGCTCGGCGACGAGCGGGGGCAGTTCCTGCAGAGTGACCCGTCAGTTGGCTACCGGCTGGCACCGCCTGACCCTGGTCGATGAAGGCGTCTGGCTGGGAACAGTCGACGGAATGAGCAGAAACCTTCGGAGGGTTCGAGAGGGGCAGGTGCGGCGCGGGTGGAGCAAGGAGAAAAGCCGTGGAAGAGGGCTCTAATCGGGCCGTTCCCGGACGGGCAACAGGCGCGAGCACTGAGTGCCGGGAAAACGTTTTGCCGGACACCCAGCCTCGGCTGCCTGATCGTGACCGAGGACAGGGCGCCGGTTGTATTCGGCTTCTGCCGGTCCATCAGGATCGCCCATAACGAGTGCCCCACTTCGGACCGACGCGTAGCCCCGAGGTGATGCCTGATTCGGTAGGGGAGGGGTCACCCGACGCCGACATCGATGGCGCGGGAGGCCGCGGCTTCTCAACACTCGCAAGTCGTCGTGTTCCGTCTTCGGGCAACGAACCCGAAGGTTGTAGCCACTGCCGCCGACCCAGAATTAGCAGACGGCCGGGCGGGTGACTGGTGGGCGACCTGACAGCTCGTCGACCGGCTGCTTGAGGACAGAACTTTGGCGGCTCCTCGTCTGCCCGGCAACAAGGATCGCCGCTTCAGGGTCAATAATGTCCTGTTGCTCGCCGAGGAACGTGATCGTCACCCGGGTGGAACGAGTGCGATTCGCTGCGCATTGCGAGCGCCTGCCGATCGGACGTGAATACCCATTTGTTGACACGCCCCAACTCTGTTCAGGCGTAACCTTACGTGACCTTATCGAGAGGAAAGACGGATCATGAGGGAACCTGAGGGGATCGAAAACCCCAGCCGATCTGGATACCGTCCGGAAAGCTCGCAACCGATGTCGACGCGAACCGAGGCGCTAGCCGGCGGGAGGTTGGACGTTGCTCCACAACGGGTAGACCTCGGGAGCGGTACAAAATTTTCTGGTCGCCTCTGGAGGTAGATCAATGGCTGCATGCATCAATCAGGTGACGGGCTTCTCCTACACCACTTACATCCAGGCCACGCCTGAGCGAGTCTGGCAGGGTCTCACCGACCCCGACCTCATGAAGCGCTACTGGCGGCACCAAAAGGCCGGTGAGAAGACCTTTCGTTCCGACTGGAAGAAAGGGTCGACCTACGACATGGCGCATGATGAAGTCGGCCTCGTGGTGAGCGACCCCGGACAGGTGATCCTCGAGTCAGACCCGTACCGTCGGCTGTCCTACTCGTGGCACACGATCACGCCAGAGTGGGCCGCCGAGGTCGGCATGGACGATGCCACCGCTGCCGTCTGGCGGGCTGAATGCCGTTCCAAGGTGGCCTTCGACATTGAGGACGTCGGGTTCGGGACAGCAAAGCTCACGGTCATCCACGACGGGTTCGAGCCGGGAAGCGCCGTGCTCCAGGGTGTCTCAGAGGGGTGGCCTGCCGTGCTCTCCAGTCTCAAGACACTTCTCGAGACTGGCTCTTCCTTACGGACCTCGTAGGGTTGCTGTGCCAGCTCTTGCGCAGGGTTGGAAGATGTTTCACAACAAAGTTGTCCACAACGCCAGTGAGATAGCGCCCTCAATAGGCCTGCTGGCGATCCGTTCGGGCTCCCGTCCAGCTACGAGCCGATGCCGATGAATTTCGTCACGACTCCGGCGCAAACACTCGACTTCGACTTGGTTCGACTGTCCGACCCAGGTTTCGTTCGCACGCTGTCTTACGGGTCCCATGGTCGGCGCCCCTGACGGGCAGCGGCTTGCCGTCTACGTTGAGCCGCTCCGTCCCAATCCGACGCACCAGGCCGGCGCAGAGGGTGACCTGATCGGATCTGGTGAGGGGCACACCTGTAAGCAGGTCGGGATGTGAATGGTCCCCGGATCGACCGATTGGGGCGCATTCCGATCTGTGCGGGAGACTCCGACAATGTTCCAGCAGGATGGAGCCGTCGGAGCCCAGATCGCGGATCGCGATGCTCTCTTGCAGAAGGCGCTCCTGCTCGTCACGGCCTCCGTCGTCTGGGGCCTGGTGGCCGGAACGTGGTCCATCACCGCGGGGCTGCTGGCTGGGAGCCTTGGCGTTCTCGGTCTCGGACTCAACGTCGCTGTAGACGTTGCCGGATCGGCCACTCTCGTCTGGCGGTTCCGACGCGAGCGTGTGGATCCCCGAGCAGCCGATCGAGCGGAAGCGCAGGCATCCGTGGTCGTTGCGGCAGCGCTGCTCGTGACCGCGACGGTGCTCACGGTCGCTTCGATCTGGGCCCTGTTGGACGGGTCGGTTCCGGACAGCTCCCTCTCTGCGATGCTTTCAGCAGCGGTTGCGGCACTCGTCCTCACCCCTCTCGGACTGGCGAAGCACCGTGTTGGATCGGAGCTTTCGAGCAGCGCGCTCAAGGGCGACGGAACCCTGAGCGGGATCGGTGCCTGCCTCGGAGTTCTCGCGCTGCTCGCCTTACTTGCCAATCGCCAACTCGGATGGTGGTGGGCCGACCGGGTGGCGGCGCTAATCGCTGCCTGCATCGCTGTGGCCGAGGCCGGACGAGTCATCAGGAATCGTCCTCGGCACGGATGAGCAGGTCCCAGTTCGCACTGTCCCAATCGGGCTGTTCCCCGGCAGGGCACAGTTGCAAGCACCAGGTCCCGGCAGGTGACCTGGTGGGCGTGATCCGACAGGTCGTTGTCGACTGGCTGGTGGCGGACCGAAACATTGGCGTTCCGTCGTCTGCCCGGCAACAAGCACCGCCGCGTCAGGGTCGAAGATGTCCTGTCGCTCGACGAGGAACGTGATCGTGGCTGCGCCCTACGAGAGCCTGCCGACCGGACGAGAGCACTGACACATGGCCACGCTCCGACTCCGTTGCCGGCGTGACCTTACGTGACCCTATCGAGAGGGAAGGGGAGGGATCGTGAGGGAACCTGAGGGAATCGTAACGCCACTACCAGGAAGGTCCTCGGAAAAGTACCTGGTCAAGACGCTGAGAGCCACACTTTCGCAATGTAGAGGCCGAGGGTTCGAGTCCCTTCACCTCCACCCGTCAAAGGTCCAGGTCAAGCCGAAGGAGCACTCCGAGATCTGGGCCTTCAATGCTTCCTACGCGAACCTGATTGAGAACTGATCGGCGACACGTCACGTTTCCCGTATCCGCTCGCTCATCACGCAAAATCGAGCAGCGGGAGAGGTACAGACATCTCGAACGAGAAGTTGTCCTTCCCCACCGAGCGCTCAAGCGTTCGTAGGTTCCGAACGGCATCGTCATATGGGCCCTCGACATAGAAGGGCTTTCCATCCCTGCCGAACCTGATTGAACTCGGTCCCTGAAGTGGTTCGATATGACCAGCGGCGGCCCAGAGATCGTGGTGGGGCTCAAATCCCAACCCGCGTGCATAATCAACAGCGCCCCAGACCAGGTGTCGCACGAGTTCGATCGGTGCTGGCACGGGATCGGCGTCGAAAGCAGCGAAGAATCTCTCCCTGAATTCTGGGAGTCGTCGATCGTTCATCAGGCGGGGCCCGAGAGCGTTCTTGACACCGAGACACCAGGTGTCCACCAAGTACCCGCATACCGACACCCTTCCGGGTCGATGGTGGCAAGCCACCAGGGCACCTGCGATTCCACCGAGCCCTGGTCCGCAATCGTCCAGTCGGGGCCAATCACCGAACTCGTGCACGCTCAGCCCAATATGCCAGCCCGGGCTTATCCAGCACCGGAGGACCGAAGGCATAGGGGCTTGCGCCGAGGACTCCCTGGCAATCTGTCGGATCAGGGGGGAAACCATTGCCGGAGGGAGTCCGAGGGTTCGGGCGATTGTCTTGGGAGAGCGACCCTCCCCGCGCAGTTGACGGACCCGTTCCAGAAGTTGGGCATCTGTCATGGAACCTTCGTACCATTCGCATATCGGTCGATGGTGGATGCCCGCGGAAGGCGTCGGTCCGCGTGAACTCCTGCGTCGGGAAGACACGAGTGGAGCTGGCCACATTGGTTTCATCCCCAGAGCGCACAGAGAGGTATGGCGTAAATGCGGTCGCCGAGGGGATAGATCCCCGGCCCGCTGTGAAGGACCGCACCCGCGGTAAATCCTTGGCCCAATTCGTCGCGCAGCCATGAAAGATGCTTGGCATCGTCCGCTGTCGGCGCCGATCCTGCTTTGAATTCGATGCCGACCACACGTGTCGCGCCGAGTTCGATCACGAGATCGATTTCTTGTCTCCCTGCAGCGGTTCGGAGATGGTGCAAAGCGGGTCGTGGGTGTACGAGTCCGGCCTCCGGACGGATCTGGGCGGTGGCGAAGGCATCGAAGAAGCGGCCGACGAGGTCACTGTCGTCGAGGATGATTTCGGTGGTGAGGTTGGCCGCGGCGGCAGCCAGTCCCGAGTCCACCATGTAGCGCTTTCCGGTCTTGACGAGTCGGTTCAGCCGACCGTTCGCCCATGCCGGTACGATGTCGAGCACATAGAGATTCCTGAGCAGCTGGTCGTACGCCGCAGCCGTTCTGGCATTGATCCCGGCCGCTCTATACAGCGTGGCGTCGGCAGGCATGCCCGCGTTGTTCAGCGCCAGAACGCCGAGGTAGTGACGAAGCTTCGCCGGATCCTTAGTGCTGTCCAACATCGCCGCGTCGCGTGTGATGAGGTCGTCGAGATAACTCGTCAACCAGATCGAGCGGCTTGACTCGCTTCGGTCGCGGTAGGCAACCTCCGGGAATCCGCCTCTGACCGCAGCGGTGATGTAGTCATTGATGTCCGGCATCTCAGGAGGGAGGTTGAGGTCATCGATGCCCGATGCAGCCAGACGTTGGAGAAAAGTTGGTTGACCTGTGTCCATGTGCGTGGTCAGCTCACGTTCGGTGAGCGAAAACATGTTCATCCGCACGGTGCGTCCCGTTCCGGCCCACGTTTCGTTTGTCAGCTCAGCGCGGACGCTGCCCGTCAGGATGAACTGGCCCGGAGTCGCGTCGCGATCCACCACTCTTTTCACCGCGGCGAGCACCTGCGGCACTTCTTGCCATTCGTCGAGCAGGACTGGGCGATCCGCTCGCCGGAGGGCGGCATCGGGGTCGGCGCGGTAGGTGGCCGCAACCCCCGGTTCATCCAGGCGGACGATATGTCCCACGTGTTGAGCGGCGGTGGTCGTCTTGCCGATGGCCCGGGCCCCGTTGATCATGACTGCCGGGAACTCATCGAGCAGGCTGGCCAGGTATCCATCGCAGAGTCGGTAACGGTAGGGGAGGGCAATCATCGTTCCGGCCGGCCTCTGCGTGTGACTACCAAGATCACGCGAGATATAGTACCAATATCACGCAGCTTTAGCTACCAAGATTGCGCGAAATCGTGACCACCACCGCCTTTCTCCGGTGTGGGATCCTTCTCCCGGAACGACAAGACCTCAGGGAGTGGCGGGGAGCCGGGGACTGCCCCGAGGGTCCAGATCCCAGTGGTCGGTGAGGCACAAACGGCGCCAACTCGCCAATCGTCCAATTGCGTGATCGGCGTCACACCTCCGACGTAAGGTCCGCAGGTGGTGGATCCCGATCGACTGAAGCTCTACCGGTATGTCACTGCCCCCGAGGCTGGTGACTACCTCGCCATCATGGATCGGTTCACTGACGCCCTGTTCGCTGAGTGGTCCGCACAGGACGTGATCGCCCAGGGGGTCGACTTGTCGATGGACACCGTCGTAGCCCGCTGCCGGTATTTGGCCGACAATGGGAACCTGCTCCTCAGCCCTCGCGAAGTGCGGGTCACGACCATCGCTGAGTACCAGAGCCAGCCGGCTCGGTACACCGTTTCTGCACTCGGTGCCCGACTGCACCGCGAGGTGACGGCATTCCTCGCCGTGACCGGAGGAGCCCGGGAAGTCCCCCGGGAACTCCTGGCGCTCGTTGCCGAGGGGTTGGCTCGGCTCGACCCCGGAGGGGAGCCCGAGTCCTTAGCCGGCGCCGTCTCCACCATTTTCGGCCAGTTCCATGAGTTTGCGGCCTCGGTCACGGACTTTTACACCTATATCGGATCGGTCCTGACCCGCAGCGACCTCGACGGCGACGAGTGGGCTGGCTTCAAGGGCCTCCTCCTCGACTACCTGGAGAGCATTGTCGAGAGCGTCCGGCGCCACAGTCACGCGATATCGGACTCCCTGGCGCGCCTGCGACCCGAGCTGCCCCGACTGCTCGACCGAATCTCCGAGAGCGATGGCGCCTTCGCCTCCTTGCAGGCCGCCAGCCCCGGTGGCGAGGACGTTGAACGGGCGCGAGGCCGGACGCGGGGCGATTGGGACCAACTCGAGGCCTGGTTCATCGGACCAGGAGCCCGCCAGTTACGCGATGCGGCGCACCGGGCGGTCGGGGCCATGCTCACCAGCCTCAAACGGATCAATGCCTCGGCCACCAATGAGGTGTCCTTGCGCCGCCATTATCTCAAGTTGGCGACGTGGTTTGACGCCGCCGCCCCCCTCGAGGCCCACGCTCTGGCTGCCGCCGCAATCGGCCTGTACGGGGTCCGACACCTCGGGGTGCTGCTCGACGAGGACATTGCCGAGGCGGTGCCCGCCACCATGAGTTGGTGGCAGTCACCGCGGGCACCGGTACCGGTCGCCCAACGGGAGCGCGGTGACCGGACGGCACGAGGCCGAGCGTCGCGGCCGCCGGATCACGCCAATCAGAAACGCCTCCTGCTGGCTGCTCGGGCGGCCGAGGCCCAGCGTCGAGAGAGCGCATGTGCCGAGCTGCTGGCCGTCGGCGGGCATCTCGCCGATGCCCGGCTCTCGGGTACGGCCATGTCGGTGCTCCTCGAGCTACTTTCCAATGCCATATCCGATGGCCAGGCCGCGTTGCCCGACCATGATGTCAGGCTCCACGTGACGTCGAGCCTGGGGTCCATGGAGATTACGTCCGACCTCGGCGAGCTCGTCGTGGAGGGACGAGCGCTCGTCATCGGGCCAGCGAGCGCAACGTTGGCTACGAGCGCCGATGAGGATGGCGATGCGAGATGGGGGGCGGTGTGAACGACGACGAGCGTCGCGACGCAGCGCGACTGCTTCTCGGGACCCCCCTGGTCCTGACCGAGCGTGATCCCGACGGCCATCGGTCCATCCGTCGGCACGCCGACACTCTGGCCGCAATGTTTCGGAACTACCTCGGCTATCGACTAGTGGTCGAAGCTCAGTTCGCCCGTCTCTACAAAGCAGGTCTCGGCTCCGCCGGTCGCCCCCTGCTCCGGCGGTCCAAGGCGGCGTTCTCACCACGGGACTACACCTATTTGGCCCTCCTCTGTGCGGTTCTGCTCACCAGCCGCCAGCAGGTGCTGCTGTCGACGGTCGTCGCCGACGTCCGTCACGCGGCAGCAGAGGCCGAGGTAGATCTGGGAGACGACACCCTGACCGAGCGCCGCGCCCTCGTGCACGCGCTCGGCCGGTTGATCGAGTGGGGCGCGGTTCACGAAGACGCCGGAACCGTGGCCGAATTTGCGGACGATCCGGAAAAAGAGGCCCTCCTCTGGATCGAGCACGAGATCGTGCGCAACCTTCTTGCCATCCCATTGCGCGACGTCGAATCCCCCAATGAGCTGATCCGCGCGGCCACCGAGACGGATCCTGATTCGATCCGACACGCAGTCCGACGTCGAATCGTCGAATCGCCGGTCGTTCTGGTGGACCAGCTTTCCGAATCCGAGCGGCTGTGGCTCCGCCAGTACCAGCGGCGTGAGGCCCAGATCCTCGAGGAGAACTTCGGACTCCACCTCGAAATCCGGTTGGAAGGGGTCATGGCACTGGATCCGCAGGACGAGCTCACCGATCAGAGATTCCCACGGGACGGCACGCTCGGCCAGGCCGCCCTTCTCGCGGTGGCCGAACTGGTGGAGAGGCTGGCGCCAGATGCTGGGTCGAGCACTGTGTCGGTGCCCGACGGCGAGCTCTCGTCCGTCGTTTCCCAACTCCTGACCGAGCGTGCCCGCGGCTGGTCGAGGGAGTACGTCGATCACCCTGAACGCCTCGTTGCCGACGCGGAAGACCTGCTGGTCGACGTGGGGCTGCTCGAACGCGACGAGCGCGGTGCACTTCAACTGCGCGCTGTCGCGGCGCGGTTCGCGCCCGAGCACGGGGACGTCACCGCACAGCTTGCATTGGAGGAAGTATGACGGACCAGCTCTTTCGCCCGGCACCCGGCGTGCAGCCGGGAGCGACAGTGGCACCCCTCCTGCCGGCGGAGCGGGTCGGTCGGTGGGTGATGCACCGCGCCGGCATCATCAACGTCTGGCAGTACGACCGGGCCGAGCTATCGTTCGCGGGCGGACGCGTCCTGTTGCGGGGGAAGAACGGAGCCGGGAAGTCCAAGGCGCTCGAAGTTCTGCTCCCATTCCTGCTCGATGGCGATACCCGGGCCATGGATGCGACGGGCCGCGATCGGACCACCGTCTATTGGCTGATGACCGACGGCCGCGAGGCGGGAAATCATGTGGGCTACGTCTGGCTCGAGCTGCGCATGACCCATGAGAACGGTGAAGAGCGGTTCTGCACGCTCGGAGCCGGCCTGAAGGCGTCGACGTCGACCCGCCAAGCAGCAACCTGGTTCTTCCTTACCGAGGAAGCCCGAGTAGGCGTCGATCTGCATCTTGATCCGACCGTGTCAATGGAGAAGCTCAAGGAACGGCTGGGAGCTGACTCCGTGGCCGCCGCGGCTGAGCATCGCCGACGGGTGGCCACGCAGATCTTCGGACTCAACGACGATTCACGGTATTCCAACCTTGTCCACCTCCTCCGGCGCCTGCGCGATCCGAACATCGGGAACCGGATAGAGGCCGGGGAGCTGGCAGCCGTCCTCCGTGACGCACTGCCGCCGCCCTCGGGCGAAGCGCTCGAGAAGGCAGCTGACCGCTTCGACACCCTCGATCAGGTCCGCGATCAGTTGGCGCGCACGGAGCGCACATCAGCCGCCCTCGCCCGATTCCTGGAAACCTACCGCAGCTATGCCCGTGGCGTCCTGAGCGAGCGCTGTCAATCGGTACTCGACGCCGATGCCGAGCACCGCCGGGCCGTACGCGACGCCAAACGGTTGACCGGCGAGGCGGAAGACGCCATTCGGGCCCGGGAGGTGGCCGATGCCGAGGTCGAGCGCCTCTTAGGGGAAGAGAGCAGGGCAAGGGTTGAGCTCGAAGGCCTGCAGGCCAGCGAGGCCTACACGGATCACCTGCACCTCGACGATCGTCGGCGCGCCGTCGCGGCCAAGCTCGAGACGGCGCAGATCGCCCGGCAGTCCGCTGACGCAGCCGTCCAGGTGGCCCAGCAAGCGGCCGAGGACGCGGTACGGGCGCTCGACCGGGCGGCGGGGGCAGGACGGCGGGTGGACGATGGACGCACCGCCCTGGTCCGCCTGGCTCGCGAGGCCGGGATCGACCAGGCGGTTGTTCCTCGCCAGGCCGACGCCATTCCTCCCGCGATGGCCGTCGCCGATGGCCGCCGACGCGCCGCCGCTCACGTGCGGGCAATCGCCGAGCGCACCGCTGAGTCCGTCGTTCTGGCTGCGCAAGCTGACGAGCGCGCCGCTCGTTCCGAACAGGAGTTGAGCGCCCGCCAGTCCCAGGCGGACGAGGCCAATCTCACTTGGGTGACTGAGAGCCGGGCCTGGCGTCAGGCGGTCACCGATTGGACGCAAGCAGAGCGGCCCGACTTCGCGGGCGCGGGACTGGGCCCTCCACCGGATTGGGAACGCCTACGCCACGCCATGGGGGAGGGTGGGGCGGCCACCGAAGAGCTGGCGGAGGTGTCCGAGTTGGCGGGCGCCCTTCTCCTCCCTCTTCGCGAGGCTGCACGTGGTGCCGAGTCCGGAGCCCGGGCAGACGTTCGCGAGGCCGAGCGTGCCATGAAGGAGATGGAAGCCGAGCGGGCGCGCCTCGAGGCCCAGGAGGAGGCGCGACCGCCGGTCTCCCGCTTTCTCGGCGCCGAACGCGACGAGCGGGCCGGCGCGCCCTTCTATGAGCTGGTCGATTTCGTTTCCGACCTGGACGGCCCCGCTCGTGCCGGGCTCGAGGCGGCGCTGGAGGCGTCCGGACTGCTCGACGCCTGGGTCGGAGGGAACGGGCTGGTCGTCCACCCTTCAACCCACGATGTCATCGTCCGGCTCGACGCACCGGTACTCCCCAACGGCGTGCCGACTCTGGCCGACGCCCTGACGGCGGCCCGTCCCGAGGTGGCCCGGTTGCTGAGGACCGTAGGACTGGGGGACAGCGGTGACAACCCGTGGGTGGCGACTGACGGGCGGTGGTCGGTTGGGCCGCTCCGCGGGGCGTGGAGCAAGATCGAGGCTGAGTACCTTGGCGCCGGCACTCGCCGGGCCACCCGTGACCGGCGCCTGGCCGAGACGGCCCGCCGCTGTGCAGAATTAGCGGCCGTCGTCGTGACGGTCACCGCGCTATTCGAAGCGGCGCGTGGGGTCCGGGAACGGCTGGACGACCTGCCGGCGACCTTGCCCGAAGGCACGCTTGTGCGCCGGGCGGCCTCGACCGCCCTGGCGTTGGCCGGCGTCGTCGAGGACGCCCTCGCTCGCGCCGAGGAGGACCGTCGCGGTGCAGCGCAGGCCCGCACGAAGGCAGCACAGGCTCGGAGCGAGCTCACTCACGCAGCCGGCCTCGACAGCTTGCCGATCACGATGGACGGGCTCAACGCCGTAGAGAGGGCAGCCGGTGAGATGGCCCGTGAGCTGCATGGGTGGGAACGGATATGGGCCGAATGGGAGGGTAGGAAACAGGAGGCCGACGAGTTGTCGGCTCGCCACGCCGAGCGCCTCGCCTCGGCGGATGTGGCGGACTCAGACGCCTCGGCACTCGAGCAGCAGCATGGCAACGAACTGGCGTCGCTGGCTGCCCTGGAGGATGCCATCGGCGCGTCGGTGGCGGAGGTCCTCGCCGCCGTCGACGCCTGCCGGGAGGCTCTGGAGTCGTCCCAGCAGGCCCTCCCGCCGGCCCGGGAGCGGGCAGGGAGCATCGGCCAGTCGGCAGGATCCGCGCTGGCATTGGCGTCGACCGCCGGCGCCATGGTCGAGGCAGCGGACTCTGCCGTATCGGCCTCGGGCGAACGGCTGCACCGGGTCGCGGTGCTCCCGGGTGTCTGCGCCGCCGCATCCGGGGCCGAATTCGAATGGGACGGCTCGGGCGTCGTTGCCGCCGCCCGAGCGTTGTCGGCCCGAGTCGGAGTGCGAGCTGAGGGTGGTCCGGCGTCAAACCAGATGGTGCTCAACCGCTATCGCGAGCTTGAAGACGGGCTGGCCGGGGGATACGACGTCGTGGCCAGCGAAGACGACGGAGTCAAGTACTTCCATGTGGTGGACGACACCGGCCGCCAACCGCTTCCGGCGGTGGCGGCACGCGTGGCCACGGAGGCGGAGCAGACCAGGAGCCGGCTGCTGGCCGACGAGAGGGAGGTGATTGAGCGGTTCCTCCTCGGAGAGCTCGGAGAGGAGATCCGTGAGCGCCTGCTCGAATCCCATGACCTTGTGCTGGCGGCGAACCGCGCCCTTTCGGGCGTCCGGACCTCGCATGGCAAGGGGGCCCACCTCAACTGGCAGATCGATCCGGAAGCATCGCCCGCGGCGCGGGAAGCGACCCAGCTCCTGGTGATGGCGCCGCGTGCAGCTGAAGAGGACGCCAGGCTGCGGGACGCACTGATGGATCTCATTCGCGCCCAGCGAGAGAGGGATCCATCACTCGGCTATCTGGCCCACCTGCGTGAGGCGCTGGACTACCGCTATTGGCACCGGTTCAGCGTGCAAGCCGTTGACGACGCTCGACCCGGCTCGATGCGGGTCCTCTCGCCTCGTCTGGGTCTGTCGCAAGGGGAGCAGCGGGTCCTGTCGTACCTGGCGCTATTCGCTGCGGCGGCCGCCCATTTCGACGGGCTCGGCGCATCGTGCCCGCGACTGCTGCTTCTCGACGATGCCTTCGCCAAGGTGGACGAGCCGACGCACGGGAGGCTGCTCAAGCTGCTGATCGAACTCGACCTTGACTTCGTGATGACCAGCGAGCGCATGTGGGGGTGCTTCCCCGAGGTGCCGAGCCTCGAGATCTACGAAGCCCTGCGCGAACCCTTGGTGCCGGGTGTGGCACTCGTGCATTTCCGGTGGGACGGCCGCCAGCGCCACCTGATCGGGATGTGAGGGGACCCGGACCATGGCGTCGTTCGACGACCCGGGACTTGAGCGGCTGTGGGATGTGTTGGCCCGACGGCTGCAGCGCAATGGCCTGGCTGTCAAAGGATCGGTGACGCTGTCCGGACTCACTCGGGGCGAGCGCTTCGCTTTGGCCGGATTGATCGGTCGCCCGGTCAAAGGGGAACGTGCTCGCCTCGACCTGGCCGTTCTCGACGCCCGCATCCGGGCCACGGGTAGCGCGCCCGGCCTGGTCGCCGCCACCACGGCGCGTCGGGGACCGCTGGTTGACCTCCCGGGCCGGCGGGCTGACGTCGCCGCTCGCCGCACTGCGTTCTGGACTTCGGTTCGGGAAGAGCTGGCGAAGTGCGGGATGGCGACGGAGCCTTGGGTGGAAGCGTGGATCGAGAGCGCCCGTCCCGTCGTGGCCCGAGTCTCGGCGATACGGGCGAGCGAGGCGATGGCGACGGCGGTGCGCTGTCTCACCTGGCTGCCATGGGGCGCGGAGCGCCGCGGTCGAACCGAGCTGGCCGCCTCGGTGGCCGGCAACAGCCATGCGCTCGACGATGGGGCTCTCGTTTCGACACTCGTCCTCCGCGCGATCGCGGCGCGCGTTGGCAGCGACAGTCCCACGTCGGCTGCAGATCGTCGCCGACTCTGGCATGAGGCCGGAGTACTGGGAGATGAAGTCTCGACGACGGTACTGACATTGGGGCTCATTCCGCCCGGTCCCTCGCCCATTGCCGAAGGAGTGAGGCTCCGTAGCAACGCGGGATGTGAGACCCACCTGACGCTGCGCGACCTACCCCGTCTGGACAGATGGGTGTCGGCTGGAACGGCAGTGTGGGTCTGTGAGAACCCCCGCGTGCTTGAGGCGGTCATGGACGCACATTCAGAAGGGACTCGTGCTGTGATGGTGTGCACTGCCGGCAATCCGACTTTCGTCGTTACGTCGCTTCTGGCTCGCCTGGTCGAGGATGGGGCTGCCCTTCACTACCGGGGAGACTTCGACTGGCCCGGAGTGGCCATTGCCAACCGCGTGGTCACCGAATTTGGCGCGGTCCCGTGGCGGATGGGTCATGCGGACTACGAGGCCGCTCTCGATGGGGCGGGCATGGGATTGGCAGACCTTCCGGCACTCGAAGGACGACCCGTCGAAGCTGCATGGGACGCCGAACTCACCCTGTCCATGGAGCGGGCGGGGAAGTCCATGCACGAGGAGGCCTTACTCGACCTTCTGGTGGCCGACTTGACTGAGGCGAGATCGGGCGGCAACTGAAAGAACGGTGGGCTGGCGGCGATGGCGCTGACAGGATGAGGACCGAGACAGTGCCGTCGCAATCGCCTGGTGCCGGAACCGCAAGTGCACTATCCACTTGAGAGCGTGACCTTACGTGACCTTATCGAGAGGGAAGGGGAGGGATCGTGAGGGAACCTGAGGGGATCGCAACGCCGCTACCAGGAAGGTCCTCGGAAAGCACCTGGTCAAAACACTGAGAGCCACACATTCGCAATGTAGAGGCCGAGGGTTCGAGTCCCTTCACCTCCAGAAGATCAGATTGTTCGACGTGTCTTTGCGTGTCTTTATCGAGAGAGTCTGGTCTCCAGGAACCGATGAAATCGGGATGGGTCGAGGTCGCGCTCGCGATTACCCAGCTGTCCGTGGCGTGTCGATCGACGCCACTTTCGTGGGATCGAAATCTTCCTTCTTTGGCTCGTTCATGACTACTCGTGGCCGAGGTCGCCCATGGTCGGGTGATGTGGGCTGGAGTGCGTGCGGGCATCGACGTCGCTGATTTCGTTCAACAGGGTTGGTGAACTGATCTTTTCGGGAGCCCTCCAGGGGGCGGCCGGCGGCACTTTCTCGATCGGCGCCGTGAAGTGAGCCCGCAATCGTTGGAATCCTTTGAGGTCGGCACGGTAGGACACCACGTCCCAGAGATCGTCAGAGAGCGAAGCAAGGTAGTGGCCCGCCCTTGTTGACCGTTTCGGAAGATCCGACGTGATGAGAATGATCGGAAGAGCTTGGCGTCGAGCCAGTTGCATCGCCATGAAGCCAGCCTTCTCGACAGTGTCCGTGCGACGAAGTGCGCCCCGATCCTGTTCGTCGGGCGTTCCCCGAGCCAGAACGAGAAACGGCCGACCGTTTCTTCCCGATACTTGGGCATCGACAGGAAACCCCTGAATCCGGAAATTGACCTTTTCGATTGTGGCCCCTGCCTCTTTCAGACGGGCGATTGCCATGGCTTTGAAGTCGGCTCCTGACCGAGGTGCGCGCGACTGGAAATCTGCGCGCCCTCGGAGATCGGGCTCCTCAAACGGCTCTCGCCCGGCCCCAACGGGGACCTCAAACAGCCCGTCGAACCCGGAATTCTTCATTGGAATCACCCGGGAATGGGGGCAAACCGAGCAGCTTGCGACGTTCGGGGAGTTGGTCAATCACGAGGTGACTACCGGGTGCTTCGAGGAGCCGATAGAGATGAGACCGAGTAGGAACCGTCGAGATGTTCTCCGCGTCGGTGACCACGAGGTACCGAGCCGATAGATCGCAATTTCGTACCGCGTTGGCCATCGCCGCGATGTCGGTTGTCATCCGGGAAATCGCATGAAGCCAACGGGCCCGAACAATCTCATCCGCGCCGTAGGAGCGCTCGTGTCCTCGACGCCCAGCGGGAACGATCCACCCGCGCTGGACCCAATCATCGAACTGGTTATAAGTGACCTGTGCGGCTTCAGCGGCCTGAGGCTGAGAGCGCAGAGGGGCAGAGCGTGAAGCCTCAAGTGCTTCTTGCCACTGCCCCACTTCCAGCTCCTCGAGGCTGCTCTCGATAAGTAGCGCTGCCACCTGTGCCGGACCTACGCGACGGCCCGACACGCCAATCTCGCTGGCAAGGTCCTGGAGTCGTGTCCAGTTGTCCTCCTTGAATGGCACGAGTCGGGTGACCGTCCAAGCGGGATCCGTGGGCCGCCCGCCGCTCGAACGTAGACGCTGGTTGAACTCCTCACGCAGTGCGAGCAGATCGAGGGGACCCCCAATCGTCTTGGGGCCAACCTCGACGACTCGCGATGCGCCGAGGGCTTCAGCGATCCTCGATTTGTCTTCCTTCTTCATTCCTCAACCTCGTCGTTGTAGTCGATGATCCCGAAATAGGTGCCATCTATGACGATGCCGACCTCACCTTGGTCTGCCTCTCGTCCCATTCGACATAGGAACGCCCGTAGGCGTTTCAGAACCTCGTGGTCGCCGAGGATGTCTCCAGTCACATACGACGTCATCATCTGGGTGTCGTCGTACACCAACACGCCGCCTCGCTGATCATCACGCCAGACCCCCCGCCCGGGCGGGAAGGCCGTTGCCCCTCGGAACAGGTTCCCGAAGGTCGTGAGCGCCTGTTCACTCCAGTAAGCCTGATCGATTGGTTCTCCGTGACGATCGACACTCGGAACGAACAGAGTTACCTGCACCACGCCTGCCGGCGGCCCAGCTCCGAGGGCCTCATGCAGCACTTCGCTCACAGACACTTTCTATATTGAAAGAAGACCGCTGTCAACGGGTCCCGGAGCGAACCGCCAGCGTGCTCGCGATAGTTAGCACCTAGGCGAAATTCCCGCCCCAGGCACCCACCGGTGTGTTGGGGTCGACAGGCCTGATCGAGACAGGAAGCGCGCCCTGAGCTGGGTCCAAATACCGCGAGCCGCAGCCTCACGCCGACGTCGTGAGTAGATCACGGATTGCCCGCAGTGCGGTGTCCCTGGCTGACCGCATCGGCTCGGTGGACTTCATGGCTTGGGAAAGAACGAATGCGCCTTCGATTAGGCAGATGATCGACAGTGCAAGCCGGCGAG